>Ga0265780_10000423_pt1 | contig 66211 bp, 68 predicted proteins | sample P1T30metagenome_FD_192432 | JGI IMG/M metagenome (GOLD analysis project Ga0265780, IMG submission 192432) | Plant litter microbial communities from East Loma Ridge, Irvine, California - P1 T30 | ecosystem: Environmental > Terrestrial > Plant litter > Unclassified | place: USA: California... | reverse complement strand
TGCCCACTTAGCACCCTCCCCTCCATCCTCTCCCTGCCCTCAAACCCCGTCTCCCTCCCGAACCCCGTGCCCGCCCCGTACAGATTCAAATCACGCCCCGTAAACTTCAGCGGCCGGGCGTAGCCTGCTTGTTTGAGCCAGCGGACGAGCAGGACGCCGATTGCGGCCCAGAAAGCGGCGAGCAGGAGGAGGAGAGGGATGAACATTTGGATTGAGGTGGTGGAGATGGTTTGGGATTAAGTAAAAGCTTTGGACTAGATAAGAATGTAGAATTAAGTGGGAAGAGAAGGTCTCTATTATGCTATGAGAAAGAAAGAGGGGAGATGATGGATAATGACTGCGGTGAAGTGATGTCAGGGGATGTCGAGTAGCGTGCGGAGTGCAGCGGAGGAGCGGAGACGGCGCGGATCTGTGGGGTAGCTCTGAAGCTAGGTCGCAGAGCCTCGGCCATGCATGCATGATCTGCAAAATAGGTTTGAAGGGGTATATGCGCATGCTTATTTCGCTCAACGAGAGACACATTCACGTCAAGATGCACTTCCACCCCCTTCCGTCTCTTCCTCCGCCCTCTTCGTCCTCTTCATCCTCTCCTCCACCGCCCTCGCAATAATCTCCCTCCGACTCAAACTCCCCGCCTCGCTCTTCTCCCCCTCACTCCCTCCTAACACAAAATCCCCACCCGTCCAGCCCCCATGGTCATGCACCTCTTCCTCACCACCTGGCTCATAGTACTCCTGGTCCCCCACACTCCTCCCGCCACTCTTCCAATCGTCCCGCGCGACCTCGCGTTCAATCTTCTTGCACAGCTCCCAGAAATTGCGATCGTGTGGGCCCCACACATTGTGCGCGAGTTCGTGACACAGCGTATTCCTGATCGTTTTGTAATCGCGGTAACCATCGTATGCATCCGTGCGTAGGCGCAGTTCGATGACTTCGCCTTTATTCCGGTTGAGGCCGAGCGTGCGTGAATCTTGCGTGGTGTGCATCGCCGGATCCATTTCGGTGAGGAGTGGGACGCTGAACTTGTGACTGAGCATGGCGGCTTTGATGCCCGCGTCGTCGCGCAGGCGCTCGAGGAAGCGCAGGGAGCGGTCGGGGTTGGGCAGGTATGGCAAGGGCCGCAGCGTATGGAATGTGTATTGCGCTTCGTCTTGCATGCGCTTATAGTCGCGGGTGCGCGCGGGCGTGGCGGCTTTGATGGGACCTGGGCGGCGGGGCGCGGAGGCGGCGGATATGGTCGAGTTGAGGGACGCGACTTCGGCGGTGGTGCTGCCCATGAGAGTTATCTTCTTGCCGGCGAGGTCTGTGAGAGGCAGGTTCGGCGCTTTGAAGGGTGGTTTTTGGAGGCCGAGTTTGGAGGCGATGAGGAACTTTTGGTTGGTGGACGGTATTGAGAGTTCGGAGGCGACGCAATCGGATAGATCTGATATCGTCGCATCTTGTGCAAAGCCAAATGTATGCCGTTCGCCGTGGTGGAGAAGTGTGATCTGCAACTTGTCGCCAGCAGGTGGCGCGGATGAGGTATCAACGTCAGTCATGTTGAAACAGGCGAAAGATCTCGATATTGCGTTTGCTGTGTATAGATGAGTGTCCAGGTTAGTAAGTGATCAAGATATTAAGCTTCGCAGCTTGTGGCTGCCATTGAGCCCGTGTTGTTTCGGTGACGTTCTGCAAGGCTTCTATGAGTGATGCGTCGCCATCGGCATTTGTCATCATTCACGCCGACGATCAGGCCCGACCCCTCTCACCACCATCCTTCATCCATACCCCTTCGACTCCACTTTGTATGTAACATGACAGCTGCGTACGTTGAAAGTATACAAGATGGTCTTTGCTGATCTCAGCGAGAAGTTTCACTAAAATCCACACAGGCCCACTAATACAGCAACGCAAGCACTCCAAACAATCTCACATACAATCGAACCACGCTACCTCAGGGTATCAATGATGCAAATAAGATGGTCCGCTTAGGAAATAAAAGCCGAGGTACAATGCTCAACACCAACGCCAACCCAATGCCCAAATCCCATCCTCTCAGGGCCAACTCGCCTCCCACTCCATCCTCTTTCTCTCCTGTACCTCCTTCTTCGCCTCCTTATCCCTCGCCTCTTGTGCCATTTGATCTTGTCTCGCTCGATCCGGCGACTTAATCCACTCCTTCTGCCTCGGATCCCAAAAATGTCTGTATCTCAATCAGCCCAACCCTTCACTTCATCCTCCATCTCACAACATACCCATTATGTTCCGTGTTCACCAACGCGCCCTGGCGATACTCGTCCGCCAGAATCTTGTCATATGCATACGGGACTTTGGCCAGCACGCCTTCGAACACCGTTTCGCGCATCGGATACAGCTCGTCCATATGATACGCGTGGTTATTTTTGCAAGTCCAAACTCCAGGATGTGTGTCTGGCCGCGTCTCACTGAGGCCTGTGATGTCAATGTACAGCCCGTTACGCACATCCATCCAGCGTGCATCAATGACATTCATGCCGTCGCCGCGGATGCGTTGGTGGATCCATGGGTTGACGTCGAGCAGGTATTCGCGCCGCACGGAACCTTCGGGGGAAGTGTACTTGTACCGGGTGTGATTGAAATCCCTGCCTAGACGGTGCAGTGTCCGGCCCGTGACTTGCGTGTCGAGGTCGAAATCCCAGGGGAGGCGCTATGCTGGATTAGTACCGTGCTGAAGTGTGGATGAGTCGGCGGAAATGTACTTTGCCGTTCCACCACCAGCCAAGTAGCGTGCCGTGGGCTATCCACGTATCCAGTTTGTTCTCGCGGAAGAACGTTAGGTATGCGCGAATCATGTGGGATTGGGTGTCCGTTCGCTCTTCGTCCGATGCTATGCCGTGGAAGAATCGCCGGTCGTAATGCGAGAGCATTGCGCTGCCCCTACGCGACTTTCCATCAGCCTTGTAACGAGACGAGCGGTTGCCAAACGTACCCTGGCTCGTGAAAGTATTTTGTACTCGGCCCCTTAGGCTTGTTTGGCTTCACATCTGGAACCGGCCCTGGTGGTTTCTTCAGCTTCCCATCCGGACCTAGTCCCAGTAGTATCTCCTTCGGCGGCCCACCAGCAAAACAATTCGGAAGCAAAGCAATAGCCACAGCGCATATGGATAACCGCATCGTAAAAGTCCTCCGGTCCCGAACGCAACAGGTAATATGAAATAAAACAAGCGTGACAATCTAGTAAAGTTCGAATACCAGTATCGCTGTAATAATAACGAGAAAGAAGGGAATCTTAGGTCGAAGATGTGGGGAAAACAGGCGTCGATGACAGCTTCCATATAAGTCAACATGTCGCGTGCCCGTTCTTGGGACGACGTAGGCGCCTTGTAGTGGTGGCAGGCGTAGAGGAGAGCGGATGCAGCAACAACCAAGCTCGATTCGGCGCGTTGACGGAAGAACCGGCCTATAATTCGAGGTAAAATTGCCCATCGTGCCCTCCTTCCCCCCTTGTCAGCCCATGTGCATCGCAGCGCAAGCGTCCAGACCATATTTAGACAGCGCCGAAAGCGATCTAGCGTGACTTCTAACGAATGCTTGATACAGGCGCTAGCGAATGACACGCGGCCATTGCGTGTCAAGCTTTCGGATAAGCTTTTGTTCATGAGCTTGGCGTGAGTAGAAGATGGAAATCGCTGAAGTAATTCTCGAAAACTTATCTTGCTCTCGCACTTGAGATGTGTGTTGTGGATCTAGGTGCTGAGGTTCTGTGGCTGTCATACAATGATGATGTCATAATTGGAAGTTGGAACAGATGGGCAGCTTTTCCAATGCATGCGTACGCAATCCTACCTAGGTATCGCGTGCCGAGCTACCGATCGGACGCAATGATAGTCGTCGTCAGCGACCTACTGAGATACTGAATGCAGTAGCTGCTGCTTCCGCATGATGTTCCATCGGAAATAGTAGGCTTGGACCATTCTAGGGGCGGCGTTAAATATGTATTGCATGTGTCTCAAGGAGAGCTGCTTCGAGGATTTCTCCGGACCAACTGTGACAATGTTGGCCTTCCGGCTGAAGGGTCTTCCGACCTTAAACGATTAGGACCTCCAGCCCTCTTTCATACAAACTAAGCAAGATGTCTACCATGCCCAGGCATCAACCGTAAGCGGAACCAGCGCCTTCTCACTCTCCAGCTCCTCCGCATATCTACTCCCGCCCAATCTCCAAACCATCTCATTCCACCAAAAGTCTCTCGGGCCAAATCTCAACGGCGTGGTAAACTCCCAATAATCCGGATACCAACCCGCCGATTCCCAGTCCAGAAAACCAGAAACATGGCCATTTAGAACCATGATATTGTGATGCTTGAGATCCCCATGAGTAAAGACGATTGGATGGCGCATTTTCCGTAGTTTTTCGGCAGTTTCCAGCGTGTCTTTGAACTTCTCTGGGGAATCGAAGCTGTGGCCGGAGATGGAATTAAAGAGGTGGTCGTTGAATTCAGACTCGGAATCACATGGTCCGACTGCATGGCTAGGGATGCGCACGCTCCTGACTGCCGTGCCCAAAACTGAACAAATCTGTTCCTTGGCCCATGGATGCGACCATTTCCGCATAGTGTGCAGTATGCACTGTAATTCTGCGAAAATACTCTCCCGCTCGTCCTCAGTCATGTTCTCGTACAGTTCAGGGTCGCCCAGGTCCCTTCCTGGTATGCGGGTCATGAGTATTGACACAGGTGCGTGAGGTGTGTCGGGATGTTCGCCGTATGAGATGATTTTCGGCACTGGAAAGCCTGCAGACCGCGCTATCATGGTCGCTGCTACTTCTTCAAGCCGCGTGCCGTCGGACCATTTCAACACTAGTCCAAATGGAAGTGCTGCAATCTGGTTGTCAAATGGAATGCCACACCAATGGCAGTAGTAGCTTGAGAAGGAACGGAGGTATTTGTGAAGGAATCCAAGAGCTTGGCGAACCCTTTGAGGGAAAAGGCGCGGCGTCGGTGGGATCGATAATGCTAGCTGAACAGACCCGAGGACTTGATACGACCAAGTAAAGGTAGGCAGGAGAATTCCAGGTATAAGGTACCGAGGCCAACCCATGACGATGTTGTGTACGATGGTCAAGTAACTTTGTAGTGAGGATATAGCGGTACGGAGTCCGGCAGAGATGAGTGTGGATGCGAGGCCTCAGTTAATTTGCCCTTGCACCGACGGCGTCGACACGTCGAGAGCGTGTTCCTTTGTCACCGGAGTTTACCTGGAGCTTTTAGAGGAAAATTTGCGTTCAGCATGAACTGATCGCATGCTTCTTTGTTTTGATTAATAGCGTGGTGATATTGAGTCGTTCGCGTGGTAGTAAAAGAGAATCTTCCATTTATGAGTGATTGTGACAACTCCGCCCTTCTATGCACGAGCTTCATTGTGCCAAGACAGTCAGCCGCCACGCTAGTCCAATATAGACTAGCACATCTTTAGACGCCCGAATCCTGCCGGTCTAACCATCACCCGCGTACCATGGGTAGGTACATCTCCATGACCTTCTACGGTTGCCTCTTAGGAGAAACATTGCTATGCGCGCGGCTGTTGCTGAAGACTGTTTAAGGTAAAGATCGCAAGCATAAGGTTTCAAATCCTCAAATCTGCTATGCACCTAGGCATGTCTACGTTTACCTAGGTATCAAGCAACCGTAATGTTGCTTATAAGCATACATGCCACAGTGTTAGCACGTGGAACTATCTGTGTAGATTAATTATACCTGAGTTACGTGATATCTATGTATCTAGTTTCTCGGTCTGAGATCTTACCTGTCGAAAAGAACTCGGACAGGCTCTCGGTCTTTTTCTAGCCGCTCGACACCTTCACAGCCTCACAGGCTCCCTGTGAGCTCGGATTCTTGTCCCTAAATAGTTACCGCACTCGTATTCTTCTTCTTCATAGACCTCTGTCTGGCGCTTAGATGTAAGACGGCGATAAAACCCGCCGAATATGAAGAGTATATATTTTGCACATACAAAGTGCCCAAGTACTTTTGGTAGCCGCTTCACTCCATCCTGACAGCACAGCACATGTACCAACCTTGGGAACGCAACACACTATATTAATTCAATCATGTCTCTGAGCAATCTCGAACCTGGTGGTCTATATGTCATTCTTTTCCTGCGAACTTCGCCGCATACGCCAAACAATTTTCACTGGGGTCTCTATCTTCACCATGATGCTAGACACGGGGGAACCAAGTATCACATCAAGCAGCAGGGATCTGGTTGGATTGCAGACCATGGGAGGACCGCTGGAGTCTTCAAGTCCTTCTTGCTCGTCGGACTCTTCCAAGTCGCAACAATCCCGCCTGGCTGGGAAGGCCATGTCGACCAGCAACTCCGGACGTAGGATTCGTCGCTGAACAGCTCGTCGGCCATAACATGCCGCATCTGGCTTCTCTGGGTCCTGGCATTACTGCAGAGGGAAGTAAACGGGTACAAGCTCCTCAAGTGTGCCGACCTCAGCACATTGGAGGCAGAAATTATTGCCTGGGGAAATGAACACGCCACGTCTGCTGATCAAAACCGCCAGCCACGACCGGTCGCTGTGTCGAGTGAGTCATCTTGTACATCATGTTGTGCAATACGTACTAAGGTGTTTTGCAGGATATATACAGGGATGAAGTCATGCATTGACACAGCCACAGTGCTTTCATCCAACGCGGCCGCACTCTAATGCATTGTATCGTCCTCAGGGTTGACGGTGTTTGAATCGCGAAGGCGCGGAATATTACAACTGGCTCTTCGCTGCCCCGGTCTTGTGTTTAGAGCTTCACTATATGTAGTGTTGTAATCTTACCATGTCATCATGACAAAGAATCTTGTGCCTTGTTAATGTTGTGTGTAGTACACCTGTTAAAGATGCTAGACGATAATTAGCCGTAGACACAACGTTCACCCACACCTTCCCGAGGTCGCTGTGAATGACTTCCTCACGACGTCGATTCTATCCTCTTAGTCACCAGCCTATCATAACAGCGCCATGGACGCCATTGAATGCGATAAGCCCTTAAATCCAGACCTCACACATTTATGGCGTCGCCCACCAGTAGTTATCCGAGCTTGACGATACTCATCCGTAAATCAAGATCCATGGCTACATATAGTCAATTCACGCACCTAGTAGTCTTCATTTTTATCTACCTAGGTATCGACAGCAAGATGTATCGAGCAGTTCAGATGATTTCTAGAGAACAAGGGAAATCAATGAACCACACCTGAGTAGGTTTGCTAACCGTTAGAGTGTACAGAACTCTCATCGGCGCTGCACATTTTGGGCATTCAATGTTATGATCGAAGGGAAGAATTGTACGAGAGAAGCGCGCGGTGCTAAGCTTCGCGAGTTTCGAGGCGAAACACTTGCTTGAGAAGTAATCTCACGGCACAGTTGAGCCTCTCGAACTCGCTATGTAACAACTACACAACATCGTTTGAACTAGGAAGCAAAGAGAGGTGTTGCTGTTGGCAGCGCTGTCAGAACAAGGCCACCTTCTCGCCCTTTGTCTCCCCAAATATGATCCCCCCACCCCACCCCATCTTCCATATACGTGTGTTGATCGCATGCGCTTCGATAAGCAATGTACAGAGCAAAGACGATATCCATCTCACATCGTTCGGCGTGAGTTCTTGTTCTTCCGTGAGCTGCGCTGTACACCCCCACTGACTCTTCGGGGCTTTGGACAAGATTTCTGAGTCGCCACATGAGGTATTGGCTCACACATGTGCTCGAGGGAATTAATCATATTGGGCCTAAGCGTCCACTCCCCAGACTCTTCATCTTGCTCATACGGCTCTTGCAAAATCCACTCCCTCCACTTCTTCAGGACCTTGACCACGTGCGACTGGGTCGTTTGGAACCATTCCTTGTGCATCTTTCTGCAGCCGTCACGCTTTTTGCGTAGTTGATACTCTTTCAGCTCGGTGTGTATGAGTTGCTCGACGCGGTGTACATGTGGCATGTTCACCTCGCTCTCGGTAACGGAGTGATAGGTGTTTTGGTGTTTGCACTGTTTATTCCATTCCTTGAGCCGTCTGGCTAGATTATTCGTATGACCAATCTTGACCAGGCCAAAATACTCCTTGTCCCAATAGTGGTATATAAACCCTGCGCCGTAGTCCTTGGAACCTAAAGGTGAAACGGCCTGTTGATAAAGAGCCGACGACACTGAGAGTTTCCGGGTCTTCACTGGTTGGTATTGGATGAAGCTTGATGAGCAAGGGATGTGTACAATAGTCTTAGCCGTAGAGGCTATGAATAGGAGCTTGGGGGGTGCCTTGTGCCGTGCAGTCGGCTTAGAATTCGTTGCGATAGTGACAAGCTGAGGATGGTAGTCCCTACGGGTATCTGGGTCAACAATCGCGTCGACCCATTGGGTGAAAGTGAAGTGCTCTGCTTGCGACATATGTGTAACATCTTCAACCAGGCGACGCAGTTGCGCTATCCTGGATCCTGCTCTGAGTTGGTGCAGTGCCGTTTTCTGGTGGGTGCGACACGTGACTGACTGTACAACCCTTTCAACATGACTAAGCATGCCACAATAATCTTCTTCTTTCCTGTGTTTTGCCAGTTTCTCCAAAGCGTTACCGAGCTCACTCGGCGACCAGAGAGGCTTTGCCTTGTGAGTGCATTGGATGGAAGGGCTCGTCACAAGGGACGCGACACAGTATCCCGGTTTGCTGACAAGCCTTGCATGGAGATCGTGCGGTACAATTTTCCCCAGTGATGCATGAAGTTTGCTTTGCAACGGTAGGGTGGTTGGCTGTTGAGGGTCGTTGACGCTGCGCTTCTCATTGCCAAGTGTGGCATATATTACTGGCGCTTTGTCGTTCGTCTTCGATCGTGACCGCGAAATAACAGAGTCGCTAAATACAAACGAAGGGTTGATTTCGTACTTCACGCAGGCGCCTTCGGTATTCTGCTGGGAGACTAAGATGGGGAAGTCAGACAGGATCGCTATGTGCTTCAGCATTCCTGTGACTTACTTGCTTGGAGCTCAAACGTCAGGTTTCGGATCAGCTTCGGTGTCTGAAAAGTGTCGTCCTGTACTGCCACATCTTTTTTGTCGACAAGTCGCTGCTTCGTCAATTGACTTGCTTCGAGAACAAATAACAGTTTGGATATCGGTGTGGTGGACTGCTTTTCAAAAGACTGAGGGAGTTTGGGAGGTGTCGGTGGTGTCAATGGTGTCAGTATGCCTCGTAAAGAGGCGTTGCTCATTTGCTTAATGGGCGTCTCAGGTGGATCCCAGAAGTCATCGAAACCTACTGGAGATGACCAAGTGGAAACTGAAGATGCCGATGTTATGGTAGCAATGGAACTAGGAACGGCGGTTGGTTTGTCAACCGCAACATGTCCACGCTTGGGGGTCTGAACAACGCGCTCGAGTAGGTTTGAGTCTTGAGTAGCGACAGTCATGCTAACTGCTCTGTGATAATGCTTAAAGGAATGATGAGGTATGAGGGCTGCAACTGAGATCTGAAGTAGAAGAGATAGATGTATTGTCAATACCAACAAGAGCTGGATGCAAGCCGATATATATCCTCAGCCATGCGGCGAAAGCTATTTCACTGGAGACTACGTAATCTGTTCGCGCTGTCAAACCCCCATGAGTCCTGAATTATCAGCCCCAAACGTTGCCGCCTATAAAGCCTGTTAAATCTGTAGTTCTAGCATATGCTAAGCTACCTAGGTACATACATTTAGCAGTTTGGACCGCAATTAGAGTCCCTATAGAACCCGCCAATTTGTTCACAAGTAAGCTCACTGGTGTCTGCGCAATTGCCTTCCTCTGGTAAATTGCAGCACCCTGCATTAACCGTTGCAGCCGTAATAGCAAGGAGTAGAAAACTGAGGTAGTGTCGGAGCATCTTGGGAATTGTAGTTGAAGGGAAACGAATTCTGTTGGTGTAGTTTGCGATAGTAGATATCAGGTGAGAACATAAAAGAAATGTTGAAGAGGCTAGAGCTTTAAATATGTAGACAGGTCACCTCTTTCTTACTCAGCTTACAGCCTTGCGGATATTATAGGGCCGACTAATTAGATACAAATTCATTAAGCATGGATACCCTTCTTACTTTAGTATAGTTACGTCATTTAGCTTACTCGCCCTCTAAGCCATGAGAGCTTAACGCAGGTCTATAAGCCTTTATTAAGCTCTGCTTAAGCGGCCTGCGTGTTTTCCATAACGCAGTAACGGAGAACTAGCTGAGCGAGAGCTTACGGCAGCTCAGTACTATCGCGGAACATTACGCAAGACACGCAAACGGCTTATGTCAGACCTTAGGTTTCAAATTGCGATTATTCGGGCAGCGAGCAGGATCAGTTACTTCACCTTAATTGACCCGCACTGACCTGTAGGCAGGGGTGAAACTGCAATCGCTAGCGACTGTATCCTATGGGCGTATAAAGAAAGTACTGCACGTACGAAGAAGCTCGTATTTGATGATGCACCGATGTTGGTGCACTGACCACCAGAGCCGGTGCATCATCAAACATGAGCTTCTTCGTAGGCTGACACGATAATGCTAGGCCAAGTCTGTCAAGTGGGGCACTACGACCCCTGCTTGCGATGTGGCGTACACTTTGTCGTGCTTGCGTTCGTGGGGAAGCCGATTTCGCTAACCACTGTACACAGTGTTGAGTGAAACCGACTGATCGCTCGCTGGATTATGTGGGTGTGAAAAGCGGGGTCGCCGGCACGTGGTCAGGCGGGAGCCGTCGCGGATCGGCTGTCTACCGCCGAACCCCTGGTCACCGCGCAGTCATGGTATCAATAGATCCAACCGACATCCTTGCTCTCAACAACACACGCGATGTGTGGACTGGGATAGCCAAACCATGTCACATAATCTTCAAATTCCAGGATTATCATCTGTGGCAATCAAAAGTGGCTCGCCCAAGCCTTTAGCTACCTATGGTATTACAACCATCGAGTGAAATGCGTGTCATCAGACAGACTATCACGACGTGCCGCATGCGACGACTCATTTCTTTCGTTTCGTCCTTCTTGCTCGACAGCAGCTACTTTCCTATAATGCGCGTAAAGAGCGCTTCCTATTACACAAAAGCGTACTTGATGTGGCTCAGCTTTTGAGTACTTCGCCCTAAAATTTGTGATGCACGGTGCTATGGTACCTACTAGCTTTCCGCCCCCACATCCTGACAATGAAACAATCTTGCGTCCTGGGATTTCATGTGCCGTAATCTTCAAGCGAGGCTGAACCCTTTTGCCCCAGCATTAGGAAAGAAGAAGCAGATTGACTCTGCAGCCATCGAGATTGATTGCGGATGCTTCGAGCCAGCGACCTCAAGTCCCAGGTTGGCCGAGTCTCCATCTTGATCTCCTCGTGCCTGGCGCGTTCATTGGTAAGTCGCGCGTTGCCACTTTGTCATTCAGGCTCCTACTACATTCGAGTAGCTTCCTCGCCTTCACTCTCCTTACTGTGTATATCCTGGGCTTCCTTGTCAATTAGTGATCAAAGCGCTCTGCGACTAGTCCACCAAACAAATAGCACCGTATCTGCAGTCAACGCCATCTTCTTCCAGGACATGAAAGCTCCCGGTCACGTTCCCGATGCATCCTAAAACGAGGAACTTATATGAACCGAGTCAATGCGCTGCTCCTCACGGGTCTGATGAGGACTCTTGCAACTCTGCGTCTCTCAACTCCATAGCATTCTCTCATGACCAAAGCATCCGAAATGCATGCCCATTTACCACGACGGCGCCATGGAGACCAGCATGTCCTCCGCCTCCAACTCATCGCGGTAACCCGGAAAGATCTGCTGAACAACATCCGCAATCCACCGCGGCGTAAACCTCACCGTAAAATGCATCTTCGTATACTCCCAATACTCAGGATACCACCCCGCGCACTCCCAATCCACTATGCCCGAGACCCTCCCCATCTCATCGACAAGGATATTCCTGAGATTAAGATCGGCGTGGGTGAAGACGATGTCGTGTTGCACGCTGTGCGACTTAGAAATCAGGCTGCAGGCATCTTCGTCAAGAGGAAGATCATTCGTCAAGAATTGATTGAATTCCGTCTCGTTGCGGAATCGCAGTTGCTGGCGTTGGGAATCGCCAATCCGCCAATCCAGAATGCCGCTACCTAGTGGATTACAGATGCGGAATGGTGAATTGGTGGTATTGGGAACATGCCGCAATTCGGCGATATAGGCAGCGATATCTTTTGCTGCTGCATCGATTTGTGTGTCCGTCATGGTGGATAGCTTTTGCCCTATGCCGTAGCCATGTAGGCCGGTCATGAGGAGATACGATGATCCGCTGTAGTGAATTGCGTCTATCCCCTTTGGTGCAGGAATTTGCGTGTATGTCTGGACGATTTGGAGTGCTCGGAGCTCTGCTTGGTGTCGCGGCGCCCAGTCTTGATGTGCTTTTCGCAGGTAGAGATTGAACGGCAATCGGTGCATCCGGTCAGAACCAGTGCCTCCATAGATCCGTTGTCCGAGCAATGCTAGGCATTTGTAGGCAGTGGCTCGGATGAAAATGGGCATTTGCAACCACAGCCGCTGGAGTATTGGACATACAGATTGGACACACCGTCGACTCCAGCTTTCCTTCCCAGCTAAGCTGCTCCGGCCCTGCAGAGTTGAGCTGCAGGAAAAGCTGGGCCTTTGCTTCATATAGTCAAATACTTCCAGCCATGCAAAAGCTGGCGCGAATTGATGATGTACTCCAATAAGTAGTGGATTCGGAAGAGACGAGGTTTCCATAGCCTTATTGTCCAGAGTTATGAACGGCAAAGCTTCAATTCGTAAGGACGGGATAAACCTGTTCGTGCTCACAAAATACTGGGCCTAGTTATATTAGAAAAAGCTTGATTACTTTACGTGGATACTGACTGAGTTGCTCGTGGCTTCCAGCGGATTAGCTACTAGGGAAAGTCTCCCATTTGCGAAATGTGCAAGCATTTGCGACGACAAGAGCATCAGCTGATCAGAGGAATTATAGCCTGGATAGTCGGAATCCCGATCTGAGAGCGACCTCAAAGATTCCAACCTCGATTGTCCAATGTACACTGCGAGCATGGTATCAAGTCTTCCCTGCTAAAAGTTTAGCTACATTAGGAGTTAAGGGTGTTGGTTTCTTACATCTCGGGTGATTTCCCTATCTCGAAAGAGAGTAGGAGATAGTATGTGAACAGGTAATACTTTTCCGTCATCCGCCTTCGAGATACAGCATTTGCCTCCATCTCTCCGCCATATCTTCTGTCTGAGTGACGGGTCCAAATTCTCGCAAACGGTCGGACACACTGTTGAAACTGTCAGTATAATTCAAGGAGAATGATGAAGACATACCCCTCTGCAGGAGACTAATCCAATCACCTAGGAATTCAGCAACCTTCGCTTTGTCATGGCCAACAACATCAAGAAAGAATCGGGCAGCAAGCTCTCTATCCACAGCCCCTTGTATAAAAGTGTTAAGAAGAGTTCTCTGAGGGTGCGCAAGTGACCCCGCAATGAAAGAAATCGCTTGGAACTCAAAAGAAGCTTTGTCACAGGAGAGAACGTGGGAGGCGCTCTGGGAGACGTGGTACGGACTACCCATAGCGCCACTTGTGTCGAGGTATAGTCCAAAGATATATCGACCAGCTAGGAAACTATAGGCAAGGTTGAAGGGATGTGATCTGTCGCGGTCGACGAGAGAAAGGCAGCGTGCACTTCAGGGTCAAAAGAGTGGTCAATGCGCACATCACATCACGACCGTGCGCGCTGCCCTCGCAATTATGGCAACCACCCGTATTGATTCGAGATGAGGATCCAGACTAACGGCTTGACCGGATTTGTTATGGGTGCCCCAAGCCAGTCAGAAGCTAGGTATTTCGCGCTGGCCATGAGACATCAGCCACTTGTTTTGCACAGCCACAGATTTCTCACATCAACCATTGGCTCGGAGGCCCAGAACAGAATCGGGCCGAGCCACTAGCTCAGCCCATCTCGAATCGACACGGAAAGCAAAATATGTGAGTTTGACTAACAGAAAGTTGCAGGGCTAGTCCAAAGAGAAACTAGTCCTATCAGCTTCACGAAGGCTTTTGAACAGCGAATTAGGACAGCTTGTTTGTCTCTCACCTACCCATGTAACTTCCCCTTGGTCAAACCTACATGCGGCATGGTAGTCCTCAGACTTCCAAGGTTTTCAATACTCAACTGTTACGTATTAAGCTCTCATAGTACCATAGGTAATCTCTAGTTCTCAAAGACTCACCATGGTATGGAACCAAGCTGTTAAGCTGCATCTTTGGTTAGAAGCGACCTCGGGCGTTGTACGATTCAGTTCATCGCGCCTCATATCCAGTCCGGCTACTGAAATGGATCTGCACTCAGACTAACGCTGCCCGACAGGCATTGATTAATCTCAGCTCATGCATGTGCTGCGGCACAGTCGTCAAGCTAAATCTACAGCGCTTAGAGAGCACATAAAAGAATCGGTCATACACGATCTAGGAGATTCTCCATGCTTCCGTCCGTCTTCTCATTCCATCTTCGTTCTGTTGAATTCCAATATACCTGCTCTTCTTTATTATATCAATGTCGGCTGTTACGAACCTACTTGAGAATTACTCCATCTACATCATTCTAAGCCTGCGGGGCGCTCAACCTGGCTTTCACTGGGGCCTTTTCGTCCCTACAAACAAGCCCCAAGGCGAGATATGGCACGCCGTCAACCGGAGCGGAGGTTGGTCACTGGAGATTAAGTCTTCCGGTGGCATTCCTAGCTCAATGAGCCTGTGTCTTGTCATGAAATTGGGCACTGTTACCAGCCAAAACTGGGCGGCACTCCGCACCACCCTCGGAAACGTACCAAGCAGTGGTCAGCCATCTCTAAACACCAACGAGGCTTTCACATGCAGAGTTTGGGTCAAAGACGCCATACTTGCACTTCATAATGCTGGTGTGATCCGCCTCGCAAAGGCCATCGAGACCATTGAGCAGACTGCAATCGCGACGGCTGAAAGACATCGACTTAATATCGAGCAGGGTACTGGTGCAGCTATGGTTCTGAACAGTACCGGATTCTCGGCTACGGGTTGACATAACGTCTGGCAAATGGCCAGTTGTCTTCATACGTTGTTGTCGCTATTGCTATTCAGCGGAGGAGGTGGGTGTCAAGCTCGGGAAGCCGGATGTTTTGTATTCAAGATTGCGGTGACAAGTCTGTATCACATAGTCTAAGACCAAGATAATGATAGGGCGTAAGGTTTGGACTTGAGTTCCTCCTCGCAATGCTATTGATTCAGAAGATCATATTCATTGCTTGCACAAAAATTGACATAATCAGAGGCCTTTTCCGCCAGCGCTTTATACCGCGCGGAGCTGTTGTGGTCTTGTCCGGATGTTTCGATCTCTGATACTTCGTTGATCGCCGAAGCAACACCGCACGGAAGCGCCGCGCTGTGCCTCTTTATTGCGTTCATCGGACCGACCCTTTCGCTTCGACAACTTTGAATGGCCGCTTGGCAACCTCGGAAGGTCTGAATCGGCATAGTGGTGATGGAAAGCTGTGAAGTAATACTGCCAGTGGCTGAATCTATCCGCTCGACAGTGCGGCTGCAGACATCACATCCTCGGGCTCACTGGTTGGCTATCGAGTAACCGCCACTCGTTGGAGCGAAACAGTTTATGTTGGGGATATATACGGATAGCAGGAAGGAACAAATAACACCCACGGCAAACGTCCACTTTTAGTAACATCTCTCAGGTAGTATGTCGACAGAAAAGCCCGCGGCTGACTCACAACGACGAAGACCACATGACTGACGGTGGCCAAGTGCTTCGGAACCCTTGAAAGCGTGGCACTTGGCCTCAACCATCCCGAGGTCACTGCTTACTAGATTTCGGCCTCCCCAAACAGCTTCTATTGATGAGAGACAACAGGAAAAATTGCCAGTCGTGGATTGGATGTTGGTGTTGACACCATGTTGTGTGAGATGTGGTTCCCGAGGTCCTGATCCAGAGCAGCCTACCTACAGTAGCTTACCGACGGGTTATTAAGATATATACTTATCAATAGAACATCGATAGCAAGCTAACCTCAACAACGTTATTAAAATAATTAGTCATTTCAATCTGTTATCCACTTCTGTGGTGAGTAATCTACAAAACAGGCTTTCCGACTGCCTTCTAGAACACAACCCGGTCTGGCTAAATAGATAGACTATTGCACATGCTAATTAACTCTACTAATCCTTTGCTATGAAATATCGCATTTGAAATTAGACAAGTGTAGAGAATCGAAGTCATACTAAGACTTCCCAAACTAGTCATATTTCTAAACCCATCTTGTGTCCCCAAATATATCCCCCCAACGCTACCATGTCTTCTACATACGACCATAGGACGATGACAAATTGGGCTTCCCGTCCGCTCAGCCATACACAAGCATCGTACCGGAGGGTTAGTAGTTAAGTGGGTGACCATTAGCGAATCTCCTCTGTTGTATGTTTTTGCCTTTTTTTTCCAGCGTGTAGATCCACCCATCTCTGACTCGCTGTCAAGTCCAGGACATACCTTTTTGTCCCTACTGACTACAATATGCGTGAGTTATGCTAGACGCGGAGGACATGAATGCGGATCAGGCCGGAACAAAGAGGAGTAATGTGGAAAGTAAAGTTGAAAAACATGTTGTTGAATATTCAAATATAAATGCTCATCCATAGTTCTAAACAAACATAAAGGGGTATCTAGCGAATGTCCAATCCGGGGTAATAAAGCGTGAAAAGAAGTATGCAAGAAAAGCGGAAAGGCGGGATGGGGTAGTAATACAGATGGAAAAGCAAAAACATATGCGTGCATACACAGAATTGGTGTGCCGATTCAACATGCCATGTGCTGCGCCAACTCGGCCCTCCAAGCAGCGACGCGCACTCGCTTGTCCTTGCTCTTGACAAGCACCTTGCCAAGCCACTTCGACACATCCCAGCCGAGCGTCTTGCTGAGTTGCTTGAGGCGGCGCGTGTTGACGATGCCCCGGTCGTCGTAGCCGAGGCACTGCAACGGGCTGCCCGACTTGATCATCTCGCGCTGCTGGAACTTGTTGGCTTTGAAGGCGTCGTAGGGGCTGGTGCCAAGGACGAGGAAGAGCAGCGTGATGCCGAGAGACCAGAGATCTGTTGCGGCGCAGGGCGTGGCGGGGTTCAACGAGCTGAGAAGGGATGGATCGAGGAATTGCCAGGTACCGGCGCCCATGGGTGGTGGCGTGGTGATGTCGTCTGTGACGGTGGTGAGGATGGTGGACGAGAAGTCGGAGTAGACGAGGTCGAGCTGCGATGTCGCCGAGGACACGAGGATGTTGGAGGGCTTGATGTCGGCGTGTATGCAGTCCCTGTCTTGCATCCACATCAGGCTGTCGATGAGTGACAGCGCAACTGCTGGGAATATGCCCGCAAGCTTGGCGGCGCGAGCGGGCTCGTCAAGCGTGTTGAGGCTCTTCTCGATCCATTCGTCCAACGTGCCGTCCAGTGCTTTGAGTACAAGCGCGCCGGTTCGGACATCTTGGCCGAAGAATGGCACCACGTTGCAATCAGCATTGGGGAAGCGCGATAGGTAAGATAGGATTCGCGCCTCGGCGTCGAGGACCTTCATCGCGCTAGTCGAGCCGGGGACTTTGATGGCGTACATCGAAGGTATGGACGGCAGATACGAGCTGTCCTTGCTTGGGCCGCGCGAATGACTGGGCGTGAGTGGAGGCGTCATTGCCGGTGTGGAGGGTATATCTCTTGACTGCGGCAGGTTTGGCGTGGCCAGATAGACGTCGCTCCATGCACCGACTCCGATAGGTCGCTTCCGGCCCTCACCATCTAGCTTGATGCTGTAGTCAGTCAGGTGGTGCGGGAACTGCAGCAGTTCTGTACTGCCAGGTCGCATCGAGTCGTCGAGTGATGGTCGACCCGTGGACGATGACATGGAGTCGCCGCGTCGGAGACATGATAGCGATGTTAAGAAGTCTGACGATAGCGAGCCACCTTTCAAAGATGACGTTGGCGTGGCCGGTGGTGTGAGTGCACCGCTGTCATGCATCATGGCTGGAGGGGATCCAAGAGTCACCGATCGCAAACGCGTAGGTGAGTCTGGCGGCGTAGAAACGGTCTTTAGATTCGAAGGTCTCGAGTGCCTCCGTCCAGGGACAGCAAGTCTGTACCCTTCTCTTATCTTAGTGTTGATGCTGGTGTCGAGTTGGATTTGCGGCTTGTCCTTGGGAGCGATTGCTGAACCACAGGCTTCAGAGTGGTTTGCTAGAGGAAAGGAGAACTGCGGAAGCATCGCCATGGTAAAGTCCAGTGACACTTTGTGTAGGTGTTTCTAATTCGGACAGGCACCGCTGTGCGAGACAACGTCGAGAATACGCAACGCTTACTTCGGTGCTTGAAACACAATGCGCAATGGGCTTCACAATGCAACCGTGAAACGATGACCCTTTGGGACAGAAGACTAAAAGAGCCAGAGGGTGCCTAGGTGTTCCAGTACTAGTCTAGGCAGACAATGAGCTGTGTATGTCGACAACCGAAGGCGAGACCAGGACCCAGAACCACAGATACGCGCCGGTAAAGAGATGGTGCTACAGATAATAGTACAGCGAAATAGGAACCTGGTAATATCGCGGGAGCGATGCTCAACAAGCTGAAAACATGTCAAGTGTGGGATGGCGGCGCGCGCGGAGGGCCCGCGCAGAAAGGTGTGAAAGGACGAAAGCAGCCTCACGACGCGTTGGAGAAGCAGAGCTTGATAAGAGGGATCTCGGGGAAGCGCCCCGGCTGCGTCCGGGATTCGCGACGACCCTCATGTGCCACCATCCAACCGTCGTCCAATCTTAGGCCGGACGTTGGCTTGCAATGATTCGCATGGAAAAGCGACAAAGGAGAGGTGCCCTGCGATTCCAGAACGCAGTTCACTGGTCTTTGCTTAGCCCGGGTTATCAGACGGGACCCGTGCGCACGCTTGGCGCGTGATCTCCAATCACTGCATGAACGTGCTTCGTTTGATTGGCTTCGCGGATTCTTACCATCTCCCTCGCTCAAAGGCTATCCGGCCTTTGTGAGACTGCTACGCGCGACGTGCCACGACACTGAGTCTGTGTGGACATACTAGACAGTCTTCGACAGCTCGATAGTCTGGGGTAATCGGTGGCTGCGTGACGTTGCGAGCTAGACATGCAGCCGACAGGTCGTGGAGCTTGCTGGAGCTATCGTGAGCTATCGATAGGCTATTAATGAAGACGACCGAGCATGACGCTGACTTTTTTCCAACGTGCGGAGTCAGCTTGCGCTGCCGTTAACGTATGTCTGGGGGTCTCTTTGCTGACCGACGTGCGGGGATTCAACCTGCACAAGTCATGACCGTGGATTTGCAGGCAAAAAACGTGCAGGTGTATCGAGGCAGGCCCGAATGCATCGCTGCTTTCATCCAGATTCGTGAAGCCGCTCGGCCCGTCGGCGCAAGGGCGTCCAATAGCAGCCTTCTTTGTGCTGCATCTTGACGTCTCGCTGTCCGACAGTCGAAACAGGAAATCATCCTAAGCGTCGGCTCTGATTTTGGCCTAGACAGACGATAAGGCTGCATGCTCCTGATGCGCCCGAACCACGAGCTGCTGCAGTCATGATTTCGCTCGTCTTTGCGCCGTGTCGAACCGGCAAAACATCGCTCGCGCGAAAGCGACGCGCAGCGCGGGCCGTTATCATTGAAGATGCTTTGGGCTGACAACCGAAATTTGACATCGTGCCACTTGCCATCTGTGCTCACCTGTTAGCCTAGAAGAGGAAAGTCACTTGAATCCTTCAAAATTGGCTTGGGTTGCACGACGTGGGATTTGTACTTGTTCATTTCAGCTATGCACAATGTCTGCTCAGACAAGAAATCCCTCCAGGCTTCGCGCCGATAATCTCGCCATCTGAAGAGGCTGCGCAGTGCAGGCCGGCGGTGGCGGCAAAAATGGAATGCTGGTCCTATCCAAGATGCGCCCCTGTTTGAACATAAGAGATATCGATTGACGCAAGGAGAGCAAAAACAGTGGGAAGGCGGAGGAGATTATACAGTGTCGCCCGGTCTCTTTGAACCGGAGCAGACTCTCTTTTCCAGCCAAATGCTAAAAGTACGAGATTTAGGTAAACGCCGTTGTTCGTGAAAGGTGCCGTTCGCGCCTCTATGCGAGCAAATAATGTTCGTGGAATTACAGTGTTGTATGCACACGCATTAATATTCAGAATTTGGTCGGCACAGAGGAACGATCATAGGATGCTATGATCTTCTCCACCTGTTCCTCGTGCTCTGCTTGGCGTCAATGGTCGTAACCTGCACCTCGTTGCCACGGGCTCCCGCTGTTTGCGGATCGATATTGCTGCTCGTTCCTTACCGCGCTTTGTGGCGGTTGATTGTACTGTGGCTGATTGTACGAGGGCGCGGGACTGGCGCGATCGTAAAAGGATGGCGCGTTGTGCTCAAAGTTTGAGTTCGCAGGGCTGCGTGGTGGTGCGGGCTGGTAGTGCTCGCTGAAGCCGCCCTCTTTGGCCGCCATTTGTCGACGCTGATCCTCCGAGGAGATGTCGTCATCGTCGTCAATGTGCGACCGCGATTGGTTGGGGTGAGTTCCCTTGCCCTCACCGCGTGCAGTGGCACCAAGCGCATCAAGCTCGGTAGTCAGCTGTGTCTGCGACTTGATGAAAGAACCTCGGTCGTCGCGCATTGGTTGGTAACGAGTGTCGGGGTTCTTGGTGAACAAGGCAAATCCAGATGAGACCAAGAGCATGATAAGCAGGACGAGAGAGAAAGCAGCGTTCAGAACGAAGAAGATGACTCCCATCACACCGGAAACGAGGGGCTATTCATGTTAGTATATTGATAGATTATAGACTTGATGTGACTTACGGGTTGTCCAAAGAGCTCCGTAAACATCAACAAGAAGAAAGTGCTCAAGAAGTTGACAGCGGCGATGGCAATGTTGAAACCATTAGTCTTCTTGTCCATCCATGGGCGCAAAGTGGAGACACCGACGAGCAGTGCAAGCTCGATCAGGACAAGAGCGACAGCCTGGACCTTTCCACTGCTCTGAGCAAAGCCGACGAACATGGCCTTGACGAGCAGGTATCCGAGCCATGGGATGATGAACCAGTAGGCGGTAGCCTTGAACTGAACGTACAGGAAACCCCACTTGTTGAGAGCAATAGGATCCGAGTAGAGGATGTAGGCGGGGTTCTTGTGCATGGCAATGGAGCGCTGCGCAATGCGGACCACCTTGGACGAGGCCCAGGCGAGTATACCGATCATGGTAATGATGGTCAAAATGGCAAGGACAACAAGACCGGCAGAGTCGCGCATAGTCAGCTCCCAGAATCCCAGCATCATCATCTGAGGGAAGCCAATGAGAACAATGCGGAACAAGATTCCCTTCAGCACAGTCTGCCATCCATTGCGGAAGTCGACAAACTTGTCGCTCTTCATCTTGCCAGCCTTGACAAGACCCTCACAGATGTACTTGAAGGCAAGCACGCCGATGACGGTGAAAAGAACGAAGATGATGAAGAAGGTGTAGCCGGTGAAGAAGATGTTGGTCGTCTCGATACGGGCCTTGAATCCCACACGCTCGATACCACGGAGAACCAGTCTTTCGCCGCCGAGTTGAGCCTCGGTAGATCCCGAGTTACTACGAGCCACAAGACGCTTGGTCATACCGACAGCAAAGTCGACTGCTTGGATGGCACGCTTCGTCATGCTTCGCTTCTGGACCTCGACGGATTGAGTAGTCAGCTGCGACAGATGGGTTGTGGGAGTGCCGCCGGTGGCGCGCTGGTACCAGGTGGCCATCTTCTGCAGGAAATCGACGCGGATTATGCCCATGGACCATTGGAAGTTCTGCGTCCAGGCAGCGACAATGGGAGGCAGGGGAACAGCACACATGCCGATGAAGGCCTGCGCCTGGAAGTAACCAAAGAGCGACATGGCGTTGGCGGCCACGTGAGCAGCTGTGTTGGAGTGTCCGAGTCCAGACGAGATGGCGGATGCAACCAGTCCCAGACCAGAGATGACAGCGGTGACCCATGCGACAGCCTTCTGGTCGACAGAACGGCCGTTGGACAGCTCGGCTTCAACGCAGGCTCTGAGGTTGGTGGTGCCTGCGTCGTAGACTCTGATGCGCACGAGCAGGTCCAAGTCGGGGATGGTGTATGCGATGCCTGGAATCTGGCCCATGACGTCCGGGCTTATGTCGTCAAAGTTGGACTTGATGGTCAAGGGTCCCGCGTTCATGGGGCACATGCCCTCAAGCTCCTTGCTGGTACAGGGGTCGAACTTTTGGGTCAGGGCGAGGTAGCCGTAGACGAAGAGCTCCATCTCGGCGTTGATCTTGCCGGCGATGTTGGAGATGCCCTCAATGTCGAAGCCCAGACTGCGGTTGTCGGGCGTCAGGGCGACGTTGAAGAGCGTCGCAGAGAAGGCAGAGTTGGCCATGCACGGGTTGAGCGACTCAGACTTGAGGACGCGCTCGGCGGAAGCCAGCGGCAGGGCGGCGGCGGCGAGCCATAGCAGCGACCTCGACAGCGAGAGACGCATCGTGGGCGGTCGTAGTGGGTATTAAGTGCGAGAGTCGCAGGGCGCCTCAGGTGAAGCGCAGCAGTGGTGGTACTCGTGGAGAGTACAGCGAAGGAACGTGGGCCAATCCAGCGGCGGCAATGTTTGGTTCTCAGCGAGAGCGAGGGTAAATGGCGGCGGCAGATGCAGGTGCGGTGAAGGTAAGAGCGGTGGTGAACGAACGGCAGTCGTAACGACGGGTGGTGGGTGGTGGGTGGTGGAGTGTGTGATGATGTCCAAGACAGGGAGGTTGCGCACGCAGGTGGAAACCGGGCAGGTGCGAGGCGGGCGCTCGGCGGGATTGGCTGGGGGGCTAGAAAGAAGGGGTAAGGGTGGTCGTGGGTTGAATGGGTAACGAACGGCTGGTGCGATCAGCGAGAGACGATCTGCTCCACGCAACCAAATGCAAAGGTGAATTAGATAAAGTGTCGTCACAGGGACGCGGCGAATGTTTGGAGAGTGCCTGAGAAGAGCGAGCGATGAGGCAGTTGTAGGAGTGATCCCAGAGGGAATGGGCGCATGAAGCTGCCGTCTAAGCACCGATCTAGGGGTTTGAGACGGCGGGTGGGCCAGTTGATACGACGCGCGTGCGCAGAATGCCCAGAGGTCAAGAGGCGCGGGAGCAGTAAGCTGCAAAGTCTATGATGCTGACGTGTGCTCGACGACGGCCGTTTGCCTCGCTGCCTCGCTGTCTGCTTCTGCTGCTTTCGGTGGCGCTGCACGACGCTGCGGCTGTTGAACCACCGTCTGCGTGCCTTGTGCCCAAAATAGATGCATTTCTCTTTCATCAATGCTCGACGACGTTTGCGACACGTCCGGATGTGGGTGGGGAAGGTGCAGGGGTCCGAGGAAGGTGCAGGGGGGCGACGTCCAGAAGCTGCTTCGCCACAATGACCAGACGCAGGCACAATTTCGCCCAACACCCCGCCAGCCAATGGCGCCCCGTCCAGCGTATTGAAATAGGACGCTTGCTCACGCTGATTGACCGCAACCTCGTAAATCCCACCGCCGAGCGCCCGCTGTCTCGTATCCACTCACTCATCTCAGGCTGCGAACTCGCGGCGCTGTCGCCCTCCAGTCTGCGTCGCCTGCTGTTGCGGCACTCTGGGTTTTAACCCTCTCGTCTCCCCATCTGTGCGCCTGAAATGTGCCAAGCCAGAGCCCTCCCAGCCAATCGCGCGAGGACAGCGCCGACCAATTTGGACACGCGAGGCATCAAGTATGGTCCTTGTACGCTGAACCATAGGTATTGTCGCTATTTATTCTCAGGACCGCTCCGTTTCTGTAGATGCCTGGGCCCGATCTGTTCTCGCCCCATGTCCTGCCCGAAACACCGCTCTCGAGTTTATCTACTAGCCGTCGTCTGTCAGTGACACTGCGGATGACCTTCACAAGACGTCTATTCTGTAAAGTATTCATCTCGGCTGGATTCGGCACATCTATTTATAATCTCGCGCAAACAGGTGCTCGTCATGCAAGCTTCACAAAGCCCAGGGTTTCTACCTTTAACATCCCTGCGAACGCTTCTTAGAACGCAGACCTAATTTCTCCAAGCCATGCAGTCCAAATTTCATGGATGGACTGAAAATACCTGACAGGACTACCCCACCTTCTCATAGATGCAAGCCTTCCAGTGCGTTACTGTGCCGTAATAACAACGTTACTAGACGCAGACTGAGGCTCAGCAGCCCAGAGTACCTTCCTGACGATCCCCATTTCCGCCTCTGCCCGTCTTACGCACACGCGTGAAAATCAGCGGGTTGGAGACGACCGACGCGTAAGAGTGCGAGTTTGTTTTCTTGTTTTGGTTTTTGCACTGCCTCGCGCTGGCGAATGTTATTGTTGGGAGATGGGTGTGTGTTGGTGTGGAGGGATGGTTCGCGCACTTGGAACAACGACGGGCGGTGAACATGATAGACGTGGAATTACTCCTAGATACCACAACACCTACATACCCCTACATACCATAACGCCTACACTCGCATCTCATATTTCAAGCCAGGCTAAACTCCCCACTCGTCCCCTCAAACGCCGTGATCTTGCCCCCCGCCTTCGAATCGCCATAGTACTTGAACCTGTACTTGCCCACCGCGGGCTGCGTCAAGCCCGTATCCCACGTAATCGTCACATCGCTCGTGCCCAAAAGCCCATTGACGCGCTTCCACTGGTACACGAGCTCCCAGTCCTCGTCGTTTTTTACTTGGGTCCAAGTGCCGTCAGCATTTTGCTTCTCGACGGCGGCGAATGTGCCTTCTAGGCGGAGGTTATTGCGAGGGTTTGCCCCAACAAAGGTAACTTGTACAAGGGCGCCGGCTGTGTAGTTTGGTGTGACGTCTTTGGTTACTTGACCGAATGAACGGCCGATGCCTGCGCCGTCGTATACGACGCCTGTGATGAGTGAAATACTCTTGTCGCGATTGTCGGGTGGCGTTGGGCCTGGCGGGATGGTGCCAGACACATCATCAGCGATGTATGGCAGGTAAGTCAAAGTAGAGTTGATGTAGGCGTTCAAAGTGTGTGGCCCGTGGAGCGTCGAAGCACCTTCGTAACGCTGGACGCTGTACTCTTCTTCTGTGGCGATGTAGTGCGAGTAGCTATTTGCTGGACCACCGAGGACCACAATTGGGTCTTTGGCAATACCCGAAGCTTCGATCTCGTTGTGAACAGCTTCCCGCCAGCGTCGGCCGGACATGGTAGTAGCCTCGCCAGGAGCGACCACGATGACAAGCTGGCCAACGCGGAGAACTTGGATGTCGACAATGTTTGGTGACCATGGATACGGTGTGTTGGCCTCTCCAACGTTTAGCAACACTGGTTTCGGGTACTGGCAATCCCTCTGCTTCTTGCTGGGCGGGGCTATAGCACTGCCGACAATGTTCCAGAATGGATTGTTCGGCGCGCCCGGGTCATTCTGAACAAAGTCAAACGCACCGGGGCCGTCAGATGTGCCTGCTGCGAAGGAATTACCCATGGCTGCGGGGCACGTGTGTACGGTTGTGCCATTCTTGAGTGTGAATGTGAAGTCGGCAAAGTCAACCCACGTGTGGAACGAGCGCACTTTGCCAGAAATGGATTTGAAGCTGCCACTGTCGCCATAGATGCTTTTTGCTCCTTGGAACTGGCGCTTACCGATCTCGTAGCAGGACTTCGCGCCTCCGTCATTGAGAGCAAAGAATGGGCCTCGGCCGTGGCAGTCTTGACTCTTGCCACCACAGGTGCTGTCGTTGAGCCTACACTGAGCGCCTGAGCCGTCCTCGCAGTATGCGCCGAGCACATTGGGTGTCGTGTCTCCGACGTTGGCCTGCGAGAACCCAGCTACAAAGCCGGGTGCAGCATCTGCAATCGCGGCAGCATCTTGCTCAAAGAGGTACGCAGCCACGCCCTTGTTGTCGCCTGCGATCAGAGTCTGGTTACCAAGGAGGCTGGTGCCGTGGACTGGAAACCAGTTAAGCACACCGAGACTCTTGCCATCACTGGCTCTTGTGAACTTGAGCAGAGTCATGGTCTTGTCTACATCGTCTCCGTAACGAGCTCTCTCGGTCTCTGGGTTCGCCATGTACGCAAACTGGCTGCGGTTGATATTGGTGTCGGAAATCTTCCCACTGCCGACGCTGAGGGTTCCAAGCGACAGGCCCTCGTGTGCTCGCTTGATCGAAAGCAGAGCGCCATCAACGATTGCCTGGTAGCTCTGCTTGTCAAAGCCCAAGCTCGTGATTTGTGGCAGCAGGTAGTTCAGCCAGGCTCCTGGCCCAGCGTGACTATGGGTGCCTGTCACAGCGACGTTGTTCTTGCCGTATACGGAGTACTCGGGGCCCATAGCCTGAAGTCCTTCCAAGATGCCATTCCTGATGGCCGAGTCTCCAGACTGCGTGTCCAGGACCATGTACACGATGCGTTCGCTAGGGTCGCTGGGGTTTCCAACAATGAAGGCCCGCGAGTAGATGCGTTGGCGAAGACCAGTTCCGATTTGCGACGAGTTCGCATAGCCCATGAGGTTGAGCTCCACCACCGGTCTAGCACGCATTAGTGCTGCTGACCCCTATCAGTGAATAGACATACCCCGTGATATCCGCCTTCCCGACTCCCACAAGATACGAAGCTGCGTCCTCTGCCTGCTCGCCACTCTGTTTCTCGCCCAGGAACTGGGTCTGTGGTGTGCCATGGTAGCTCTGGTCAAGCCTCCAGTGCCAGAACTCGACTTTGGGAAAACCTAGGTTGATAACAAGCTGCGAAATGATCAAGGAAGCAATGAGCGCGGCGCCCAAGGCGACGGCGATATGTGAGCGCGCCATTCCCGCAGCCAAATGTCAAAGGCGGAAGAGTGCGGAGAAGAGCAACAGCGCATCTGATCAGCAGCAGCTTCAGGCAATAAGTACCCCGACCAAGCAGCGCAGTGTGACAAGGAAACGCGGATGCATCAACGACAGGACATGCAATAATCCATGGTCTAATCTGGAAGGCGAAAGCTTGTCGCGTGCTGGGTTGGCTACTAGCAGCTGCAGGTGTATTTCGTAGAGGCGTATGACGTTTCGCGGAGGCACTGGTTGGTGGGGAAGGCGCCGAGCGGTGGCAGGGGTGCAACTCTAAATCTTCCAACCGAAGTATTGGAAGCTAGTCGCAACCTCTCACGACTCCAAGCCCTGCTATCTACTCCAAAGGGGACACAATGCCGCTCATACACGAATCCTACGATAGCCTCCCATGTACGTTTAATCTATACACCTGCTATTTGCTACCGTTTGAATCGCCGAGGCGGGGTTGATCATGCGGGTTGGATGCGCGTGCTAATAGCCTGCAGATGTCGATGCCCCGCTGGACGACGCCAATCTTGCGGCTGCGAGGGCGGTGATAGCGGCCGAAATCAGGAGTTCTGGCGTCAACATGGCCGACCTCCACCCGGCACTGATACCCGCTGCGCAGTACCAGCCCCAGTACTCGCATTCAGTTGAGCGCGAACACGCACGACTCGACCGCGACGCGACCTCCAAGCTCTCTGGCGTCGACATGAAGCGATACGAGGACCTGGATGCTCCCGAATACACGAACCCCACCAGCGACGAGGACCGGCCAGAGCTACTGGAGCGGTGGAACAAGGCGCTGAAGCAGGCATACACAAGCTCGGAATACGTCCAAAGCCGCCTGACACAGCTCGGACTACTGGAGAAGTTCGGCAAGAACGCATGGCTGGTGGGCAACTCCCAGCTGGAAGACATCTTGAAAGGCATCGAGGCTGAGCTCGCGGACGTGAGGAAGCAGCAAGAGGAGGTGGAGACCTTGAGGCAGTCACAGCAGCAAAGTGTGCAGGGCGAGATCCAGACACTGGAAGAGACGTGGAAGAAGGGCGTAGGAAGAGTGCTCGAAACGGAGGTGGCTGCCGAAGGGCTGAAGCAGCAGATTCTGGAGAAACGACGGGCTGGCGCTGTTTGAGACAGTCGACATGTTTCTGGGCCGGCGCATTCCACTGCCACAATGATACCCCTGTAATTGGCTGTGCGTGTAGCAAGCAGCCACTCTATTATCGCGGCGACTCCATCTTCCCTTGATGTTCAGGTATTCCACAGCCTGTACTGGCTGGTAGAGTCTCAGCACGAGTGCATGAGGATTCATCGAAAAGCTATTTCGCTTGGGCTGAGGTTTGATTGCAGACTTGGCACCTGTCCTCCTAGAACTCTACGGAAGCTCGTTGCGAGCCATGGGTGATGAATATATGGTGCGCTAGTACGGAATGCTAAACAGATACGGAGGTGGAAATTTGGAAGACAGGACGGGAAGGTGGAAGACAATGGCGTTTACAGCGGTCACGGACATAAGAGCCGAACTTGTGAAGGCATTGCACTCGCATTAAAAGACCGACGATACAGTCTGAACGAATAGAAACACGTCTACTTCAAAATCTCAGCAACCCAATGAACTTCTTAAATTGCCAGATGTCACCCAGTGCGATACCTCCTAGGTGGTACTCTGCTCTGCTTGGACTTCAACTGCACCGGGGGCGGATCAACAATATTCCGAGCCTCGGCTTACCCCAGCTTTTCGGTGGTTGTCCGGTTGGGTGACGACCAGCAGCCATGTCCACCATGGCGTCTCAACTCTGTCTCCTTGCCTTATCCAACGTGATCCAAATAAACCAGGTCATCTCAGAAAATGGATAACTCGACTCTTTTCGACGTCAAGGTAAGCCTCAACCAACATATTCCACTCCCGAACACACCTCGGAACAATGAGCTCACCATTGCTAGGGCAAAGTAATTCTCGTCACTGGCGGCGCGAAAGGAATTGGTAGAATGATAACTGAAGGATACATTCAAAATGGTGCCACAGTCTTCATCTCATCGAGAGACGCAAAGGCCTGCGAAGGAGCCTGTAAAGAGTTGAATGCGCTCGGCAAGGGCAAGGCAGACTACATTGCCGCCGATTTCTACAAGGAGGAGGAGATCCAGAAGGTCGCAGACGAGCTGAAGAAGCGGGCAGGAAGTGCGTACTACATCATCACGAAGGAAGGTCTGTAACTAACGATTATCAGAGCTCGACGTCCTCGTGAACAACAGCGGCAGCAACTGGGGCGAGTCATACGACACCTACCCAGGCAAAGCTTGGGACCGCGTCCTCGACCTCAACCTCAAACGCGTCTTCCAGCTCACCCAAGCTGTCACGCCCCTCCTCGAAGCCGCCTCCACGCCCGCGTCTCCAGCTCGCGTCATCAACATCGGCAGCGTTGACGGTCTGCGCGTCCCAGCACTCGAGACTTTCGCGTACTCTGCGTCAAAGGCCGGTCTCCACCATATGAGCAGAGTGTTGGCAAGCCATCTGGGCAAGAGGGGGATCACGAGCAACACAATTGCGTGCGGGCCGTTCCAGAGCAAGATGATGAAGGCGACGTTGGAGAAGTTTAAGGATATCATTGAGAGTGGTGTGCCTCTCGGACGCATTGGAAGTCCCGAAGATGTCGCGGGAACGTGCATTTGGCTGAGCAGTAGGGCGGGAGCTTGGGTCAATGGCGCTACCATTGCGCTGGATGGTGGAAGTGTTGTTGCGGCGAAGTTGTAGTATGTATTATGTCCGATCATTGTGGCTACCGGGAACCCTTCAGGGCCTCTTGACTTGGCCATAAAACATTGATAGCATGTTCTGGAATAATTCAAGTGTGTACATCATAATCATTGCTAGCTAACAATCCTGTGAAGGTCTCTTGGGTCTACTATCCCAGAGCAACCGTGGAGGAAACTTTGCTGTTCCAGTCCATCCCATCTCATCTCAAATCCGGCCAGCGTTTGTACAGCACCACTTCCGGTTAGACCGCCGCAAGACTATATTTCGCGCCCACCCACGAGTATTTTAAACCTCTGCGTCTTCCTCCTGCCAGACTACTACATCCGCGCCTGAAATCATGAGCGCGCTATTCCCTACAGACGAAGATATCTACAGCGACCATGAGGACTACGGCGAAGAGGGCTACGACGGCTACGATGGCGATGGAGACCTCGAGATGACCGACGACGCGCCTGGTGGACAGAGCGGAAGGCAGAAGCTCACGCACAAGGAGCTCCTCGATCTCAACAGTCGAGTAGAGAAGAACCTCGAGATCAAGTGGAAAATGGTGCCCGGTCGCTTCGACAAGCCAAGCCTGCACGGCATCTACTTCAACGCCGCAGCCCTCACCACAACATAGGTTGATCCAGACCTGCAGCTTCCCTACTACTTCCGCAAATTCAACAGCATCGCGAGTTGGGGCTTCGTAGCTCAAAAGACCACCATGCAGCCCTTCGACATCTCGCGCGCCATCTTCTACTACGGCCTCGACAGCGTCCATACCTTTGAGCGCTACTTCGAACAGATGCGCTGGAACATCATCCTGATGGCCTTCGTGTGGGCGTCTGGCTTCGACACCAAGTACTGCAAAGCCGGCTGCGAGAAGTTCGTCAAGCTGTTCATCGGTGTAAGTGGCGTCCTCATACATCAGCGTAGAGTATCTCGCATTACTAACAGGTGTATGTAGGCCTGGCTTGAGACCCTCATGTACGAGCATGAGATGATCGACACCCGCAAGCGCGACGCCTTCTTCCTCGAGTGGAAGCATGGCCCGTTCGACTTGTACTACTTCATCCAGGGCGATAAAGATAAGATGAAGAAGCGTCTGCAATGGCTTCGTGGAAGCATGACTGAGCTTGGCGATAATGGCCCGCAAGTCGCCAACTATATGCAGGCGCTGAAGGAGGGTCAGATTGATGAGGCGGCATTCCAAAAGGATGGCGCAGCGTTGGCATTCCAGTGGGTGATGTCGCATGAGACGACGGCGCACAAGGATCAGGCCAAGAAAAACACGGATAAAGATCAAGAAGGTCAGCCACATGAAGGTCAACTCTTCGGGCAAGGCGAAGCTCGGACTCTAGATCAAGTAGATTGGGACAGCGACATGGTCAGCGCCATACTCAGCGCCATACTCTCCGACATCGACCCGACTCTTGAGGTGCCCAAGAACACCAAACTGCACCAACGCGAGGTCAATCCGGGTCAGTTCTGGATCACCAGAGATCACATGTTCAATGCGATCTTCAAGCCGGAGCATTAGGCGGAAGAGTCGACGGCAGAGGTGGATACCATGGCGCAGATGATGGCTAAAATTGTTATGTAGTGATAGTCACATAGTCCTGCATACATTCGAAACACGCAACCATCCTGTAACCTTAGTTCATGGCTTCATGTAGGCACCTAGGTGCTATGTAACATCTCTCTTGTGCTTCTGAACCACATCTGTGACTTACCGTGGTAGCGAATGTCGCTGTGTGTCGACTTCCTTACGTAGGTATAGAGGCATCACACAGTGGCATCCGGGTCCTGAAGGTTCGAATCGGCGGTGTGTCTAATTCGTTCTTCGACATGGGGCAATCTAAGAGACGATCCCTCTATTCGTTTTTTTTGCTCCTTTCTGTTTGCTGTTCGACGTGTGGCATTATGCGTGGTGGGGGTTGAGCGACATCTTTTTGTGGGGAGGTGAAAGAGCAGGCGGAAGTGAAGGAGTGTAATAAAAAGAATCCAACTCAGTTTGCGACCGCGCGGCACGTTTTCAGATTGCAGAGCCTGTTGTACTTACGTCATGGTTGGCCGCAAAGGTCAATCTTTTGTTGCTGTTGCTTTCTTCTGCGCAACCACTTCTGCCACCTTCCACTCTCTAACATCAACCACCGCAGCTACTATCCAGCTCGCCATCATGGCTGAGCCTGTCGCCACACCGAAGACCTTCCTAGATCTCCCCGGAGGTGAGCGAGTATCCTTCGCACGATGAGCGTACATTGACCACTATCATTTTAGAAATCCGCAACCGCATTTATAAGAAAGCATTTGAGGGCGCGGAGCAGGTCGCAGTCCTAGTTTCTCCGGGTAACAGCGCAGTTGACAAGAATGGGCTCCGTCACCGCCCACCTCATTGGGATAGAAGCGATCGACCTCTTCTGGGCCTCACACAGACCTGCCGCCAGATTCGCATCGAGGTCCTTCCAATCTATATGCGGAATCTTCGTGTTATACTAGCCTCTGACGACCTCTACAAGTACCTCGACCTGTTTTTGTTTCACGGCGAGCCGGTCGTGGATATCGAGAAAGTCGAAACCGAGATCACGATCAGCAATACTAACGCTCATGAGGGCGATGAGACGGACATCGCCCCTCTTCTGCGCCTACGCAGACGTAGCCCTGGATTTGTCCTAGAACTCCAAGACCAATGGACTTGGACAACAGACGAAACGCCCGCCATGATGGATATACACACCAACGACACTTGGTGGGCGTACTTCGATGTTGCTATCACAAGGATCTTGATACAAGAGAAGCAAGAATTCTTTAATATCGTTATCCTAGTCAAGCGAGCTTTCCAAGAAGCCTGGATGGGCAAAGGATACAAGCAGAGTTATTACGGCCGCCATCACATGTACTACTGTCAAGGCAAGAAGGATTGGATGAACAAGAGAGGCCTGACATTCGTCGCTATGCCAGTGGACGTCTACGTCGACTACAGCTACAGCACTGGTGATTCGTCCGGACACAGCGTTACAAGATTCGCAGAGCACTACGCAAGTATATCTAAGAATTTGTAGCGATCAGCCGGCACGGGACGTGGTAGCGTGTATCGACCCGCATTTCGAATCGCACGCGACATGGCCTTTACAAATACCCTTAGGGGCCCAGACCGGAAGTCGACCCCGCCAACCAGAGCAGATTGATGGAGGGCTATAACTGGCGTCCGTTTGTTCCTTGTTTGAAAGCATGAGTCGACGCTACTTGCGTGCGCAATTGTTTTGTTTGGTAGCCTTGCTGCTCCAGGGTCTTACAAATAATTCCTTAGGTACCAGAATGTGAATACGAGGCGAACGTTCGCTAATTGGAATCTACATTCTCCTGATGATCTGAAACAGTAGAAGCAGCTGTATTCTGCAATGGCCGATGTCAATTTGCTCAAGTTCTCCACTGGCGGAGATGTGGCATCGGATTTAGGAGAAGTCGATGTCTGGACGGGGCTGGCGTCAGGGCACATGGCGAATGGGCGGCGGCATCGCCGTGCATCTCGATCTCAGAGGGGTCTGGACCGTTGGCGCCACGTCCCAGGATAGTATGCACGATCTAGACGTCCTCAGTAGGAGTATCTTTTTGAAGATGGAGACAACATGCAAACGATCGCGATGCGCTTTCCTGCTGTCCGAAAAGCAGCAAAACGATGCGACCTCGGATGCACTGTTAAAGATCATCGCGGTGATCTGAATCACAGTTTTCCGGAAGGGCAGCCCGACGAATCGGTACACTTGCAAGATGTCAAACACATTCTCCGCATATTTTGGCCATGAATGCTTGGCCGCATCGCTCTGTGGGAACTGCGAGGCCTGGTCTGAGTGTTGGACAGGTTGCGCATAGTGCTTCGGCGTTCGAGACTCAGCCTCCCTCCTCGCACAGCGAGGCGAAGCCAGCGCTAAGTCAGGTTTCGAATCGAGCAATCCCGATGGAAAGTAGAAACGATCTGTCTGCGTGAGCGCAGCGATTCGCGCAAAACGAAGCATGGCCGAACGATCAGGTTGTAAGCTGCAAATCGACGTGTGTGGCATGACGAGGGTTTTGGCATTTCGGGCCATATGGCAGCCGGCTTCAGACTAGCGCAAAAACGGTGCCCGTGCGCCTCGTGAAGTCGAGACCGCAGTCCTTTTCCCTACACCCATCAGACCACTGCTAGACTACCCATGTGGCATGCCCTTTCAGCTTCTGTCGCCTGCAGGGGTGCTCTACCGGAAATCGCCATACAGGTGCAGCCTTCAAATAATCGCATTCTCCCATTCCCATCCTTCTTCCAACGGACGACACCCACGTCATGTCGATCCCTCCCGCTTCAAGTGCTCCCATCCCTACCATGTCTGGCTTGAATGAGGTCCTGGCACGACTTGGACTGTCCGAGTATCTTACAGTGCTCTCAGATAATGGATTCCACAGCTGGGAAACCGTGGTGGACATCACCGAAGAAGACCTTACTGCTCTGAACTTTAAGCTCGGACACCGCCGAGCCTTACAACGAGAAATCGCGACATATAGAGGAATTCCTTCATCGCTGTCTCTGGAGCCCGAAGTGCCCTTGGTCGAGCCAACTACCCTCTCCAGTTCCGCTCTGGAGACCCTGGCACGACAGACTTCTTCGCCTCCGCCCCGTGAGAAGAGGAGGTACAGGCGTCATCCCAGACCAGACCCCAACGCTCCCAAGAAACCTAAAACTGCTTGTATGATCCCTAGATGTGCAGTTGTCAGCAAGTGAAGCTAAATGTTGGGCAGATGTGAACTTTGCCGATCAGCTTCGTACAGATCCTCAGGTCAGCCAGCTATCATTCGTCAACATTGCACGAGAAGTTGGCCGAAGATGGCAAGATCTGCCGACCGAGCAGAAACGCGTCTGGGAAAGCAATGCTGCAAGAGCCATGCAGGAGTTCGAGTCTCAAATGGACGAGTACAAGAAGACTGACAACTGGCGAAAGTACCAAGGCTATCTAAACGACTTCAAATCGCACCAGCCCCAATCACAGTCCTCTACTGGAAAACGACCACAAGGCAGTCGATCCGCAACAGATAGTTCCAACAACACACGCATCATGTCACGTGCCAGCCCAAGTTCGTCCGACAGCCCCATAACTGCGCCGTCCCAGACATCGTCGGGCATCGAAGCCGAGGTATGTCACAACGCCTTGACTTTGGCCTTCAGCGAACTGGTCACTCTCCGATCAGAGATCCTCCACTCTGGCACGAAGCCATACGACGCGCTCCACTTGCCATCTGAACAGCTGGTCAAGCGTGCCATGTACGCATTTATCCAGGGCACGGGATCACTGCTGTTCATGTGGACCTATGAACAAGCCGATGAACTTCTCGAGAGGATCTACCGCCCTAAAGTAAACGTGGACGCCATGACTTTGGCAGAATGCTTCTCTCTCGCTGCCATGGGCGCCCACTACGATGTGGAATGCTTTCCTGACCGGATCCGCATGGTGTTGTACGCGTCTAGTACATTGCACTTCCACGAGCAAATAGCACATCAAGATCACTTGCGGACAATGCGCCTGCTCTTGTCTATGTCGTTTTATGCACTACTCGAAAAAAACATGAGTGCTAGGTACCTCATTGGTAAGTTGGAAATGAAGAAAGGCTGGAGGGTAAGCACTAATCTTTTCGTAGCTGCAGGACTGCAGATTGCTCGCTGGAAGGGGCCTTCACACGACTCCAACGTCACCGCTTATAGCGAAAACCGGAGGAAGGTCTACAGAAGTATCATCTTCATGGACTGCTGGTTGTCGTACACGCTGGGATACAGTCCTGAGGCCACACCCAGCGATCATCAGGTATGTTCCATCACTTATCACGTCGTTCTATGTTCTGACGACGTTAGACTGCTTCTTCGGCCCCCCTTCCACAACTGATGACCATCGATGAGCTCATCCACGAACAAACAAGCAAGATTGGGATAATTGCTGCTGATATAACAAGGACAATGTCGTCGCCAGAGCTTGCTACGCGAGACAACATCACACTGCTGAGCAGGAAACTTGAGTCGTGGCGGGTAGAAGTGCCGTCGATGCTGCAAATACCTACTCTAACTTCAGCCAATCCCCCACCCCTGAACGCGTATCAACGAAGAGCGATTCTCATGGTTCATGTGTGTATCCGTTTTCCACTGGCTGTATATTCAGACACTGATCTATTGGCAGATTATGTATCTGGGAGCTTTGGTGCTGCTGTACCGCCAGCTCTTGGTTGCGACAGCCGAGACTCAGCTGACCGACGGCGCTGCCTGGAACACAAACATTTCAGAGAGCGAGGCGCGGTTTTACCGCGACGAATGTGCAGTGGCTGCCCAGCAGATGGCACGCATGCTGAACCTCATTTCATTCGATGGCACACTAACGAGGCGTTGTTGGTTGATCATGTGAGTTTTTCCGTCGCGACTTCTCCATCAACAGCTCTAACTGAGACACCATAGTTACTGGTCATTCACCGCCGGCATCGTTCTACTTTTCAGTGCCACGAGCAAAATGCTTGACGGCCAAAGCGAGGGCGTGGAATCAGACCTGAACTACGCCAAAGTCTGCATCGACAAACTCGAGCCCTGTCGTACGATGGAGCCTGTCGCAGCCCGATACCTCGACACACTCTGGCCCCTGTACGACTCACTGCGCGACAAGTACCAACGCATGGTCGGGCGGTCAAAGACCAGCATATTCGCAATCCTGCAAGCCGATCCGGCATTGTTGAGTCCCCCGATCGCTGTGTCCAAGGATGAAATTGGCCCGATCTGCGAAAAGTTGGCAGTCCTGCTGACGGACCCATTCGGCAGAAAACAAATGTCGGATGATGGAAGCATGCGGCGCGCACTCAATGCCGATGGGTCGTGCTCAGTGTTCTGGTGGAAATAGGACCGAGGGGATTACGCAACACCACCGTTGGCGACGAGTGGGACTTGTGGACGATCTTTGCCAGGTATATGAATTTTGACGCGTCTGAAGATACCCCAGTTTTATTCACTTCTTATCGTCGACTTTTTCTGCCATACGTTTCCGGATATCGCGTGGAGATTGTGGAGTCGACTGAGATAAACGGCAGCAGACAAAGCTTGACAGAAGTAGTCATCTGCATTCGCAATCAATATCACGCAACAATATAGCAAACAACGAACATTGTCAATGGCAACATCATACCAAGTTTGTCAGGAGTGCTACTGGCATGGCTTTGCTGTGTCGGACTTCCCTTTAATCTTCCTCATCACTCGGACATTGACGTCGTTACGCATTGCAGATCTCATAGTGTACCGCAGCACCAGGGGGTCTAGCACCGGCTACAATGCGTCACAACGTGCTCTTGTACGCTACGCGGATGAGATTCGTGCCTGAATTGCTGGCTGAGGGGACGCGAGATAGAGAAGCTCGCAGAGACATGCGCTGTCGATCCCTCGGGCGCTCCCGTAGTGTGACGCCACTGGATACGAGGACGGCATGAAGAGCTTGCAATACCTAATGGTGTCATGTTGCGCCAAGATGCCCACAAATAATGCACAGAAAGAAAGGCAACCGAGCGTGCAATTGTGATCTCCACGAGCTAGTTCCGCAGAGTAATGAACGCAGGGCCCCTGAGTTAAGATCCACTCACGATGGACGTTCGGCCGGCAGATGCAGGAGGCAGACGTCAACTCGGTGAATGACTAGCAGTAGTCATCATCTAGTTCCAACACTGGTTCGTTGGAAGCGTGGAAAATCCTGCGACTGCGCTGCCGAAACATGTTTCAACGGGCTATCGACACGCATCGTTCACGCGTGGGTTTGCATAAACCGATCTCCTTGGTATTGATCGCGTGCGGCCTCGGGCATCAGGGCGGCCTGAACTCATCACTTCGCAGCGCGGGCAATCTTGCAAGCGACGGGCTTGCGTGTCCCCTCGGAAGCTCGACATGCAGTGTTGTATCGAAGGCGTGGACAGCACACTGCATTCACTACGCCACGGCGAAAACTCAGGGCAGCCTCAGCGAGTCGCATGGTGATATGCAGCGCTTGCAGCTGGGCCAGGTGTGAGATAAGCCAGAATTAGCATGCACTATGGGGGCGCTTGGGCCCAATGGGGAAAGGGGGCAGCTGCGGGGCTCTGCGTGGTCTGGAGCACGACCAGGGAAGGAGGGAACTAGGAGAAGATGGGGCGCCGCGTCATTTCCATTGAAATGGGAAAGGGACCCTCGACGATTATCGTTCAGCTAGAGGGCGTTGACTTCCTTTACTGTTCCATACACACAGTTATACTTTTGGGTCTTTTGGTTTTGTTTGTTTGGGGTTCTTGTTGCTGCTGCAGGATATCAATGAGAAGATCGACCCGGGACTCCTTCGCGCGACCAATCATTGGCATATGATCGATAACGAGAAATGGAGCACCTACAGAGCCCTTTTGCGATCCCACTTGAGGATGTGGATGTGTTGAGCAGGAGTGAGGGGTTCACCATGCTGAGGAACTATTTGGCGAGGAATGCTGAGTATGTTGATCGAATGGCTGAGGGGATGTGGGACAAATAACGGCTGACTGGCAATAGCTTCTGCGACGAACACATCCAGTGCGATGAACAAGCACAGGAGACATGGCTTCTCCACCGCGATATTCTGCACGCCCTCATCATGCCCGTCGTGATGCTCTTCGAACGAGCCTCGGCCCTCGCCGAAGCAGCGCTGTGCACCCGCAAAACCGAGGACCTCGAGTTAGCCTTTGCCGGTGAAGCCAGAGGCGCATTTCTCTGCCTCCAATGCTTCCTGACCGAGGAAGAAGAATGGTGCAAAAGCTCCGGATGCCCGGGTACGCCATTGACCCCATCCACCCTCAAACACACATCTAACCCCCACCAGCATGCGTGGTCAACGCCGCCCTCTCCACCGAATCCCACATCCGCCTCACAATCGCCGCCTCCCTGCTCTCCACCGCCGCCATCGCATCCCCCACCAGCCCTCCCTCTGCCGACGATGAGCACAATAAATCCCTCCCCCCACTCCCCCACATCCTCCCCGCCCTGCGCTCCGCCCTCGCCTCCGACCCCTTCTGGAACAACGACGGCGACATGTGGCCCTACCTGCTCTCGCGCGCCACGCAGCTGTCCGCAGGCATCCAGGCCCTGATTACCGAATGCGTCAATCTCGAAAGTCTTGTGTCCTCGCCGACGTCGGACCGCCCGCTGCAGAGACGCGGCTTGACGTACCCGCACATGCCGTTCGCCAGCGCCACGCATGTCGAGGGCAAGGGCGTCAAGTTGCGCAAGAGTAAGCTTGCGAAACGCCAGCTTAGGCTGAAAGATGAGGAGGTCGAGCTTATGAGACGAGTCGCGCTGCAGTGCTGGGCGAAAGCGCGTGTGCCGAAACAGGTCAGGGGGGAGATACTGGGCACGGGCAAAGTTAGCAGGGTCAGGAGTTTGACGTGTCCGTGATTTTTGGACTGAAGGCTTTTTGGACAGAGAGGAGTTGGGGTGGGATTGGGATTGGATTCGCATATGATACCCTGCATCACTTTCCTTTTGTTGCCTTAAGTCCGCACTGGAGATATAAACCACGATGGGGTGATTACGACGAGACTTAGACTCCACCGAGCTGAATCCAGCTATATTGTTACCAGTTCGAACTTCTTACGCACTCTGATAATACCTGATCATCCAAAGATCTGCTCCCAACTGTCCGATTGAGACATCCCCTGCCCCAAAATTCCTCCGAGCTACAACACAGCATCCTCCCGCCCCAGCGCCACCCACCCTCAGCGCTCACGCCCAACAATCAACAAGACGACTCAGACTCAACTGCGACCCTGAGCGGCCCCCACCCGCGCACCCTCATATGGATCTTCCCCCAGTAGTCATGAAACAAGCGCACGGCATGTAAATCGCTTAGCAGCGTCGCGCGCCAGACCGGTTCGCTATGGACATGGAAGAGCGCGGCTAGATAGGCGGCGGAGGGGTGAAAGGTCAGATGCGCGTCTGGGAAGCGCGCGTAGGTACGGAGTAAAGGGAGTATGTCGAGCGCTTGGCAGTAGTTGGAGAAATGGAGGTGCGGCCGATTGCTCGGGTCTGGCACCCAGACTGCGCTCTCGCTCTGGAAACTCAGCGTCGCGGTGCCGAGGGGGAGCGTGAAGTGCTCGGTGGAGTTGAGACGCTAGGCGGACTCGAGGTTGCGGGCGTACGTGACGAGCGAGGATAGAGTGATGTCGAGCTGGGTATGCGCCACGTGGATGGGAGATACTCGGAGCGGATTTGCCGGCAGGTTTGGACGAGGCCGAGATCTGGGCGGGCGGAGATGCGCCAGTCGGTTGGGGTGATGAAGGGGGAGTTGTTGCGGCGGCTGCTGATGCGTATGCCGCCTCTGCTGTCCTGGGAGCGGCTCTGGGTGATGCTGGTGGAAAGTTCTGCGTAGATCATGTTACGGATTTCTGGTGCGGGACATGTTAGCTGACGTGTAAAAACGCGGGATAGTGGCTTGTACTAACCTGGAGGTAGTTTGATAAACCCCATCCTAGCCATCTTGGAGTCGGCATATGCTGATTTTGGGGGTAGTCTCACGACAATCAGCATCGGGTCCTGCTGCTTAGTTGAATGAGACATGATTGGGGTTGACAGGTATAGCGGTAGGAGAGCACTAAAGGTAGAAGGAGAAGCGGCCCCTGATATAAGAGCAGTTGTGTGAGTTTCACTGACCAATATGAAGCGCTTCTGAAAGATACCCTCGAGATGGCACGTGCACATTTCATTCGAGTGATGGTGAAGTGTGATGTAATGATTGGAATTCTGCCGAGTCTTGGTGTAAGAAGTGACTGAAAGAGGTGCCGCCTGCCGCTTGTCGCTTCATCAAGAGGACGCCTCTTTTGACCCATCTAACTCTCTTCGAGGAAGTGTTCCATAGCGTTTGCAACACCGGAGCAATCCTCGAATACATGCCAGTGTCCTACTTCCTCCAAGATTCGAACGCTCGCATTCTTCATCGCAGCCCCGTATGCTTCGCACGCCTTGGGTGGCGAATTCTCATCTTCACTGCCTGTGATTATGAGAGTCTTTGCTTCGATTGCACCAACATCTATCTCTTTTGCATCCACCAACGCCTGTAATGCCTTTGCATATCCCTCCACGTCCTGACCTAGGAGCGACAATTTTATGGCCGTGTTCGCAAGTGGATTTGTTTCTCTTGTCCTTCTCGAAGTCCCTGATATCGAGTCCATTTTTGCGACGGGCAACATGCCGTTAGCGCGAGCAGAATGTAACCCAGAGAGCATGTTAAGACGATCGATGTTAGGCAGTGGCGACGGAGGTGGACCGAGCAGGACGAGCTTTGCGACTAATTCAGGATGCGTGAGAGTGAAGCTCATGGCAACAAGACAGCTCATCCCGTGCGCAACAATGATCGCTTTTGATGTAATTTTAGCGTATTCGAATACGCCGTTCAAGTCCTCGACCAGAGACGCGATGCTTAGCTTACTTAGAGGCGAGGTGGGCGAAAGACCGTGGCCTTCAAAGTCAAAGGCGTGCAGTGCATGTCGCTCCCGTAATTCCAAGGCATGTATTAGAGGCTCGAAGTAGTCGTTACTACCACCTATTCCATGGAGCAGGACAACAGGGGGCATGCTAGATTCTGAGTCAAATTTGATATAATGCAACGGCTTTCCGTTGACCATCGTGAGCGCTGATGGTTTGTACTTGTCGATTGTTTTTGCAGATGACATGTGAGATGTCGCTTCAAGCTTTGGCTTGCCTAGGTGTGGGTTGGCAACTTTATTGACTAAAGTACCTAGTCCATTTATTGAAACGGAAACTTCGTCCTCTGCGTTGAGATAGACAGGCGGTTTCCTTCCAATTCCAACACCGGCAGGCTTTCTAGTATTAGCATGTGATTTGCATAATCGCAGAATCGCAGCTTACTGTGCCTGTCGCTAGGACGTCTCCGGGTAATAAAGTCTGTCCTTCGGACATAGTCTTGATCAAGAACGGAATTGAGAAGATGAGGTCGTTTGTGGTAGCATCTTGTCGCAACTTTCCGTTGACATGAGTCTGGACTCTCAGTACTTGATCCAGTCTCTCTTTCGGGACGGCTACAGGGCCCATAGGACAGAAAGTGTCTGCCGACTTCCCAATGTAAAACTGCTTATGGTCGCGTTGCCGTTCGCGCGCCGTAACGTCATTGATGATGGTATAGCCCCAGACGTGATCCATTGCATCAGCTTCTGAAATACGATAACCAGATTTGCCAATAATGACTCCGATTTCTCCCTCATAGTCGACAGTCTGGGAGAAGTCAGGATGCGGATATATTTTGTTGCCATGAGCGATGATGGACGTAAAACGCTTGGTGAAAATGACCGGATGCGAAGGTGTATCGACCTTGTCGGAGCTATCAAAACCCGAGCTATTGAACTCTTTTGCGTGTTCGGCATAGTTCTTGCCAACGCAAAGAACGTCGCGGTCTGGAAATGGAGGCAAAATTTTGAGACTCTTGGCGGGTTGGGGCTGGCTGACGCATATGATGTTGGATTCGCCAACTTCAATGACTTGATATAAGTTGTCAATGCGTGTCCCTGAGATAAAGCTTAGTGGACTGATGATTCCATTTTCTAGATCGTAGTGTCCAACGGTGTCCTTCCCGATTCGTGGATCGTGGTAGGCGACGTAGTTGGTTAGAGACAAGTGGTCGCTGTCTGAATCGTTCAACGGCATCTTTGACAATGTCAATGAAGGCAAATGGCTTGTATTGTTTCTTCCTCTGGGCTGCCTTGTTTCGATGAAGTCGTTTATGCCTGGTCATCTGGGATATTATTGTGGTGGGGCACGTCATTGCTTTTGGACTAGCATGTGTCCGAACTCCGAGCCTCACGATATGTATTGCGTCGTCGTTGCGACCGTAATCTGCATCTCCTTGCTTTCACTTTCCTTGCCTGTGCTTTTCGCAAGCAAGAGCGTCTTGCAATTCGCTGTAGCGATGGCGTTCGATAACAAAATACAGCTGCTCGTACGCCGTCGCGTTGGCAGCGTCGGTCTGATATCACACCAACCGTGTTCGCATCCACGCCATTTGTGGAAGAGTTGTGTACAACAGGCGGTAAGCCCAGTCGAAACAAGTCGCAAACCAGCACTTACCCCATGTTGGTACCGTCATCAGCGCGGGCCTGGGCTGTGTATCTTGCCTACGTCAGTCACGGGATAGATAAAACCGCTGTAGCTAAACCAGAGGATCGCAGGCAAATAGTCGAAATAGAATGCTTCAATAAACTCGGAGAATTACCACTAAAGAATAGACAGCAGGACACTCTGTAGGTCAACGACTGTGTGTAAGAGGACGTGCGTAGAGGACCAGGCTGATTGCTTAACAGAGTTAGGGTAGCCCTCTTGCAGATGGTCGAATTAGAATATTTTAAGGAAGTAGATGATGATTATATCTGTAAAGCCTAGGACATAAGACTGACAACGAAATGCCAACTATATGAGGCAGATTTTTCTAGTTGTACGTAACTCCAATCATGGAATTTGATCAGATGCACGCTTCTCTTGTTCGAAGCAGCGCGACAACAATGCACCCCTCTCTTCTCCTTCGTTATCATTGCGCAAAACGGAAAATTGACTTCAAGGTAAAGAGCCTCGTCTTACTGATGTCATTGCCATATGAACGGAATACAGGCGTCTACATAGCTCTATACTGCGCCTAATATCTCTGGAAGAGGTAGTCGTAATTCTCCTGCAGCTGAGCAACTACACCCCAAAACACTGCTTCTTGAAATTTTGTATCTTCCAGACTACTAGCACGCTGATCGAAGTCACAACGAATGCATCGTCTAACGGCATCGCTGTATTTTGCACCAGCTTCACTCAACAAAGCTTCAGCCATTCGGTCGGCAGTGTTGAACTCTGTGACCAGATCCAGAAAGCTGTCGCCCGTGTTCTGGTTTCCATCAGTATTCTGATGTAGCTCTGAGATTGGCTGTCTGTAGTAAAGCTCAATCAAAGCGATCCCCAGGGCGTATAAAGTCTGGTTTCGAATGATACGTCCCATGCAAGTAGGTACCATAGGAGTCGATAAGGATTCCGAGCGATTGAACTCACGAGAGACGAACGCTTGATCGAATTGAGTGCTTCCATTTCGCTTTACGAAAAGTATGCTGTCTTTTCCCCAGTTTTCATGCAGCCAGGGGGTTTTGTGGAGTTGGAGCACGCTGGATGCCAGCGTTATTGACAACTTCAATCGATCTTGTTGTACGAACCGGGGGTCTCTGAGGACCGACCTCAGTGATGCGACAGACCATGAAGCCGTATCGGACAGAAGTGGCTTCACTGGTGTGATGAGTAACACTTCAAACTTCTGCCTGGTAAGCACGTTTGCCAACAGAGAGAAACATTTTTCTCACTGAGGTCTTTGCAACGCGATCATGGCTGAGCATAGATCTTTAATGTGATGTGTAGTCGTCTCTGACTCCAATGCTCGGTGAATGGAATTGGTTTTGATGTCCGTGGCGAAGCGCATACCCTTTTTGTCTTTGCTGGACTGCTCTGTCGCGGGTGATATGTCCACATGCTCGATTCGCGCATCTGCTTCCTCCCATGTCCAAGGTTTTGCGGCCGAACACTGTTCATGCTCATAGCGGAACAAAACACGAAAAGCATTGCGCCTTGCCATCCTACCGTCTTTGTTGTCGCAGTATCCATTTTCTATGCGTGACTCCAGACGAAGGTTGACGGTATGATATACCTGGCAGGTACATCTCCAGCTGTTGCTCAACGCAGCATGGAAAGTCAAAGCGTGATCCTTAATCAAGAGGAAATTCGGAGTCAACTGCTTTGCCGCTGCACGGCTATTGTGACCAACTGGTAAGGTCGAAGCTTGGGTGGTCAGAATATGGAGAGACCAGTTTGTTTGTCGAAGCTCTGCCATAAGCTCCTTGTATTCACTATGGTAGAGACATACCGTCAGTTCTTCGTACAATCCCCTGAGATACTGTGAATACATAAGATATTTTTAAGCTGAATCTCAATCTTTTGTAGTGCTCCTTGAAAGTACCCTTGTCTGTGAAAAGCGGCTAGATGTTTCTTTAGCCATCACTTGCTGTTGTGACGGCGTGGAAATGGGCCACTAACTTTTCCAGAGGCATCCAACCTTAGTAGCTTCTTAAAACATTCAACGATGGCTACCGACTGCTGCATAGAGCTGACAAATGAACCGTAGCTGGTACCTAGCCGGTCTTGCAAAGCCGCCTCGAAAGTTGGATCCTTCCATTGCTCGCTGGTAGGCCTAGCAAGAAAGATTGCAATGTTTTTGTATCACACCATTCAAGACAAGCTTGACACTGTTCGCATAGATTGCATACTCTGTTCCCAATTGGCGTGAAAGATCCTTGATTCCTTCCTCGTATTTCCGATATCGCTTGGTAACACTAATACCCTCGGTGTAGAATTGAAGTCCAGCCAGAATGATCGGAATCGCCCCCATAACGATCCCAGCCACTTCGATGCCACTCATGGCCGGCTCAAGATGTCGTGATCAGAGTTCAGGAACGCACCTCAGCTTGGTGCTACTACATGTATTAGGATATTGTGGTTGCCAGTTTCGCAGGAAAGAATCACGCACTTACCGAAAGGTCGCAGTACGAATCGCATGAAGGCTAAGATCTAGGAAGCGAGCGTAAGATGCGCGATCATCAGGGTGGTACAAAGCGCGGGGTAACTTCTGCCTGTACCAGGTCCTGGACCGCCAAGTACGCAGGTAGTCATCATCTCGCAGAAACTCACCTCTTCATAATATTCGCACCATATTGAAGACTAGAGAGTCAATATTCGGAGTGATGTTCGGACTACCTTGCGGTGATACTACCGCCCTCCCCGCTATAGCCATTGTCGTGAGCGATATTGCCCGTGATTTTCTCCGCCTTGCAAGCACTCTCAAGCATCAAGAAGTCCCTATACCTCGGGTAACAGAATTATCAATCGAGGATGAGTTCACTCGTTTCAAGGTGATACAAGAAGTCTTATATTTGTAGCGTATGCTGACTGATAGAGATATGGGCTGGAAACCTAGCAGCACAGAGAACTGGGCGTCGGTCTCTTGAGTATAGGTTGGCCTCACTGACCGGTACAGTTTCATAACAGCTAAAGGTGACAGACTCCGCGATGCCCCTGACCTCAAGGGTGACGTACACATCTTGCTCAAAGCTCTGTCCGAAACGATACAAAACAGTGAGTGCTCTAAAGACTTAACATTGAAGATACTGAACATGTCAATAGTGTCAGGTATCTTGCGAGGTGAACGTATTCCGTGGGACGCCTGTGAACTCTCTAGTTCCGAGTCCGAATCCGATCCATCCGAAGATGATCTCCAGGATGATACCGAACTACATCAGCTCTTTTCAAATATTCAGAGTACAACAAAATCCCTCTTTAGGCTTTCGTAGGTACACTGACACCGCCCGTCTGAACAATTTACCCGCTAACTACATGGTTCTTAGTATGGCAATCAGAGCCCCGGCTCCTGCACCACCTTACGCCAGAACCATAGGCGTCGACAAATCGTTGTACGAAGAGCATGACACGCTTCATGTGCAGCAAAGTATCCAAACACCTCTGTGTACCTCTCAAAGCGGTTGGGGCGGGGTACTTCAAGTCGCCGGCAATATCTCAGCTATAGAGCGGACCACAGACAGAAATTGTCAGAAGGAATTGAGAGGATAGGACTAGAATCAACTGATACAGGTAGGGTATTGAGTAATTAAAAGTGAAATGCGGCTGACAAGACTTAGAATATACAACAAATAGCACGGAGGCCACATCCATGCCAGCCACTAGCTATCAGAACAGTGTTGAAGTAGCCTCAGATGACGAAATGGCATCACAGACATCTTTTGCAACTTCAGTGAACGCAAGTATCGGATTCCCTCCGTTACCAAAAGACGCACAAACCAAAGAGTTTTTTTAATGCCCTTTGTGTTCCATGATTATTTCTGTACACACTGAGGCCGCCTGGAAGCATGAGAATGACCTTTCACCAAGTACTCGCTAACGGATGTAGGAAACACGTCTATCGAGACCTTCATCCTTACTGCTGTACCTTTGAAGAATGCACAACCGCTGATAGGCTGTACGAGACTCAGAGTGCCCTAGTTGCATGAACATGAAATTTGAAACTGACCCTTGTGCAGCTACGATCGCAGACACGATTGGTTCAACCACGAGCTTACTGCTCATCGAGGATCCTGGCAATGTGTCGAAGGCTGTGGCTTGACTTTTGTGATAGAGCATGAGCTCGAACGACATGTGCATGGTTCACATTCTGAACTTGTCCCAGTGCTTCCAACTGTCAAGCGCACATCCCTGAAGACAGTTAGTATGACCGAGAAGGTCAACTGCCTGCTGTGCACTGCAAAAGTTACAATAGGGACTCTTCAAAAGCACCTTGGTGCTCACCAACAGCAACTGGCCCTTTTCACTCTTCCCGCAAACATCAACGAGGGATCGGCTAGCGGCGAAGAGGACTACACAAGCCGAATACCACTTGAGATGCAACAAGACATGAATGACGACACTTCTAGTTCTGATGTAAACTCGGAATCTGTCAAAGACTTGAGCTCCGAAGGGGTCAGCATCACATATGAGAGCACCTTGCCCCGCACTTCGCAAAGCCTTATAAAATATCTGAGAGAAGACGAATTGTTTCATACTGAGCTTTCAAGTGCTTCGGTCCCAGAAGACTATATGGAGGACGCGAATAGCGAGAGCCTTGGGTCACACGACGCTGACGGCGACACCATCGTCTCCGATGTATCTGGGAAGCTACCCACCAAGAATATAGCTATCGAGAATCTTGCCAACATTGGAAGCGATGACTTTAGGAATACATTCACTATCGGCGCAGAGCTCTCCGACGAACCGGGTGAAATGGACATCACGAGCAGGGGTCATTCGAGGTCTACAAACGTCAGACCTCTTGCTCAGAGCGCAGATAAGCAGTTGCTGTTTGCTCGCTTGGGCTTGAACGAACGATCGCACAAGCTCCTACTTCAGGACGCTCAAAAGGCGCGAGACAGTTTGAGTGCAGACGTCTATAATCTCACTAATCAAAGTCGTTAAAATCCATATACGGAGACACCCTACAAATGGGACGAAATAAGCGAGACCGCAAAGCATCGGATCTTGTTGGAGGTCGTTCAAAATGCTTCCCCAGAAGTGAAGCACTATTATGCCCTTGGACGATATCTAACCATTGTCAACGAAGAGAACTGGGTGGCACGATGGTATCTTTGGAATAGCTTCCGCTCCCGGGACAACAGAGAACCACGACAGAGGACTAGCGTCGTAGATCAAAGAAAAATAATCGGCGACACAGAAGATCAATCCAAGTCTGGCACAGAGTACTGGGATCCTGCCCATGATGATAGCTGATCCAAATGGGTTGGACAGTAGCGTTCGAATGATTAGAGTTCAACGAATTCCTTTTTATCCACAGATTATATCTTTCTTGTTTGTCGACACTCTTAGGTGTCGGCGAATCTCGCTGCAGACTGTACCAACATTTGCCAATGCCCCTTTGCACGCACAAGCGCCTGATGTTCCTGTTTTATCGAACGCTTCATGAGCCATGTAAAATTCTCCACGTTAAGACTACGTTCTGCGCATACATTGGACACGGCTCTGGGCCTGCTCTCGGGTCATACTGGCAATAGTTGCGCTCAAATCCGCGCGAAATATGAATGCAAGCGTACAGCAACAGCCTCCGCGGCGTAGTGACCCTTGTATCTCCATCAAACTCGATCTGAGGAGCACCCAAGGACCTCGAATCGAGAAGCCAGGGCGGCACGCCCCGATCATCGCTCTGAGCCTGCCTTGATCGGTGAGACTACACCGCTACCAGAGCACCCACGCCGCCGGATCTGAACGCACATAACGCCAAGTATCGGGAGAACCAGATCAAATCGAACGACATGTGAAAACTTAGCCCACTATGACGTCCGCGCGCAGCGCGATAAGCGCTCGGCTATTGCGCCCCCTGAGACCCGCTTGCTTCTTGTGTAACGCAGTGAACACTTGTGACTCGCGGTCTCTGTACCCGCACGCATTACACAACAGGGCGCGCAAAACCTGCCCAAAAAGTGGTATGATGGCTGTGCGATGTCTACCAGTGTTACACCCAGCCAAGCAAATGTCCAGGAAACGGATTCCGCACGGATGCGGGGAGTCGCAAGGGCGGCTGTATGAGCATGTGTCTGGCGTGCACGAGGATGCGGTTCTGGGACCGGAGGGGTCATTGGTTGAGGCATGAGGAGATGGACCCGTAGGCGGCATTGATGGAAGCAAGGCCCTGCAGTCGAAACGAGCAAGGCACGAGCTAGGTCACTTGCAGTCATCGAGACGATGTAACATGGTGGAGGTGAAAGGCAGTGACCAAAACATGCCCTGGAATGCGTAGACATGCGTAAATTAATTCAATACAGATCTATGAGGATGGTATCATGTAAGCGCAAGAGGGTAAGAGAGCGCACGAGAAGGTGACACCAAATGCCAAGCCTTGGACAAGCAGCCAAGTGGGGATATGAAGCAAAAAGGTGGACAGAAACGGCATGCAAGGCTGCCTAGCAAAGTACCATCTGTTCAGGTAACTTGCTTGTGTCCAGAACTTGGAAACCTTGCTCTCCTTCTTCCCAAGCCACGGCTTCAACGCTCAGTGTCCATGCTGCGATGACCAGGCGAGCAACAAGAGCCACGTCATCGACTGAGAACGGCAAGTCGGACTTCAGTAGTCTTTCGACTTGCTTGCCTAGGCTGTGTGGTGTAGAGCCAGTAGAGGTGGTTGGCGAAGCTGCAGTCACCATTGACAAGTCGCTCGAACGATTTGAACGACTGTAGACTTGTGTGGAGAAGCGCTTGCTTCGGGCACCGCATTCAGAACATGCGTGGGAGTCAACGAGAGACGACGATCTTGACCGGTTGACGTTGTGAGCAGCAACGGCATCTTGATACGAGCGTTCCATCTCTCTTTTTGTCGCTGCTTGCACAGTCTCGGTAGCGCCTTGCGTGGACATTCCGGGAATCATCGTTGTCAAGCGTGCGATGAGAGTGATATAGCGCTGTATGCGTGATGCTTTGTCTGCAATGTTGTCGGCGGGTTTGGCATCAGTGGCTAACATGCCAAGTCGTTCACGCTCTCGGTATAGCAGCGCGATATTCTGGGGTTCATACAGCGGACCGAATATTTGGAGATGCGGTGCGTGCCGGTTGACCTTGTCAACGAGCCCTTCCAGACGCTGTAGAAGTCGAGCAGGTGGCAGTCCACCGAACGCAACGAACTGGACCGTCTTGACGAGCGGCATAGAAGCGAGTGGCACGAGACCACCTACGAATGGCAACAAGCTAATGGCGTCGATAACAGGATTGGACGGTAGTGGCTGAGCTGAATCGCTAGCAACCTGGAAGCTGAGCTCGCGGGAGTTCGGTAACGTAGATAGAAATTGAGTTTGTGTCGTTTTGGAGTATGAATTGTGGAGATATAGCGAGGAGCCTGATTTCACAATCTTAAGAGTGTACTCGCTGACGAGGATACTGTGAACGGCCTTCTCATCCTGCGAATAAGGCAGAGAGCCGGCTGCGAGATGCTTGGAATAGAGTGGTGAGAATCCTGAACCACGTGCTGCCGGCATGTGCGATATGTTCCGCTTGTGTTGTCGAAGTGTTATCTGATGTCGACCGTCCTGCGTCGCCGAAATGGACATGGAGATGTTGAATGCACCTTTTCTTGAGGGCGCCACATCCGGCTCCCCTGAGACAGCCAGTGGGCTACCTAGCAGGATTGAGAGCGCTGCAAGTTCTGCTGGCGTGACCTGGATCCCAATGCTACCATAGCGCGAGTCCGATATCCGTCCATCCGTCGTCCAAGATGCTTTTATAGCGCCATTGCTACCCATTCCGAAAAATCCGTTCTTCATTGGTGCCAGCGGTGACGTTGGTCGCTTCATGGACATGCTTCGGGAAAGGCCTCTCTCTGCAGTCGATATATCCATGCTCTTTCTTTGTCCTAACATTGAGATATCGGCGCTCCTTCTGTTTGATGCTTTGCGCGACAATGACTGTACCCGCTTTGGCCCGCTGGTGATTCGCCTAGTCGAAGACAAGAATTTTGCGATTTCTCCAGTGTACGCAGATCGCTCTGCGATTGGGCGCGACCGAAGTTGTTCGGCAAATAGTTCGTATAGTGCTTCTAGAGACGGCTCGCTAGGGTGTCCGTGGATGTTGGCGAACAGAGTGGAGGTAAAAAGTCCTTCATCTCCGGCCTTGACCATGCCTGACATACTAGGAACCCAAACACCTTTGGGTTGGCTTTGCTTCGATGAGAACCTTCGTTTCCATGAGGAGGATATGTTCAAGAGTTGATTGTGATGCTCGATGGTGCCGTCCGCGATATGCACGTCGTTCGTTGGTTGTTTGCTGTGCTTGCTCAAGAGGAATCGAGTAACGAGCGCCATGATGATGAGGAAAACGAGCCCAAGTACAATACTCACTGCGATTATTTGTTTCTTCAGCATCTTTCATCGTTCGGGTCATTTGCCTTTATAATGTAGTCGCTTGTTGTTGTTACCCCTGTCTACCCCAGTAAACGAACGAATCGGATGGCAGGGAAGGGGCTGTCAGTTGAAAGTGCAGCCCTCGGACGAGCTGGGTTCCCGCTTCCTTCGCTGTTACAGTAAGACCGAGCTACGAATGATCTATGAAGGCGCATCCATCGGTGCTCGTGGTAGGTTCATATTTGTCAGTCTGACCTTCGAGACAGAAACGTGGAGAAACATGTTCAACACAGCAGACAGATCTGACAGGCTGAAATTCAACCCAATGACGACCCTGAAAAACCACTAACCATGGTTCGATACATATTAGGCTTGCAAGCATAAGCTGCTCTGCACAGCTGTTTCCACAGTCAACAAACAAAAGTTGTTGTCCCAGCCAAGGGTTCCAAGGTTTGATTGTACAATACCTTGGAAGTTGCTACACCCGCAATCTACGCCGTATAACCCCGGCAACGATCTTCGTGCCCATCGTGCGTCATTCTGAACCATGCGCTCGAGAGTCAGAAGGCATACCCAGTCTTGTCGAACGGATTGTGATTGTTTTCTACGGGTGCCGGAAATTTGGCATTGCGCGCACAGACCGAGGGAAAACGCCTTTCACAGGCGGACCCAGCGCAAGTCACAGGATGCGAGTCAGGGCAGCTAGTCAGCGATGTTGACCTGTGAACGAGATGTGAAAAAGTAATAAGCATGGACGACATGCGATAAGACATGTTGGCTGAGCGAGAAGCTCGCACCGAGAGCTACCGGTTGGCTGCGTAAGCCAGTTGGGCGCACGGCACGGGACTGCGATCTACGATGATCCGCGGCGGACCTCAGGAAACAGAGTCATCGTGGGTCATGAGTGTGAGGGCATGGTTGAAGAGCAGTTCATCCCGTGCGGAAAAACGAATTTGGGCTCTCCGGAAGGTCGCGGCCCGACCGCGCTACTAGTAGGTACGATCGTCCTCGGACGTTCACAACCACGCTCGTCCGATGAATGCTTCACATGATGAGCTACTTTTTGGCAGATCCTGGTGTTGTCTGTGTACGTATTTATTTGGTTATATGTTGGACAGAATGCTGGGGAGTGCTAAGAAACAACAAGAAGAGGCCGAGGCCAAAAAGACCTCCCACATGGGTCATATACCTAGGTATGTACCGATCAAAAACACCAGACTCCCAAATACCAGAAAGCCGCATCCAGTGTGTATCACTTTTTGTTGAAAATGCCCAAGAGAATCCCAACCCAAGAAGAACTAGCATGCTTTATATACAGCATCGTGTCGCCAAGTACATGCAAGCAGTAGCGACGTGCACTTTCTCGCACACCCGCGTCATGCGCGGCCTGGCGCGGCTGCCTCCCGGATGACCTCTTGAACTCTGTACAGCTTCTTTTGTGCCATGATGATCGGCGTCGGATGCTGCGGCACGAGAATCGCCATTGTACGGAACGCGTGCATGTCAAGATTCCGCCGCACCCAAACTGGATACGAATGTTCGGGGTATTCCATGGCTTGCGATGCAATGTTGGTGGCGGTTAGTGTATGAGCAGCTGCGGCGCCAACAACGCACACCCAATAGAGCACACCGGCCATGTCCTGCCAGATGCCGGCGAGGTCGGTTTTCTGCAAAGTTTCAAACAGTTGCTCTGGGAGCGATTTTGTAGGCGGAGGAGCAATATTGCCGTGAGACGAGCCCCAACTTGCGGGAACAGACGGATCGCAGTCGCCCATCTTCGACAGGTTCTTAATTGTGTTCGTGTAAATCACAGCAGCTATGCGGCACGATTCGTAGACCCAGTCATTCGACCTTGAATGGCCCTGAACCTCAGCTGAGGGTAAAGTGGAAATTTGCGTATGGATAGCCAACAAACGATTGTGATACCCAAGTAATGCGATACTTTGAGGTCCGTCGAAGATTTCTTCCTTTTTGATGCAAATATCAGTAGCCGGACCCATACTTTCGATGAAGACCTCCGTCAAGTGATACATCTGAAAGATTATATCTCTGGTCTCTGGCGAACACGAGATTCTGGCTATAGTCGCAAACTCGCCGGTGGGGTTGAACAGTGGTGACTCCGGTAAAGGGGTGGTGGCGTCTTTGTCCAGGTCCTGCGGCATCCACTGTTGGAAAATAGCGTACTGCGTTGCTTCTCGAGTGATTGCCGAATGGTAGCAGTGTCTGCACATGGTCAACATACTTAAAAGGTCAGATAAATACATGAAGTACTCACGCGGCAGCGAATTCTGCAACAGTCGTGTCTTGTAGTTTGTGCATGCCTCCGCGTGTGGCAATGGCAGTGACAATTCCCGCCTCGTAGTTTTTGAACATGGAATCGTCGTAGCTCCACATCTCTGCAGACATCAGGTGAAGCATGACGGTTATGGTTGCGTCGTCTAGCTGTGTGTCCGGATCGCTCCGTCTTCGAGCAAGCATTGCGGCCGTTCTCTGTTTGAGTAGGACGGTGCGATCGCTATCACCTGGAAGACTGTGTTTTGCGTCATCCCAGGCTGCGGCAAGTACAGTTGCGCTTGAGATTAGATCTCGAGTCAGGCGCATCGCTGGAAACCATTTCCTCAGCATTGAAGTCGTAGTAAACTCTTGCATCACTAAGAGTATTAGTCTCAATGTCTGTGAAAGCTTTGTAGTACACAGGGTAACATGGATGATCACTTACGTAGCGAGAGAAGGTACTCTGCACTCTGTTCAGTCTCAGGAACTATCGGGAGCATAACGGTTTGGCCATTATCGACCAGATACTCCGTAGGCTGGTTGGCAGCGAATTCATTCAAAAGCATGTCCAGCATGAAGCTCAGGTGTCCCGAAGTAGCTTGGTACTCCGTAACCCTACATGTAGGAGTCTGAGGAGAGCTCTGGCTGGAGTTGGTGTCACATAGCGCAGTTTCGATAATGGACTGCACGGCGGGCGCACTGCTAGGCGAAAGTGGTATGGCAGATGAGGAAAGATCCAGGTACAGCTCATTCTCCTCGAATCTCTCGTAGTAGAATATGTCCTCTTTCTCTGAGAGTACACTGGGTGGGCTCATAGATTCATTGGCGGATCTTTGCGAAGTGGATCGCCCAGACTTGTCTACCAAACCCATGCTTTCCCTGGCTCGGTAGTCTTTCATCGCTTTCGATCGGACTTTCTTTGTATTCTGTTCATGTTTGAACTCGGCCGGATGGTTTGTTGTGATGAACGTGAACTGCGGGGTGTTCATGGCCCTGTCCCTTGCGCGCCGGGGTTTGACCGTTGCAGAGGGAGGAACAGGAACTGGCACGGTTAGTATTGAAACATGAAGAATCAATGATGTATGTACTTGGGAGAGAGTGCTTCCTGGTGGAATGCTTTGAGCGAGCGCTGCGATGAGTAGAGCTTGTAGGAAGAACGGTCATGTTCGATATGGTACATCGGCAGAGGGCGCGTGTCTCGTTTAAATGATGAAAGAGAGCCGCCAGCGCGCGAACAGCGTGTATGAGTGCGCAAGGGTTTCAGGTGGCATCACAGGAGCGGAATGAGGAGCACTCCACCAGGTGTCTGATTCGCCTCCAGACGCTCACTGAATGAAGGGCCGTGCACGCGAACATGCAGGTAGAGACCTTGCTACATGCAGCCATGCCCTCACATACCGTCTCTGTACATCTCATTGCAAAGTTCGGCTACGCTTGAATGTCCCTCTCGTGCGATGATGTGGCGGAGTGTCTATGCTCCGTGCAGCTCCTACACCACAGGACGGACGCTACTCAGGTAGGCTGTGGGGCCAAAGGTATTCTGATTGGCCGGCAGGCGTTCCCAGTCAGACCAGGGTAGTCTCTTCGACACTGAGTAAACATTCCATCATCCCCTCTACCTAGGTATCATATCTATTGGCGGTACCTCTCTCTGCCTTGACGAGGCTCTGGACCCGGCAGTATAGATGGATGTTACAGTACAGTGTGGTGGTCCAACATATGCAGTTGAGCAATTTCGCATACGTCAAGGTCACAAATCACCGCACGCAGAGCGATTCCGCGCAGGTTCAGATTCACAACCTACGCAAGTCTGATTCAATACAAGGGCATCTCTATGTCTCATTGTTGCCGCCTCTAGTTCTGATGTAGTTGGCTCACCCCACTGGTCCCCTCAAATTTTAGCTTTGCGATACGGGAGATAGCGACCCATGGATGGTGGGCATGGGTCTGCGATCTCGTAACCGGTGCTGAAATAGCTGTGCGACTCCAAGATTGTGACCTTGCCTGAGGTCCATTTATCTGTATCCAGGGTTCGAGGGCGCATGCTTCTCACTGGATCTGGTTGACAACCTTCGGTTCCAAGGTTACTGATCGCCTTCCGCGGCACCCTGGCCAGTTTCCACCCAGTTTCCACCCGTCTCTCAATGGCAGAAGGGGCTCACTGCATACGTTTAGACATCTGATCCCAGGGACGCCTTGCAGCTCCATGTTGATCAAATCAGTCTAGGACGCTTCAGTCCAATGCTCATCCTGGCAAGAGTTTGCTACCGGTAATTTTCGTCAAAATCTACCCAATTGATGAAAATAGTGGCTCCAGCCGACCCCACAGATCTTACAGGCGCGCGTGTGATCAATTGGATGGGGAAATACGGGTGGGTTGCCGATCCGGTTGTGGAATGTGATGGTAGTTTGAGGATTAAAGACTGGGGTTTGTCGACCTGCATATGGGTCGAGGCCCGACCGTTTACAGTCTACAACGTTGCTGCAGAGCCAATACAGCAGTGCAATGCGAGTTTCTTGGTATGCAGTGATACTTTATATCCACATGTGCACGGCAATGAATGGGAAAAATTACACAGAAAGATTCCCTGACTTTCTCCAGCATTTGCCTATTTCTGGGTCTGGAACGCAGAAGAATAACATATCATAGAGAAAGACGTGCCATGGTTCAAAAAAACAGGCATGCAGTGTTACAAATTCCCGCAAAACGTGCGGAAACGCGGCATGTCTGTGCCACCCCGATGCATGCGCGGCTCGGGAGCCGCGTAGATTCGAGGTCTTTGTGATGCCCACTGACATTGAAGACCCTCGGCTCTGACTTTCCACAAACCAAGACGAACACACTTTTTACCACTGCAACGATTTTAAACACCTGTGATTCTGTGACAGCAAAATTTCTTTACAATTTCTACCTAGGTTTTTTCTGGACGTCACCTCCACGCCCAGACGAAGTGCGCAAAGCTCAATCTCTGCCCATGCACAGAAAGGAATCGATAAATCGATACCGTACCTTTTTAGAAGCTTTGGAAGGGAATATTCAATATTTGAAATTTCATTGTGTCCGGAGTAAACGTGCGTTTAACATGAGATTCTAAAAGGAATAGTACACAAAACGCCTGCATGACATCACGCAGTATTACTTTCGCCTATGAGAAGCTGTATCGATTGCGATGGCGGCCAACATGACTTCGAGTTCTCATAATCCACTCATTTTCCACCATATCACGATGTGCCTAATCACGAACAACATCCTTCTCCTCATTTCTCTCTCACTCTTCAATCCGCCCGGCGTAGGCTCATCAGCGCTTGCTTGATCTGAAGTCCATAGACATCCTCTGCCATATCCTTAGCTCCGTAATCCTTGAGCAATTGCCGCACTCGCTTTGGCTTCGCGAAGATAGAGACTGCCTGAGGTGGCCGATTCTCTCCGACCGACACAAGCGCCACAATGCCAATGACTTTCTCGGGCGCCGTGGTCGTTGCTCCTGAGGAATTCGGGGCCTCGGCGATTCGAGCCTCGACTTGGATCTCATTCATCTTTTGCTTGACCTCCGAGGCCGAGTACTCGATGACTCCGGGTGTGCTGTCTCCCATTATGAAGTCCATGACGCTCTGGATGGAGGACATGATCAGGAATGTTATGTTTGGCCAATGGGCTAGGTTTGTCTCACTGGACGGTGGCAGTGGCGGCGGTGGTGAAGGTAATGGCAATGCTGGTGATAGCGGACCAGGACGTCGTTCCGATGGGTAGACATATCGTGCCATAAACTTGGGCGCATTTGGATCAGCTGACGGAGTGATCGAGGAAGACGTGACTTCAGAGCCAAGAGACTGATCTGTAGTGAGTACAGCATCCCGTTCCGAAGGTTCGTCTTCGTCCAAGTCGTCCTCGGGTGAGGGAAGGCGGAATGAGTCTGCCGTAGTATTGTTGTGCGCTAGAGGCGACGGAACCGCTTTCTTCCACCGACGTACCGGGTTTCCTGCGTTATCTCGTCTACGTAGAGCTGGGCGCATGACCATTTTTGGCTCGCGGAACAGCGCATCGATCTGCGATAGAACGTCAGGATCGACACCTGAGGGAGCAGTGGGAGAACTCTCAATGTTGCTGTTCATTGTGCTCAAGTTGAGTAAAGGCGGTTGTGTCGCAATTGAAAGTCTCAGTGAGTGCTGAGACAGTCTGGGATTTTATGAAAAGCGAGGGCATGCCTTGTACCAGGTGAAAGCGTTGCGTTGCGTCAGGCTTCCGCTGCTACGGCAAGGCCGGACCATCGTAAGTGATTCTTCGGGCGCTGTTGGTAGTGATTCAAAGCATGGCTGTGAATGGTCGTTGTCGTCAATGCTCAAATAACAGAGACAAACAACAGAGACGCTGGTAATTGGGCCAACACGGTTCGTAAGATTCACATCAGGATACGTGCATGTGGAGTGTGAAGAACGAGAACACTTCACAGTCACAATATGGGTGTCTTTAAGTCATTAATACGCACAGTGCCTCATCTTTTTGGGACACCCACCTCTCACTCCGATGTATTGTGTCAATAACCGAGAGCCAGCTTTGAACATGTCGAGTCTATTTAAGAAGCCTGCCTTGATCGAGCTTCCCGGAAAGAGGCCTTGTGTTCAACGCGAATATACCGCAAGCCCACCAGACCAGCATGTGAATACTCATCGGGTCTCACATGGCTTCATACCCCTGGACACTTCGATCCACTTACCCACTCTTGCCGACAGCAATGCCAAAGAAACGCTCTTGGACTACTTCTCGATACCAAAGAAGGAAAGTGTCACATCCCCAGCGCCTTTCCAGTACGAACCGCATGGCTTCATACCGCTATGTTCGGTTGCTGCCGTGGAAAAGGGCATGGAAGGTCCGGACTACTTTTCGCATTCTTCCAGTCAAGTGCCTCAAGATACGACTCAAAATATTTCTATTGCGAGTACTGAAAACAGAAGCCCATGCACTTCAGCTCCTGTGCCTCGCCTTCAGTACTCCGGCCATACCGTTCGCATCTCGATCAAGGACGTTATGCACCCAACAGGCAGCCCTGTTCACGAGCGTGACATCATGCTTTCTTACGAAGGAACTTGCGGCCAATCCAGCATCGATGCCAACATTTGTGGCGGAGATACCAATTCTGATGGTTTAATTGTTGTAGCAAAAAGACAAGAAAGCGGCCGTAGTACTGGAGTGGCGGAGGCCACACTCGATGCACTGGAGGAGCGCAACCGGATTTTTGATCAGTGCATACTGAATCTCGAGCATGCTGCACTTGGTCTTGATGCTGTTCAAAGCCAGCTAAAGCGCACAAAGTCAACATCTAGCTTCAAATCAACCGGGTCGAGTAGTGTGTACTCGGAACAAGCGGTGAAAGAACTTGCAGATGCAGAACCAGCGGAAGAATTGGCATGGCAGTCGCTCGCTGAGACCATATCGCTTCCAGATAGCGACAGCAGCGATGAAGAAGAGGAAGAACAGGGTGATGGTGACGGATTTCTCAAGATCAACGTCTTTGACGTCGATGGCGGTCGAAGAAGCCTCATTCCAGGCATGGACACCATACCTGAGATCCAACATCCCATCCGAACATCTTCTCTGTTGCCAGATAGTACGCTGCTATTTCCACCTAGTCGGAAAAGACGCACACTCACACCTCTTCGTACCTCGCCGCCCTCCAATACTTCGATGTACAAAATTGCTACATCATCTTCATCCAAGACTCTGGCTTCACTTCTTGTTGGACCCAAAATGGATATCGTCAACGGATCTAGTGGCGAAATCTATGTTTCCAGGGTGCCAGAGCGCATGCTTGTGTATTTTTGCGGCCAAGAAGCTCTGACGCGGTTGTTACCTGGCTACAATACGCCCCAGGACGTGCTTGAAGTGCCGGCTTCGGAAGCCGAGAAAGAGGGGATCGTCAGAGTCGTAAGGTTCATGCGACGCTGCTGTTCGCCAAGAAGTCATGCAAGTAGCGGAGATATGCGGATACCTCAGGGAAATGATCATCTCAAAGACGGCATTGACACAGTGCGTGCATGCAGAGTTCTAGATCTTCAGGTCGATGCTGATCGCTTGGAGCGACTTGTATTGCAGAACCTGGTCTTTTCAGACGATACCATTGATCAAGTTTGGAATGGACATTTTGGTCGTATGCGGGATACTGCTTTCGGAGATGCGGCAGTGTGGTACATCTTGACGGAGACTCGGGAAGACCCAGTTGGCATGGGAAAGGAGCTGATGTGTATGCTAGAATATGAGGAGTTCAAAGAGTTGAAGGACAGGGTCAGGGAGGAAGTCAAGATGAGAAAGTGGAGAGGTGAATTAAGAGAGGAGTATCTGGAAAGGTGTCGTCGGGAGAGGAGGAGGAAGCAGAAGATTCGGCTCAGACTCCAAAATCAAGAGAGTGATCGAATGGCGAAACTTATGGAGGAGCGGACAAAGATCGAGGAGGCTGAATCGAACGTCAAAACGGTGGCAAGCTCTATCCGCTCGTTCCGCACGGAAAAGGACCTTCCAACTCCGCCCTCTGACGCGGCAAGCACTACATCGTCCATGAACGAAGCGAATTCCATTCGTTCAGTGAACACGAATAAGGAACTTCCGACACCACCGTCAGAGACAACTTCAGCGTCAGGATCGAGTACGGACACCTCGGCCTCGCAAATGTATGCAACTTATGCTCGTTCACTCGGCAGTGACCCACAGAATTTCCAAGCCAACAGGTCAATGAGAAGAGATCCAACTACCAGCACTGGATCGCGCTTGATATTCGGGGATATCTCGGGCGATGCTTGGGAAGCGCCTCGAGCAGCACCTGTTCCAAGGAAAAGACCCAGCTTGTGGATGCGATTGAAGCATGCTTTCGACGAGTGACAGCGGGATAGCTGTAAGCTCCATGTGTACGGATGACTTTTGAGCCTAGTAGATGTTTAGTATGTATGCGTATCTCAAAGCCAGATTTTTGATTATCGAAATATAATGAGACTCAGTGTGCCACTTGTCAGAGAAAGAGCGCGGGCTGATGCCCCGTTTGGCATACCATGCTAAAAAGGTACCATGCCAAAAACGGCATAGCCGCAGTGTTTATATCCCAACTAAAAGCACCCCGACCAGGTTCTCCGGCATGCACTCCAACACCATGTCAGCGAATGACTCTAGGCATGTCTCTCTTCGAAGTCGAAATACACTAAACAGCAGCGATAACCCGCCTGTTCCGCCAAAAGAGGGCGTTGAACTATCATCGAAGCCACTGCCACCGGCTCCGCATCCCCGTCAGCAGACCACCGGGTATGTAGAGAAGAAGCCGTTACCAAATCCGCCAACAGATATGAACCTAAAAACAACCTTCCTTTGGGTCACTGGGCTGCTCTTGTCATTCTTCACGATTGTGGCTCTGTTGCCTATCATTACAGAAAGAGACGCCATGCCTGGCTTTCATCGATGGCTACGAAAGTTGTTGTCTTCACAATGAAGCAACCAGAGTGTGAATTCGGCAGTATTGGCAGTAGCACAAGGCTCAGGACATTGTCAATCTATAACTTCGACTCCTGCTTAGTCGCGTCCACAAGACTCTTCCGCCCACCAAAACCAAACAGATACGCAGCCACCTTTCGCATCTGGATCTCCTCACTACCTTCCGTGATCCTGTATCTACGATGATGCCTCCAAATATGCTCAAACGGGTAGTGTCTTGAGTAACCATTGCCACCATGGACCTGGATCGCTCTATCCGCAGCTTGGGTACACAATCTATTGGCCCAGTAATTGCACATGGACACCTTGTCGCCAATCCTCCTCTCGATCTCGTGGTGTGGCATGGAGTCCATTTCCAGCGCCGTCTTACGGATCAATTGTCGCAGCATCTCGCATTGCGTCGCAAGCTCGACAAGCGGAAATTGTATGCCTTGGTTGTGCGAGAGAGGTGTACCGAAGGGAGCGCGCTCGTTGGCGTATTCGACAGATTGCTGGACGCAGTAGACGGCTGCGCCTAGGGAGGATGCTGCTTGTCGAATGCGGTTCTCGTGGACGAAGGCTTGAGCGACACCGAGGCCGTTATGGATGGGCCCGAGGGCTGCTGTTTCTGGTACCCATACGTCTTTGATCGAGACGGTTGCGTGGTCGGTAGGCATGTTCAGGGTCCTTTGAGGTGTCAGCGTTGTACATTGGAAAAGACATAGACGCCCGAAGCATACCATTCATATGATTCTGCTTTCAGTCCAGGCGTCTCAACAGGGACGATGAAGCACGAGATGCCCTTGATCTCTCCGTCTTTACCTGAAGTCCTGGCGAAGACCGAGCAATGCGTGGCGTGGTGCATGCCTGTCTGCCATCGCTTGTATCCGTTCAAGAGCCACCCTTTGATGCCATTTCGGGTTTCTGGTTGGCCCTTTGTGGCCATATGCGTAGCGTCTGAGCCATGTCCAGGTTCTGTCAAACCAAAGGTCATCCTGAACTTTCCCTCCAGCCGAAGTGGGATGAACTCCTTCTTTTGTTGCTCACTTCCAAATCCCATGAGCATGATGACATCTGGGAAGTTTCCGACCATTGAGTGTTCAGTCTGCAGGTCATTGAACAGACCCAGACCCTTGGCCGCGAGGTGCTCTCTTATGACTGCCATCCAAAGGTTACTACCTCGACCGTCTGCGCTGTTCTGGCCACCATACTGCTTAGGAAGAGACAAGCGGTAGAAGCCAGCTTCATCAGCAAGCTTTCGGGACTCTGTCAGAAGCTCTTCCCATTCCTTGCGTGGCAAGCCACCGTTGTCCCAGTCGGTTCGTGCATGTTCGCGACGGTGATCGAAGAAGCGATTGTTGTCGTCTTTGTGCTGGAGAGGGGTGATCTTCTCATCGATGAACTTGTCGAGATCTGCGAGGTATTGCTTGAGATCGTCTGGTATGGAGAAGTTCATTTGCGCCATGGTGTAGCGGTAGAATGGTGGTGTCTTGCTAGAAAGTATCCACTAAGCACCTAATGGGTTCTTCTCATCGATCAGGGAATCGAGTGAATAGAAGCCAATTACTAGTCGCTCGCGCAGCAAAGGCAATCTTCGGGAAATACATGTTGCTGACTCGTTTGGCCTCAGTCGTGGAGAGATGCTTGACGGAGCTGTTCATGCGGGGAAAGCACAGACGAGGTTCAGCAACCTCGGCCTTTCGCGGGAATTCTGCATCACGACACGCTATTATCGATCATGTCTGCCTTTCAATCAACAACCACAACGCGCCCACGATGCGTGCTCTAATTCTAGTCCGACCACAATCAAAGAGAACCCGTCACATTGTATGCGAGTCTAGAGAGGCTCAATATCCACTCAACACGTTACACAGTACCGATAAAAACTTGAAGCCACACCGGCTTTACTGTTACACTCTCGCAATGCTGTCTAAATTTTAAGTTCACTGTCTTCCACCATATCCGCTCAGCCGACGCTCTGGCTCTCGGTCAAATCAAAATGTGGATAACACTTGATACTGCCATACGACGTCCCGTTCAATAAGTGAAAGATACCAGGACACTCAGCTAGACTGTATATTCGAATTAGCCATCACCCTGTAAACTGACTTGGCAGACTGACTTATGCATCGCGGAGGTATTGTTTCCATCTTGAAACGGTGCCCTAGGTCCTGTGCAGTTTCCGGTCAGGAACAACTCGCAGAACCCGCCGTAGTCGGGACCGATAGACCGTGGAAAATGTTCGAATGGAAGACATGAGTTGGTGGGAGGATGCCATGTACAGTTTGAGGGCGTCTGGAAGTAGGGCTCTGGGCACGTATACACCGCGCCTGGTCGACCAAGAGACACCGAGCAGCTTGACAAGGAAGTGTTTGTTCGTCTGGCGATTGATGCGCTGGCGAAGAGCGCGGGGCAGATGAGAAAGGTAATCGATGGAAGCATGTCGACTATATGGTTAGAGGTTATGGTATCTACGAGGAGAGAAAAATGCATAGCTTTATATGGGCATGAGCTTACATCGCTGCCAGTTGAGCTGTATCAGGCTTGCTGGAGTTGCGACATGTCATACCTATCAGTTTCCATACTAAAAATTGCGTTGTCCCTGTTGGGTTTATGACAATCACATTCGAATCGTCACGAAGACGACGTCATGAGTGTTTGTAGTCCGCTATGCTATATGTACAGCATGTATCAAAAGAGATATTACAACTGCCGCAAAGGACGAGAATGGACAGAGATGATGGCGTAACTTACATTTTCTTCTTACACCGTGTAATATAGTTCAACAAAAACAAATGGGATGCTTATCCATTTAGAGTGCTTTGAAACCTAAAATGAGATTGCAATACCTTCCTACATGTCACTTCATTCTGATACTAGCACTGTCAACATCCGATAAGATATCGTTGCCGTCTTCAACTTGCTTGCTCTCACATTACAGATCGCCCGGATCTTCCGGTCTACCACTGTCTTCAACACGACGAAGGATAGCAGCCAGTATCTACATCTCATTGCCAATCATTTCATATATTCCACACAAGAACTCTCGCTTACAAGTCTTGAAGTAGGTGCAGGTTACCTAAACTTACAACATAAGATATTCTTGAGATTAATTATACCAGCAAATTCCCCCCTACAAAACATCCCAACAAACCATACTCGCATACCACCTTCCCCCCGCACTGGCTCTAAACCCCGGGCACTCCAGCCTCTTCACCACATGTCCCTTGCAATCCTGCAGCCCATACAGATCACAATACGTCCGCGGGTCCGGACCTACAGAAGCCGCTGGTTGGTTGCCTTCAGCCCATGTTATGCATATGCCCATTTGAGCTTGCCATGTACATGTTTCCGAGCTGCTGTTGGCGAAGTCGGATGCGGGGCAGAAGTACACGGCGCCGGGGCGGCCGAGGGTCGAGGCGCAGGATTGGTTGGGGTCGGGCGCTGTAATGAAGGGCACGTGGGACCAGATACCGGGGAGGTTCCTGGGGGTGATTTCTTTGGTCGATGCGGAAGGTGCGGCGGTGGAGAGGTGGGAAAGCGTGAGGAGGAGGAAGGAGATGCTAGGAAACGACAATGTAGAGTGTGACATTTTTGCGCAGTTTGAGGATTTGAGGTGGAAAAGGTTTACGGGAAAGTCAGGAAATGGTATGTTGGTCTGGATGAACGTTGGAGATATTGATAAGGGGTGGAGAGGCGTTCGTGGGGTAAGGAGGACAAAGAGGCGGTGTCCTGTGCTCATCCTTTGTCGCAACAATGAAACAGAACAATAGCAGCGATCAGTATTGATGATAGAACAATGGTATATCCGACGGCTAGTCTTAAATCTGCCGACGATATCCAAGGTGGCACTCTGTTCTCGAGGAAAAGATAAGACTGTGAATCAGGACGCTGTAATTCAATCGCAAAAACTTAAAAACCGTAAGATCGTACGAATACCTCATCTAAATCTTGCAGAATAAGCCGAGTACATAGACTCCAATCTTTTGGGAGATGATCTCGCATCCCGCCAGCCCAGTCTTCGCCCCATCCCAGACGTTCACACTCCACCCAACACAACACAACACCAACTCAAAACATCAAATTAATCATGAAAACGCGTACAAAAACTCTCACCCCCTCCCTCCCGCCTCCTTATGTACTCAGCTCAAACTTCACCCGACACCTCACGCTCCCAAACCACCCCCTATCCCCCATATCACTGAGCCCAGGACATTCCAAACGTCTAACAACCTCGCCTTTGCAACTCGCCTCCTTGTAGAAATCACACACACCGCCGAAATCCGGGCCAAACGAGCGTACCTTGACGCCTGGGTTGCCCTCGGGCCATGTCATGCACACATTGTTGGCGGGGATGTGCTCGCAGCCGCCGGCGAAGTTGGATTCGCGGCACATGTAGAAGGCACCGGGGGTGCCGGTGCCGGCGGTGCAGGTGTTTGTTGCGGGAACGATGGGGAAGGCGAGGGAGCGTGCGGTGAAGGGGGCGGCGGAGCAGAGATGAGGAAGCGTGAGGAGGAGGAGGGAGATGGAGATGCTCTGAAAAGACATCGCGGTGTATATAAATTCTGCGTAATTGGGTTTGATGTAATTGGGGAAATTTTTTGAGAAGGCAGAAAGAGCGTTTCACTCGGGATGGAGGTATAGGAGGGAGCATGAGAGGCGGGTCGTGGAGTAAGGTGGACAAAGGAACGAATAGACTCATGTCACGTCATACGCTGCTGGGACAAAGAAGAAGGAACGGCATTCGCGTTGAGCTTGAGGAAAGAACAAAGCCGCTCTTTAGAAACATGGTCTGATCTGCTGAGAGCTTAAAGGGAAGAGAATCGTGTAAGATCATCAGCCTAGGTGCATGTAGTCATAGATACTGCTATGAGGGCCGATTTTCGGCCGTCTACTTTGGCGACGGCCTGTGTGTATTCAATGTCTTTGCTATGCTAGATAGCGATGTTTATCGTGAAACAAACAGCGCCGGGTCTTAATGTGAGTAAGGGAGAGTCAGGGAGAATGTGCCGAGGACATCAGGGAATATCAAAAGTGAAGAATGAATTGCGATATCGAGGTCCGCCAGAAATTTGAATTTCAGTATATATCCTGAGGTAAATTTTAGGCCTACCTGTTAAACGAATGTACACCAAGCGGTGAAGTAAATGTGAAACTCTCCCGCTATACACACACCATCCCAGGAATACACAACGATGATAATTGAGATTAAGATGTTGACGACGACACGGATGACGGAGTATAATGCGAATGGAAGCGAATGGAAATATGGGGCTTGGGCGTGAGAAATGTAAATGGCGGGTGGAGGCTTGTGTCTAGCGCAACCAAGAGACTACGAAAGAAAACCTGACAAAGGTGCATTGT
>Ga0265780_10000422_pt1 | contig 66335 bp, 46 predicted proteins | sample P1T30metagenome_FD_192432 | JGI IMG/M metagenome (GOLD analysis project Ga0265780, IMG submission 192432) | Plant litter microbial communities from East Loma Ridge, Irvine, California - P1 T30 | ecosystem: Environmental > Terrestrial > Plant litter > Unclassified | place: USA: California... | reverse complement strand
CCCATCAAATTGATCGGGCGCCAGATGCTGCGCCGCGTGCAGATCGTGGAAGCAGGCGATGCGAACTACATCGTCGGCGAACAGGTCGAGCGTTCGGAGCTGCTGGATGAAAACGACCGCGTCAATGCGGCCGGCAAGGTTCCTGCAACGTACGAAAACGTGTTGCTGGGTATTACCAAGGCTTCGCTGTCGATCGATTCGTTCATCTCGGCCGCATCGTTCCAGAAAACCACCCGCGTCCTCACCGAGGCAGCGATCATGGGCAAGCGCGACGGTCTGCGCGGCCTGAAGGAAAACGTCATCGTCGGCCGCCTGATTCCTGGCGGTACGGGTCTCGCGTTCCACCGCGCCAAGAAGGAGAAAGAAGTCTGGGAAGCCGAAGAGCGTCAAGCCCTGCTGCAGCAAGAGAAGGCCAACATGGCTTCCGAACTGCAAGCCATGGAAGACCAGGCGCAGGCAGCAACCCATCAGGAAGACGCCGAGTAATCGGGGTTGGAATGAACAGAAACGGCACCTTTGGGTGCCGTTTTTTCTTGACTGTCGGCGGCAAGATCCTTACTGGCTTTGCCGCCGCGCGTCGCGCTCGGCATCCTCGCGTTCCATGCGTGCGCGTACGCCGCCGTCGACTCCGGTGCCTGCCGGCATCGGCTGGTACAGCGAGCCAGATGTGGGCGCCTGGCCGGGCGGCGCCTTTTCCATCTGCGCCGTATGCGCGACGTTGGCCGACACGCGCTCGGTCAGGTCCGGCGCGATGTGATGCGACCAGATCGCGGCGCGCGCCTTCCATCCGGCCGGCACTTCTTCGCTGGGGTGCAGCGACGCGTGCACGATGTATTCCACCACTTTTTCAGGGCCGTCCATGGCCGGCATGCGCGCGGTGCGTCCGGTGTAATTGGCCGCGTGCTGGAAAAACGGCGTGTCGGCCGCCCATGGCATGACAGTGGCGACGGCGATGGGGCCGCGCATGCCCGACAGGCGCAACTCTTCATTGAGCGTGCGGCCAAGGCTGAGTACCGCTGCCTTGGTTGCCGCGTACGACGCGTGATAGGCCTGCGGTACCTCGCTTTCCACCGACCCCACATTGATCAAGACGCCTGAACGCTGCTTGCGGAACTGCTGCAAGGCGATATGGCTGCCGTAGATGACGCCTTTCAGGTTGACGTCGACCACGCGCGCATGGTCTTCCAGCGGAATGGTATCGAAAGCGCCGATGGCGCCGACTGCAGCGTTATTGATCCAGACATCGATGCGTCCGAAACGCTGCACGGCCGCATCAGCCAGCTGGCGCACGTCCTGCGGATTGGATACATCCGTGGTGACCACCAGCGCCTGGCCGCCGGCCGCACTGGCCTGGCCGGCCACTTCGTTCAGGACATCGGTGCGGCGCGCAGCCAGCACCACATTGGCCTTCAGCGCAGCCAGCCGCAGCGCCACGCCGCGGCCAAAACCGCTCGATGCGCCAGTGATGACATAGGTCTTGCCCGCCACCTGCTGCTGGTCAGCCGTCGACAGGCTGGCGCAACCCGTCATCATCAGCGCTGCCAACATCATGAGCGCAAGCAGCGTTGCACGCTGGCACAGCCGGAAACTGGCTTGCATGGCACCTCCGTCGAGACGATTCATGATTGCCATGCTAGCCCGATGCATGCATGCGCCGTGTTCGATACCTTTTGGAACAGGCCCGTTCAATCACGCGCGCGCGTCATCGTTTACAGTGATGCCATCAGCCACTACATCCGGAACCGCCATGTCCCTTCGCACCTCGCATACTGCACTCGTTGCGGCCCTCCTGCTCGGCAGCGCCGCCGCAGCGAGCGCCCAGTCCGCCGACCCTGTCTACGGACCTGAACTCGAAGGTTTCACTTATCCGTACCCGGTCCAGCAGTATCAGTTCACGTCCCAGGGAACCGCGCTGCACATGGCCTACATGGACGTGAAGCCAACGGGCGCGGCCAATGGGCGCACCGCTGTCCTCCTGCATGGAAAGAACTTTTGCGGCGCGACGTGGGACGCCACCATCAAATCCCTGGTGGGCGCCGGCTACCGCGTCATCGCCCCCGACCAGGTCGGCTTCTGCAAATCGAGCAAACCGGCCCACTACCAGTACACCTTCCAGCAACTGGCCGACAATACCCACGCCCTGCTCGAATCCATTGGCATCAAGCGCGCCACGTTTGTCGCGCACTCCACCGGCGGCATGCTGGCAGTGCGCTACGCCTTGATGTTCCCACAGCAAACCGAGCAACTGGCCCTGGTCAACCCGATCGGCCTGGAAGACTGGAAAGCGCTGGGGGTGCCGTCGCTGGGCGTCGACAAGTGGTACGCGCGCGAACTGGCGCAGACGGCCGACAAGATCCGCGCCTATGAAAAGTCGACCTACTACGTGAACACGTGGAAGCCGGAGTACGAGCAGTGGGTGCAGATGCTGGCCGGCCTGAACCGCGGGCCGGGCCAGAAGATCGTCGCGTGGAACTCGGCGCTGTTGTACGACATGATCTACACGCAGCCGGTCGTCTACGAATTCCCGCAGTTGAAGGTGCCGACGTTATTGATGATCGGCTTGAAGGACACGACAGCCATCGGCAAAGATGCAGCGCCGGAAGCCATCCGTCCGAAACTGGGTCGCTATGCAGAACTTGGTAAAAAGACGGCGCAAGCCATCCCGGGTGCGAAACTGGTAGAGTTTCCGGAGCTCGGACACGCGCCGCAGATGCAGGATCCGGAGGCCTTTCATGGCGCCTTGCTGAAAGGCCTGGCAGCCAAATAAGTCGTGCGAACGCGGTGAAACGGGGTGATGATCCGATTCAACCGCGAGCATGCAATCTCCGACCGGCATGCCTTCTGGATCGCAAACTTGGCACTTCACAAACGAAATTATTCTGTTTTAAAAGAAATTGTTTCTATTCGGTATTTACAGCAACGATTCTGCGTAAAAAACAACTAACCAGAGAGTCAGGAAGGGCGTTCTTCGCTATACTCTTGCGATTCCTTAACGCACCGCAGTCCAAAATGACCCTCATCAAACGCATCTCCTTCTCCGCGCTCCTGTTGTCCGCGGCTCCTGTCTACGCTGGCGACCTCGAGCAGGCGCTGCTGCGCTGTTCGGCGCTGGGTGATGTCAGCGCCCGCCTGGGTTGTTTCGACGCGATTGCGAAAAACGCTGCAGCGCCGGTCCCTGAAGTTGCGCCGCCTGGTGCACCAGTGATTGCTACCTCCCCATCCGCAGCGCCGGCCGCGACTGCGCCAGCTGCCGCGCCGACTGCCGTGCAAACGGCGATTGCGGCAGCCGACAAACCGCCTGAAGTCGCCATCTCGCGCATGGAGCAGGATTGGGAACTGGTACCGTCCGCACGCCGCGGCCGCTACAATTTCCGTCCGTACCGCGACAGCTACCTCCTGATCGCCAATTTCAGCACGTCGACCAACGACGCGCCGTTTGAAACCGAGAACGGCACCGGCCTCAAGTCGAAGCGCATCGAACTGGCTTATCAACTGAGCTTCAAGACGAAGCTGCTGGAAGGCATCGGCAGCACCCCGATCGACCTGTGGGCTGCCTACACGCAGCAAAGTTTCTGGCAGGCGTACAACCGCGCGCAGTCGAGCCCGTTCCGCGATACCAACTACATGCCGGAAGTGATGCTGGTCGCGCCAATCAACAAGTCGGTCGGTCCTGTCACGCTGCGGTATGCCAGCCTCGGCGCCATCCACGCGTCGAACGGCCAGAGCAACAACTTGTCGCGCAGCTGGAACCGCGCTTATGCGGAATTCGCAGGCGACGCCGGCAAGTTCGGCGCCACCCTGCGCATCTGGAAGCGCCTGGACAATGCCAAGTCGGACAACGACAACATCGACATCGTCGACTTCATGGGCCACGGCGAACTGCGCACGACCTACAACAATGCCGGCAACGAGTTTTCGATGCTGCTGCGTCGTAACTTCAGCACCAGCAAGGGCGCCATCCAGGTGGGTTGGGCGTTCCCGGTGGCAACCAACCTGAAAGGCTACATCCACGCTTTCGGCGGTTACGGCCAGAGCCTGATCGACTACAACTACGCGCGTAAATCGATCGGCGTCGGCGTGCTGATGGATCTGTAACCGGCCAACGCAGCCAGATGAACAAAGGGACCGCTCGCCAGACCGGTCCCTTTTTTTATACTGTCTAGCGCAGGGTGATGTCGCTCGCGCCCCGGTCAACCTGATGCACGAAGCGCAGCACCGATTCCACCGTCACCGTGTCGATCTGCCCGGCCATGCGGCGGTCGAACGGCTGGTCGTCGAACGCGATATTGGCCCGGAACATGCGCGCACCCAGGCGCGTGGCGGCTGGAATCTGCAGCGTGATCGGCCGATAGTTCGCCAGCTTCAGCCAGGCCTGCGCCTGCGCGCGGTCGGTCACGGGAAATTCCGACATGGCGGCAGCCCAGCTCTCCAGCAGCCACTGGTTCGAGTTCTGGTACGCGGTCGAAAATGGATAGGCCAGCATGTTGTAGCGCGGCGAATGCAGGCGCTGCGGCGTCCTGGTAGCCAGCATGGCGGCCAGGCGCTGCTGCACTTCGGGACTAGGCACGACAATGCGCGCCTCATAGGCATGCAGGTCCTGGAAAAAATTCCCCAGCCCTTCGTTGAACAGGTTTGATGCCGCCGTGCCGCACTGGTTCAGTTCATGCACGACCAACCAGCGCCCCTGCGGATGGTCGCGCCACGCGTACGCCATATGCGAATAGCGCAGGCCGTACTTCGATAAATCCTGGCCGGCGCGCGCGATCAGGACCACTTGTGCATCGGAAGCTTCCAGCGTTGCGCGCGTGCGTTCAGCCAGCTCCATGCCCTGGGTGAAAGCGGCGGCGTCGGGCTTTTTTTCTTCGCACGCGGTACCGGCGTGGACGGCGCCGCCGCATAACAGGCCGGCCAGTGCCAGCAGGGCAAACAGGCGGCGCATGGTCAGCCTCCCACGCGCGACTGGTGCAGCAGGCCGCGGCCGATTTCGTTCGGTATGAAGGCCAGCACCTTCCCGGCCGAGACCAGCAGGTAGCCGGTCGACACAGCCATGAGTCCCACGACGGCGCCGGCCGCCAGCGACGCGCCCACGACCACATCGCTGCTCAATCGCAGCGTGGCGCTGGCCGCTTCCGACGCGCCGGCCAGCACCACCATGCTGGCGCCACCGATGACTTCCACGCTCTCGACGATGATGACGCCGGAAGCTGCCACGGCCGACAGCGAACCGGCCACCACCAGCGCCGAGCCCCCTGCCACCAGGGCGGAGGCTTCGGACAGGGTACTGGAACCGTGGCTGCCGGCAGCGCTGGCGTGGGACGCTGCGCCGCAGGCCAGGCACAGCAACAAGGCGGGAAAAATCGTTTTCATGATCTGCTTTCGTGGAGATGCCGGGTTGGCAGATGCATCATTGACGTTTCGCAGGTCGGCCACAAGCGACGACAAGAAAGTATCGGAATATGCTGCTTGAGGTAGCGCAAGTAGCATCAGGTGCATCATGATCGCGCGCAAATTGCAGGCACATCCACCCTTCAGTTCGTTTCGTTGCTGCCGTTGATGCCGGACGATCAACCGAAGGAGAGGCATCATGAGCGCATTCGACAAAATCCCGCCTGTACTGGCCAAGGGCGCAGCAATTCCGCAACGTTCCCACCTTGCGCGCTACGCGGTTCCAGCCGGGATCGGGCTGGCTGCCTTGCTTGTCGTCGCAGCCTTCTGGCCGTTTCGCGCCGTGCCCACCGGCTCGCGTGGCGTGATCACGCAGTTTGGCGCAATCAAGGGCATCCAGGATGAGGGTCTGGTGATCCTGGCGCCTTGGGAGAAGCTGGCCCTGTTCAGCGTGCGCGCGGAGGAAGCGAAAATTGAAGACGCCGACGGCAGCACGAGCGATACGCAACCTGTAAAAGTGAGCATGACAGTGCGCTACAGTATTGCAGTGGGCCGCGTGGCCGAGGTGTATGAAAAATACAGCCATGACGGCGACTTGTCCTCGTACGTGCAGACGGCGACCCAGGAAGTTTTCAAAGCCGTGACAGCGCGCTACACGGCGCCCGACCTGATCGCCAAACGGGCGCAGGTATCGAGCGACATTGCCGTCGCATTGCGCAGCAAGCTGGCACTGTACGGCGCGCAGGTCATCAACATCGACATGCGCAACTTCGCTTTCAGCGGCGACTACATGAAGGCCATCAGCGAGAAGGTGACGCAGGAACAGTTACGCCTGGGCGCAGAGAACAAGCTGCGCACGGTGGAGGCCGAGCAGAAGCAGAAAGTGGCGGTGGCCGAGGCCGAGGCATCCGCGTTGCGCGCGAGCGCGGATGGTGAAGCCTACGCCAACTTGAAAGTGGCGACCGCGCAGGCCGAATCGCTTAAAGTTCAAAACGCGGCGCTGGCGCAGAACAAGGACGTGCTCGAACTGCGCCGTATCGAAGTGGAGAAGGTCAAGGCAGAGCGCTGGGACGGCAAGCTGCCGGAAAATATCTACGCAGGGGCGCCTATTCCGTTTCTCGATGTGGGCAAGAAGTAAGCGCGGTCCATCGTGTGTTTCAACCAGGAGTCGTCCGCGCCCAATCGTGCGCGGGCGCTGGGCTAGAATGGACCGGGCAGTCTCTATTTCCGATTCCACTCTCGCACGGAGGACAACATGAAAAAACAATCGATGCATGCAGCCCTGGCGGCCGCAGCTTGCGCCCTGGTCTTTGGCGGCAGCGCCATGGCAGCCGAAGGAACCGCAACATTGAATCTGCTGACCGAAGCCGGCAACGGCAAGACCGTCGGCACGGTCGCCATCACGGAAACCAAATACGGCCTGGTGTTCACACCGTCGCTGGCTGGACTGACGCCGGGTTTGCATGGCTTCCACGTGCACGACAAGGGCAGCTGCGCGCCGGCGCCGGTCGACGGCAAAACCGTTCCGGGCCAGGCTGCGGGCGGCCACTACGACCCTGAAGGCGCCAAGAAGCATGGCTTGCCATGGGGCGACGGGCACAAGGGGGACTTGCCGGGACTGGTGGTCGATGCCAGCGGCAACGCATCCAACCCGGTACTGGCGCCGCGCCTGAAACTGGCGGACGTCAAGGGCCGTGCGCTGATGGTGCACGTGGGTGGCGATAACCACGCGGACAATCCGGCGCCACTCGGGGGCGGCGGGGCGCGGATGGCGTGTGGCGTGATTCAGTAATCCTCCCCGCGCAGGCGGGGATCCATAGCATGCGTGCCAGCGCGGACGTCAACAGTTCCGCAGGCGTGTGATGGGTCCCGGCCTTCGCCGGGATGACGTAGTGAAGCGAACGATATAAACGATTTACTTCAACACATCGCTTTACTTCTTCGCTTCCCGCACCTGCCCGAACGGGTCGCCCTTCACCCACTTCGGCATCGCTGCGGCATTCGCCACGCGCTGGCCCAGGTTCAGCGTGAACTGCGCCTGCTGCACCATGCCCGCCATGTTCCAGCTCGGGTCGTATTCATCCGTCACCTGGTGGTACTTCGGTGCATACGTCTTTTGCTTTTCATCCGATGCTGCCTTGTCGCCCAGCCAGTCACGCCCGCCGCCAATTGAAAACGCCGGGATGCCCGACTTCGCAAAACTGAAGTGGTCGCTGCGGAAGTAGCCGCCCGAGAGGTCCGGCTTGGCGTCGGCAATGCGCATGCCCATGGCCTTGGCGGTGGCGGCGGCCATGGCGCCCAGTTCGGTGCGCTCGCTGCCCGGCGTGCTGATGTCGCGGGTGGGGCCGACGAAGTTCAGGCTGTCCAGGTTCAGGTTGGCCGCGGTTTTTGCCGCCGGCCACAGCGGTTTAGCCGCATACGCGGCGCTGCCGAGCAGGCCTTGCTCTTCGGCGGCCACCCACAGGAACATCTGGGTGCGTTTCGCAGGTGCGCGCGATGCTTCCTGCGCCATCGCCAGCAGGGCGGCGGTGCCGGACGCGTTGTCGACCGCGCCGTTGTAGATGGTGTCGCCAGTGGCGCCCTGCTTGCCGAGGTGGTCCCAGTGCGCAGTGTAGATGACGGCTTCGCTTTTCAGTTTCGGGTCGGTGCCGGGAATGATGCCGGCCACGTTGTACTGGTCGACCGTGCGCACCACGGCGCGTGCTTCACCTTTGACTCTGGCGTTCAATGCCATTGGCTTGAAGGCCTTGTCTTCGGCGGCTGCACGCAACTGGTCCAGGTCCTGGCCGCCGGCCTTGAACAGGGCGCGCGCGGTGGCGTCGTTCATCCAGCCCTGCAGGCCTGTACCCAGGTCGGCGTCGGCCAGTTGAAAACGCTCGGCCATCCAGCTGTTCTGCACCACGCTCCAGCCATACGAGGCCGAGGCATCGGTGTGGATCAGCAGCACGCCGGCAGCTTTCATGCGCGCGGCCTGCTCGAATTTGTAGGTCCAGCGGCCGTAGTATGTCAGGCCCTTACCGTTGAAACGGTTCGGTTCCGCGCTGGTGGGCTGCGGGTCATTGACCAGCATGACCAGGACTTTGCCTTTGACGTCGACGCCTTTGTAGTCGTCCCAGCCGCCTTCTTCCGGCGCCTGAATGCCGTAGCCGACAAAGACCAGTTGCGCGTCCATGGTGTGGTTGGCCTGGGCATCGCCCGGCGCCCAGACCCAGTCCTTGCCGAACGTGGCGGGCAAGGCCGCGCCGCCTGCTTCCAGCATCACGGTGCTGTCCTGCGGCGCGGCCTTGACGCCGGCGATTTTCACCAGCTGGCGAAAACTGGCGCCATTGGCTGGCTGCAGGCCGGCCGCCAGCGCCTGCGATTCCAGGTACGCGACGGTCAAATCGCCGCCACGCTGGCCGGTGCCGCGGCCTTCGAGCAGGTCCGACGCCAGGAAGGAGATATGCGCGCGCAGGGGCGCTTCGTGGACAGTCGGGGTGGCGGCAAAGGCGGGAAATGCCACTGCCAGGCTGGCGGCGACAAGGGATAACTTCATTTTCATGGAGGCCTGATACGAAAAGTTGATGAATGACGCCGGTTATATTATCTGAAAAGGAGTGCGTCCGAAGCGATCGTCAGGGTACGGAGGTGGCCATCGTGCTGCCCCTGGACCGGCCTTCTGCTGTATCGTAACGCCTTCGCTTTCAGACAGTGAGTTGACCATCATGACGACACCATTGCAAACGCCGTTCGAGGCGGGCAACCAGAACCAGACCACCACCTGGGACGAATGCATCGCCTGGTACCAGGACCTGGCCCAGCGCTTCCCGCATGTGCTGCGCTTTGCCGTCATCGGCGCGTCCGACGCCGGCCTGCCGATCCATGCCGGCGTGGTCAGCGCCGACGGCCAGTTCGACCTGGCCGCCATCAAGGCGGCGCAGCGCCCGGTCTTCTTCAACAATAACGGCATCCACCCGGGCGAACCGGAAGGCGTCGATGCCTGCATGGCGCTGGTGCGCGACTTTTGCCACGAGCCGGCACGATTGGCGGCGCTCGGCGACACCGTGTTCCTGTTCATCCCCTTGTACAACGTCGACGGCAGCATCAACCGCGCCAATACGTCGCGCGTGAACCAGGATGGCCCCGAGCAGTTCGGCTTTCGCGGCAACAGCCGCCACCTCGACCTGAACCGCGACTTTGCCAAGTGCGACACCCTGACCGCGCAGGCCTTCAATAAACTGTTCACCGCCTGGGACCCGGACGTGATGGTCGACACGCACACGTCGAACGGCGCCGACTATCCGTACACGATGACGCTGATTCACACGCAGGCCGACAAACTGGGTGGCGCGCTGGGCGCATTTTTAACGGACACCATGCTGCCGGCGCTGTTTGCCGACATGGACCAGCGTGGCTGGCCGACCTGCCCGTACGTCAATCCGGTCCAGGACAGCCCGGATCACGGCATCGCGGAATTCCTCGAGACGCCGCGCTTTTCCACCGGCTACGCGGCGCTGCACCACACCATCGGCTTCATGCCCGAGACGCACATGCTCAAGTCGTTTGCCGACCGCTATGCGTCGATGCGCGCGCTGGTGGAGTCGGCGCTGGCGTTCACCGTGCAGCACGGCGTGGAGATCCGCGCGCTGCGCCGCATCACGCGCGAAGCCGGCCGCACGCAGCGCGAGTGGCCCGTGCACTGGGCGATGGACGCGGCGCAGCCCTCGCAATTTCGTTTCAAGGGATATGCAGCCAAATACAAGCCAAGCATCCTGGGGACGTATTCACGGCTGTGGTACGACCGCAGCGAACCGTGGGAATGCGAGATCGCCTATTACAACCGCTTCCCGGCCGACGTCACGGTGACCGTGCCGCGTTATTACGTCGTGCCGCAGGCGTGGCGTGAAGTGATCGAGCGGCTGCAGTGGAATGGCGTGCGCATGGAGCGCGTCGATGCGGCGCACGCGGTGGAGGCGTCGTACTACCACCTGCACGGCGTGTCATCGCGCGCGCACGCGTACGAGGGCCATATGTTCCATGACGACGTCCAGCTGGAAAAGCGCCGCGCGCGCGTCACGCTGCAGGCTGGCGACTACCTGGTGCCGCTCGACCAGGACGCGGCCCGCTACGCCATCGAAATGCTTGAACCGCAAGGGCACGACAGCTTTTTCAGGTGGGGGTTCTTCAACAGCGTGCTGGAGAAAAAGGAAGCGTATTCGGATTATGTGTTCGAGGATTCGGCGACGGAGCTGCTGCGTGACGAACCGGAACTGGCGGCGAAATTCGAGGCCTGGAAAGCAGCCAATCCGGCGCTGCTGGCGGATCAGACGGCAGTGCTCGATTTCGTGTTCGCCAACTGTGCGAAGTATGCGGAGCCGGAGTGGAAGCGGTATCCGGTGCTGATGCTGGATTTCCCCGCGAAGGCGGGGAACCAAAGCACCTGGCCGACGATGTAACGCGCGCAACGACTTCAAGCACGTGCTATGGATTCCCGCCTTCGCGGGAAGTGGCAATCCACCGGTCCACCTTCGCCTCCAGCAGCGCCAGCGGCAGCGTCCCTTCGCCCAGCACCACCTCGTGGAACGCCGGCAAACTGAACTTGTCACCCAGCGCCGACTCTGCGCGCCTGCGCAGCTCGACGATTTTCAGTGAGCCGATCTTGTACCCCAGCGCCTGCGCCGGCCACACCATGTAGCGCTCCGTCTCGCTGCGGGCAATCGACTCCGGATAGCCCAGCGTCTCGCGCATGTACTGGATCGACTGCTCGCGCGTCCAGCCCTTGCTGTGCATGCCGGTATCGACCACCAGGCGCACGGCGCGCAGCATCTCGTCGTTCAGGTGGCCGAAATAGTCTTCCGGCTTGTCGAACAGGCCCATCTCTTTCCCGAGCGTTTCCGCGTACAGCGCCCAGCCTTCCGTAAAGGCGTTGTTGCCGCCGAACTGGCGGAAGTTCGGCAGTTTCAATTCCTGCATCAGCGCGATGTGGAAGTGATGGCCCGGCTGGCCCTCATGCAGGAACAGCGTGACCATGCCGGTGCTGCCGTATTCCTTCGGGTCGTTCACTACGGACCAGAACACGCCGGGACGCGAGCCATCCACGGCCGGCGGCGAGTAGTGGTCCGACGCGGTGGCGCGCGACAGTTCGGGCTCGAGGCGCAGGTCGAGTGGCGTTTTTGGACGCAGCGAAAACAGCGCCGGCAGCTTGGTTTTCAGTTGCGCGTCGAGCCCGCGGTACACGTCGATGACTTCCTGCTCGGTGTTGAACGGCTTGTACTTTGGCTGGCTCAGGACCCACGTCGGCAAACCGGCCGCCGGTCCCGTGTAGCCCATCTTCGGCCCTGTCTTTGCGTATTCGCCCTGGATGCGCGCCACTTCGGCCAGGCCGGTCGCGTGGATCTGTTCCGGCGTGAGCGTCGTCGTGGTCTGGCTGGCCACGCGCGCCAGGTACCACTCGGCGCCGTGTGGCAGAGCGCTCCAGCCAGTGCTGGTGCGGGCCGCCGGCAGGTAGTCGGTTTCAATGAAACGCGTCAGGCGCGCCAGTGCCGGATTGAGCTGGTTGGCGATGGTGCTGCGGTAGGCCTGCGTCAACGTGCGCCGGTCGGCGTCGGAAAACGTCTTGGGCATGTTGGTGACGGGCGCGTAATAGCTGCTTGCCTCGGCCGTTTTGGCCGCCAGCTTCTGGAACTGCGGCAGCGCCGACTGCATCACCGACTTCGGCTGCACGACACCCGTGCGCATCCCTTCGCGCATGTTGGCAATGGCCTGGTCGATCCAGGGTCCCAGCTGCGCCAGGCGGTTCAGGTACGCCTTGTACTCACGCACGGTGGTCAACGGCTGCGAACCCTCGCCGCTGGCGTAGTTGGCCAGCGTGACCGGCAGGCTGTCCATCTGGTTGATCGGCAGCAGGTGCTCCGGAAAGGCTTCGAAGCGCAGCGCCATCGTCAGTTCGTATTGGAGGATGTCGTAGCTGGTGCGGTCGCGCTGGACCAGCTGCATCGGCGTGATCGCCTGCAGGCGCTTCAGGTAGCTGCGGTACAGCGCAAACTGCCTGGCGCGCACGGCCGGCGCAATCGACATGCCCACCTGGTCTGAAAACCGGTTATCGCCGTTTTCGCTGGCCGAGACCGGATCGAACCTGGCCAGCGCATCGTAGTACTCGTCAGCCAGGGCATTGAGTTTTTTGCCGGCCGCATCGGCCACCTGGACGCTGACTTTGGAGGAGGGCGCGTCGGCGGCGAATGCCGGTGCAAAGGCAATCGACAAGGCTGCGCCGATGGCGCACAGTTTGAACATGGATGGCATCAATAACTCGCTAAGGGCGCCAGGGCGCCGTTGGTAAAGGTGTAGACGGTGACGGTGGTTTTTTTCAGGTTGCCCTGCGCATCGTAGGCATAGTTGCCGACCACGCCCTGGTAGCTGGCCGCGCGCAGCTGCGCGCCGACGGCTTTCGGATCGACCGACTTCGCCGTGCGGATGGCCTGGGCGATGAACATCGTCTGGTCGTAGAACGACGGCGCGTAGACATCGGCGTCGCGCCCGAAGCGCTTGCGGTAGCGCTGCTGGAAAGCCGGGCCATCGGACTGTTTGGCAAGGATCGCACCGGCCTGCGCGCACAGGACATTCGCGCCCACCGCATCGCCGCCAAGTTTTGCCATCTCGGGGCTGCACAGGGTGTCGCCGCCCAGCAGGCGTGCGTTCAGTCCCAGCTGCTTCATCTGGCGCGCCATCGGCGCCGCCTGCGGTGCATAGCCGCCGAAGAAAATCGCGTCGACCTTTTTCGCCCTCAAGGAAGTCAGGATGGCGGCAAAATCGGTGGCTTTGTCCGTGGTGAATTCATGCCCGGCCACCGTCAGGCCGGCCGCCTTGGCCTGGCGCTTGAATTCGGTGGCGATGCCCTGGCCGAACGCGGTGCGGTCGTCGATGACGCCAACGTTCTTGAGCTTCAGGACCTTGGCCGCATACGCCGCCATCGAGCCGCCCACCTGCAAATCGCTGGCGACGATGCGAAACACATTGGTGTAGCCGCCCTGCGTGATCTTGGGATTGGTGCCGACGGTGGACATCAGGATGCCCGCGTCGCTGTAGACGCGCGACGCCGGAATGGCGACGCCCGAATTGTATGGCCCCAGCACGAACTTCACGCCTGCGTCCGCCAGTTTCTGCGCGACGTTGACACCGGCTTTCGGGTCGCCCTGGTCGTCTTCCGATACCAGTGCGAAGGTGAGCGTGTTGGCGCCCAATGTGATCTTCTGCGCATTGAGTTCTTCGACGGCCAGGCGCACGCCGTTTTCGTTGTCCTTGCCGGCAAAGGCGTTGGCGCCGGACAGCGGCCCGCTCACGCCGATCTTGACGATTTGTTCGGCAGCGCCGGCGCTGCCCGCGGCCAGCAGGGAAGTTAGTACAAGAATTGGGGTTGTTTTCATTTGATGGTCTCCGTCGGAACGCGGGCAATCATCGCATACATCACAGGCCGTGCGCGACCAGTTCCAATGGCAGCGCACTGGTCGACTTGATCTGCTCCATCGAGAACGCGGACGACACGCCGGTCAGCTTTGCTGTGCGGATCAGCTTTTTATAAAACAGGTCGTAGCCTTCGATGTCGGTCGTGACGACTTTCAGCAGGTAATCCACGTCGCCGCTCATGCGGTGGAACTCCTGCACCTCGGGCAGCGCGATGACGGCGGCGGCGAAGCGCGCCAGCCATTTTTCATCGTGCTCGCTGGTGCGCACGCTGACAAACACTGTTACCGGCAAGCCGACTTTTTTGCGGTTGACCACCGTGACCCGGCTTTCGATATAGCCTTCTTCTTCGAGGCGGCGCACGCGCTTCCAGCATGGTGTGCTCGACAAGCCCACCTTTTCGCTGACGGCGGCAATCGACAGCGTGGCGTCGGCCTGAAGTGCCGCCAGGATCGCGTAATCAAAGTGGTCAAGTTGATTCATGCTAAATTTTACAGAAATATAGTTGATTAATACTATAACATTGCCAGGAAGCGAATAATTTGGAATATTTCGCCGCGCCCCGGTTGGTACCATGGTCGGCATGATTTATCTCGACGCCAACGCCACTTCCCCCATCCTGCCGGCTGCCAGCGCCGCCGCCCATGCCGCGCTGTCGGCCAACTTCGGTAATCCGAGCAGCACGCATGCGGTGGGCCTGCGCGCCCGCGCCATGCTTGACGCCACCCGCGCCTGTGCGCGCCGCGTGCTCGGGGCGCCGACCGGACGGGTGCTGTTCAACAGCGGCGCTACCGAAGGCATCCAGACGGCGGTGCTCTCCGCTTTGGTCGGTCTGAAGGAGCGGGGTGAAACGGGCGGCCTGCTGCTGTACGGCGCGACCGAACACAAGGCGGTGCCGCAGGCGCTGGCGCACTGGAACGCGATCCTTGGCACGGGCTGCGAAGTGCGCGCTTTGCCGGTCGACGCCAACGGCCAGCACCGGCTCGACATCCTGCGCGCACTGGCGCCGCAGGCGCGCCTGGTGTGCACGATGGCGGCAAATAATGAAACCGGTGTGGTGTCGGACCTGGACGGCATCGCGCAAGTGCTGCAGCACTGCCCCACGTTGTGGATGGTCGACTGCGTGCAGGCGCTGGGCAAGCTGCCGCTGGAATTATCCCGCACCCGTATCGATTACGCTCCGTTTTCGGGCCACAAGCTGTATGCCCCGAAGGGCGTCGGCATGCTGTACGTCCGGGACGGTGCGCCTTTCACGCCCTTGATTGCCGGCGGCGGCCAGGAGGGCGGCCAGCGCTCGGGCACGGAAAACATGGCCGGCATCGCGGCGCTTGGCGCAGTGCTGCAGGCGCTGCAGGGCGGCGGCACGTTCCACGACCACACGACCCTGGAAGGCTACAGGAACCGGCTGGTGGCCGCGCTGGTCGAGGCTTTACCCGGACTGGTGTTCAACATGCCGTTTGCCCAGGCGCTGCCGACAACGCTCAATTTCTCGGTCCTCGGCCGCAGCAGCAGCGACATCGTCGAACTGTTCGACGCGGCCGGCATCCAGGTCAGCGCCGGCTCCGCGTGTTCATCGGCGCAGAGCGCGCCCAGCTACGTGCTCGAGGCGATGGGCCTGCCGCACTGGCGCGCCGCGTCGGCCGTGCGCCTGTCGTTCGGTCCCGCCGCCGATGCGGCGTTCATCGACGCCGCCTGCGCGCGCATCCGGCACTGCGGCGCCGCGCTGGCCACGCCCCGCCTGGCCGGGGGCGAACAGCTGGGCGTCATGCGCCTGGCGGATGGGGGATGGCTGCTGTTCGACCAGGCCACGCGCACCTGCGCGCTGCTCGACGCGCCGCAGGCGCCGGTGGCGCTGATCGCCCATGAAGGCTACGCCGTGCAGGCCGTCCTGCACACGACGCAGGATGCTGCGGGGCTCGACGAGATCACGCTCGGCCGCCACCGCATTGCACGCCGGGCGGACGGCCGCTTTGCCTGCGCCGCCGTGGTGTTCGACACGCCGCCGCCAGCCGAGCTGGCGCCGGCGCCGGCGCTGGTCCCGGCGCAACTGGCCGCCTTCCTGGTGGCCCATCCCGGTGCGGAACTGATCGATGTGCGCGAAACGTTCGAGCACGCGGCCGGCGCCGCCAGCCTGGCTGGCTGCACGCCACGCTGCGTGCCGCTGTCGCGCCATCCTGAATTTACGCCGGGCTGGCTGGCCGACCAGGCGCACCCGCTGGTGTTTGTCTGCCGCAGCGGAGGGCGCAGCGCACGCGCCGCCGCGGCCTTGCGCCACCTCGGCCACAACCGGGTTTATCATCTGGCCGGCGGCCTCGCGCTCGCAGGAGCACCACAACCAGCATAAATACGCGACCCATCCATGCTTCTGTTCGCTAGCGTACAGTGGCATCGGTGATGATGTTTTAGCATGGTGGTAGCCGTGCGCTCTTGCGTGCAGACGTCGCGTGCAATTTCGAGCTGCGGCCACACCCGACATCACCGAGGTCCCTGTTGAACAAAGAATCCGACTCCGTCGTGGATGCGCTGGACGCGCCACGCAATCCCCCTTCCACCATTGTGCGCAGCAGTGCTGCCGACGACGAAGCGCCGCTGCGCTCGGAGTTGTTCAGCGCAGCCCAGATGTCGGCCCATGGCCGGCGCCTCGCGCAGGAACACAAACTGAGCCCGGAGGGCGGGCCCGATCGCCTGCTCTCGCGCCTGACTGACAATGCCCACATCATCACCAGCGCCAGTGCCGATCTGACGCGCGCGGCGAAATCGGGACTGCGCCTCGCGCCCGCGGCTGAATGGCTGCTCGATAATCTCTACCTGATCGAAGACCAGATCCGCACTGCGCGGCGCCACCTGCCGAAGCACTACAGCCGCGAGCTGCCCCGCCTGGCCAACCGCGGCATGGAAGGCACGCCGCGCGTGTACCAGCTGGCGCTGGAGCTGGTGTCGCATGGCGACGGCAAGATCGACCCCGAAAGCCTGACCCGGTTTGTCGCGTCGTACCAGGAAACCACGCCACTGCGCCTCGGTGAACTGTGGGCCATTCCGATCATGCTGCGCCTCGCGCTGATCGAGAACCTGCGCCGCGTCGCGGCCCGCCTGGACGATCACCTGGCCCAGCGCGAGCTGGCCAACAGCTGGGCCGACCGCATGATCGAAACAGCCGAGACGCGCCCCGGCGACCTGATCTTGCTGGTGGCCGACATGGCGCGCGCCGTGCGTCCGATGGGCTCGAGCTTTGTCGCCGAGCTGCAGCGCCGCCTGCAAAGCCAGAACCCGGCGCTCACGCTGGTGATGCAATGGGTCGGCACGCGCCTGCACGACGAAGGCCAGAACGTCGACGCCCAGGTGCAGGCCGACATCGCCCAGCAGTCCACCGATCAGGTCTCGATCAGCAACAGCATCGGCAGCCTGCGCCTGCTGGTGAACGTCGACTGGCGCGAGTTTGTCGAAACCATGAGCGCGGTCGAGCAGACGCTGCGCCTGGACCCGGCCGGCACCTACGGCCGCATGGACTTCGCCACGCGCGACCATTACCGCCACGTCGTCGAAACCCTGGCGCGCGACACGAAGCACAGTGAAAAAGAGGTCGCCGACACCGCACTGGCGCTGGCCGGCGAATTGCGCGACGCCGGCCAGGGCGGCCTGGACGGCCGCACCCGCCACGTCGGCTACTACCTGATCGGCTCCGGCCTGCCCGTCTTGAAGGCGCGCCTGAAGGTCGCATACGACCTGGCGGACACACTGCGCCATGGTTTCGCCGAGCACCCGCTGGCTGCCTACCTGGGCGGCATCGCCCTGTTGACGGCGCTGTTCACGGCGTCCGTGGTGGTCCATGCCAGGGATGGCGACGCCGCCACCTGGCTGATGGTCGCCATCGGCGTACTGGCTGCCATCGGCTCGAGCCAGCTGGCGCTGGCGCTGGTAAACTTCATGGCCACGCGCCTGGCGCATCCGCACCCGCTGCCGCGCCTTGATTTCAGCCAAGGCATTCCGTCCGACGGCGGCGCCATGGTCGTGGTGCCGTCGCTGATCTACAACCAGGAAAACATCGACACGCTGGTCGATGCGCTGGAAGTGCGCTACCTCGCCAACCGCGATCCGAAGCTGCGCTTTTGCCTGCTGACCGATTTTACCGATGCACCGCGCCAGGACATGCCGGACGACGCCGAACTGGCGGAGCAGGCCCGCGCTGCGATCGCCGCCCTGAATGTGCGCTACGGATTCGACGACACCGTCACGACCGATGACATGGGTGAAGAGCCGGTCACGTCCACGGTGCGCATCGAGCCGTTCCTGCTGCTGCACCGTCCGCGCATCTGGAACGAGAGCGAGCAGGCCTGGATCGGCCGCGAACGCAAGCGCGGCAAGCTGGAAGACCTGAACGTGTTCCTGCGCGGCGGCGCGCGCGAGCGTTTCAGCATCGTCGAAGGCAGCGTCGAGGGACTGGCCAACATCCGCTACGTCATCACGCTCGATGCCGATACCCAGCTGCCGCGCGATGCCGCGCGCCAGTTCATCGCCACCATGGCGCACCCGCTCAACCAGCCGCAGCTCGACCCTACGGGCAGCCGCGTGGTGGAAGGCTACGGCATCCTGCAGCCGCGCGTCTCGACTGCGCTGCCGCACGAAAACGCGTCGCGCTACGAACACCTGTGCGGCGGCGAGCCGGGCATCGACCCGTACACCCGCACCGTCTCCGACGTCTACCAGGACTTGTTCGGCGAAGGCAGTTTTGTCGGCAAGGGTATCTATGAGGTCGATACGTTCGAGCGCGTGCTGGGCGGGCGCCTGCCGGACAACAAAGTGCTGTCGCACGATTTGCTGGAAGGCTGCTACCTGCGCGCCGGCCTGCTCTCCGACGGCCAGCTCTACGAATCCTATCCGGGCAAGTACAGCGACGACGTCAGCCGCCGCCATCGGTGGATCCGCGGCGACTGGCAGCTGGCCGGATGGCTGCGCAGCACGGTGCCCGGCGCCGAAGGCAAGCGCGAGCCGAACCGGTTGTCGGCCCTGTCGCGCTGGAAGCTGTTCGACAACCTGCGCCGCAGCCTGGTGGCCCCGAGCCTGACTGTCCTGCTGGTGCTGTGCTGGGCCAACCTGATGGCGCCGGCATTCTGGAGCGCCGCGATCCTGTCGGTATTCCTGCTGCCCGCCATCATCGGCAGCCTGATCGGCCTGGCCGACAAAGGCCACGACATGCCGTGGGAGCAGCACCTGATCAACTGGTCCGATGGCGCCAGGGCGTCGTTCGGAAACGCGCTGCTCGACCTGGCCTTCATGCCGCACCAGGCCTGGTACAGCATGGACGCCATCGTGCGCACCGGCTGGCGCATGCTGGCGTCGCACCGCCACCTGCTGGAATGGCGCGCCTCGACCCTGTCGCGCTCGAGCACCGATTTGGAGAGCAATGTGCGCAACATGTGGTTTGCGCCGGCGCTGGCCGTGGGTGTGGCCATCATGCTCTCGTTTGAAAATCCGTACGCCCTGTTCCCGGCCGCGCCGCTGCTGCTGCTGTGGTTCCTGTCGCCGATCCTGTCATGGTGGATCAGCCGCCCGATCGAGCGCCTGGCTGCGCAGCTGTCGCCCGTGCAGACGTCGTTCCTGCACGTGCTGGCCCGTAAAACGTGGAATTTTTTCGAGAATTTCGTCGGCGCCGAAGACAACTGGCTCCCGCCCGACAACATGCAGGAGCATCCATCGCAGGTTGTTGCGCACCGCACGTCGCCGACCAACATGGGCATGGCGCTGCTGGCCAATCTGACTGCGTGGGACTTCGGCTACATCGCCGGCGGCGAACTGCTGCGCCGGACCACCGATACGCTGGACACCATGGGCAAGATGGAGAAATACCGCGGCCACTGGTACAACTGGTACGACACCCGCACGCTGGAGCCGCTGTTGCCGAAGTATGTGTCGGCAGTCGACAGCGGCAACCTGGCCGGCCACCTGCTGACCCTGGCCGCAGGCCTGAACCAGCTGGTCGACCGGCCGATCGTGGGCGCCCAGCTGCTCGACGGTATCCGCGATACGCTCGATGTGCTGGACAGCTATGCCACGCCGGCCGTCATCACGGCAGCGCCTGCGCTGCGCACCGAACTCGATGCGATGCGCAGGCTGCTGGCGCAGGACGAGCGTGCGCGCACCGGTACGCTGCCCGGTTTTGCGGAGAACCTGGCCGCGCTGTCGCGCCAGGCCGACGCGGTGGCAGCGAGCATGCCTGCCAATAATGACGCCGTGCTGCGCGAATGGAGCAGCCGCCTGGCGACCCAGTGCGCCACGGCGTACGCCGAACTCCTGACGCTGGCGCCGTGGATGCGCGCCGCGCAGGAACACGTCATCGATTCAAGCCTGACGCGCATTCCAACCCTGCGCGAGCTGGCGCAATTCACGCCGGCGCTCTCCACGGTCACCACCGCGACCGACCTGGCGCCAGCCGAACACCAGCGCCAGCTGGTCCTGGCCCAGTTGATTGCCGAAGGCAGCGCCACGGCCCGCGTGCGCATCGCCCGCCTGCACGAGCTGGCCGAAACGGCCACCGACTACGCCGTCATGGACATGAGCTTCCTGTATGTACCGGACGTGAAGCTGCTTGCCATCGGCTACAACGTCACCGACCGCCGCCTCGACAACAGCACCTATGACCTGCTCGCGTCCGAAGCGCGCCTGGCCAGCTTTGTCGGCATCGCGCAGGGCCAGCTGCCGCAGGAGCACTGGTTCACGCTGGGCCGCACGCTGTGCCTGGTCAGCGGCGAGCAGCTGCTGCAGTCGTGGAGCGGCTCGATGTTCGAATACCTGATGCCGCTGCTGGTCATGCCGACCTTCAGCAACACGCTGCTCGACCAGACCTACCACGGCATCATCCGTGCGCAGGCCGACTACGGCCGCAAGCGCAACGTCCCGTGGGGCATTTCCGAGTCCGGCTACAACACCATCGACGCGTCGATGAATTACCAGTACCGCGCGTTCGGTGTGCCGGGCACGGGCCTGAAGCGCGGCCTGGCCGACGATCTCGTCATCGCACCGTACGCCACCATGATGGGCTTGATGGTGGAGCCGGAACTGGCCACTGAAAACCTGCAGCGCATGGCCGATCTCGGCTTCATGGGCCGCTACGGCTTCTATGAAGCGATCGACTACACGGCTGCGCGCCTGCCGCGCGGCCAGGATTTCGTGGTCGTGCGCTCGTTCATGGCCCACCACCAGGGCATGGGCTTCCTGGCGCTGTCCTACCTGCTGCACGAACGGCCGATGCAGCGCCGCTTCGAGTCCGACCCGCTGTTCCAGGCCACCATGCTGGTACTGCAGGAGCGGGTGCCGAAAACCGGCGCGTTCGTCTCGGCCAATGTCGAAACCGAAGGCATGCGCGCGCCAAAAGCCGACGCGGATACGCCAATGCGCGTCATCACGGCGATGGCCACGGCCCACCCTGAAGTGCAGCTGCTGTCGAATGGCCGCTACAACGTCATGGTCAGCAGCGCCGGCGGCGGTTACAGCCGCTGGAAGGACATGGCGGTGACGCGCTGGCGGGAAGACGGCACGGCCGACGACTGGGGCAATTTCTGCTATATCCGCGATATGGACAGCAACGCCTACTGGTCGACCACGTACCAGCCGACCGCTGCAAAACCTGATTTTTATGAAGCCGTGTTTTCCGAAGGCCGCGCGGAGTTCCGCCGCAGCGACAATGGCATCGAGCTGCACACCGAGATCGTCGTGTCGCCGGAAGACGACATCGAGCTGCGCCGCACCACCATCATCAACAAGTCGAACCTGGTCCGCACCATCGAAGTGACCAGCTTTGCCGAAGTGGTGATGGCGCCGGCCGCGGCCGACAATGCGCACCCGGCGTTCTCCAAACTGTTCGTGCAGACTGAAATCCTGGCAGCGCGCAACGCCATCCTGGCCACGCGCCGCCCGCGCGAAAAGGACGAGCAGGTCCCGTTCCTGCTGAACCTGATGACGGTACACGGCGGCACGCCGACAGATGTGTCGTTCGAAACCAGCCGGCCGGCCTTTATCGGCCGCGGCTACAACGCGATTTCGCCGGCTGCCTTGCGCGGCCAGGGCGTACTCGGTGGCGCCGACGGTTCCGTGCTCGACCCGATCGTGTCGATCCGCCGCACCATCCGCCTGCAGCCCGACGAAGTCGTCGTGCTCGACATCGTGCTCGGCATGCACGACACGCGCGACGGTGCGCTGCACCTGGTCGACAAATACCAGGACCGCCATCTGACCGACCGCGTGTTCGAACTGGCCTGGACGCACAGCCAGGTCGTGCTGCGCCAGTTGAACGCAACCGAGACGGATGCGCAGATGTACAGCCGCCTGGCTGGCAGCGTGCTGTACCCGAATGCGCTGCTGCGCGCCGATCCCGCCATCGTGGCGCGCAACAACCGCGGCCAGTCGGGCCTGTGGGCGTACGCCATTTCCGGCGACCTGCCGATCGTGCTGATGCATATCCACGATGCGGAGCATATCGACCTGGCCCGCGAACTGGTGCAGGCGCACGCTTACTGGCGCCTGAAAGGGCTCGTGGTCGACCTGGTGATCTGGTACGAAGACACGTCCGGTTACCGCCAGGCGCTGCATGACCAGATCATGAGCCTGATCGCGTCCGGCGCCGATGCGCAGTCGATCGACCGCCCGGGCGGCGTGTTCGTGCGTGCGCTCGACCAGATCCCGCAGGAAGACCGCGTGCTGATGCAGTCGGTGGCGCGCGTCATCATCAACGACAAGGGCGGCAAGCTGTCCGACCAGATCCGCCGCGCCACCAGCGTCAAGGCCGCACCGCTGGCGCTGCTGGTGCCGGATCCGGACCGCGAAACGTTTACCCTTCAGGCGCCATTGGCTGTGTTGCCGGAGACGCTGCTCGACAACGGCATCGGCGGTTTCAGTCCCGATGGCCGCGAATACCTGATCCGCACCAGCGCCACGACGCGCACGCCGGCGCCATGGTCGAACATCCTGGCCAGCCCGGTGTTCGGCAGCGTGATTTCCGAAAGCGGCCAGGCCTATACGTGGAGCGAGAATGCCCACGAATTCCGCCTCACGCCGTGGGAAAACGATCCTGTCTCGGACCGGAGCGGCGAAGCGTTCTATATCCGCGACGAAGAAAGCGGCAGCTACTGGTCGCCGACTGCGTTGCCGGCGCCATCGGGCGCCGACTACCTGACGCGCCACGGTTTCGGTTACAGCCAGTTCGAGCACAGCGTGTATGCGATCCATTCGACGCTGCGCACCTTCGTGGCCCTGGACGCACCGCTGAAATACGTCGTCATCAATGTGCGCAACGATTCAAGCGTGACGCGCACGCTGTCGGTCACCGGTTACGTCGAATGGGTGCTGGGCGACCTGCGCGCCAAGTCGTCCATGCACATCGTCACCGAACGCGACCCGGCCAGCGGCGCACTGTTTGCCCGCAATGCCTACAACAGCGATTTCTCCAGCCGCGTGGGCTTCTTCCACGTGCACGGGAAAGAGACCGGCTATACCTGCGACCGCACTGAATTTGTCGGCCGCAACCGCAGCCTGGCCAATCCGGCTGCGCTGGGCCGCACCGCCATGTCCGGCAAGACCGGCGCCACGCTCGACCCGTGCGCGGCCCTGCAGGTGGCCTTTTCGCTGGCCCCGGGCGAGTCGCACGAACTGGTCTTCCTGCTCGGTGTCGGCGGGCGCCGCAACCAGGACACCAGCGGCATCGTCAAGCGCTACTCGGGTTCCGAAGCGGCAGCCGACGCGTTTGCGCAAGTGCGCCGCTACTGGGATGCAACCCTGGGCGCGCTGCAGGTGACTACGCCGGAGCCGGCGCTCGACGTGCTGGCCAACGGCTGGCTGATGTACCAGACCATCGCGTGCCGCATGTGGGCGCGCAGCGGCTACTACCAGTCCGGTGGCGCATACGGCTTCCGCGACCAGCTGCAGGATGCGATGGCGGCAGTACACACCCGGCCCGAGATTTTGCGTGAACACCTGCTGCTCTGCGCCGCCCACCAGTTCTCGGAAGGCGACGTGCAGCACTGGTGGCATCCGCCGTCGAACCGCGGCGTGCGCACGCGCTGCTCGGACGACTACCTGTGGCTGCCGCTGGCCGTGTACCGCTACGTCAGCACCACCGGCGACATGTCGGTGCTGGGCGAAACCGCACCGTACCTGGAAGCGCGGCCGTTGAAGCCGGAAGAAGAATCGTACTACGACATGCCGGGCGCGTCGCATGAAGTGGGCGACCTGTACCAGCACTGCGTGCGCGCCATCAAGCACGGCCTGCGCTTTGGCGCACACGGCTTGCCACTGATCGGCACCTGCGACTGGAACGACGGCATGGACCGCGTCGGCAACCACGGCAAGGGCGAGTCGGTCTGGCTGGGCTGGTTCCTGATCGAAGTGCTGCAGCGCTTTGCCGAAGTGGCCGACAACTACAACGACACGCATTTCGCCAGCACGTGCCGCGAAGAAGCCGAGAAGCTGGGCGGGAACATCGAACAGAATGCGTGGGACGGCGAATGGTATCGCCGCGCCTACTTCGACGATGGCACGCCGCTCGGTTCAAGCGAAAACGACGAGTGCCAGATCGACTCGATCTCGCAAAGCTGGGGCGTACTCTCCGGCGCGGCGCCGGCCGACCGCGCGGCGACAGCCATGGCGCAGGTCGACGCGCGCCTGGTGCGACGCGACGCGGGCCTGGTGCAGCTGCTCGATCCGCCGTTCGACGACGGCAAGCTCAATCCGGGCTACATCCGCGGCTACGTGCCGGGCGTGCGCGAAAACGGTGGCCAGTACACGCACGCTGCGATCTGGACCGCAATGGCGTTTGCCCACATGGGCAACGGCGAACGCGCCTGGGAACTGCTGCGGATGATCAATCCGGTCAACCACAGCACCAACCTTGCCGAGACAGCGGTGTACAAGGTCGAACCGTACGTGGTCACGGCCGACGTGTACGCAGTCGCGCCGCACGTGGGCCGCGGCGGCTGGAGCTGGTACACGGGATCGGCTGGCTGGATGTACCGTCTGATGGTCGAGTCGCTGCTGGGCTTTGGGCGCCACGACGACAAGCTGATCCTGACGCCGCAGCTGCCGGAAAACTGGCCCGGCTTCACGCTGGAATACCGCCATGGCAGCGCCACGTATGCGGTCGACGTCAAGGCGGCGGAGCACGCGTTGCTGCTGGTCGACGGCCAGGTCATGCAAGGCAACGAGGTGACCATGGTCGACGACGGCAAGCGCCACACGGTGGAGCTGCGCGTCGTGCGGCAGGCGCCGGTGTTGCCACTGTCTATCTAGCAGGAAATCCAACCTGCGCCGCCGTTATTATTTGTCAAATAAATAATAGCGGCGGCAGGTAGCCGACGTCCGCAACGCAAAGGGAGCGTGGATGCAATCGCAATAATTGCATCATGAAAGCGCCACTCATTCTCTTGTTTGTTCCTGCGCTGGCCTGGTCCGGCGCACCTTCCCTTGACCACAGTGAATTCGAAGCGGCGCTGCATGCGCCGTTTCGCGCGCCTGCGTCCGGCGCACGCACGTTCACGCTGGCGTTCGACTATTCCCAGTTGGCCGCGCCGCTGCCGGTGCACTGGCGCCTCGCGCTGACGCGGGAAGGCGTGAGCGTGGCTGAATGGCGCGGGCGGGTCGACCTGCGCGGTGCGCCTGTCGATGTGCGCGTCGACTGGGCGGGCGCTGCGGAAGCGGGCATCTACATGGCGCGCATGACGGCCACGGCGGGCGCCGATGAAGTGGAGCAGGAGTGGGAGGTGCTGGTCGGTGTGCCGGTGGCGGCGCTGGCGCCGCTACCCAGGGTCGATTTGCCGTGGGACGTCTACTACGGCAACCTGCACAGCCAGACCAATCACAGCGACGGCGGCGCCGCGCTGGACGCCTGCCACGGCGCGCAGCGCCCGCAAAGCGCGCCCTTCGGGCCGCGCGATGCGTACACCTACGCACATGGGCGCGGGCTCCACTTCCTGCTGACGTCAGAGCATAACCACATGTTCGATGGCTCGGCAGGCGTCAAAGCCGACGCCAGTCCGGAGCAGGCGCGCGCCCGGTTTCACCTGGGGCTGGCGGAGGCCGCGCAGTACACATCCACGCACCCGGATTTCCTGGCGCTGTACGGCCTCGAATGGGGCGTGATTGCCAACGGCGGCCACCTGAACATCCTCAATGGCACCGAGTTGCTGGGATGGGAAGCCGGCCGGGACGGCGCACCGGTGGCCGACACGTACACGCCGCGCGGCGAGTACGCCGGCCTGTACACGCTGATGCGCTCACGCGGCTGGCTCGGGCAGTTCAACCATCCCGCGCCGACCGGCCAGTTCATGGTCGACGGCGTTCCGCTTGGCTATACGCCGGACGGCGACGCGGTGATGGCGCTGTGCGAAGTGGTCAACACCAACGCGTTTTCCCCCAACGACAGTGAAACTGAAACCCGGCGCACGATGTTCGAGGGCGCCTGCAACCAGGCGCTGGAAGCGGGTTATCACGTGGCGTTTTCCAGCAACCAGGACAACCACTGCGCCAACTGGGGCGCGGCGTACACCAACCGCACCGGCGTACTGCTGCCGCGCGGCCAGCCCTTCAACCGCACGGCGTTCATGGATGCGGTGCGCGCCCGGCGCGTGTTTGCCACGATGGACAAGACGGCGCAACTGGTGCTGATGGCAAACGGGCAGGTGATGGGTGCGCGCTTCGCCAACCGCGGCCCGCTGACGCTGACGGCGCATTTTGCCAGCAGCGCCGGCAGGCAGGCGGCCAGTGTCAGGCTGATGGAAGGCGTCCCCGGAAGGAATGGCAAGGTGACAGTGCTCGGCGAGGTCTCGACCATCACGTTCACGCCTTCGCCCGGCGCGCATTTTTACTACGCGCGCGTGACGCAGGATGATGGCAATATCCTGTGGTCGGCGCCGGTGTGGGTAATGCAGACCCGGTGATTCAGGTGGGACGCCCCGTCGCAATCACTGCTGCTCCCGCCAGCGCCAGTCCCACGCCCAGCAGGTCGGTCCACGTTGGCGTGATCCGGTCCACCGCATACAGCCACCCGATGGCGCTGGCGATGTAGACCGCACCGTACGTCGCATACACCCGGCCGCTGGCTGCCGGGTGGAGCGTGAGCAGCCAGACGAACACGCACAGCGACAGTGCCGCCGGCACCAGCAGCCACGCCGAATGGCGCCCGTTCAGCCACAGCATCGGCAGGTAGCAGCCCACCAGTTCAGCAATGGCCGTGGCAAAGAACAGGCCAAAGGTGCGGCCAAGTGCGTCGATGGTCATGCGTTTTCCAGCAGGATGGAGAGGGACACGATTATGCAACAAGGAGGCACGCGTCGTTTATGATCAGCCCATGCTTCCCTACCTTTCCAGATTGTTTGCACTGCTGCGCTACCTCGCCAAATGGCTGGTGCTGGCCGCCATCGTCGCACTCCTTGCGGGCAGCGCCTCCGCCGCGTTCCTGTTTGCGCTGGGCTGGGCCACGGCGACGCGCACCAGTAACCTGTGGCTGGTATGGTGCCTGCCGCTGGCCGGCTTTGCCGCCGGCTGGATGTATCTGCGGTATGGACGCAGCGTCGAAGGCGGCGTCAAGCTGCTGGTCGATCCGCCTGCCACCACCATCCCGCTGCGCATGGCGCCACTGGTGTTTGGCTCCACGGTGGTGGCGCACCTGTTCGGCGCATCGGTGGGACGCGAAGGGGTCGCCGTGCAGATGGGCGGCGCGCTGGCTGACCAGGTAGCGGGGCGCCTGCGCCTGGCGCCGGATGAGCGGCGCTGGCTGCTCCTGGCCGGCATGAGCGCCGGCTTTGCATCGCTGTTCGGCACGCCGCTGGCCGGCGCCGTCTTTGCATTCGAAGTGCTGGCGCCGCAGCGGCTGCGCGCCATTGCCTGGCCCGGCGCGGTCCTGCCCTGCGTTGTTGCCGCCTACCTGGGCGACCAGGTCGGCCTGTGGTGGGGCGTGCAGCACACGCACTATGCAGTCGCCTTTGTCGCAGCCATCACGCCCGCCGCGCTCCTGGCCACGGTGGCCGCCGGCGTGGCCTTCGGCCTGGCTGCCATGGTCTTCACCGGCGCCACGCATGCCCTCGCGGCGGCCATGCAGCGCCGGGTTGCCTACGCGCCGCTGCGCCCCTTCATTGGCGGTGTGGTGGTCGCACTGGCAGTCTGGTTCACTGCCAGCGACCGGTACATCGGCCTGGGCATTCCGGTCATCCTCGAAGCCTTTGCCCATCCTTTACCGGCGTGGGACAGCCTGGCGAAAACCGTTTTCACGGTGGTCTCGCTCGGCACCGGCTTCAAGGGCGGTGAAGTCACGCCGCTGTTCTATATCGGCGCCACGCTCGGCAACGCGCTGGCGCCGCTGCTGCACCTGCCGTTTGCCATGGTTGCTGCCCTCGGCTTCGTGGGTGTGTTTGCCGGCGCGGCCAAGACGCCGCTGGTGGGAATGGTGATGGCAGTGGAATTGTTCGGGCCTGCCATCGCCCCGTATGCGGCGCTGGCCTGCATCGTGAGCCATGCCTGTTCCGGCCGCGCAGGGATCTACAGGGCGGCCTGACGCCCTGTCAATACGGGGTCGCATGCTATGCTGCCCGGCATCCGTTTTTGCCGAGAGACCATGAAGACTTTCCTCCTGTTGTTCAGTATTTTGGGCGCCGCCAGCACCAGCGCGTTCGCACTCGACCCGCTTAGCTACGCCCACTACGACCAGGTCAAAACCCGCGCCGTTCATCTCGACCTTGCCGCCGACTTTACGCGCAAGACGCTGTCCGGCTACGCCGAGCTGACACTCGACTGGATCGACCCCAACGCGCGCACGCTCGACCTCGACACGCGCGGGCTGGCAATCGCCCGCGTGCAGGTGCAGGACGCCCAGGGCCGCTGGTCGCCCGCGCCATTCAAGCTCGACAAGCTCGATGCGGAAAAGGGCCAGGCGCTGCACATCTCACTGAAAACGCAGCCGGCAAAGGTGCGCATCGATTACCGTACCTCGCCGGATGCCGCCGCGCTGCAGTGGCTGACGCCGGCGCAGACCATGTCGGGCAAACGTCCCTTCATGTTCAGCCAGTCGCAGTCGATCAATGCGCGCTCGTGGGTGCCGCTGCAGGATACGCCGGCAGTGCGCTTCACGTACACGGCGCGCATTGCGGCGCCCGACGGCCTGCGCGTAGTGATGAGCGCGGACAACGACGCGAAGGCGACGGGCAAGGGCGGCTGGAAGTTCACCATGCCGCAGCCGATTCCGTCGTACCTGCTGGCGATCGGCATTGGCGAACTGGAAGCCCGGTCGCTGGGCGGGCGCACGGGCGTGTACGCCGAACCGCAGCGCATCAAGGCAGCCGAGTACGAGCTGGCCGATACGGAAAAAATGGTCGCCGCGGCCGAGTCGCTGTACGGCCCGTATCGCTGGGGGCGCTACGACATGCTGGTGCTGCCGCCATCATTTCCCATCGGCGGCATGGAAAACCCGCGCCTGACGTTCTTGACGCCGACCATGATCGCGGGCGACCGCAGCCTGGTCGACCTGATCGCGCACGAACTGGCGCACAGCTGGTCCGGCAACCTGGTCACCAACGCGTCGTGGAAGCACTGGTGGCTCAACGAAGGTTTCACCACCTACGTCACCACGCGCATCCTGGAAAAACTCTACGGCGCGGAAGTGGCGACGATGAACCTGCAGCTCGAGCAGGAAGAAGCGCTCGAAGAACTCAAGACCATCCCGGTGGCAAAGCAGGCGCTGCTGACCAGGGATCCCGATACGTCCAGCGCGCAGTACACCGACGAAGGACTGGCGTATCCAAAGGGCGCCTGGTTTTTGCGCACCCTGGAGCAGCGGGCCGGGCGCGCCGTGTTCGATCCTTTCCTGCGCGGCTGGTTCGACCAGCATGCGTTCCAGAGCGTGACCACCGAACAGTTCGTGGCCTACCTGCGCACCGCGCTGCTTGCCAGGCATCCGGATGTCATGAGCGACGCGGAGCTCGACGCCTGGCTGCACGGCTCCGGCATTCCAGCCAGCGCCGTGCGCGCCAGTTCGCCGCGCCTGGCCGCCCTGGACCTGAAACGCACCCAATGGCTCAAGGGCGATCTCACCACCGCGCAGCTCGACACCAAGGCGTGGAGCGCGCTCGAATGGATGAAATTTTTGAACGACGTGGACACCCACGCCAGCCTGGCGCAACTGCGTGAACTCGATGCCGCCAACCGCCTGGCCGGCAGCGGCAACAACGAAATCGCGTTCCGCTTTTACCGCGCCGCGATCCACGCGGGCGAGCGCGGCATCCGGCCGCAGCTCGAAGCATTTTTGCTCAGCGTGGGCCGCCAGAAGTTCGTGATCCCGCTGTACACGGCGCTGCGCGCCGACGCCGGCGACAAGGCCTGGGCCGAGCAGGTCTACCAGCGCGCGCGGCCGCGCTACCACCCGGTGACGCAGGGCAGCGTCGACAAACTCATGACCACCAAATAAGGACAGTACCGTGCATTCTTTGACCCGTATCGCCACCGCCTTCGTCATCGCATTTTCCACTGTCGGCGCCCTCGCGCAGACGACCGCGCCGGTCACTGCCAGCGCCACCCAGCCATACAACCTGGAAGCGGACGTCACCCGCGTCATGAAAACCTTCGATGTGCCGGGCATCGCGATTGCCGTCGTCAAGGATGGCAAAGTCGTCGCCACGCGCGGCTTCGGCGTGCGCAAACTCGGCCAGGCCGCGCCGGTCGACAGCAAAACGCTGTTTGAAATCGCGTCGAACTCGAAAGCTTTTACGGCTGCCGCGCTGGCCATGCTGGTCGACGAAGGCAAGCTGGCCTGGGACGACCCGGTCACCAAACACCTGCCCGACTTCCAGATGTACGACGCCTACGTCACGCATGAAATGACGGTGCGCGATCTGCTGACCCACCGCAGCGGCCTGGGGCTCGGCGCCGGCGACCTGCTGTGGTGGCCGACGACGAATTTCAGTACCGACGAGATCATTGAAAAGCTTCGCTACATCAAGCCGGCCACAAGCTTTCGCAGCGCCTACGCGTATGACAACCTGCTGTACATCGTGGCCGGCAAGATCATCGCCGCCAAATCCGGCAAGAGCTGGGGCGAGACGGTGCGTGAAAAGATCCTCGATCCGGTCGGCATGACGGGCACCACCACCAGCCTCGCCGAAGGCGCCGCCAACGCCAACCAGTCCGGCGCACACAGCAAGATCAACGACAGGATCGCGCTGGTGAAATCGATGCCGGTATCGAATGCGGTGGGCGCGGTGGGCATCAACACCAATGCCGAAGACATCGCCAGGTGGATGCAGGTGCTGCTCGATAACGGGAAGATCGCCTCGAAGGGGACGGATGCGAACGGCAAGCCGGTGCGGCTCTACAGCGACGCGCGCGCCGCCGAACTGTGGACCGCGCAAACGCCGATCAAGATCAGTGAACCGCCTGCTGCGCTGGCAGCGACAAAGCCGAATTTTTCAGCGTACGGCCTGGGCTTCCAGTTGCGCGACTACCACGGTCAGAAAGTGGCCATGCACGGCGGCGCGCTGCAGGGGTTTTATTCGCGCGTATTGCTGGTGCCGGAATCGAAACTGGGCATCGCGATTTTCACGAACGCGGAAAGCGGCGGGGCGTTGAACGCGCTGCAGTATCGCCTGCTCGATCAGTACATGGGGTTGGCGCCGTCCGACTGGATCGGCATCATCGGCGACCAGGACAAGGCGATGCATGCAAAGGAACTGGCGCGCATCGCTGCCAACAAGTCGGGCCGCGCAGCCGCGTCGAAACCGTCGCTGGCGCGGGCCGATTACGATGGCGAGTACGCCGATGCGTGGTACGGCAAGGCCGTCATCCGCCATGCCGGGAAAAAACAGATGCTGACGATGACCCGTACGCCGGACCTGACGGGGGAGCTGGAGCACTACCAGCACGACACGTTCATCGTGCGCTGGAAGGAGCGCAATTTCAACGCGGATGCGTACGTGACGTTTTCACTGAACCCGGACGGCTCGATCGAGCGCATGCGCATGGCGCCGGTGTCGACCGAGACGGATTTCAGTTACGACTTCCAGGATTTGAATTTTGTGCCGGTGGGTGGCACGCAGTAGTGGCTCTATTAGCGTGGTATGGGTCCTGGCCTTCGCCAGGATGACGTATTTAAGCCAACACACTTGAAACCGTCACCCTCGCGCAGGCGAGGGCCCATGCCACCTCGGAACTGCCAGGACGCCAGTTACTTCGCCGGCTTCACAAACTTCAGCGTCATGCGGTCGCTCTCGCCAATCGCCTGGAAACTGGCGCGGTCCACATCCTTGTTGGCGTAAGTGGGCGGCAGCGCCCACACGCCATTCGGATGGTCGGCCTTGTCCTTCGGGTTCGCGTTGATTTCCGATTTTGCCGCCAGCTTGAAGCCGGCTTTTTCAGCGATGCCGATCACGTACGACTGCTTCACATAGCCGGTCGATGCGGTCGCATCCTGCGTGGCCGCTTCCGGCAGGCGGTGCTCGACGACGCCCAGCACGCCGCCCGGTTTCAACACGGTGTACATCTGCTTGAACACGTCGACCAGGTCGGCGTCGCTTTTGCCCATCCAGTTATGCACATTGCGGAACGTGAGCACCATGTCGGCGCTGTTGGCCGGCGCGATGCTGTAGTTCGAGGGTGGGCTGAACACACCGAGGGCAACCTTGTCGTAGATGGCCAGGTTCGATTCGAGCTTGTTCTTGAAGCCCATGCCGGTTTTTTTGACTGGATCGATCGGCGCGCCGGCGGCGATGTACTTGCCTTGCGCGCGCAGGTACGGCGCCAGGATTTCCGTGTACCAGCCGCCGCCCGGGGACAGTTCCACCACGGTCATCGTCGGCTTGATGCCGAAGAAGCTCAAGGTCTCGTACGGGTGGCGATGCACGTCGCGCGCGACGTTGGCCGGCGTGCGGGTGGACGCCGCGATGGCGGTTTTCAGGGCGTCGTCGGCAGCGCTTGCAGTGTGCACGGCGCCGGCCGTGCCGGCGGCCAGCATGGCGGCCAGGATCAGTTTTTTCATGAGTGTCCTCGAATGGCGGCGCGACGGTGCCGCGCCCTCGATGGATGATCGGGGATGGGGGTGGCAGAGTCAATTGAATTGTGGCTGAGCGTACATACGCAACTAACCAACAGTCCGGGGTATGCATAAAGATTGCCTATTCAAAATCTTGTAGGGCTGTTATCGTTTAAGCCGCTTTGTCGTCCGGCCCGCTAGCTTTACGGGATCGGTTCTTGTCGGTGACTTCAGGAGAATGCATGGAACGTCGTACTTTTCTTAACATCAGCGGCCTGGCCCTGGGCACGATGATGTTGCCGATCGCCGGGAACGTCATTGCAGCCGAAGAGCTGCTCACGCCCCTTGCTGCAAAATTCAAGAAGACCCTGGCCGACACGGCCATGACGGCCGCCACGCAGGCCGGCGCCAGTTATTGCGACGTGCGCATCGGGCGCTACCTGAACCAGTTCATCACCACGCGCGACCTGAACGTCGAAAACGTGACCAACTCCGAATCGGCCGGCGTGGGCGTGCGCGTCATCTGCAACGGCGCTTACGGCTTCGCGGCCACCAACGACATGTCGCCCGACGCCGTGGCCAGCGCAGCGCGCCAGGCAGTGGCGATTGCCAAAGCGAACGCGCGCCTGCAGTCGGAGCCGGTGCAGCTGGCGCCGGTCAAGGGCGTGGGCGAAGTGGCCTGGGCCACGCCGTTCAAGAAGGACTGGCGCGCCGTGCCGATCAAGGAAAAGGCCGAGCTGCTGATCGCCGCCAACAAGGCCGGCATGGATGGCGGCGCGAGCTTCATGCAGTCGATCATGTTCCAGGTGAACCAGCAAAAGTATTTTGCGTCCACCGACGGCTCTTACATCGACCAGGACGTGCACCGCATCTGGATTCCCGTGTTCGCCACAGCCGTCGACAAGGCCAGCGGCAAGTTCCGTTCGCGCCAGGGTCTGTCGGCGCCGGTGGGCATGGGGTACGAATACCTCGACGCGCGTCCCGAGGACAAGATCAAGGCGGCCGGCGGGGTGGCGACGCTCTACAAGAATTCGTATGACGTGATCGAAGACGCGCGCGCGGCGGGCCGCGATGCCAAAAACAAGATCACCGCCAAATCAGTCACCCCGGGCAAATACGACCTGGTGCTCTCGCCCGAGCACCTGTGGCTGACCATCCACGAATCGGTGGGCCACCCGACTGAACTCGATCGGGTGCTGGGCTACGAAGCCAATTACGCTGGCACCAGCTTTGCGACGCTCGATAAATGGGAAACCAAAAAATTCAAGTACGGTTCGCCCAACGTGAACATCGTCGCCGACAAGACCACGCCCGGATCGCTCGGCTGCGTGGGCTTTGACGACGAAGGCGTGCGCGGCAAGCGCTGGGACATCATCCGTGACGGCATCCTGGTCAACTACCAGGCCACGCGCGACCAGGCGCACATCATCGGCGAAAAGGAGTCGCAAGGCTGCTCGTACGCCGACAGCTGGAGCAGCGTGCAATTCCAGCGCATGCCGAACGTGTCGTTAGAGGCCGGCAAAAAGAAAATGACGCCTGACGAAATGGTCAAGGACGTCAAGAAGGGCATCTACATCGTCGGCGACGGCTCGTTCTCGATCGACCAGCAGCGCTACAACTTCCAGTTCGGCGGCCAGCTGTTCTACGAAATCAACAACGGCAAGATCGGCGCCATGCTCGAAGACGTGGCGTACCAGTCGAACACGCAGGAATTCTGGAACGCGTGCAGCGCCGTCTGCGACGACCGCGACTGGCGCATGAATGGCTCGTTCTTCGACGGCAAAGGCCAGCCGCCGCAGATCAGCATCGTTTCGCACGGCGCGGCCACGACGCGCTTCAATGGCATCAATGTGATCAACACCGCACGCAAGATCGGCTAAGGCGACCAAATGACTATCCTGACCCCAGAACAAACCAAGCAACTGACCGACCGCCTGATGAAGTTTTCCAAGGCGGACGAATGCATCGTCACCGTCAACGGTTCGCGCACCGGCAATATCCGCTTCGCCCGCAATACCGTGTCGACCGCCGGCCTGTCCGACGACACCAGCATTGCGGTGCAGGTGGCCTTCGGCAAGCGCCAGGGCACGGCCACCATCAATGAATTCGACGACAAGTCGCTGGAAAAAGTCGTGCGCCGCGCCGAAGACCTGGCCCGCCTGGCGCCGGAAAACCCGGAGTTCATGCCGGCCGTGGCCAAGCAGGTGTTCAAGCCAAGCGACACGTACAACGCGCGCACGGCGGCCATCGATCCCGAGTTCCGCGCGCAGGCTGCGGCCTATGCACTGGAAGCTTGCCGCAAGCAGAACCTGGTCGCTGCCGGCTTCTTCACCGACCGCACCCGCTTTTCCACCATCGCCAATTCGAACGGCCTGTTCGGCCACCAGGCGCAGACCGGGCTCGATTTCACGTGCACCGTGCGCACGGCGGACGGCCGCGGTTCGGGCTGGGTCACGCGCTCGGCGCTGGATGCATCGCGTTTCGACTCCCGCGAGGCGGTCGATATCGCCATCGAAAAAGCGCTGCGCTCGGTGGACGCAAAAGCCATCGAGCCGGGCCGCTACACAGTGATCCTGGAACCGGCCGCGACGTCGGAACTGATCGGCTACATGCTGGGTGGCTTTGATGCGCGCCAGGCTGACGAAGGGCGCAGCTTCCTGTCCAAGAAGGGCGGCGCCACGCGCGTGGGCGACAAGCTGTTCGACCAGCAGGTCAACATCTGGTCCGACCCGTGGGACAAGGATGTACCGGTGCTCCCTTGGGATAACGAGAATATGCTGCCGCGCGAACGCACGGCGCTGATCAAGGATGGTCGCGTCAGTGCGCTCGACTATTCGCTGTATTGGGCCAAGAAGCAGGGCAAGCGCCCGACGGCCGGCGCCGGCAATATCATCATGGCCGGTACCAGCAAATCGACGGCGGAGCTGATTGCGAATACCAAAAAAGGCGTGCTGGTCACGCGCACCTGGTACATCCGCATGGTCGATCCGCAATCGGTGGCGCTGACGGGCCTCACGCGCGACGGCACTTTTTATATCGAGAACGGCAAGATCAAGCACCCGATCAAGAACTTCCGCTTCAATGAAAGCCCGGTCACGATGCTCAACAATATCGAGGAAATCGGCAAGCCCGTCATCATCGCTGGCGACGAAGCGCAGTATTCGATGCTGATCCCGCCAATGAAGGTGCGTGACTTTAACTTCACGTCGCTGTCGGACGCGGTGTAAAGGGGCACAGATGGAACGGCGGACATTTTTAAAAATCGGCGGCGGCGCAGCCGGTTCGCTGGTCATTCCGGTCTTTGGCAATGCGATTGCTGCCGACGACTTGATGGCGCCCATGGCAGTGGCGGCAAAGAAGACGCTCGCCGACGTGGCCCTGAATGCCGCCACCAAAGCCGGCGCCAGTTATTGCGATGTGCGCATCGGGCGCTACCTGAACCAGTTCATCACCACGCGCGACCTGAACGTGGAAAACGTCGTCAATACTGAATCGAGCGGCGTGGGCGTGCGCGTGATTGCCGGCGGCGCCTACGGTTTTGCGTCGACCAACAGCATGGCGCCGGATGCGGTGGCCAATGCGGCGCGCCAGGCCGTGGCGATTGCCCGCGCCAACGCCCGCCTGCAAACGGAGCCGGTTCAGCTGGCGCCGGCCAAGGGCGTCGGCGAGGTGCGCTGGGCCACGCCGTTTACCCGCGACTGGCGCGCCGTGCCGGTGAAAGACAAGGCAGAGATGCTCATCGCCGCAAACAAGGCCGGCCTGGATGCAGGCGCCAGCTTCATGACGGCCAACCTGTTCCAGGTGAACCAGCAAAAGTACTTTGCGTCGACCGATGGCTCGTACATCGACCAGGACATCCACCGCCTGTGGGCGCCGATCACGGCCACCGCCGTCGACAAGGCCAGCGGCAAATTCCGTTCGCGCGCAGGCCTGGCGGCGCCAGTTGGCATGGGCTATGAATACTTCGATGTCCGCGCTGCCGACAAGGTCAAGGCTGCCGGCGGCGTGGCCACGCTGTATACGCGGTCGTACGACATCGTCGAAGACGCGAAACTGGCCGGGCGCCAGGCGCGCGAAAAAATCAACGCGAAGTCGGTCGAGCCGGGCAAATATGACCTGGTGCTCTCGCCCGAACACCTGTTCTTGACCATCCACGAATCGGTTGGCCATCCTACGGAACTGGACCGCGTGCTGGGCTACGAGGCCAATTACGCCGGGACGAGCTTTTGCACGCTCGACAAATGGGAATCGAAAAAATTCAGGTTCGGCGCCGACCGCGTGAACTTCATTGCCGACCGCACCACGCCCGGTTCGCTTGGCGCCATTGGCTACGACGACGAAGGCGTGCCGGCCAAACGCTGGGACATCATCAAGGACGGCATCCTGGTCAACTACCAGGCCACGCGCGACCAGGCCCACATCATCGGCGAAAAGGAATCGCACGGCTGCTCGTACGCCGACAGCTGGAGCAGCGTGCAGTTCCAGCGCATGCCGAACGTGTCGCTGGCCGCAGGCAAAACGCCCCTAACGCCCGACGAAATGGTCAAGGACGTCAAGAAGGGCATTTACATTCTCGGGCGCGGGTCGTATTCGATCGACCAGCAGCGCTACAATTTCCAGTTCGGCGGCCAGCTCTATTTTGAAATCAAGGACGGCAAGATCGGCCAGCAGCTCGAAGACGTGGCGTACCAGTCGAACACGCAGGAATTCTGGAATGCCTGCAGCGCCATTTGCGACCAGCGGGACTGGCGCATGGGCGGCTCGTTCTTCGATGGCAAAGGGCAGCCGAGCCAGGTCAGCGCCGTGTCGCACGGGTCCGCCACCACGCGCTTCAACGGCATCAACGTCATCAACACCGCCCGCAAGGTCGGGTAAGCGCCACCCACGATGGCCCGCAGCGATTTTTACTTCACCCGCCTGATGTACGCGTCCGGCGACTGGGACGTGGATATCCGCATGCCCAGCAACGTGCTCAATTCGCTGGTCGAGTACACCACCTTGCGCATCGACCCGGTCGAGCGCATGGTGGCGCTGTCGGATGCGAAGATGCTGGAAGCGCCGTTCTGCTACCTGGCCGGCCACAAGCTGGTGCAGTTCGCGCCGGCCGAGCGGCGCAACTTCGAGCGCTACGTGCGCGGCGGCGGCTTCGTGTTTGTCGACGACTGCAACCACGATATCGACGGGCTGTTTGCGAAATCGTTCGAGGCCGAGATGGCGAAAATCTTTGGACCAAAAGCGCTCGTCAAGATCCCCAACAATCACCCGATCTACTCGAGCTTTTTCAGGTTCGACGGGCCGCCGAATACCGGCGCGGAACTCAATGGCTGGGGCGATGACCTGGTGCACGAGTATTTAAAGGCGATCATCATCAACGGCCGCATCCGGGTGCTGTATTCGAACAAGGACTACGGCTGCGAGTGGGATTACGACTTCCGTAACAAGCGTTTTCTCGCGGTCGACAATACGCGGTTTGCCGTGAACATCATTCAATATGCGTTGGGAGCCTGAACAGTGTCGGAACAATGGAGTGAAAGTGAAGTCGCCAGCCTGACTGCCAGAGTGGGCGCCCTGAAAGCGAGCATGGGCCGCGTCATCATCGGCCAGGAGCAAGTCGTCGAGCACCTCATCATCTGCCTGCTGGCCGGCGGCCATGCGCTGGTCGAAGGCGTGCCGGGCCTCGGTAAAACACTGCTCGTCAAATCGCTGGCGCAGGCGACCGACATGCAGTTCCGGCGCGTGCAGTTCACGCCCGACCTGATGCCGTCGGATATCGTCGGCACCGAGATCCTGGAAGAAGACGCCGTTACGCACAAGCGTGTGTTCCGCTTCCAGCAAGGACCCGTGTTCACGCAGGTACTGCTTGCCGACGAGATCAACCGCGCGCCGCCCAAGACGCAGTCGGCGCTGCTCGAAGCCATGCAGGAGCGCGCAGTGACGTTCGCCGGCCAGACCTACACGCTGCCACAGCCGTTCTTTGTGCTCGCCACGCAAAACCCCATCGAGCAGTCCGGCACCTATCCGCTGCCGGAAGCGCAGCTCGACCGGTTTTTGCTGCGCATCGATGTAGGTTACCCAAGCGAAGACGAAGAAGTGGCGATGGTGGCAAGCACCACGCGCAGCAGCCTGCAGGAAGCCACGCCGGCCATGGACGTGGCTACCTTGCTGCGCCTGCAGCTGCTGGTGCGCGACATTGAAATTGGCGAGCACCTGCTGCGTTACGCGACGCGCCTGGTGCGCGCCACGCGGCCGGGCGACAGCACCGTGTCGTCGATTCGCCGGCACGTCGGCTGGGGCGCCGGACCTCGCGCAGGGCAGGCGCTGGTGCTGGCGTCAAAGGCTCGCGCGTTGATGCATGGTCGCCTGGCAGTCACGCGCGACGATGTCCAGGCGATGCTGTTGCCGGTCCTGGCGCACCGCGTGCTGCGCAATTTTGAAGCGGAAGCCGATGGTGTCGCAATCGCCGACATCCTGGCCGCGCTGCGCAGCGAGATCAGGGTCGACTGAGTTGGTGTCATCCACATTGCTGGCGCAGGCCACGAACCTCGACCTGGTCATCCGCCACGTGCTGGCGGGACGCGGGCACGGCATCCATGCCGGGGTGGAGCGGGGCGCCGGCGTGGAGTTTTCCGAGTACCGTGCGTACGTGCCCGGCGACGAGTGGCGGCGCGTCGACTGGAAGCTGCTGGCGCGCGCCGACCGGTATTACGTGCGCGAGGCGGAACGCGACAGCCACGTGGCCGTGTGGCTGGTGCTGGACGCCACCGCCTCGATGGCGGAACCGAGCCGCAGCATCGATGGCCTCGACAAGATCGGGTATGCGCGGGCCATTCTGGCGTGCATCGGCGCGATGGCGCAGCGCCAGGGCGATGCATTCGGGCTGGTGGTGTTGAGCGATGGCGGCGCCCGCTTCACGCCCGCTGCGCGCGGGCCGCGCCAGTTGCACCGCATCCTGGCGCAGCTGCAGCAGGCGCAACCGGCGGGACAGTTGCCCGATGCCGCCGCCCTGCGCGCGGCCTTGCACTTTGCCCGCTCGCCCAGCCTGGTCGTGGCGGCCAGCGATTTTCTCGACTGGCCGTCGCCGCTGTCGGAAGCGCTGCTGCGCCTGCGCCACATGCGCCATGACGTGCGCGCGCTGCTGCTGCAGACGCAGGCCGAGGCGGATGCCGATTTTGCAAAAGGCGCATACCGTGATCCTGAACAGGGGGAGGGGCAGTTCGGCTTCGACCCGTCGGTGCGGGATGCCTACGCCGCCGCGCGTGACGCGCATTTTAGCGCGGTCAAAGCGCAGAGCCGCCAGCACGATGTGCCGGTGCTGGCCGCGCGCATCGAGCAGGCGCCGGGCGACGTGCTGCGCGCACTGCTCAGGCAGGCGGGGCGTCGATGACCAGCCTGTGGTGGTGGGCGCTGCCCGTGTTGCTGCTGCCGGTCTGGTGGCATCGCCAGCGCCGCCGGCAGGTGCAGGCGGCGCCGCTGGCCACCGCCCGCTTCCTGCCCGCGTCAAGTCCGCGCCAGTTGCGCGCCTGGCGCTGGGTCGACCTGATCCTCTTGCTGGTGCGCTGCCTGCTGCTGGCAACGCTGGTTGCGTGGCTGGCCGATCCCGTGTTCGCGTGGCGCGGCGATACGGTGCTGGCGGCGGGCCCCGGCCAGGATGCCATCAGCTGGTTCCGCGCGCGTGAAGCCGAATGGAAGCCGGATGCAAAGATCGTCATCACCGGCGCGCAAACGATGGCGGCAACGCAGCCGCGCCTGCGCCACCAGGTAACCCTGAAAACCGTCACGCCACAGCTGGCGCCCGTCGTTCGCCATGTTGCTGTCGTGGGCGCGCACGCGGCCACATGGCGCGCGATGTTTGCCGCCATCGACGGCCCGGTGCGCTATGTCGTCGATGCCGCGCCCGGCCCTGGTGCGGTGACCTGGCACGGCCCCGCCGAACTGCCGCGTGACGCCGCCGCTGCCCGCGCGTTGTTCGAAGCGTGGCAGCGCGTGCACTATCCACCGGCGCCGTACGTGGCGCCGCTGCAGGTGCTGCCAGCCGATCCGGCGGCGCCGCTGCACCGCCAGGGCGGCGCGCTGCGCGACAAGCTGCTGATGGCCCTGATTGCGCTGTTTGCGCTGGAAAGGGGGCTGGCGCATGGCCGCAAGCGTTGATTTGAACAAGCGCCTTTGGCGTACCACCTTGCTGCGCCGCGTCCCTGGATGGCTGGCCGGCGCCGCACCGTGGCTGGTCGTGCGCTCGATCCCGGGCCTGGCGGGATGGTGCGCCTGGGTGCTGTGGGATGCGTGGCGCCTGCATGTCCGCGTCACGCGCGAAGGCAATGCCTGGCTCAACGAAGGCATCCCGGCGCTGGAGGACAGTGCGGGTTTGCTGGCCAACGCCGCGTCGCCGCTGGCGCAACTGCAGCGCGCGCGCCTGGCGCGCGTGCCGGTGACCGCAGCCGCGCTGAGAACCATCGCCGGACGACATGTCTCGTTCGGCGCGGGCTGGGCCTTACTGAGCATCGCGGCCGCCGGCGCCGTGTGGTTGGCACACAGGCAGCCGGCAGCCACGCTAGTGCCGGTCGCCGCTGCCAAGGCAGCGCCGCCGCCGGCGCCGGAACTGGTGATGCAGGTCACGCCGCCGCGCTATACGGGCGTCGCCCCGTCGACAGGCCCGGGCCGCGAATTGCAGGCGCCCGAGCAAAGTACGGTCAGCTGGTGCCTGCGCGCGCCCATCGACAATGCGCCGCCAATCGAACTGGGCGACGGTCGCCGGCTTGACGTACACCGCACCTGCGCCAGCCTGGTCGCCACAGAATCCATGACCTGGCGCTGGCGTGGCAACCGCTTCAACCTGCGCGTGCTGCCGGACGAAGCGCCGCACATCGCCATCGCCGCACCAAAAGAGATGGTGCAGGAACTCAAACCGGATGCGGCGTCGGTCCCCATTGCCGTGTCGGTGCGGGATGACTACCGCGTCGAGCGCGCCACGCTGCACCTGACGCTGGCGCGCGGCAGCGGCGAAGCCATCAAATTTACCGACCGCGAATTGCCGCTGCCCGCGTCCAGCGACCCGAAAACCCGCAACTGGGCCAGGCAGTGGACGCTGGCCGAACTGGGCATGGAGCCTGGCGACGAGCTGTATTTTTTTGTACGCGCCACCGACAATGCGCCGCGCCCGCACACGACCCAGTCGGCCACGTACACGCTGCGCCTGCCCGGTCCCGTGCAGGGAGCGAGCGACGACACCAGTTCGGCGCTGCCGACGCTGGTGAAACCCGAAAACCTGCGCAGCCAGCGCCAGATCATCATCGACACCGAGCAGCTGGTCGCAGACCAGCGCATGAAGAAAATGGATGCGGCCCTGGTGCGTGAACGCAGCGAATCGATTGCCGACGACCAGGCGCAATTGCGGCGCCGTTATGGCCAGTTCCTCGGTGAAGAATCGAGCCTGTTCGGCGGCGACGAGCATGCGCACGAAGAAGGCGGCAAGCACGACATCGTTGCCGAATACGGGCATGTGCACGACCAGCCGGAGAGCGCAACGCTGTTCGACGACGCCACCAAAGCCATTCTGCGCCGTGCGCTGGCGGCCATGTGGGACGCCGAAAAATCCCTGCGCGCGATTGCGCCCAAGGCAGCGCTGCCGCCCGAACACAAGGCGCTGGAAGCGGTCAAACAATTGCAGCAGGCGGACCGGATCTACCTGCACAAGACTGCCTTCGATCCGCCGCCCATCAAGGAAGACATCCGCATGAGCGGTGACCTGGCTGGCGCCGCCAGCAGCAAGCGCGCGCCGGGCGATGCACCGGAAGCGGTGCCCGCAGCGATTCGCACCTTGTTGCAGGCCCTGGACGGCGGCCAGCCAATGCCGGCCTTGTGGACGCGCACGGCCTACGACTGGGTCATCGCCAGCGTGCCGGGCGATGACAACAAGCTGGCGGCCCAACGCGCCATCCAGGATGTCGCCGATGGCTGCGCCGCGTGCCGGCCAGTGTTGCGCGCCTGGCTACGCAGCGGCATTGTGCAGCCGCCGTTGCTGATGCAGGCAACGCCAGCGTCAAGCACGCCGTTCACACGGGCGTGGCAAAACGGAGTATCGCCATGATCGCGCTGATTGCATGCATCGGCGCAGCCAGCGTGCTGGCGTACCTGTGGCGGCGCCAGTGGGTCGACGCCGCGCTGGTGCTGGTCGCTACCGCCGCGCTGGTGGGACTGGCGGCGGATGTGCGGATACCCGTGCCGGCGCCGCAGACAGTCGACACCATTGCCGGCGACGGCCTGCGTGCCAGCCAGTGGGACGACCTGCCAGCGCGGCCGATGCGCTGGACAGTTCCCGAGACGCCCACGCTGCGCCTCAGCTTCCCCCGCGAGCTTGCGCTGGGCCGCATGTTCACGTTGAGCGTCCAGCGCAATACGGAATCGCCCGCGCGCCTGCAACTGTTGGCGGAAAACGGCCAGGTCCTGGCCGATGCGGCAGGCAAGGGCAACCTGGCCGTGCAGTGGCTGCCGCCCGTGGCCGAAAAGCTGGTGTTACAAGCGCGCCTGCTGGACGGTGCCGGCAAGGTGCTCGACCAAGGGCCGGTACCGTTTGTTGTGCACGATACCGTTCCGCTCAAGGTGCGCGGGCGCTTCGATGCGCCCTCGTTCGACGTGCGGGCGCTGGAAGAGCAGTTCGTCGCCAGCCGCGCCGCCCTTGACTGGCAAGTCACGCTCGGCAAAGCCATCACGCGCAGCACCGTGGCAGGGCAGGATAGTGCAGTCGACCTGGAAGTCATCGATGCCGCCTGGTTCGAGCGCGCCACGCCGGCCACGCGCGCTGCCTTGCTGGCGCGCGTGGCGGCCGGGACGCCGCTGGTGATCTTGGCCGGCAATGCCAGCAACGCCGGCGCCTGGTTGCAAGCGTTGCAACTGCCCTTGACCGCGCAGCCGGAAGGGAAGCTGACGAGTGGCGCGCTGGCGCTCGCCGCGGCTCCGTTCAATCCGGCTGCCGCCAACGCGCAAGCGTGGCATTCGAATGACAACATCGCCTGGACCCGCGCCTGGCAGCAAGGCCGCATCACGTGGCTAGGCGCCACCGACTGGCACCGGCACGCCATCACGCAGCCGCAGGTACTGTCCGCCTGGTGGCAAAGCGTATTCGACCGCGCCGGCGTGCAGCGCGAGCAGGACATCACGTGGCTGGCGCCGGACGAGCTGCCTTTGCCAGGCCAGCGCCTGGCCGTCTGCGCCCAGGGCGTCACGGGCGACGCCGTCTTCCCGCAGCTGGGGCAAAAGCTGGCATGGCAGCGCCGCGCCGACCGTGTCGATGCATCCTGCGTGGCCGTCTGGCCGCAGGCGCCAGGCTGGCTGACCGTGCAAACCGGCGGTGTACAACACCAGGTCTACGTCCACGATGCCAAAGACTGGACCCTGTGGCAGCGCGCCCAGCGCCACGACGCCACCGCCCGCTACCTGGCGCGCGCGCCGGACCAGCGAGGCGCGCCAGCGGCGGCATCGACGTCGTATGCGACCGCCTGCGCGTTACTCTTTGCGCTGGCGCTGCTGCTCCTGTGGTGGCGCGAACGCCGCTAGCCAGGTGACGAAAGCGCGCACGGCCGGCGGCAGGCGGCGGTGCTGCGGATAGATCACCGACAGCGGTACCGCGGGACTGCCGACCTGCGGCAGCACCCGCACCAGGCGTCCGCTGGCCAGATGTGGAGCAGCCAGGTAGTCGGCGATGCGAATCACGCCCAGTCCCTCCAGTCCACAGCTGACATAGGCATCGGTATCGTTGACGGCGAGGCTGCCGCGCACGGGAACGGCGCGTTCTTCGCCATCGACCATGCATTGCCAGTCGGTTGCGCGGCCGGTCGTCCCGGAGTGGAACTCGATGATGTCGTGCTGTGCCAGCACGTCCAGGGAGGCCGGGGCGCCACGGCGCGCAATGTAGGCGGGCGCGGCGCATGTGACCCATGCAAAGCTGCCCACGCGGCGCGCCACCAGCAGCGCGGACGTTACCGGCGCGCCCGCCCGCACCACGCAATCGACGCCTTCGGCCACCAGGTCGATGGGGCGGTCGCCCAGCGTCAGCACCAGCGTGACGTCCGGATAGCGCGCCTGGAAGTCGCGCATGGCGGGCAGGACGATCGCGCGTGCAAATGAGGCAGGCATATCGACGCGCAGCGTGCCGCGCACGTGCAGCGTCGCGGCACCCAGCGTGAACTCGACGTTGTCGATTTCGCCCAGGATCAGCTGGCAATGGTCGTAGTACAGGCTGCCGTTCGGGGTCACGCTGAGGCTGCGCGTCGTGCGCTGCAGCAGCGTGACCCCGAGCGACGCTTCCAGGTCCTGGATGGCGCGGCTGACCGTCGAGCGGGGGACCGACAGGTTTCTGGCCGCGCCGGCGAAGCTCCGTGTCTCGACGACGCGGGTAAATATCTCCATCATCCGGATGCGGTCCACGTGCGCCTCGTTATCTAAATTATCGCCTCCATCATCCCATATTTTGCAATTCACAAATGCAGCATTGCGGGCTTACGCTTCGCAGCGGCGCTGGTTAAGCTTTTCTTTCAAGACGATTGTTTCAATTTATAGACTAATCATAAAGGACAGCATGACAAACCAATCTGCGAATGCCGCTATCGGCAGCATCCTCGTGCTGGGCGCCGGTGAACTGGGCATGGCCATCGTGCGCCAGCTTGCCCGCCATCGCGAGCTGGTGGTGCTGGTGTCGCCCCAGTCGCCTCGTGCGCCCAGCCACGCCCAGCAGCAGGCGACTCTTGAACTGCAGGCCTTGAACGTGCGGCAGGTGGGCTTCGACCTGGCTGACTGCACGGAGGCGGAACTGGCCGCGCAGCTGCGCCCCTTTCATACCGTGATCAACTGCACCGGCTTTGTGGCCGGCCCGGGCACGCAAATCAAAGTAACGCGCGCGGTGCTGGCCGCCGGCGTGCGGCGCTATTTTCCGTGGCAGTTCGGCGTCGATTACGATATCGTCGGCCAGGGCAGCGGACAGCCGGTGTTTGATGAACAGTACGCCGTGCGGCAAGTGCTGCGCGCGCAGACGCAGACCGAATGGGTGATTGTCTCGACCGGCATGTTCACCAGCTTCCTGTTCACGCCAGCCTTCGGCCTGGTCGATTTCGAGGCCCGCGTCGTGCGCGGCCTCGGTAGCTGGGAGACACAAGTGACGGTCACGACGCCCGAGGATATCGGCATCCTGACCACTTTGATCCTGCTGGAAGAACCGCGCATCGTGGACCAGGTCGTGCATGTGGCCAGCGATACCGTCTCGTATGGCCAGCTGGCCGATATCGTCGAGGACGTCACCGGCCAGCCGTTCGAGCGCGCGTTGCTTACGCCGGCCATGCTCGCCGCCGCAAGCGAAGCGGATCCGGACGACGGCATGGCGCGCTACCGGCTGGCGTTTGGCCGTGGCGCAGGCATGTGGTGGAGCAAAGCCTCCACCTACAACGCGCAGCGCGCCATCCCGACCACCGACATCAGGACGTGGCTTGCCGCCAGGCGCGCTTAAAACCGCCAGTCCGCCCTTGCGTACATGGTCCGGCCGTTGATGCCGAACGGGCAGGTTTCCCAGCAATGCGTAAAGCCCATCTGCGGGAATGGCGCGGCACGGGTCTTGTCCCACTCGGTCGGGTAGGTGTCGAACACATTGTCGACGCCGGCGGCCAGGCTGATCTTGCTGTTGACGTTGTAGCGCAGGCCCAGGTCGGTCAGCCATTTGCCTTCCCAGGTCTGCACGAACGGCGCCGTGAAGCCTTGTCCCTGTACCGGGCCGTAGTAGTTTTCGCGCAGGTTGAAGCCCCAGGCGCCGACGGTGTAGTCGGCCGACAGCACGTGGTGCTGGCGCGGCTGGCCGCGCTCGAGCAGCGTGACCTGCGCGTCGTCGAACAGTTGCGCGCCGGTGAGCAGCGTCGACTGGGATTTCCGGTCGGTGACGCGGGTCTGGTTGAACCCCAGCTGGCCGCTCAGCACCAGCGTGGATCCGGCGCGGCGGGTGGTATGTTCGACGGCGATGTCGAGGCCCCGCGTGCGCGTGCCCACGGCGTTGGTGAAGAACTGCACCTGGCCCACGCGCAGCGGATCGAGGATGGCGCGGATCGGGCACGCGGCCACGGTGAGGCAAGGACCCGCTTCCGGCGCGATATTACTGGAAAAGACAATGCGGTCGTCGATACGGGTCTGGTAAATGTCGGCCGTGACCGACAGGTTGGTCATCGGGCGCAGCACCAGGCCGATGCTGGCGTTCTTCGAGGTTTCCTCTTTCAGCGGCGCGATGCCGAAGGCGCGCGTGACGGCGCTGCCTTCGCGTGCGGTGAGCGTATCGGTCAGCACGCCGTTGGAATCCAGGTTGGTCGACACGGAGCTGTAGAATTTTTGCTGCACGCTGGGCGCCCGGAATCCGGTCGAGGCGCTGGCCCGCACGCCAATCGTCCTGGTCGGGTCCCAGCGCGCGCTCAGCTTGCCCGTGGTGGTGGAACCGAAATCGGAATAGCGCTCATGGCGCACGGCCGCGCCCACCAGCAACTGGGGGTTGAAGCGGTGTTCTGCATCGAGATAAAAGGCGACGTTGTGGCGCGCGTCGTCGACTTCGGTCGCCGGCGTGTAGCCGGGGAAGCCCTGGATGCCGGCTGCCGCAATGCCGCCGTTCTGGTCGAGGATGACCAGGGACCGGTTGTTGGTTCGCCCGTAGTAGTACGAGACCGGGTCGCCGGCGCCGATCTGGTAGCCGTCGCGGCGCCACTCGAAGCCGCCGGCCAGGAACGTTTGTGGCGTCAATGGGCCTTTCAGGTCGACGTTGAACGTGGTCTGGTTGAACTTGAGCGAGCCGGTATCGGCTTCGCGCGGCGAGGTGCCGAAGTTCGGTCCCGGCTCGAACCAGTAGCTGACGTTGATCGAATTGCGTTCATGGAAATCGAGTTCGCTGCGGCCGTGGTTGACGCTGACATCGAACTTCCAGTCGCCCGGCAAATCATGGCGGTAGCCAAGCGCCAGCGACGCATCCTTGACGGTGGTCTGGATCCCCGGCAGGAAGCCTTCCGGATACACGGCCAGCACATTGCGCCCGTCTTCGCGCGGGCGGAAAAAACCGGACGCCGCGCCGGTGCGGCGCGACACGCCGCCAAACGCATACAGCTCGCCTTCCTGCGCCAGCGGCAGCGCCGCGTTGAGCCACAGGTACGCATCCTTGGCCAGGCTGTCGCCCAGCTGCTGCGTCACGCGCGGCGGGTCCACGCGCAGCGTATCGAGGCCGGCGCGGTTGGTGGCGTTGCGCCGTCGTCCTTCGACCGACAGCTGCACGAAGCCGCCATCGCTGCCCAGCGCCAGCCCGGTCGTGGCGCTGCCGGAGAACAGGTCCCCGTCGCCTTCGCTGGTGGTGCCCAGCGCACCGGTCACCTGCGACTTTCCCGGCTGCTTTTTCAGCACGATGTTGATCACGCCGGCAATGGCGTCGGAGCCGTACTGCGCTGCAGCGCCGTCACGCAGCACTTCGATGTGGTCGATGGCGGACAGGGGAATGGCGTTGATGTCGGTGCCGGCCGAACCGCGTCCGATCGATTGCTGGACATTCACCAGCGCCTGCTGGTGGCGGCGTTTGCCGTTGATCAGGACCAGCACCTGGTCGGGCCCCAGGCCGCGCAAGGTCACGGGGCGGATGATGTCGGTGCCGTCGCTGACGAACGTGGAGGTGAAGTTGACGGACGGGTCGAGTTCTTGCAGCACCTTGCCCAGCTCCAGCGTGCCGGTGGACTGGATGTCGTTCTGGCCGATGTAGCCGACCGGGACAACTGTGTCGAGGGCGCTTTTTGGCGCGGAGCGCGAGCCGATGACGACGACGGACGGGGTGGTCTCGTCCTGCGCGATGGCGGGTGTGCATGCAGCGAGGATACTCGCTGCCAACAAGGTGCGGCGCAGCCGCAAGCGGGAAAGGTGCTGGATCTGAATGCGGGTCATCTGGTCTCCTGTTTTTAATCACTTTGCCGGACTCGGCTCAATAATAGTGATCTTCAGACACAAGAAATGGGCGAACCAGCGTGTGTATTTTGCAAGAAAAAGCGCTTTTGCACCAAATATGTGCGGTATTTACAACAGTTGTCTGAGGTGTTTATTCCTCTTGCTGGTCCCGCATCCACTCCTTTAAGCCATTGACCCAGCTGCGCGCCGGCAGATTCAAACTGCGCTTGATCTCGCCGGCGCGCTCGTACAGGATGGAAAAGTCGATTTCCGGGGAGCGTTTGAAGGCGAGGACGACGATGTTCGCGTCGTGCACTTCGGGCAGCCACACGACCGCGTCGAACACGTCGCGCATATTGTCGAGGTTGATGTCGTAATTGGCGTAGTCGCCAAACACATTGGTGGTCATGATGCCGTCGTCCGACAGGCAGTCGTAACAGGCCTGGTAGAACGCGGGCGAATCGAGCACCGGGCCGCGCGCTTCTTCGTCGTACAGGTCGACCTGCAGGACGTCGACGCGGCCGTGGTTGGCCGGGTCGAGGACAAAATCCATGGCGTTCATTTCGCGCACATCGAGGCGCGCGTCGTTGGGCGGCAGGTCGAACTGGTCGCGGCAAATCGCGATCACGTTGGGGTTCAGTTCAGCGGCCGTCACCTTCGCATCAAGGAAGCGGCGGTAACAGAACTTGGTCAGTGCTGCGCTGCCCAGGCCCAGCTGGACGATGTGCTTCGGCGCCGCATTGAAGAGCGTCCACAGCATCATCATCTGCACGTATTCGAGCTCGATCGCGTCGGGTTTGTCGATGCGCATGGCGCCTTGCACCCACGACGTGCCCAGGTGCAGGAAGCGCACGCCACGAAACTCGGTGATGGTGGCGGGCGGGTGGCCGGGGGCGGCGAAACGGCTGGTGGCAAGATCGGAAGGCATGGCGGCAGGTGCAGGTGCGGCGGAAAAGGCCCGGATCTTAACAGACCGGACCTTGTTGACGATGCTAGCGCATGGCCCGGAACGTGGCGCGCAGTTCGTCGACGAACGCGGCCGGCTGCTCCATCGCGGCAAAGTGCCCGCCGTGTTCCAGCTCGCTGAAATGCACCAGCTTTGTAAAGCGTTTTTCGGCCCAGCGCTGCGACAGGCGCAGCTGCTCGCCGGGGAACATGCTGATGCCGGCCGGCGTGGCCATCGGCCCGGTCGGCATGCCGCCGCTGCGCATCGACTGCATCGTTTCCCAGTACAGGCGCGCGGAACTGGCGCCCGTGTTCGGAAGCCAGTACAGCATGATGTTGTCGATGATGTCGTCCAGGTCGAACACGCTTTCCACATTGGCGCCGCTGTCCGAGATATCCTGGAACATGGCGTAGATCCAGGCGGCCAGGCCGGCCGGCGAATCGGCCAGGCTGAAACCGATCGATTGCGGGCGCGTGGCCTGCACCTTGAAATAGCCGGAATACTGCTGGTCGTAGCGGTTGGCGTCGTCCAGCATTTTTTGCTCGTGCGGCGTGGCTTCGGCGCGTTCCTGATCAGTCACCTGCAGCATCAGCATGTTCAGGTGGATGCCGGTCAAACCCGCGGGCGCCTTGTAGCCGAGCGCCGTGGTGACGGCGCCGCCCCAGTCGCCGCCCTGGGCGGTCCACTGGTCGTAACCGAGGCGCGCCATCAGCGTGATCCACGCGTCGGAGATGCGGTTCAGGTTCCAGCCGGTGGTGGTGGGCTTGCCGGAAAAGCCGAAGCCCGGCAGCGACGGGATCACCAGGTGAAACGCGTCGCTGGCCTGGCCGCCGTGTGCGACCGGATCGGTCAGCGGACCAATCACGTCGCGAAACTCGAGCACGGAACCGGGCCAGCCGTGCGTGATCAACAGCGGGGTAGCGGTGGGCTCGGGCGAGCGGAGGTGCAGGAAGTGGATGTCCAGGCCATCGATCTCGGTGCGGTACTGGCCCCAGCTGTTGAGCAGCGCCTCGCAGCGGCGCCAGTCGTAGCCGTCCTGCCAGCGCTTGACCAGCGCCTGGAGTTTCGCCAGTTGCGGGCCCTGGCTGGTGTCCGCGACAGTTTCGGCATCCGGCCAGCGGGTATGCGCCAGGCGCGTTTGCAGGTCGGTGAGGTCGGCGTCAGGAATCGCCAGGTGAAACGGATGAATGGTGGTGGACATGGTTGTTCCTTGTCGTGCTACGCTGCGGGCCGGCGCAAGCCGGGAAAGGTGTATAAACTGAACTGACAAGTCTAGTTTAGCAGTCGATCCGTGAAGTTGTACAGTTGGTTCAATTGAAAAGGGCAGGCATGGAGGGGGTGGTACAAGGCAAGCGAGGGCGCGGCGGCCGGCCCGCAGCAGGGCATGGCGACGTCGAAACGCGCCTGCTGGCAGCGGCCACGCGGCTGTTTCTCGAGCGCGGCTACGATGGCACCAGCTGCGACCAGGTGGCGTTTGATGCCGGCGCCGGCAAGGCCAGCATCTACGCGCGCTATGCCAACAAGGCGGCGCTCTTCACCGCCGTCATCGACCGCATGCTGGCGCGTTCGTTCGCGCAGGACAAGGTGGCGCCCGAGACGCCCTTGCCCGAGCGGCTGGCGGCGGTAGGCATGCGCGTGCTGGCCGATGCGCTGTATCCGGACGCGCTGGCGCTGCTGCGATTATTGGTGGCGGAGCTTCCGCGCTTTGGCGACGCGAACGTGCGGGCTGACCAGCTGTTCTGGCAGGCCGGCGTGCGGCGCGTGGCGCAGGCGATTGCGCTGCGCTCGCCCGATGCGGCGCAGCAGGCCGTAGGGCCCGCCGAACAGTTCATCGAGCTGGTGCTGGCGCCTGCGTTGATGCGCGCCTTGCTGGGCGAACCGGTGGCGCCGCTGCTGGCGGCAGCACCGCCCCGGATCGACGCCGCCATCGCGATGCTGGCGGCGTCGGGGGCGCTCAAGGAGTGGACCTGATCAGTCCAGGTCGGCCGCGCTGTGGCGCTCGGCCACGCAGTTTTCCGGTTCGCCGCGCACGCGGTTGACCTTCAGCCCGCGCTTGACGGCCGGGCGCGCCTTGACCTCGTCGGCCCAGCGGCGCAGCTGCTGGTAACTATGCACGCCCAGGAATTCGCCAGCGCTATACAGTTCACCCAGCACCAGGCCGCCGTACCACGGGAAGATGGCCATGTCGGCGATGGTGTACTCGTCGCCGGCAATGAACTTGCGGTCGGCCAGCAGCCGGTCGAGCACGTCGAGCTGGCGCTTGGTTTCCATCGCGTAGCGGTTGATCGGGTACTCCAGTTTTTCCGGCGCGTACGCATAAAAATGGCCGAAACCGCCGCCGACGAACGGCGCCGAGCCCATTTGCCACATCAGCCAGTTCATGGTTTCAGCGCGCGCCGGCTGTTCGGTAGGCAGGAAGGCGCCGAATTTCTCAGCCAGGTAGACCAGCATCGAACCCGATTCGAACAGGCGCACAGGCGTGTCGCCGCTGCGGTCCAGCAGGGCCGGGATTTTCGAGTTCGGATTGATCTCGACAAAGCCGCTGCCGAACTGGTCGCCTTCGCCGATATTGATCAGCCACGCATCGTATTCCGCGCCCGCATGGCCGGCGGCCAGCAGTTCCTCGAACATGATCGTGACCTTCTGGCCATTCGGCGTGCCGAGCGAATACAGCTGGAACGGATGCTGGCCGACTGGCAGCTCCTTTTCATGGGTCTTGCCAGCCACCGGGCGGTTGATGCTGGCGAACGCGCCGCCGGACTGGGTGGCGGGGGACCACACGCGGGGCGGGGTATAGGGCGTGAACGGATCGGACATGGGTTCTCCTTGTGGGTGAATGTTTGCGTGGGGAGATGATGCCGGAAAACGGCAGGGTTTGCCGAACGGGCGTGACGAGCGGGCGTCGGATATTTTGTGCGTATGGTCGAACTAAGGAGAGTTTAACTGGTCGAATTAAAAACACGCATCAACCAGTCATTCGATTATTCCAGACAGTAGAGGGAATCATGCAAAGCAGGCAGAGTGCAATGAACGATTCAACGATCAGGCCGCGTCAAATTATCGTGGCTTGCGACGGCACCAACAATACGCTGACTGGCTACGTTCACGATACCAACGTCTTGAAAATCATTGGGCAACTGGTGCCCGAGGATCAAAGCCAGATCCTGTATTACGACCCTGGCGTGGGCGCCCCCAATCAACTGCCTCCTCTTGGCTGGCTCAATGATTTGCACCGGCGCTGGGAGCGCTTCGCTGGTTTGGCAAACGGGAAGGGCGTGTACGAAAATATCGCGGAAGCCTATTTATTCCTGGTCGATACCTGGGAATCTGGCGACCAGATCTATATTCTTGGGTTTTCGCGCGGTGCATTCACGGCCCGCTGCGTTGCAGGCATGGTGAATCTGTTTGGGATCATCAAGGCCGACAGCAAATCATTGATCCTTACGCTGATCCGCGTGTATTTCTCCACGCCCAGTGGCGTGCGCGGCGAAACCGGATGGTTCAGCGACTTGATTGCAGAACGGGCAGAAGACCATAAAACAAAGAACGAGGCACTTGCAAAGGCCACTGGCATCGAATCGCCTGAAACAACTGAGCAAAACATCAAGAAATACCTGATCGGGACGAAGGCGCGCAGGAGTACGAGGGAAGAAGTGGCCTGCCAGGTGAGGCAGCAATTCACATCTCCTGAAGGCGCCGATGCGGCCATTCACTTTATCGGCGTCTGGGATACCGTCGAATCGGTGGGTATTCCCCTGTTGCAGCGATCCATCACCAGCGACGCTGGGACGCTCAACAAACCGCGGTTGCGGCACATTCGCCACGCCATTTCAATGGATGAGCACAGGCTCACTTTCGCACCGCGCTTATATGCGGACGATGACTATAAAATTGGCGATGAAACGGACCCTGCCAATTCCAGATCATTACGCCAGCGCTGGTTCCGTGGAGTCCACAGCGACGTCGGTGGGGGATACGGCACGAATGAGGCAGGCCTCTCCGACCAGGCATACCGCTGGATGCTTAATGAGGCGATCGGCTGTGGACTAAGAACCGAGCCGAAACGCGATCGCCCTGAGCACAGCCGCAAGCCATATATTGCCCACGACCCATGCTACAGCGTGCCATGGTGGGGTGTGGCAGGCCTGACTGTCCGCAGTAATGTCGTCCGTCGCGCAGACGGAAATAACCATGCCTTGCAAGTGTTGACCGAGGGTGTCGCCAACGAACCCAACCCGCGTATTTATTCAGTGTGGCATGCAGGCCTGAGAATGGCGCACTGGCAGACCTGGCTTGCATATGCATTGGTCGTGTTCTTTTTCGGCTGGTACGGCTGGTTGGCTTCGCAAGCGATCGTTAGCAGCAGTGATGCAGGATTTTTCCCCACCGTCTTCCAGGGTGCGATCTGGCTCGATAACTGGCAAAGAATGTATTTTTTGGGAAATCACATCGATATCTTGGCCATGACAGAGAAGATTGATGTGTTGAAAGCTGTCAAGGCAACGGTCGTGGATTTCGGGCTGATTGCGGCATACAGCTGGCTGCTCGGCCTGTATGGCACCTGGGCCTTCCAGGCCATGGTGAATGGTCGCAATCCAAGTGACAAAATCCCTATTTTCGTCAAACTGGGCTATGCACCCATGTTCGTGGTGGTGGCCGATGTCGTGGAAAATATTCTGACATTACTGACACTGTCGCGTGTCGATCAAGATTTTTCATTTCTTTACTTGTTGATCGCAGTCGCCATGATGCTTGCGAATGTCGTGAAATGGCTGGCGGTGATTGGCAGCCTGGCGCTCCTTGTTTTTGGAATCGCGGTGACAGGACGGAAATCGATTACCCAGGTTGAAGGTACCCAGGCAAACTAGGCAGGCAAAAACAAGATCACAGTCAACCCGCCACCCTGGCGGTTAGCGAGCGTAATGCGGCCCCCATGCGCCTCCGCGATTTCGCGCGCCAGTGCCAGGCCCAGGCCCGTGCCGGCGCGCTTGGTCGAATAGAAGGGGACCAGCGCATTCATCAACACGGCGTCGTTCATGCCGGTGCCGCGGTCCATGACGTCGATGCGCAGCAGGTCCTGCACGCGCCGCACCGACAGTGTTACCTGTTCAGGCGCGGAGCCCGATTCATGCGCGTTTTTCAGCAGGTTGATCAACGCCTGCTCCAGCTGCGCCGCGTCGAGCTGGGCAGGTTCGCCCGGCAGATCGCCGGCCACCTCGAACGTCACATGCGACGCCAGGCGTGCCATGAATTCCTCCCAGTCGAGCGGCGCGCGCTGCGGCGCCGGCAGCTTGGCAAAGCGCGCGTAGCCGAGGATGAAACGCTCCAGGTGGCGCGTGCGTTCGCCGATCGTCTCTAAAATTTGCGGCAGGCGCTCGACCTGGCCGCGCCGCACCAGTTCCGCACCGGAGTGGGCCAGGGACGCCAGCGGCGCCAGCGAATTGTTCAGTTCATGCGACATCACCCGGATGACCTTTTTCCAGGTCTGCACTTCCTGCCGGCGCAGTTCACTAGTGAGCTGGCGCAGCAGCAGCAGTTCGTGGCGCCGTCCGTTGAGGGTAAAGGTTCGCCGGGCCAGGTGGTAGACCTCTTCGTCTTCGCCCGCGTTCACGGTGAACAGGCCGTCGCCGCCGCGCGCCACCGCTTCCTGCAACGCTGGCGTCGATTGCGCCAGCAGGTCGTTGACCGCGCGGCCTTCGAGCTTGCGGCCGGCGTCGAACAACTGGCGCGCGGCCAGGTTGGCGTAGACGATGGGGCCTGCATCCATGACCAGCAGCATGGCTACCGGCGTGTTCTGCACCATGGTGTCGAGCAGCAGTTCGCGCTGGACAAGGCCCAGGCGCTGTTCGCGCAGCACGTTGCCGAGTGCATTGTGGGCGTCGACCAGGCCGGCCAGTTCATCGTTCTGCGGCCAGTGCAGGCTGAATGCGTAGTCGCCGTCGCGGTAACTCGCCACCGTCCCTTCCAGCGCGCGGAACAGCGCCAGGATGGGCCGGACCTGGGCGCGGATGGTGATCATGGCCAGCGGCACCACGCAGGCCAGGCACACTGCCAGCACGAGCAGCGGGCGGCCGGGCAGGAGGCGGTCCAGCACCAGTGCAAGTACGACGCCGAACGCCAGCAAGGCGCCCACCAGCGCCGACCAGCGGGTGGCCAGGGAAAGGCGCATGCCTTTCTGCCTCATGCTGCGCGGGCGATGCCGAGGCGTTCCATACGCCGGTACAGCGCCTGGCGCGACAGGCCGAGGTCAAGCGCTGCCTGCGCCACGATGTGGTTGGCGCGCGCCAGCGCCTGCACGATGGCGTCGCGGTCGGGTTCCGCATCGGATGTTGCGGGCGCGGGCGCCGCCGGCAGGCCCAGGTCGGCCACCCTGATGACCGGGCCTGACGCCAGCAGCGACGCGCGCGTGATGACGTTTTTCAGTTCGCGCACATTGCCGGGCCATGGATGCGCCAGCAGCGCGGCTTGCGCGCCCGCGTCGAGCTGGTGGGCAGCGTCGAGAAAGCTGTGCGCCAGCGGCAGGATGTCGCCGGGACGGGCAGCCAATGGCGGGAGGCGCAGCTCGATCACGTTCAGGCGATAGAACAGGTCCTCCCTGAATGTGCCGGCGCGGATCATGGCGCCCAGGTCGGCGTTCGTGGCGCTGATCACGCGCACTTTCACTTGCCGCTCGCGGTTCGATCCCAGGCGCTCGAAGCGGCCCGTCTCCAGCACGCGCAGCAGTTTCATCTGGCCGGCCAGCGGCAGGTTGCCGATCTCGTCGAGGAACAGCGTGCCGCCATCGGCTGCGTCGAATTTGCCTTCGCGCGCCCGCGCCGCGCCGGTGTAGGCGCCGGCGTCGGCGCCGAACAATTCAGCCTCGATGAGTTCAGCCGGCAGCGCACCGCAATTGAGGACGACGAACGGGCCGGACGCGACCTGCGAGTTCGCTTGAATGATCTCGGCAATGCGTTCCTTGCCGGCGCCGTTCGGGCCCGTGATCAGCACCGGCACGTCGGCGCGCGAGACCTGGCAAGCGAGTGTCAGTACCCGTTCCGTGGCCGGGTCGCGCCAGACCAGGCCCCGTAGATCGAACTGGTTTTCCAGTTCCTTGCGGGCGTGCCGCTCGCGCTGGACCGCCTGCGCCAAGGCGCGGTTGGCCTGGCCCAGTTCGAGCAGGTTCGCCACGGTCGCCATCAGGCGCTGGTCGTTCCACGGTTTCGACAGGTAATCCGCAGCGCCGGCCTTGACCAGGTCGACGGCGGCATCGAGGTGCGTCCAGGCAGTCAGCAGGATCACCGGCAAATCCGGATACTGGCGCCGGATGGCGCGAAACAGCGCCACGCCTTCTTCGCCAGAGGTGGTGTCGTGCGTGAAATTCATGTCCTGGATGACCAGGTCGACCGGCGCCGTGGCGAGCAGCGCCAGGCCTTCTTCGGGGGAAGCGGCGCGCAGCGCGGCGATGTCGTGCAGGGAAAACAGCACGTCCAGCGCCATCGCCACGGCGGCGTTGTCGTCGATGATGAGTACAGTGGGCATGCGCGTCAGGATACCATCGGTATCACGTGCTGCGGGTGGCTGTCGCCGGCGAAATCGATGCGGCGCGCCAGGCCGGGCCGTACACGGCAGCGATCCCCAGCAACCAGAACACGACTGCCCCGGCCACAAGATAGGCGAGCGGCAGGCGCGCCATGCCAAGGTGCGCCACCAGGACCTGGTTCAGTCCCATGGCCAGCATCACGCCGCCAAGTACGCCCAGGCTCGTGATCATGATGTTCTCCGTGATGAAGTAACGCAGGATGTCGGCTTTTCGCGCACCGAGGGCGCGGCGCACGCCGATCTGCTTGCGGCGCTGGATGACCCACAGGCTGGCCATGCCGACGATGCCGCTGGCGGTAACGAGCAGCAGCAGCGCGCTGACGGTGACGAGCATCCACGACAGCGCCACGTCGGCGCGGTAGCGGTCCCGGCGCATGTCGTCGAACGATTTGCTGCGCAGGATAACCGGGTTGGCGGGGCCGTTGGCCTTCCTCAACGCCGTTTCTGCATCGCGTGTGACGCGCTCGCGCTGGCCTGGCTCGGCGCGGATGGCGTAGTTGGTGGCAAAGCCGTTGCGCATGCGGATCGGCAGGATCATTGACAGCTCACCCCGTTCGCCCACTTCGCCGCTCATTGTCTGGAGGCGCTCTACCACGCCGATGACCTGTACGCCGCTGGCGCCGTCGCCGGTACCGTTGTAGAACGTCTTGCCGACAACGCTGGATGCACCGGGCCAGAGCCTGGCGGCCACCGCGCGGGTAATCAGGGCCGCGCCGGGATACAGATGATCATTGGCGTCGTTGTCGATGTCGAGGATCTCGGCCGGCTGAAAGTCGCGCCCTTCGACCAGTTGCAACTGCCAGGTGCGCACCAGCGAATCGGGACTGTAATAGAAGGACACTGTGGCCGATGGACGGACCTGCCTGCGGTCGGCTGCGATGCTGGTATTGAAACCCGCTGCCGACAGCGGAACCTGGTTGGTGAACGCGGCCGAGGCGACGCCGGGAACAGCGCGCAATGCAGCGAGTTCGCGGCTTTGCAGCGCGGCCTCTTCGTTGGCGCCAGGTTTGGCCAGGCGGCGCACGTCGATATGCACCATCTGTTCTTCATGCGCGAGGCCGCTCGGGCGGGCAGCAACGCCCTGGCGCAGGTTCACGATATGCAGCGCATTGGCCAGGATGGCCAGGCTGATGGCTACTTGCAGCGCCACGAGGATGGCGCCGGTTTTACTGCGCATCAGCGCCGAAAGGATGGGGCGGATTTCCATGGTGGCCTTTATTGCGATTTGAGTTGGATGGCAGGCGTGACCTGGCAGGCGCGCCAGGTCGGCAGCAGCCCCGCCAGCAGGCTGGCCGCCAGCGACAGGACCACAGTCAGGACCAGCATTTGCCAGTCGAGGTGGGCGACTACCTTGATTTCGCTCGACTGCATGCCGATCAGCGCCAGCGCTGCAAAAGACAGCAGCAAGCCAAGCCCGGCGCCGGCCAGGCCGACCACGCCTGTCTCGATCAGGAACTGCTGGAAAACGTCGCGGCGCGAGGCGCCCAGCGCGCGCCGGATGCCTATTTCCGCAGCGCGCACTGAAAACTTCGCCAGCAACAGGCCGACCGTATTGACCAGGCAAAGAAGCAGGAAGCCGAATGACAGGTAGACCTGCAGGCGGCTGTCGTTCTCGACGACTTTCTGGTGCTCCAGCCACTGCATGACGTCGAACAGCCGGTTCGGCGCATTGCGCGGCAGGCGGCCCAGCTTGCGCTGTTCCGCGGCGTATCCGTCAAGCCAGTTCTGCAGGTCGGTCCTGTCGCCGCCGGTGCGGGTTTCAAACCACATCTGGATCCACGTGCACTCCGACTTCAGGAGGCCCTGGAAGCCGGCGTCGCGCTTGCCGTTGCAGCTCATGCTGTCCTGGCCGGGAAACGCATGGCGAATGGCGTTCGCGAATGGCACGATGATTTCTTCTTCCTGCCCGAATGCGCCCGGGCCACCAACCAGGTGATAGAACTTGGGCAGCAGCCGGAATGTATTCATGACGCCCGTGACCTGGTACGTAAAGCCGTTCAGGCGGATGCGCTGGCCCACCGGATTGACTGATCCGTACAGTTTTTCGGACAGGGCGCGGCTGATCACGACCACGTCCGCACCGGCCTTGTCGGCCGCTTCGCCCCATTCCTGGCCATGCAGGAATGGCACGTCGGCCATCCCGAAAAAGTCGCGTGACGCAGCCATGCCTTCGGCGGAAATGACAGGCATGTCGGTGCGCGCCGGTTCGATCGCACCGCTGATGCCATACAGCGCAACCTTGCGCTGCACCGGTGCGCTGGCGAGCAGGTTGACGACATCAATGTAGCCAAGCAGTTCATTGCCGTCGCGTTCAGTGCTGCTGGGGTTGTAGCCCTCGAGCGGACCGTTGTCGATCACGGTCGCAAACAGGCGCTCGCTTTTTTGCGGAATCGGGTTACTCGACATCGCATGCAGGATGGTGAGCGTGGAAATACTGGCCGCCACGCCGATGGCCAGCGTCAGGATCATCAGCGCGGTGAGGAAGGGATTGCGGCGCAGGCTGCGCACGCCCAGCTTGAAGTAGTAGGAGAACATGGCGGCCCTCAGGCAGGTTGACCTGCGACCCGGTCGGCCAGCGACGGCGCCTTGCGCACGATGTCGGTGGCCTGGCCGTCGATGATGTGCACGTTGCGCTGTGCGCGCACGGCCAGTTCGGGGTCGTGGGTGACCATCACGATGGTCGTACCCTGCGCGTTGATGTCTTCCAGCAGTTCCATCACGCCGCGCGCCATTTGCGTATCGAGGTTGCCGGTCGGTTCATCGGCCAGCAGCAGTTTCGGGCTGCCCGCCAGCGCGCGCGCGATGGCCACGCGCTGCTGCTGGCCGCCGGAGAGTTCGGCCGGGTAGTGCTTCATGCGCGACGACAGACCCACTTTGGCCAGCGCGTCTTCGATGCGCTCGCGGCGTTCGGCCGCGTTGAAACCGCGGTAGCGCAGCGGCACGTCGACGTTATCGAACAGGGATAAGTCGGGGATCAGGTTGAAGCCCTGGAAGATGAAGCCGAGTTTCTCGTTGCGCAGGCGGGATCTCGCGTTGTCGTCCATGCCTTTCACGTTGACGCCGTCGAGGACGTACTGGCCGTCGGTGAATTCTTCCAGCAGCCCGGCGATGTTCAGGAAAGACGTTTTGCCCGAGCCGGACGGCCCGGTGACGGTGACGAATTCGCCCTGGCTGACGTGGATGTCGAAACCGCGCAGCGCGTGGGTTTCGATCATGTGGGTACGGTATACCTTCGACAGGCTGGTCATGCGCAGCATGGTGGATTCCTTAATTGGTGATGGAGACAGCAGGAGCGTTATTGAATGTGTCGGTGCCGGAGATGACGACCTTGTCGCCGACCTTCAGGCCGGAGAGGATTTCGACGGCGGCCACGCTGGTGGCGCCCAGCCTGACCGGCGTGCGCACGGCCACGCCGTCGCGCAGGACGTAGGCAAAGCGTCCGCCTTCGCTTTCCACAAACGGCCCGCGCGGCAGCATGATCACATTCGGTTTTTCTTCGATCAGGAGGCGCGCGGAGAGGCGCTGGCTCTGGCGTAGGCCTTTGGGCTGGGCGCCGTCAAAGCGCACGCGCGCGAGCACCTGGTTTTTCACCACTTCGGGCGACAGCGCGGACAGCGTCCCCATCGCGGTGCCCGCGGGCAGCGCAATCTCTGCATGCATGCCAAGGCCCATGTCGGCCACATACGTTTCCGGCACCTCCAGTTCGACCTCGAGTTTCGACAAGTCGACCAGTGTCATCAAGGGTGCGTTGGCGGTGACCACCATGCGGTGCTGGACGTTGAGGGTGCCGATGAAACCGTCGACCGGCGCGCGCACTGTCAGTTCGTCGACGCGCCGCTGGGCGTTGGCCATCGACAGGCGCTGGCGTTCGAGCTCGTTGATCTTGGTTTTGAGTGCCAGCGCGACATCGGCGCCTTCCAGCGCGGCCGCCTGCAAGGCGTGGCGTGCGCGGATCTGCGACGAGGCCACGGCATCCTGCGCCTTCTGGTAATCGATCTTGGCGATGATGCCGATTGTGCCCACGCTGTCGTAGCGCGCCAGCGTGGTCTGGGCCGACTTGCGGTCGATCTCGGCCGTGTCGGCGTCCTTTTGCGCCAGCAGCTTCTGCTTCCGCGACAAAATCTCCTGGCGCGCCACTTCGGCCTTGAGCTGCTCGTAGCTCGACACTTCGCGCTTCAACGCATCGGTGAGGTCGGGCGATTCGAGCGTGGCCAGCACGGCGCCCTTTTTGACAGTGTCGCCAGCCGACACACTCAGGTTCACGGTGGCTGGCGCGGTGGCGTACAGGGTGGGACTGACGGCAGCGACCACGCGGCCGTTAACCGACGCGTCCCGTACCAGCGTGCCGCGCGTGACCTCGGCAATGCGCAGGCGCGCTGCGCTGACGGCGTGTTCATTGCCACGCCAGCCCGCCGCCAGATATGCGCCGGCGCCGATCACGCTGGCTACCACCACGGCAATGATGGCAGCGCGGCGCGTGCGGCGGTTGGCGGGCGGGGCGAGGACGGCGTCCTGGTGGGAAGTGTCGCGGATCATGATAGCGAAGTGAGCGAAATAGCCTTTCTGTTGCACGATCCGTGCCAAGCGTTAAGTCCTTGATTTCCATGAGAATGGGAGGCCGGCGTCCGCTGTCCGGGGCTGTCCGCAGTGTCCGGCTGTTGATTTTCTGGCAAACGGCCGCAATTGCCAGAAGTCACTATCATGCCGCCATTGCGCGGACTGTCCATGCCGCGCTTTGCCGCCCTGTTTTCCTTCCTTGCTCCCCTCGATGCCGAGCCCTTGCCGTATCCTTTCGTCCCCAGTGACGTGGCACAGTTGCAGCGCCTGTGTCCCGGGCTGGATGCGATCGACGCCCAGACCTGGGACGACCTGCTGCTCGCGCCGTATTCCGATGCGTTGTCGGCCGGGGTGGGCATCGCCGGACGCCAGGTCCTGCACCAGCGCCTGGCCAGCGGCGGCGCCGATGACCGGACGGCGCAGCTGCTCGCCCTGATGGCCGACCCGGCAGCGCTGGGGGCGCTACACGCCAGCCTGCGCCCACTGCGGCGGATCGAAGTGGAGCCGGCCACGCTGCTGTATGAAGCGGCGCCGCCGCGCCAGCCCGGCTGGATCCGGTGGGCGGCGCTACTGCCGGTCGCGCTGATCGCATCCATCCTCGCGGTGGCCTGGTCGCCGGCTGCGTGGCTGCCGGCCGGCGCAGTGCTGTTTTTCCTGATGTCGCTGCAAATGCAGTACTACCAGCGCGTGGAGGAATGGAGCCGTCAGCTGGCGGCGCTGCGCCATGTGCTGGCGGCGACGGCACTGGTTGGTGAGGCAGACCGGGACGGCTTCGAGGGAATGGCGCCAGCGGCGCGCGCACTGCACAAGCAGCTGGGGCGGTCGCACGTGATGCAGCTGCCTGGCGCGAAGGCCTATGCCGACTGGTTCGCGCTGGCCAACGTCACGCACTACTTCCACAGCGCCGCCCGGGTGTTCGCGCAGCGGGATTTTTTGCGTGCGTGCTACCTGGCCTGCGCCAACCTGGAGGCGGACATTGCACTGGCGCGCCACCTACTGGGACGCGACGACTGGTGCTGGTCGGTGCGCAGCGACCGCACGGCGCTGGCGCTGGAGGGCGCCGTCCACCCGCTGATGCAGCACGCAAGTCCCCTGTCGCTGGCGCTGGGCGAGAAGGGCGCCTTTCTCTCGGGGCGCAACGGCGTCGGCAAAAGCACGTTCCTGCGCACGGTCGGCATCAACCTGCTGGCCGCGCGGGCGTTCGGGTTTTGTTACGCGCGCAGTGCCACGCTGCCTGCGCTGCCCGTTCACGCCAGCATGCGCAGCGAAGACTCGCTGCTGGCGGGTGAAAGTTTATACCTGGCCGAACTGCGCCGCGCGAGGGAATTGCTGTCCGCCTCCCGGCGCGACCAGCCTGGCATTTTCCTGGTCGACGAAATTTTCCGCGGCACGAACCACCTTGAATCGGTCTCGGCAGCGGCTGCCGTCATCGACGACCTGGCGTCCCGCGCGCTGGTGCTGGTGTCGTCCCACAACCTCGTGCTGGCGCCCTTGCTGGCGCATCGGCTCGATGCGTATTTCATTACCCGCGCCACCGACGGCGCACTGACCCTGGCGCCCGGTGTGCTGGCCCATACCAATGGCCTCAGTCTGCTGGCCGATCATGGTTTCGGTGATCGCATCGAAAAAAATGCGGCGCGCGTATGTACGTGGCTGGGGGCTCGGGAGGTGGCGGTGGGCGAGGGGGGGCACGTACTGTATACCTGAAAGGATATCGTGCCACGCCCTGCGTTAATATTATTGAAACTGCGTTTGGCAGCCAATCGTCACTCAACTTCGAAAGGTTCACACAATGGGAATGGTCGCCTGCTTTACCTCGCTCGCCCCGCAAGAACTTCAGCACCTGCGCGACAACCCTGATGAGATCGAAGGTTTTCTTTACCCCGATGATGGTGAGAGCGAACCGCCCAACTACCTGGACCTGGACAAAGCCTGGCACGGCCTGCATTACCTGCTCACAGGTGAGGCCTATGATGGGCCGCCGCCCCTCTCGCTGGCGATCGTGGGGGGTGTTGAGTTTGGCCCGGAGGTGGGGTACGGGTCGGCGCGTTTCCTGACGGCCGGCGAGGTGTCCGCGATTGCCAATGGCCTGGCCAGCGTCACGCCGGACGATTTGAAGCGGCGCTTCGATCCGTCCGACATGGAAGCGAAACAGATTTATCCGGACATGATCTGGACGCGCGATGGCACTGAGGCGCTGGACTACGTGCTCGACGCCTTTCCTGGCCTGCAAGCGTTTTATGCTGGCGCTGCTGCGCGTAGCGAGGCTGCGATTTTATGGATCGCCTAGCATGCCCAGGCATCAGTGCGGCAACGTGAGTACCTTCCCCTTCGCCAGCATTTCGCGGCAATCCCCGGTGGGCGTGGCCGTGTCGTAATTGGTCCAGCCATAGCTGTCCACATAACGCGGGTGGCGTTTCAGGGCCGGGCTGGCAATGCTCCAGTCCAGCTTTTCGTCCGGATACCGGATCGCGCCCAGGTCGACCACGGTATGAAACATGTTTTCGGTCGACAGGCGCGCCTTGCGGTGGGACTTGAGTTGGGCGATCTTGTCCGGGTACAGCGTGGCGTACGTATCCGAATACCAGAAAAACGCCGGCACGTGGAATTCGTATTGCGAATTGTGGCCGTGGAAGGCGACCCGGCAGCTGCCGTCATACAAGGTCTGGCCATGGTCGGCAACGTAGGCCAGCGCGGCTGGCTGGGCGACGGTTTTGAGTTGCTTGACCACCTGCGCCAGAAACCAGTCGGTGTACAAGATCGCATTGTCGTAGCTGTTGTTGAGCTGGGGCTTGATGTCGAGGTCCGTGTAGACCGGCTTGTCGATGCCGAACAGGCTCGGTTGCCACTGGTCGAAGTGTTTCGGATAGCGGTGCGCATAATTCCAGTGGCTGCCCATCGAGTGCAGCACCACCAGTTTATAGGGCGCCGGATCGTTCAGCGCGCGCTGCAGCGGGGCCAGTAACACGTCGTCAAGATTGGAATGGTCGGAAAAGCCGCCCGGATTGAGGAACTCGACGACGTTCGCTTCCTGCGCCAGCACCGAGACGGGCGTGTCGAATTTGCCAAACGAAATCTGGTTCGACAGCCACCAGGTTTTGTAGCCTGCTTCGCGAAACGCCGTCAAAAACGATTTTTCGGCAAAGTTGGCTTGCAGGCTTTGCGTGGCCGGCTTGCGCGACATGATGACGGGCACCGACAGGCGTGTGGCCGACACGGCCGTCACCACGTCGCGCATGCTGACGATGTTCGCTTCCTGTTCCAGCAGCGGATTGGTCTTGCGCGCGTAGCCGTTCAGGCTCCAGCGGTCGTAGCGGGAAGATTCACCCAGCACGACAACGATGGTCTGTTCGCGCATTTCGCCCTCCTGCATCGGCGCGGCCAGGCGGGCGCCAAACTTGAAATGGGCGCTGCGCCGGGCCAGCTCGGCCAGGTAGCGCCTTTCGATATAAAAGTCATGCGCGCGCGCGGCGAGGCCGAACGGCCACGAGGCAGCGAAAGCCTGCGCGTCAAGGGGGACGCGGGCCCATTCCGGCAGCGGCGTCGGTTTGCCTGTGTCGACCTCCTTGCGCGCCAGCCAGCCGGCGCCAAGGGCCAGCAGCAGGATTGCCAGCACGACAAAACGGGACGGGTCGTTCCAGTCCATGGCGCGCGTGCGGCAGGCCGCGTACCAGCTGCCGGCCCACCAGGCCAGCATGGCAACGAGCACCCCCAGCAGCAGCCACGCCTTGGCGCCAAGGAAATCGAGCGCTTCGGCCGGACTGGTTTCAAACAGGATGCCGAGGTGGTGCGTGGAAATGCCCTGGCTATAATAGGTATACAGGTAGACGTTGACCGGCAGCGCCAGGAAAGCGGGCAGCAGCAGCCAGTGAAACCAGGCCGGCCGCTTGAACACGCTCCACAGCGTCAGCCAGCCGATGAACGCGATGGCCAGCAGTTGCGCGGGACGTTCCAGCGGCAGGCCCAGCGCCAGCGGCAGAAACGCCATGGCGGACAGGATGAGATACGTGGCCAGGACGAACAGGGACTGGGGGCGCAGCAGGGCGGACGACAGAAAGCGCATGGCACAACCGGTAGCGAAATGAAGAGCGCATTATCGCGACCTTTGGCGCACGCGGGAGGCCTTATTTGCATGCATGGCCGGGGAGGCGTACACTGCTTGCCTCAGCAGGGCAACACGGATTGTTCCCAAAGCGTGTGCATCTGCTGTTAATTTTCAAATTCGTCGGTAAACTACCTGCTTGCAGGTTGACCAATGTCCATATCGCGCTTATACTCGCGAGTTCTCGAATTTATTCTGCCCCATCGCATTTGTCTTCGCAGCCGCTCCTTCGGTGAGTGGCTTTCGTCGCCGGCTTTGTCGCCAGATAGGGAACAAGGTTTCAGTCCCCGGTTAAGCCCGGGTCATTAACGTAGCATTTTGTTGGATTTAGAACGATGCCAACCATCAATCAATTGATTCGCAAACCACGCGTCGCTGCGATCGTGAAGAGCAAATCGCCG
>Ga0265780_10000421_pt1 | contig 66362 bp, 71 predicted proteins | sample P1T30metagenome_FD_192432 | JGI IMG/M metagenome (GOLD analysis project Ga0265780, IMG submission 192432) | Plant litter microbial communities from East Loma Ridge, Irvine, California - P1 T30 | ecosystem: Environmental > Terrestrial > Plant litter > Unclassified | place: USA: California... | reverse complement strand
CAAGGCAGGGTAGGGTGCGGCGGTATGTTCATGCACTTGCACTGGTCCAGTTCTGGAACAGTCAGCTCTGTGTTCCCGCTATTGATAACCTCCGCATGATAGCGCGAAGGAACGGTTCAATCTGGTGAGGCTATCGTGGGTTGTTTCTGACACGATTGCGTGTTCCACCAGCTCATTGGATGAGCGCGCAAGCAATGACATCCTGAGTATGCACTAGGCTTGACCACCTACCATGGAAGGTATGGTGGGAGGGACGGAAGAATCGGTGCATGAAACATTTGTCGCGGATAGACGACCTGGGGTAAGCAGCCGTTCGGGTTAGCACAGGGTGGCAATGGGTCGGTTTCCATGTTAGTGTGGATGTTCGGAGCACGCCTCGATGAGACGTCTTTCGAGATAAATGCAAACACGAAGGCATACATGCGTGTCTAATGCACGGGAAGTGAGCTCAGAGGAGTTCTGATGAGAAGCGATTTGGCGGGATGACGTCACGTAATAAGCGAATTAAGCCTGCCAAGCACGGACAATTGCGTTGTTGACCGGCCCCCCTGCGCTTTCACCATCCGTCGAATGCGAACCACCTGCCGGTTCGATAGCATAACATCGCATTGATTTTGGAGGCTTGGAACAATGGTTTACTGGAAGACTAGTCGCTATCTAGGACGGCACAGGACTCGACTTGTGGACACGTCTTGACTGCACCCTTACTTGGGCCTATCGAAATACTACAACAGCCTTTCCCAATATGGATAAAACTACCTCCTCTGATCAGACACTGCGCGCCGGATCAATCTCGCCTGCATCGACGATTTCACTTCCTGGCCTTGATCTCAGTACTATCCCGCCAATTGCGATACTGAGCGCGCATCTGAAGGACGAAGAAGCCGGAATCCTCAGGGAGACGTTGCGACAGTACGACGCACCCCTCACCACTGATGTCTCGAGGGCAAAGATCTTCATCGGTAAGGTAGGGACGAAGAGAAGGGCTGAGTTTGAATTGAAGTCTCGAAAACTGGTGGTAGAAGAAGCTGCTTCAGCCAAAAGGCCTGTCAGCCCAGTCAATGCGAATCTCCCCTCGAGTAAGAAGCAAAAGCTTTCGGAACAAAAAGGGAGATCGGCCTTGTCTGACAATGGTGGCTCAACTACCGAAGAGGAAGACGTGGACGCCACAGAAACTGAAAATGAAGGCCCGCGTGATAAGCACACACCTGCATCCTCGCCACCTCTAGCGCAATCAGATCATCATGAAGCGGCGACTTTTGAAAACACCTCGCTTGAAGACATCGTCTGGGTGATCAAGATCGAGTGGCTAGAAGCCTGTGTGGCTGCTGGACATCTGGCCCCCTTGGGCGACAGTCTGGTGTACAAGTGCAAAGTTCTGGACCGACCAAAGTCACGTAATGCCAAATCCGTCAAGGCAATCTTCACTGCTGCAGCAAAGGCGGCACCTGTCTCCAAGACACTGCTCGCCACACGGCCTGAGGTGGGGCCCAACTTATTAGACAGGGCAAGGACAGATGCTGTTTCCACCACAACGAAAGCTACATATCAGAGACAGCAATTTGGCAGCCATGCGTCGCGCCGATTTGAGGGCAAAAGCTTTGCCCCAACTGCTCGTCAGAAAGGTGAAGTATTTTCTGCACAAACCGCTCACTTGCTACAAACAACCACAAGTGAGTATGAGGGTATAGACAGCGAATTTCCTCAGCCCCCGGACTGGGTGAAGAACCACGTCAAGTATGCTTGCCAGCGCCTCACGCCTGCGAATGGCCCCAATGAAGATTTTCTGGAACAGCTCAAGAAAGTCCGAACAGCCAGAACGTTGATTGATGATGAAATTGGTGTGCGCGCTTATTCGACTATTATCGCATCCATTGCAGCCTATTCACACAAACTAAGCCATCCACGAGAGCTTGCTCGGCTTCCAGGCTGTGACGAAAAGACCGCTGCGCTATTCGTCGAATGGAAGAACACTGGCAAGATACAAGCTGTCGAGGACTTTGAGAGCGACGAAGCAATGAAAATCCTGCGGTCTTTTTACGACATCTGGGGTGTTGGCGCAAAGACTGCGCGACATTTCTACTACAATAATCATTGGACAGAACTAGACGACATAATCGAATTCGGCTGGAACGAACTCGATAGAGTACAACAGATCGGAGTCAAGTACTATGACGAGTTTCTAGTACCCATACCACGCCCCGAGGTCGAGCAGATAGCGTCTGTCGTTCAAGAACACGCGGTCCGACTTCGAGATGATCGCATCTCCGTCACAATAGTGGGCGGTTTCCGTCGTGGCAAGGCTGCGTCTGGCGATGTGGACATGATCGTGTCGCATCCAGATCTCGATTCTACAGCTGGTCTTGTCAGAGAAATCGTCGAGTCGTTAGAGGAATCAGAGTGGATCACACATACCCTGACAATGAGCTTGACGAATACCAAAAGAGGCCAACATACGCTGCCGTTCCGCTCAGAAAAAGGTGCAGGTGCCGGGTTCGACACTCTAGACAAAGCGCTCGTTGTGTGGCAAAATCCATCATGGCCAACTCGCGAGCAAGATCTAAATGATGATCCGAGCGCGAAGAATCCTAATATACACCGACGCGTAGACATCATTATAGCACCCTGGCGTACAGTGGGTTGCGCAGTCATGGGATGGAGTGGTGGCACAACATTTCAGAGAGACCTGCGACGATATGCAAAGACTATCAAAGGCTGGAAATTTGACAGCAGTGGTATCAGAAGTAGAAGTACCGGCGAAGCGATCTGGCTCGAGGGCCCGACTGGGGTGGATGGCACACCAGAAGATGCTGAGAAAGCTGTCTTCAAAGGCTTAGGACTGGAATACATTCCGCCCGAGTACCGCGTCACATACTGAGTAGTCACAGCCACACGTTCATGACTTCTAAACATAAGAGACTGACAACGCCACATGTCAATGCGATCTTCACTTCTCGGCCTTCATCCGGAAATCCCTTCACAAAATTTCAGTACTACTACATACAACAGTTTCAAGCACACCGACAGCACCTTCGAACGATGTCTTATCTACTTCTACTGTCTATCGACCCATAATGCCCGAGAAACCACCTGAGCACAACCACAAGCCACAGACCAGTACCAAAAGACGCAAGCGCATCCTTCTGGTCATCGTCTTTTGTATCACCTTCGCTCTCGCAGCTACCATCTTCGCCTTCGGCGCTCGTAAGTTCTACTGGTGGTACCAGACCGCACGGCCTCGAAAACGGCAAAATGACGTGCTCTTCTACACAATAGAATTCCTCGTCATCAGTATCCCGATATGCGCATACCCAGGCATGCTCGTCGCGATGGTGTATTACTGGAGGAAGAAAAGCAAGTACGGAGAGTTCCAGAGCCAAATGCGCAGGAACCAAGACGGACGCGGCTACTGGATCGACCCTAGCGACATGGAGGATAAGAAGAAAGCGGCGGAGGCGTCAAAGATGAACAAGGAGATTGAAAAGATGGCGGCCCAAGGGGGTGTCGAGGTGGCGAAGGAGAAAAGGACAATCAAATTCGAGGATGACTTGCCCGTGCCAGCGAAGGCGCGTAGAAGTTTACTGTCAACATTCAGCGGTACTACTGTTGCCGCTGCTGCGCCTCAGATCGAATCGTCAATCACTACACCCAAGTACTCCTCGATCAATCCTTACGGCTGGTTCCCGAAGGCTGAGGAGCCGTCAGCACCGCGAAGACAATTGGAGCGATCGGACTCGGTCAAGACATGCGAAGACAGTCCGATCGTCAAGAAGGGAGTGGCTGATATTTGGTTGAATAGCTTTGGCAAGAAGGCACCTGGACCAAAGACGGTTGGGAGGAGTATGTGGGATGAGGATGTGGAGTTGGGGAATTCTGAGGAGAAACCCATGTAATGTATAGCTACTTACAGTATTCAGGTAATGAATATGATTAGCATTCTTGTGAATTTGAAGTATTGCACAAAAAGTTTGCGGCTCACAGACTTTCCCTCGAGTCAGTGCTGAGACTTGGCACTGGGGGTGTCAAGTCCTTGGTGATAGATAATATCTGCTGCAGCTGTGTAGGTAGTTCAACTTTATACTAATCAGCAGTGAGTGGTTCGGACGACGACAAGCGTGTGTCGGCGAAATTGTTTGGGCGTGCAAGGTTGTAGAGCGCTAGAGAACGGCGATGCAGGCGCGTTACAACCACGCACGTGGGTACGGCGTGGGTCTAAGAGCCCAAGCTTCGACGTCATCCATGTCGAGGGAAAGGCTCTCTTCGCAACCATGCTTAGTTCCTGCACCCATCAACACGCCCTCGTCCACACAACCCATGGACCTGCCGATCTCCGTGAATTGCCATTGTGACGGGTTGCAGCTTTAGCGCAGTACGGAGGAAGCCATCATAACATTCACAGACAAGGAGCCGTGCAAGGATCTGTCACAATGGCCTCGACCTCCACGGAAACCACTCCCCTAATCTCGTCTCTGTCGAACGCGACGCGACCACCGGTATCGCCAAAACCACCGAAGCCACAACGGACTGTTACGTTCAACCCCACGGTGCAGTCATCGACCGTCGTCCCGCCGTCGCGATCCTTTTCCAATGGCGGCCAGTCCTCGGGCACTGCCGCCGGCCAGCCAATGTTATCGTCCTTCAACAGCAAGCTGCGAAGACGGAACAGCTCCGGCGCGCCTGTGAAAGGACCGCCTGCGCCTAAGATCGGACCCCAGCGAACTACAAGGACCGCGCAGAAACTGAAGCTCCTTCCGGATCCAGAGAATGACGACGTCGAGGACGAAGAGAGTGGACGCGACGTATATGTGCAATACACGAGAATCAAGGATCCGACAGCGAGGAGAGACGCCGCGCGTCTAGGTAAAGCGGACAGAGAGCGGCTGCCCAGAGTCACGGCATACTGCACTTCTGCCTCGTACAAACTGGACGACCTTATGCGCTTCCTCAAAGGCAAACAGAAGCTCAGAGGTGCTCTCCCCAAACGCTTCGATGAGTGCATATACTCTCCCTACAGCTACGGGACAAAGGGATCGGTAGACGTCGCAAGTACGTCAGTGCTTGGCGGAGGCTCCGAAGAGAGGCCCAGGAGATTCTCGGACAGCGCTATCGAGGTCGAGACTGAGAACCAGAGGAGACGAGACAACCTGATCGACTTGCATGATGGGGGCGACGCGCCAGACATTGGCATGGACGAGGAATCAGAAAGGCCCATAAGACCTTCGATGACGCACGCAGATTCGGATCCCGCCATGGAGGTGCCAGACTTTGACATCTCAGTCCACACTCCAGAAGTATTCCTATTCGAGTACGGTACGGTCGTGATTTGGGGTATGACACTACAGGAAGAGAAGCGCTTCCTGAAAGAAATCGCCAAGTTCGAGGTTGATAAGCTAGGCAAGGACGAAGTTGAGACTGAAGAGTTTAACTTTTACTACACCCGCGAGTACCAGGCCAGGATATACAACGACTTCATCAGTCTGCGCGAGAAGAAGAATTACATGATCAAGCTTGCCATCAGCCACGGCCTCTCACAAAGTGTCAAGACATCGTTGTTCGAGGACCTTGTCGACAACACCATCGAGGTTACCAAGGACATTCCCGAACAAATCGCAAGCTCGGGCAAGATCAACCTCAACAAGAAGCAGATCAACATGCAGATTGGAGAGCTGTTCATTCTGCGCATCAGTATCCACCTGCAGGGTTCGGTGCTCGACGCGCCCGAGCTCATGTGGGCAGAACCACAGCTCGACCCTGTCTACCAAGCCGTACGCAGCTATCTGGAAATGGACCAGAGAGTCAGTCTATTGACAGAACGACTGAACGTCATTGGAGATCTGCTGGCCGTGCTCAAGGACCAGCTGACGGTCACACACGTAAGTGCCTCGATGTAGTTCTCACTTCCCTTTACTGACTTGAACAGGGCGAACTTCTCGAATGGATCGTCATCATCCTCATCTTTGCCGAGGTCCTCGTTGCCGCAATCAACATCTTCGTCGACCTGCAGGCGGCTGACTAGATATGCGTTTGTTTGTACATATATGCGCGCTCTCTTTTGTACGATACTTTGTAATCAGCGGAGTTTGTTTGAGCTTCAGCAAAACGGTTGACTTTGTATCATGGCGTTCAAAATATGGCGGTGCAACATGGTATCTGGGATTATTTTTCGATCGGACTAAGACAGTCGACATACGAGCAGTTAATCGAATCATCATATTATTTCTTGTAGCCAGACAAAGTTCTAGAGATGTCACTTTCTGCGAACACTACATTTAGTGGGGACATGATGATAGATAATGGTGTGTGTGTGTGTGTGTGCTAAACACAACGAATGACGACACTCAGACATTCTCTGCGGTCGAATTGTCAGAGGACTGCCGGCTTCTGGGATAAGGCGTTTCCCACAAGATTGTCAAGGAGGACGGTGTAGGCGTGACCCTGCGCGGATGTTCGGGGGGACTTGGCGGCTCCGCTGAACCCTGCGTGGATGCTACTACCCCATTTCTCGAAGCCACCGGCTGGAGCACTAGACTTCTGTACCTCCTTCACCCGTCCTCGCCCATAGTCGCAGCGCCCCAATGAGGAGCCGTCCCAGATGAGTTGGAATCTTCTCGAGCGCTTTATAGAGTCGGACCATTTTAATACGGACCCGTCGCTAGCAGTGGCCTATCTTGCGTGAGTAGCAGCTGTCCAGATGCCGAAGCCACTGCACCGCCGCACCTGTCACGGCGTGCCCGCACACACGATACAGAGCATTCACTGACGCCGCCGCACGCGCAGACGCTATGCAGACCATGTCGGAATCCACTATGTGCTCTGCTCGAAGCTGCGCCAGTTTGCGTACGAGGAGCTCGAGTTCTTCCTGCCGCAGTACGTCGCCGCACCCATCTCCCATCTCCGGCACCCGGACGAATGAGAAGCTTACACAGCGGGCCACAGACTATGCCACCTGCTCATTAGCATCGACAATGAGTCCATGGCACTAGAAGAATTTATAATAGACCTATGCGAGGAGTCGGTCAATGGCGCACTGCTGGTGCGTTTCCGGACACAGTGTTGTCTCTAGCTAGCACGTGAGTAGAACTAACATGTCCCGCAGACCTTCTGGCTGTTCCAAACCTATCTGCACGACCTCGCCAGCGCCCCGAACTCGATCGCCTTCAAGACGTGCCGCCGAATCTACAACCGCGTGCAGCGCATTGTCTTCGGGTCTGCCGAGCCCCAGCGCAGGGAGAAGATCAAGGAGAATGTATTGCCCGTGACCGTGCTCTCCAGTCTGGTGCTGGCGAGCATAGCAGCCCCGTTCTTACCTGCACACGCTGGGCCACTGGCAATTGCGCAGGCGCGAAAACCACGGCCGATCGAAGACATCATCTCCGACAATGTGCAGACAGCCAAGGTGGGGAGGAGTAAGACCGTCACCGCCGCATCACCACGGGCCAAGCAGAGAAGAACCGCCCAGCAACACTCAGATCCTGAGGATGGCCGGCTTACCAAAGCTTCTTCACCACGACCGCCGAAGGAACTGCCTCGAGAAACAAACGACCTCAGGAGACAAGCTGCGCGACCCACCAATGCCGTGCGGGCACCCTCAGCCCAGCATAGGCCGTCGCTGCTGGCAATGGACCCTGAAGCACGACTCAGCTCGTCATCCCTGCCCGACTTCCGCGATCCGACGTCTTCTCCATTGCCTACCCCGCCAGCCACTGCTGGGCTAGGACCGAACCCAATCACCCTGATTCCTCGCAAACACCATGGACAGCCACCCCGGCCGCTCACGCCGACTGCACTGTCTCGCGCGCAGAAGATCCGCCTTCTGCGGTCCAACTACTTCCGCAGTGAGACGCAATTCTTGAGTGCCTTGGAAGACATCTCCAATCGTTTAGTCGTCGTGCCGAAACCCGCTCGACTGAGTGCTCTAAGGGCAGAGCTTGCCTTGATTGCGCAAGACCTGCCTGCTGAGGTCGATATCCCCATGCTCTCGCCGCCCACGCTCAAGGATGGAATCGCTTCGCAAAGTCGGCACCATCGGATCGTGCGCATCAACCCGGCGGAAGCGACAAGCCTGAACAGCGCCGAACGAGTGCCGTACTTATTGATGGTGGAAGTACTCGAGGAGGATTTTGACTTCGACCCCGATACGGAGCAAAATCAACAATTGCTGGAGAAATTGATGTTCGAGAAGGGAACGTCAAGGCGGCGGCTGTTCGACATAACGAATGCTGAGTATTTGGCATTCGATAGGACCCCACCCAATGGCTCTGACAGCGTCTTTGAACCTGCCACAGGCGATCTTGGCAACACCTCGCTCATTGGAGGCACGGAAGAAGATGATATTGCGTCTGGCATGGCGCGAGTAACGTTACCACCTGCTGCAGCAAACGGCAAATCCACGGCACCTAGGTCGTCTAGCGGAGCAAATACTCTATCCTCAATGGCCACGATATCTACCCCTCGCACATCAGATTCAGCAATCAGTAGAGCTAATAGCCCTGCTCCCGCAAGGAGGATGACCATACCGGCCAACATGAACCGAGGCAACCAGGGCGCTGATCAGCCAGACTTCACTGCACTTGCGACACACATGCGGACAGCGGCGCAAATGCTTGCACAACTGGAAGCAAGTGGCTCGAAACGGCCGAAAACGGAAGTTGCCGCTATCAAGGCCAAGATCATCGCCAGCATGCAGAGCTTGGAGGAGCAGAACTTCATGGCTGAAGACCAGGGACCTACCTTTGACACAATCATGGCTGAAACAGATCCAGTGGCGATCACGGGAGAACCAGAAGAGCTCGATGGACTGCCTGTGGGAACAAATTCTGGTGCAGGTGCTGCGCGAATGGAAAACGATCTCAAGACTGGTGGTATGCGAAGAAAGGGTGACCGAGACGACCCAAGTGCTGCTACGTTTGGAGAGGAGTGGAGTGCGAAGCGAGAACGCATACGACGATCATCTCCATATGGTCAGATGAAGAACTGGGATCTCATCAGTGTCATTGTCAAGACGGGCACAGACTTGCGGCAAGAGGCGTTCGCGTGCCAGCTGATACAAGTCTGCTCGAGGATTTGGGAAGAGGCCAATGTGCCGGTCTGGACGAAGCGCATGCGCATCCTCGTCACCGGCGAATCCTCCGGTCTCATCGAAACTATCACCAACGGTGTCTCGCTCCACTCGCTGAAGCGCAGCTTAACACTTGCTAGTACCGCGGCTGGAACTAATCCCCGGAAACGCATCGCAACGCTCCAGGACCACTGGCGCAAGACGTTTGGCGAGCCAGAGTCCGACGCTTACATTGCTGGCGTCAACGCTTTCACTCGCTCGCTAGCCGCGTACAGTATGATAAGCTACGTGCTGCAACTCAAAGATCGCCACAACGGTAATCTTCTCATCGACAACATGGGCCACATCATCCACATCGACTTTGGGTTTATGCTGTCCAACTCGCCGGGTAGCATGGGGTTCGAAGCTGCACCTTTCAAGCTCACGCAAGAATACGTCGATGTACTGGGCGGTGTCACAAGCCCCGCGTTCGAGGAGTTCAAGGCTTTATGCAAACGTGCCTTCCAAGCACTGAGAAAAGAGGCGGAGCGCTTGATCATGTTGGTCGATCTGATGAGCAAGCAGAGTAAGATGGACTGCTTTAAAGCTGGGGCGGCGAGTGTTACGAACAGTCTCAGAGCGAGACTAATGTTGCATCTGAGTAAAGAGGAGGCAGAGGTTTTTGTGGAAGAGTTGATTGCGAAGAGTGTGGGGAGCTATTATACCCGACTGTAAGTGGCATGATGAGAAATCTAACGAAGAGCAAAGCAGCTAACATGGAGACAGTTACGACACATTCCAATACCGCACGCAAGGCATCTACTGAGGCCAAGTATCACGTTTCTTGCTATTTGAGCATTTGAATCTCCGCGGGCAATCATTGCATAGACTAGGAGCAACGGCTTGGATAGAAGCATTACCGTATCAATATCGAAAGAAGGCATCATGACATTCATTTTACATTTGAAACAATCACGTGCGAAACTCAATTAGCAAAAGGTGGCTTCTCCCTCCCTTCCCCTTTCTCAACCGCCTCCTGCCTCTTCGCCGCCCCCTTCGCAACCAACCCCTCGTTATGCATCACATGTCCCGCTTTCTCCATGACTTTGCCCAGCGTTGAATCTACGTCGCTTTCATTAGCCGCCTTCCCTGCCTCTCTCTCTCTTGGATCGAAGACTTACCCCCACTATGCGCAAACTCGCCCGTCTTGTTCCCATACCCCGCCCCACCCGTACTCCCACTGCCCGCGCGCGACTCGCTGGCGCCCGAGTATGGCGCCGTGTCTTTGTGCAAGTCGAAGCGGAATTCTTCGTTGGAGGCGGATGTGGAGGTGGAGGGGAGGTTGGATTTGTTGCCTTTGGTGGGTTGTCAGTCCGGCGTTCTTCGGTCTCGGTGACGAGTGAAGGAATAGGGATGAATAGCAGGTGGAGATGGAAGAGTGTGGCAGGGGATGGCATACCGAAGCCTGCGCCGCCTGTGGCCCCGGAGCCGTATTTCGGATGCGCGTCGGAGTAGGCGTCGCGCGAGGTGTGTAGGCCCAGACGGGTGTTGTCGTGTGCGTCGGTTAGGGAGGAGGGGAGGGAGGTGGGTGCTGTGCGGTTGCCGTAGCCTGCCATGTTTGGAGAAGATGTGGGTAATGTGGTGTGCAAGTTTGAGTGAGTAGATGGTGTGAGCCTTGAAGAGGAATTGATGATACGGTCATGCTATTATCTATATACCTAGTCCTCGATCCCATCTGCCGTAGATAGTAGGGAGGCGTCGAAGCCTTACTCAAGCCTCATGACGTCTTTTGGCTTTGGAAGCTTACTTATGCCCATGTAGATCAGAGGAGTGTAAGCTATATAAGAGGTTCGCAGACGCTGCCAAGCTGCATGCTTGGTATTCTTCCGCGACTTGATTGTGGATCGGATTCGGGCTGCTAGGGTGTGATCATGATGAGATTTGAACATTTCGAACTTGGGTCAACAACATAAAAGCTGCTGGAGCATACGTGCAGATGGCATGGGATTGCTGAACCAGAATTCGGTACACATATCCAAGCGGTTGCCATCACAAGAAGGGGGAGTTTGGTGGTATATGAACGGTCGTTGAGATCGAAATGCTCCTGATTCGCTCGATTACTTCAGGTCGCTAGCTGAGGCGAGAGATAGCTGGAATCCCGAACCGGCCGCCTTTCGCTGATCACGATAAGAATCGTTCTGCGTCACTGGCATTCTATACTTGGCCAATTCCGCACGTCCTGCGCGTGTTCAGATGAATAGTCGATGCGCCAAGTGTCCACTTACGCCAACAATGCATGGCAATATGAGGCTGAGAAGGAAAAAACGGTGGAATGACCTCATCGGATGTACTTGGACTACTTGAATGTTAGTTTCGACTCGATGTAGTAGCTTCGCGTAGCCTTACCATAAATTTCTTGTGAAAGTCGGAGCGCAGCATGTCGTTGATGAACTCTTTCTTCTTGTTCCTGTCTTCGGTGCCTCGTGCTTGGTTCTTGAACACAACGTCGTCGTCCCAGCGGCGCTTCATGGCGAAGTCGCGGGAGTTGAGCAGCGGGTTGCCTCTTGCGACATCGATCTCGCGCTGTTCTTCTTCCTCTGCCGCACGCTCTGCTTCCTCTTTAGCCTTGGCTTCAGCGCGCTCCTTCTTGATCTTCTCGAGTTCGCGCATGAGAGCTGCTGTTTCGTCTTCTTCGTCTTCGTCACTGGGCGGGGTTAGTAACATACTGGAATTTGATGCGTGAGAACCCACTCCTCGTCGCTACTTCCACTGTCATCACTACTGTCGTCTGCGTCGATGTCCCGGTACTGCTCGAGAACCTCTATACGTCGCCGCTTTGCCGCTGCTTCGTCTTCTTCTCCATCTTCTGCCGCCGGCACTGCGTCGATTTGGCGTTTAGATCCGCCGCTGGTGTCCATGGCATCCGGTTCTACATAGGTGCCGTTCTTCTTCGCTGCGTGGCGCGCTTCAGCCTCCAAAAGCTCTGCGCGAAGGTCGCGCTTGTATGCATCAGCTTCGCCACCCTGTCCAGGCTGCCGTCTCTTCAATGTTGTGTGCGCAGGAAGCAGTCGCTGATGGTAGGCGGGTCCACGCTGGGCTTCTTTTCCGCGTGCGGGATCGAACGTTGGTCTATGGGCGGTCGTCATAGTGTCTTAGAATTAATGAAGAGGTTTATAGACGGTTGTCGTCGGTTTCGGAAGTCTTGCGTGTTGTTGACGGTGAAGGTTGCGCGAGTTGATGGAGAGTTGGGGAAGCGGCTTTCGACATGGAAAAGTCGCGCTAAGCCCTGCGACCGCGCCTTCACGTTTCTCCGTCCCGCCGCATTTTCAGTCCCCGCAAAGGGCAGCCACTACCTTGACAACAAGCACTTACACTCATCTGCGCAGAGGTAAGATGCCTCGCGAAGCTGAGATCTCCATCAATGAGCGCGAATTCATCAAGCAAGCGCTGCAAGAGCAAATACGTCTCGATGGGCGAGCTTTCGATACCTTTCGCAAGGTAGAGCTCACCTTTGGAGACGAGTATGGCGTCGCAGATGTGCAATTGGGCAAGACGAGGTATTCGAGTCATGGTTAAACAATAAGATTGGGCTAACAAGTACAGAGTCGTTGCGCGCATTTCCATAGATGTGACGACACCGCTACCCGAGCGCAAGTTCGATGGTGTCTTCCAGATTGTCACAGAGTTCTCACCAATGGCTTCTCCAGCATTTGAAACTGGCCGGTATGTATTGCCAGATATGGAGTATAATATACGCGCGAGAGATGGAGAAACTGACCCGAGACAGACCAACGGACGCCGAAGTCATTCTTTCGCGCATACTGGAAAAAGCCATTCGCCGCTCGAATGCCCTTGACACCGAGTCGCTCTGTATCATTGCAGGCCTCAAATGCTTCGCCCTCCGCGCCGACGTACATATCATCGACCATGACGGTGGACTCATTGACGCTTCATGTATTGCGGTCATGGCTGCTTTGCAACACTTTCGAAGGCCAGACGTAGTAGTCGAGGGAGAAAAGGCGACAGTTCTCAGTGTTCGCGAGCGCGACCCCATTCCACTATCCATCCTGCACCAGCCGCTTTGTGTGACCTTCTCGTACTTCGCAGAGGGCGAGCTCTTCTTGGTCGACGCAAATTTGGCTGAAGAGCAGGTACGACAGGGAGAGGTCATCATTACAATGAATAAGCACGGCGAGATATGCCAAATCGCAAAATATGGAGGAGCAACAGTGAACCCACTGGCCATGTTGCAGTGCACCAACGTCGCCCTGCAAAAGATCAAAGAGTTGAGCAAATTTATTCAGCAGAAGTTGGACGAAGACGCAAAGAAAAGGGATGCAGGAGGTCTTATGGCCGAGCTCAGTGCTGAGAATGCCAGGTGAGCCGTCATGGAACAGTAGGAGTGTTACAAAATAGACGACTCTGGCCCAGCGGATGGTCCGCCTTATACCACCGTGCGTCTGCATAGACCGCGACATCTGGTCCGACCCTTTGTAAGAGTCGGTAGAGACTTAGGAGCCAGAGTATGGAGCGTGGGAAGATGCACCATGACCAGAGAATGGTCGGCATCTGGGAGAAGACATACAAACACCGTCAATTGTACAGTATGCTGCCAATTCAGGCGAATGCAGGATGGCAAGGCACACTCAGATAGTGGCTAGAATGGAGAGCTGCAATCAACGAGAACAAACCATTATTTGCAATGTCAGACGCTACCTCTTTGCGACTGTTGGCCCAGTTCTGAAATCTGTTTCCAGAGCTCAAAAGCTATGACGTTGCTTCGTCAGCCTTCGCGGTTCAAATGCGGTGCCTCGGCTTCACCGAACTTCATGCAAGCGCAAACAAGACCAACACGACAGACGTCTCCACTTGGTTTGGTCGAGAATATGCTGTGTTGATAATTACCAGCATCAGCCGAGATCCTTCACATGCATTTATATATCACTGCTAACGCTCGACGCTGCTCAACGGTAATCTCAACGGTAATCTCAACGTGATTTCATCTTCATCATTGCGTCATTGCGTCTGACGTCTTCGATCTCACCACTTCAGCCCTGTGTCGCGTGTTACTCTACTTTCGCGACTAGTTTCACGTGTTACCTTTCATAAACAACCACAGCATAACATGTCTTCCAAACTAGTGCCCTCCGACCCGGCCAAGGTCATGGTCATTCGCGATGTTGTTCCCAGACAGATTACCACACTTTCCGTGCCCTTCTGGCGCTTTGGTAGGGTGAAGATTGGCGGACGAGGCACGATCGGTATGCGCAATTCCTTGTACATCGCCAGCTTCCGCTAACTCCTCTTGCAGTGCGCCTTCAGTCTGGCGCCCTTGCCGTCTTCTCGCCCGTCGCCTTGACCGACCACGTAAAGTCCAAAGTCTCTGAGCTGGGAGAGGTCAAGTACATCACCGCGCTCGATGCTGAGGTACACTTCCAATCCCATACTTCTACCCTCACATACTCACAAGCATACAGCACCACATCTTCCTCGGCCCCTGGCACGAAGCCTACCCAACCGCCCAAGTAATGGGCCCCGAGACCCTCCCCGAAAAGCGCGAAAAGCAAGGCAACGAAAAAGTCTCCTTCGCGCATGTCTTCAAAAAGTCCACGCCCGTAACCTCGATATCTCCAGAGTTCGACGCCGAGTTTGATTGGGAATACGTGCCCTCGCACATTAACAAGGAAATCGTCTTCCACCACCGCCCCTCCAAGACGCTCATACAAGCAGACATGATGTTCAACCTGCCCGCAACCGAGCAGTTTAGCAAGACGGGCGTGGATCCGAATAGTGGTATCTTGACGAAGATCTTTGGCGCGATGCAGAGTACGGCGGGCACGGCGGTGTGGCAGAAACGCACGATTTGGTATGGCACGAGCAGTGGGGATCGGAGTGCGTTTAATCAGAGTGTTGCGCGGATTAATACTTGGGGGTTTGAGCGGATTGTGCCGTGTCATGGGGATGTTATTGAGAAAGAGGGGAAGAGTGTGTGGGAGAAGGTTTTTGCGTGGCATTTGGAGGCGGCGAAGAAGGGGGAGTAGATGTGGGGGTCGAAGATACGGGTGTGAAATGGGGATGATACCATGTTTCTTTATGAGAGTAAAATGTGTGAGAAGTAATAATTCATTTTCCTCACTCGATCGTCTTTGTTGTGATGTATACATACATCGGTTCCTCTTTCCTTTTCTCCTGTTGAACCTTGTCACTGGTTTCGTGCCTTATACTGGCTGAACAGTTCACTCACACAACCGCCGCTCTTTTATCCCTGCTTTTCAGTCTACTTTAACTTATCCTTCTCATCCCTAATAGCCTGCCCATAGTCCCCCGCATTCGGCGTCCTCACGATAGTATGCGTATGATACTTCGCCGGCTCGCTATTCGTCAAAAACACACCCGAATGATGATCCAACTCTACCAAAATAACCGGACTCTGCACGCGGAAGTAGAACGGATCGTCGTCGCCAAAGCCACCAATCCAGCAAAAGTGCGTTTCGTCGAAGTGCGACTTTATTTGCGCAAGTTTGAGATCGCGGGACTTGGCTGGGTGGTAGAGTAGGAACTCATGGCAGATGTCGAGGATGAGCTGCTGCTGTTCAGAGCTGAGCGAAGAGACCGGCACGCCTTCATAAGGCACGATACGATTATCGCGAAAAGCGCCGCAGCGATGACGCTGATCGTCTGGCCCCCAAGTATCGCTGATCAATTCGTCTCGCTTACTCTCATCGTTGTTCGACTTCCCATAGACCTGCTTCATGCCCTCGTCCCTCAAATTCTTGAACACCTGCGCTTTCTGCTGTTGCTCCGTGCTCAGGCTTTGCATCAGCTTCAAGCCGAGATTGCCCTCTTTGTGCAGGATCTCGGTGCCTTTCCATTCGCCGGCGTCGATGATGTTGGGCTCTGCGCCGGTGAAGGAGGGGGAGAGGATGACTTGTGGGCCTTTGAAGAAGCAGGCGATGTCGAGGTGGTGGCCGTAGAGGAGCCAGCCCCAGGGCTGAGAGGGGGAAGAAGAGGGCGTGCCAAAGAGGAGGAAATTATAGGAGTATTTGTTCATGATGTTGAGGAGCTTGACGACTTCGCCGAGGAAGTGGTTTATTCGCATGGTGGAGAGTGCTTTTTTGTAGCCTTCTGGTGATAGAGAGGCTTCGATGACGCCTAGGATTGATTGAGCTGTTTGCTCTGGCACTGTACGCTGTAAGCTTAGAAATACTGTAGCGGGGATGTCCAAACAAGCCTTCTTCAAGCCTGAGGCCAAAAGGCCGCAGTAAGAACTCTGGGTTACTCCACGCTCGCCATTCTCGCGCGTTAATCTGATAGCTCACTTTCTTTCTCTGGTCTTCACTCAAGCCACTGAGAAAATGTTCTGCTTTCTGCACGGCGTTTTCTACATCGAAACCCTCATCTCTTGCTTGGTACAATCCTTCTCTTACTTTTCCGTCATTGGTGACACCCTTGTATGGCTCTTCAAGAAGCTTTTCCCAGACTTTGGTCAGATCGTACAGCCACGGTGGGGCACGATTGTTTTGCATTGACTGTACATATTCGTAGATGTTTTGCTTCGCTGCAGATGTGAATCTTGGACTAGTGAGGTCGGGCAAATGTGCTCGAAAGCCAGCTGACGCCTGGTCGAAAGAGTTCTTTCGTTCCATATTCTGCAAGTACACCTAAAGCGATAATCCTCCTGGTATTGATATCTCAATTGTCGCTTATTGTGTAGCTCTCTAAGCGGCCATCAGGTAGTGCTCCCTAGTGTATTGCGTTGCTCGGATGAATGCTCTTCCTCTCTTTTAGAAAGAACTTGGGTAGTTGCGTCGACGAATGCTTAGCCGGAGAACTGTAAGTTTCGGAAAGCTTCAACAGAATGCAAAAGATCTCTTCCAGAGAACGTGTAGTGTAAATGAGATTGTGAATGATGATGTGAAGACTGGCAAAGTGTCGCCGCTGTACCCACATGTACCCCACAACAGCTTCACACCGCTAGCGCGGGGCCAACAGCCCCTCAATGCACACGCAAGGTCTCCCCATTAAGTCGTGTCATCTTAAGCGTCGGGTGAATACTTGGCCGAACGAGCTTGTATTGCTTCTACCACAATAGTGAAGTAACTTCATGATCAACTATCGAGAAAAGCCGCAACTACAATCATCATCAACCCAACGAACGCACGATGTCACAGCAACGCAAGGGACCATTTCGTCTCGTAACCGTCAACACGGCTCCTGAGCGCGCGAAGAAGCTCATTGGACGCATGATTGAAAGTCTCCAGGATCGTTATGACATTGAATACGTCGCAAACTGCTCATGTAACACAAGTCATTCCCACTGGCGTCCGTTTCTGACGACATGTTATAGCTATCGAAGAAGTAGCCCCAACAGTACGAGAGAAGCAACCAAATGTTCTCTTCTCCGCGTCTATGTGGACCGCAGAACAAGCAACGGAGATTCGAGGCATTGCAGAGAAAGAAAGACCTGGTATCAAGACACATGCAATTCCTCAGGGATTGCAGGTTGAACGGGGCCCAGATGCAATTGTCGAGTACTTGGTAGAAAAAGTACCCGCGCTTCTTGACAGTATCGAGACTTAGAAAGGCATGGAAGCATGATGGGGCATGCGAATATATTACCATTATGTACAAGATATATGCGGGCCTCTGATTTATTGGGAAGTCTAGTACAGTTCGCTGCACTCCCAGTTCTCAGCATCGTCGATATTTCCTTCGCCTGTGTACTGTGCCTGCTTGGGGTACATGCAAATCGGTCGCTGCCTTGTTACCGCGTTCGCAGCAGTGTCGTTTGCGTATTTGGTTCCAACGACATATTCCGGAACTTCCCCCTCTTCTACCCATGCCATCATTGCCATCAATACATCGTGCTCCTTGTCCTCGAAACCTGGCGTACTGTAGACTGCGCTGCCAACAACTGGCTGTTGGTTGGGACCCGCAAAGTACCAAGGCGCATTGGGTGCACCAGGTAACGATCCTGAACAATGTCCCATACCGGGTACTAGGAAGAATTTGTAGAACGAGTCCACGTCGATACCCTCAGGTGCGAGAGTGCGTAGGACGTGGTTGTAGTAGTAAGGTGTTGAGCCGGTGGGAATCAAGGCATCGCTCATTCCGTGATAGGACAAGATCTTTCCGCCACGCGCATGATACTTGGACAGGTCGAATCCAACAGTAGCCTTGCCGGGATTGATAGAATCACTCAAAGCAATGATGTCATCAGTGTAGTCGGTGTAGTTCCATGATGGTCCCTTGCCAAGGAAGTACTTGACATAGTCCGAGCCCAAAGGATTAGGTGGGCCGCTGATTAGTGCAGGCTGACCTTCGCTGCTGAGCCAGAACGTCGGGAAAATAAGCTTGTTTCCCTCTCCAATATAGTCGGTGAAGAGGTTGTACACCGTGTCGATTTGAGGGCCAGTCAAGCACTTCGTGCTGTTCGCGCCAGCAGTCGCACCACAGAGAAGAGCCTCGGGACGGAAGTTGCAACCTTGCGGGTCTGATACAAGGCCATCGGTAAGACCATCTTGTGGATCACATTGCTTGATCACTTCAGCGTTGAGGACAGAGAAGAGAGCAGGCGGAATGTGGTAGTCCGCAGTCGTCGGCAAGTTGTAGAGTGCGACACGGGCTGTCCAGGGTTGCATGTGCGCAGTCCACCAAGCAGGCGCTCCAGCAACGATACCGTCAAAGTCCTCGGGGTAGAATTCGGCTTCTTTCAGACCCTGGCGACCGCCAGTTGAACATCCAGAGTAGTAGCTGTACTGAGCATCTTGTTCATAATATGCAGCAGTGATGGCTTTCGCAGCAACGACAGAACCATGCATAGCAATATGGCCCCAATTTTCCACTCTTTCCGGGTGTTGATAAGCCCATAATCCATCGAAAAGGGAAGAGTTATGGCCAGTATCCGTCGACATCACGGCGAATCCATAACGCACTCCCGCGCCCTACCAAGATCAGTCATTGTTCGTTGCCCGTGGTGTCAATACGCACCATATCAAGGTAGTTGATACCACCACCGAAGCCACCATTGCCAACCGCCAAAAAGCGTTCATTCCACTCATCGGGCAAGAAAAGACCAAAGCCGTATGTTGAGTTGCCAATCGAATTGACCTGCACAGACACCGCGCACAAACTAGGAAGTTTCTGAGGGTTCTCTGGGTACCCGGTCGTGCTGTTTGGTACTTGGAAAGTAGAGTTGGCCGCCAGAGAGTAAGCAAAGTTCACGCTTGCGCCGCTTGGTAGAGCAGCCTGGATACTGCCAGGGTCGCAACGTGCATTCGCAGCGCCCGCGAGCGCACCCAAGCTCAGCAAAGGGTTTTGCTTCATGATTCTATCTGATCGGCGCGAAAATTTGTCAGGTCGCCGCAGGTGGTCGAGCGTGGTGTTCAAGACGTGAAGGGAGGGAAGCCCATAAACACACTGGTCTTCAGAGATTGTAACTCGAAACGACACTTCCTGGTGAAAAGCAAGGCTCGCGACGCGGCTCTGCAGGTGGAAGGATACCCTCGTACTTCTAGCATCGTACGGTCTTCCGAGCTATAGATTCGCTAGCTCCTAGTCAAGAGGGGCGGGAAAGCGACCAGAAATCGCAGGAGGACCGGCCAGCCATGCTTCCGTCATTCATTTGTCCATCGCTGCCGTGTTTGAAGGTCCGAGCGCACCAGGAGAATAACGATCAACGGCCCTTTAGTGGATTGCTCACGCGAACCATCTCGCCAGGCTCTTTCTTCATCTCCGACATGATTCATGCATGACAACCACCTTCTCCAGATGGAGTATTGGCGAAGGAACATTTCCTGGAAGACGCAACCTGGAGATGCTGATAAGTGAGATCGCGATGAACTTCCGAAGTTTAGCCGGAAAGGTGGGGCCAGGGTCCATTTGGGCCGGCATCGCCCCACCACCACCTTTGATCACCGGCAGATGGAGGATGAGTGGCATGGCTTGAGATGATCAACTTCCACGATGGAACGCGCGACGCGTCTTCCATCCAGAGCTTTTCTGCGCGTTGCGGCTCTTCTGATCGTCCAATCACCATTACTCTGAGCCGCTGTGGTCTAGAAGTGACTTTGGATGCGGTTAAGCATTCATCCACATATGTGGCTGACTGTCAGATTGGGGAATAGCTTGGCTCGAGGTGAATGTGGGGATATAGAAACACCTGGAGAAGCATCCACAGCAGAGTCTGTTAAGAACTTCATTTCCTCATCTTGCAATATTGTCTCTAACGCACGTACATCCTTGACTGTAATTGTTGCGCTACATTCATATCTGGAACAAGACCTTCAACTTTGATACACCATGGTGGACAACTTGAGGATAGCGGTGATCGGAGCTGGTAAGCCCCGCGTTTATATGCTCACCTGTATACAGTAAGAACTAACAGCATGAAGGCATGGGTGGTCTTGCGGCAGCCCTCGGTCTGGCAAAAGCTGGCCACAAGAACATTACCATCTACGAGCATGCACTGAATCTGGGCTTTGTCGGCGCAGGTATTCAACTAGCGCCAAACATGGCCCGGATTCTCGACAAATTTGGCTGCTGGCAGAAGATTGCCTCCGAAGCCGTTCAATGCGCGAATACATCAATTCGCGAGGGCTCCACAGATAAAGAGCTAGGCTATGTAGATTTGGGTTACGTCAAGGAGAAGTACGGATACCCGCACATGGTTGGACATCGCGCCAGTCTAGCGGGTGGACTCTGCGAGGGATGCGAACAAGAAGCTGGCATCACATTCAAGCTCGGAAGCCAAATCTCGGATATCAAATTTGGCCCCAAGCCGTCCTTCAAGGTGAATCCCACGACAGGTGGCGAAAGCTACAATGTAGAGTGTGACATTCTTCTTGGTGCCGACGGTGTAAAGTCGAACACACGTGTGCAGATGCTCAAAGAACTCGGACAACAGGGTCAAGCAAGAGATTCAGGACAGGCAGCATACCGCATCATGCTCACGCGCGAGCAAATGCAAAACGACCCTGAACTGCTTAAGCTCATCGAATCTGACACGGTAACGCGCTGGATTGGCGAGAAGAAACATATCATCGCCTACCCAATCCACAACAAGACTATCTACAACATCAGCACAGCGCAACCAGATGTAAACTTCGCCGGCGCACCAGACGCGCAATACACAACACGAGGAAGCAAGAAAGCAATGCTAGAAGTCTACGGCGACTTCTGCCCTATGATACACCACATGCTAGATCTCGTTCCCGAAGGCGAAGTTGTAGAATGGAAGCTCCGGGTCCACGACCCCCTGCAAACATGGGTGCATGGCAGCACCGCCCTAGTTGGAGACGCATGCCATCCAACTCTCCCGCATATGGCCCAGGGTGCAGCACAAGCTATCGAAGACGGCGCAGTCCTCGGCGTCGTTTTGTCGCCTTCGAGAATCGCAGACGGTAAGCCCGAGACTATCGAGAAAGCACTCAGGCTGTACGAGAGATTACGGAAACCTAGAGCGGAAGCACTTGTTGAACTGGCAGCGGAGAGCGGGAGGGCGATGCATTTGGGTGCTGGAAAGGCGAAAGAAGAGAGAGACAAGGTCTTTGCGGCGCTTAAGGCTGGGACTGGCAAGGTGCCGGATAAATGGGCTGATGCTGATGTCCAGTCGCAGGTTTATGGAGTGGATGTTGTTGCTGATGCTGAAGCACTGTGTGAGGCGGAGGGCTTGGTTGCAAAACTGTAAGCTGTGCAATGTTTCAGGTAGAACAGTACGTTGTAAATACATTGATTTGGCAATTGGTCCGCCTCATGAAGCCGCTTTCCTTCCTCATATGCATTATACTAAACGGTTACATACGTCCAGACATTTCACCTCGCATCTTTTGTCCTCTCCAGTGCGTGAAAACGACCGGGGCCAACGAAACTCCAACGAGCAGAGCGACCACAACACCAGCACTGTTTGCTATGCAAACAGTCGAGAACATGTCGGGAAACCAGAAAGATCCCATATAGGATGGGTTACACTCCGTTTATGATTGCCAGGATCCAATAGATCCATCGATAGCCAGCGTAGGCGGTTACGAAGCCGAAGATCAGAGGCGCCAGAGGTATGCCAGTCGTCACCATGACTGTCCACACACCCATGTATCGAGCCCGCTCGCGCTTGAAGAACGCCTCGACAACGACTGCGCTGCCAATGGCGTTGGGTGGAGAAATAAAAAATGACTGCAACGCTCGACAAACTGCCATTGTCCCATAGGTCTGACTCTTTGCACAGCCGATGTTGAAAGCAAGACTGCCTATCAGACTGATGATGAAGATTTGTCGTCGGCCATATCGTGTGGAAAGTGGACGCCAGAACAGTGGTGCCCCACCAAGAATAGCGATTTGCAGGGACGTCAGGTACGATGCGCGTTGCAGGCTCATACCGAGATCTTCTGAGATGATTTCGTACGCTGGAATGATAGCACTCGCTGGGAAGGCACACATGCAGGCGTGGAAGGCGACAACAGCGAGATTGAGGACTTTCTTGTGGGTTGGCCAGTTGTATGGATCTGCATTGCTCATGGTAGGAAGTGGGTCGATACCTAGGTATCCAGCGTTCCATGGCGTTGGATGAGGTACTGGCGATGCTCTTCCGAGAGATGAGATGCCTCCTCCTTGTCGAGATAGGTCCCATGAGTTGCTGCATGTTCAAGATATTCGTTTTGTTGAAGACCCTCCGAGGCCTCTTTGCTGGCCAACATTTCCGTCGATTTCGTCGCTCAAAACTTCCTGCAAAAGAGTAAAGTCAAGAAGGATGTCAAAAGCAAAGGCTGCTGGTAACAGATAGCCATAAGTATAGCATCAGCTGTATTTATTACTTCGAGCACACGACCTGGAAGAAGGCGTTTCTCGAAGTGGAGTCCCTGGATCAATGTCTTCCTTGCCCATGGGGTTTAGCGACGAGGCTACAGCGGGTTGCCGTCACATCATCGCAACTAGTCTACATCAACCCTTTCATTCATGAAGCGGCTGAGGGACACGGCAGCGACACGAGGATGGTTACTTTCTCAAACAAGTAAGAATCGGCGACGTTTAGCGGAGAACTGTTACGGTTGAGGTGCACAGTGGGTCGCGGAAGTGGGTGGCAACGCGTAACGGCACCTGTGTGCATGAGCTCCAACGTATCTTATCCGATAGAACTGCGCTCTATGAGTGTGAGACAGATGCATTCTGCTGGAGTAACGAAAAGCTGAAGCTTCATGCGTATTCAACGGCGGAAGTAAGCAATAGGATCCCGCATCTAAGCTTTGCTGAAAGCTTGATCCGCTGAACGTGGGTCCCCGGGTTATCTCCGAGCCAGCACATTAGTTATTATCCAATTAACAGCAAATTAAGGCAGCCTACATAGATTTGCAAATGAGTCGTATGTATTGGCTTCCTTAAAGGTCCGTGGATGTGTGTAGGCTACTCTATGTCTTTAAAAGCATCACTCGAAAGACTTCAGCAGTGCCTACACTTAAATGCAAAAGTCGTGAAAGATGTTGGACTCTGAGTTCCTCCTAGGTGTGCCATGTATCAGAACTATTGTTGTCTGGCCAATGAGCGGCTATATTCAGGAGTTGTTAAGTAATTCTGCTTTTATTAAAGCAATGTGCAAATCCACGCTCTTGATTCACCTGTTAGGAGGTGTTCGTAAGCACAAGGCCTCCGCTTCTGTTGAGTATTACATGCTCAAGGAGTCGACGTGAAGCTTTGCGAATCTCAACTGATTCACGACGAGTCCGAGATAGTACTAGTTAGTATCCTCGCCGGTGCCTTCAATAGTTAGGGCTATCGTATGTCTTTAGGCTTGCGCAGCTATAGCGAGTAGTTAAGGCTCGCCGATCCGGATGCGGTAGTCAATTGGCAAGATTGAATTTGATCGATGTCGTTACGGAGCGTAGCGCAAGAGCGTGCGGCCTGTGGCATCACCCTCTTATGCGCTGTTTCGAGCGGCTTATAGTCAAAGTTTACGCGTAACTTTGAATTAGAATGAGAATTAAACAAAGTAAAATACCGGACTGAAAACACTGATAGAGAGTAAAAACATACATTGCCCGCGATGATAGCAACCAACTCTAGAGGAAGCTGTGCAAGAGAGGTATGCTCCGCGTGGTCCTTAAGGAGCGACCGTCACTGACTCCTATCTTTTTTTGACATTGACTTAAGCGCCATAAATCGGGCTTTTGAGGAAGGAAATGCATTAACGCTAAGTATGTGTGAGAGAGAGAGTGAAGATCTGCTTGGTGGCTAGCTGTAGTTCCTACATCGCGCAGCTATAACACGAGACACGGTTGTTGTATACAAACAGAAAGATAGGAACACTAGAAAGGCGGAGAGTTTTAGCATCAGATTACGCTATAGTTGGCTGAAGATGCGTCGTGTACTTCAAAAGTGTTTGTTGGAGGGAGGATGAAGTGAACAGAAGTCGCAAAACGCAACATGCCAGTGCCTACGTCATCGCAGCTTATTGGTTCTACATAATATCGGAGACGGATTAGATGTCATGGTGCTTGCGTCGCTACTTGTGTATTGTGACTACTGATCAGACTTGCCAAAGAGCTTTGCTGGCCTTGCTCTGGTGCCGGGATATCGTTGTCAGGAGAGCAAATACACACTTTCTCACACACGCACACTTCACATCCACTTGTCACCATATTTCTCATTCTTAACAATTTCTTCATTCATTCCTTTTGATCGCGAAGCCCCTCGTCCATACACAGCGCATCTCAGGCGCCAGGCTTTTTCATCCATCAATCCACATGCACGCGCGTCCACAGATCCGTATCTATACATGCCGGTCCTGGCCCGAGTTTCCACATACCGAATAAACAAGGAAAAGACGCTTATGTGCCCCGTGCCGAAGGAAAAGAAAAACGAAAAGAAAAAAGAGCTCCAAGTTGTTGTTACGCCAGAAAAATGCCAAAAACACATGCATGCGGCGGCCCAGAATATGAAAATCTTGGGCGTGTGCCCTCTGCGCGATCGCTGATATGTGTGAAGGGCGTCGCCGAGTGGTAACAAACAGACTGCTGACTCTTTCCTCGATGGAAAACCTCTGCCGCCGCTTCTTGCTTTTTGTTGCATCCGCGCCCGTGTTTTGTCGTCTTTTCGTGCTTCTTTTGCTCATGTCTTGGCGAAGTCTACTGCGTAGCTGGGCTTGTGAACCGCGTGTATCTTTTGAGACGCCGCATGCCGCCTAGCAGAGCAGATGTCCGCTGGCACAACATGCAACCCCCAAACACCCGTGTGGTCTAGTACAATACAAAGCCAGCAAACAACTGTCTCTCCAAGGGCGAATGACAGTATCAATGAAAGTGGGTTCGAAACCTCCAACTACCCACCCTTTCGATCCGCTGCATTTGCAGGGAGAGGCTCGCCGGGACTCTTCTGCTCAGCCGACTTTTTCTTGTTCTTTTTGGTGTTGCGACCGTTGCGTGGCGGCTGCTGCTGCCATGAGCCGTTGTGGGTCGCACCAGCGGATTTGCTGCCATTCTCTGCTCCTTGTTGAGCCTTGCCCTTCTGTTGTCCGTTGCGGTTTTCTTTGGTAGGATTTGATGGCAGCGTATGAGATGCACGACGGTTCTGCTGACTGATGTCTTTTGCCTGTGCTTTCACACCATTAATGAGCTTCCCAGCATCGTTTGACCGACTTGCTGATGGCGAAGGAGTGCGCGTTTCGAAGACTGGGGACAACAGTGGCAATGTGGCCGACTTGACCTCCTGAGGAGGTATTCGTGCTGGATTCGAAGTGTCCAGAGACGGGAGCCCGTTGGTATAAGCAGGAGTACGCCATTGAGGAGGAAGAGTACGCTTGGGAGAGATCTCCTCGCTTTGGTTATTCTTCTGACCATTGCTCTATTCGTAGGTCATCCATCCTTCTGGTAGTGGAGGGAAAGACTGTTGACCCTCGCTTGGCACACGCGTCAATCCGTTTGATTCGACCGAGGGGCTGCTTCTTGTTGAACCATTGACTATAGGTGGGCCCATCGAATCTGCTGCAGCGATCTTGTGGCGTTGCATCTCTTCCAGAACCATTTGCTGACGTGCCTGAATCTCATTGATCTGATGCATAGCTTGTTGGTTCGAGAAAATGCCTAGTCCATTGGTTTTCGATAGATCAGGTGGCATTGACTCAATTGTGTCGCTCCTAATACGAGGCTCCCGTGGGGGAGTTGGAAACGAGCCATTCACGATCACTGGCCCGCTATCAACGGGCGGTCGAACGGAATCCACGCGAGCTTTGCGCTGGTCATTGACTGCCACATTGGGGTCATGAACTCCAGTTGAGTAGCTCCTCATGTGGCCACCAAGAGGTGATGGCGACCGCGATACTCGTCGCAAGGCAGTGTTCAGAAGAGGCTGTGTTATCTCAGAGGACACACGTCGGCGGCGTTGGGCTAATTCGCTAAAAGAAGGAATTGGTCCAACCACATAGTCCTGCAGTTGACGTGGTTGAGGCTGATCTACAACGTAATAGCCAGGGTATTCTTTCGGCGGCGCGGCCTCCAGGGGTGGCGCAGTCACTTCGGGTACGACAGGCTCCGGATGGCTTGAAAGTGGGCTGTATTGGACGTCCGAAGCCGATTGCGGCACATGACTGTCTTGCGGGGTGGACCGCGCGATTGGATATCCAGCGAAAGTCGCTGTGGCAGGATCGAAGTATTGCGGTACTGTCTGGTAGCCTGCAGGTATCGGCTGCGGTGCAACACCGCGTGGGGGTTGCGAATGCGAGCGAAGTGATGCGGTATCACTAGCATTGGAAGGTCGATGGACTTGCCTCCGAAGACCAGGAATGCTAGTGCTTAGTGACGGAGACGATGGATTCGTTCGGGTCCCATCTTGCGACGCAGCATCTTGTGATTGTGCTGGATTGTAGAAACCAGGATAATGGTAAAGAAAGCCTTGTGGAAGGCTGTTCGATGGGATCTGAATCTCGCCTAAGCGAGGACTTGAGTTTCCGTTGACGTATTGCGTTTTTTGGGGCGAACCGGACACGTTGCTTGAGCCACGGTTCTGTGCCTGGGCTTGGGCAATTGCATGTGCATGCATCTGAGCCGCTCGTACCTGCTGACTTTGCTGAGCATGTTGTTGTGCAGCCAGGTGTGCCCGAAGGTTGTTCGACTGCATTTCTAAGAGTTGATACTGTTGAGCCAAATGATCGTGAAGCTGGAGCTGATCATGCATACCCCTAGGGAACGGAAAGTATTCTTGTCCGGGCCCAGCGGAGATAGGCGGGCTATGCAAGAAAGGCGGCCGACCTTGCAGGTAGGAGTTGCTGCCGGATGATCTTCTGCCGTTATTGTTCTGATTCCTCGGATTGAAACCACCTCGGCCTCCACGGTGATTTGATCCGCCGCGGCCATTTCGCGTGGGGACACTGGAAGTGATGGTTGCCTTCTGTGACTGTGGCTTCTTGAAGATGGAGCTCGACTGCTCCTGGGCAGGAAATTCATACTGCTCACACGCCTTTTCAAGCTGTTGACTGTCTGCAAGCAGATCGAAAGCACGACGTATCTCCATATGAATTCCACGCCAAGCATAATCGTCCGCGGAATTGCCCAAATTTCGGTCAGTACTAAAAGGCTCTTCAACACAAAGTCGGTTTACACCTTCCTTCTGTCCGCCTCCAGGGTGCCAGTTCTTCTCCTCTCGTTGTATGCGACAGCCCTGGCGTACGGATACTACAATCTTCTCGTAATCGACTTCGTGGCCGTAAAGCCGGAAGAAATGAAACAGCAATTGTCCGAGACTCTCAGCATTGCTTTTACCGAAACCTCGCAAGGCTTCGAGATCGTCCGCGAAGCTGGACAGGGAAGGCTTTCCGGTTTCTTGGTCTATCTTCCTGTCCGAAAGCTTGTGTAGAGAGGGGAGGATGGGCGGATCGCGTGTTTGTAGAAAATTAAGGATCATGCATATCCAGGTGTACGAGCTGATTGTACCACCAATGCCTGCGTCATGTTAGCAGGGCCTGCGCAACTAGTGAAGCACCTACCAGCATCATTCAGGATACGCCTCTTAGTCCAATGCTTGACGATCATGGCGAGTGGCCGCACGCGATCATCAATTTGGACGTAGAGGTTGATCATGCGAGTATTCTCAAGCGCCGCGACGTTGTTGACGTTCATATCACACGAAAGCTGCAACTCAGGATCCCAGACTTTCACGATCCGGACCTTGGCCGCCGGTATGCACACAACACGCTCCATGCCGTCTGCAAATGTCAGTGGGGCGAGAAAAAAGCTGTATTAAATGACCTACGCTTGTCGAGAGCCTCGGCGAGCATGTGCATCTCCTCCAGCCGTTTCATCGGCGTCTGGATGCATATGTCAACTAGGTGAGTTAGCATAGTTTGTCAAGCAGATAAACGGTTGTCTCACCATCGCTCTCCGCTGTCCATAACATGTTGCCAGAAGACCCAAAGATTGAGACCTTGAACTCGTTGCCCGGAAACTCCGTCTCCAGTATGCGCTGCACCTTGGCCACGAATTTGTTCCGTACGGCGGTGTTCTCTTGGGTCGGCTGTATCCGGTCGTACAGCTCACGCATATCGCCACTAAGCTTATCGTCCTCGTGGGGATCCAACGCCTTCTTGGGCTCCTCTTTGGCCTTTTCTAATATGTCGGAAGAGTGGTAGGGCATGCGCCTCCTCCCCAGCGAGCCGACATTTGTCTCAAATTTGCACTTGACCGGGCGCGGCGGGCGAAGGGTGGGCATGGTGCTGTTCGCTTCAGAGGCTACGGAGCGTGGCGAGTGGCTGCCCAGTCCGCCGTTCGGGGACGGGGAGCGTGAGCATGTGTCGTATCGGCGGGCGACCTGTAAGGGTGTGGATGGCACAGAATTGGAGTGCTGTGAGACGATGGACGGGCGCTGGACGCGGGCCATGGCGCCTGCTTCTTCTCGTTTGCTGGCCATATTTGGTGCTGGCGCCCCGTTTGATGTCATCGTCGGCGCGCTGGACTGCACGCTACACAGCGACTCCTTATTCCCATCTGCGGTATCTTTCGGGGCGGGTGCCGACTTGGGCTGTTTCTTGGGCAGAAGACGGGCTGAGTCCCGCTGCGGTGGCGGGCTCAGGGAGTGGGGAGACACGATGACGGCGGGCAGGGGCGTGTGCGAGGCGGCGGGATGCAGTTCGTCGATGCGCGCAAGCTGCAGGAACGGGTGCAGCAGCAGATAGGGCGGGGCGTGCAGAGGGCGTGCAGGTGAGTGCACGAATGGCGAGTAGGGCGGCGTCCAGATGTTCAGGGCGGCGGGCGGCTGCTCGACGAGGGAGGCGCGCTGCTTGGTCTGGCGGTCGGCCGAATGGATGGGCAAAGGATGCTGAATGTAAAGATAGGCAGAGCTGCTGTGGCGGCGGTCGCCCATAAACTTCTGTGGGCGTCGAGTGGAGAGCCGTGTGGAGGGGGCTGTTGCTGTAATGCGACTGGACTGCAGACCTGGGGGCCCTGGCTACGCGGCAATGGCGTGTGGAGAGTGAAGGTCGGGCAGGTCACGTTCTCGTCTGGTGAGCACCACACGGGCAACGGGCAGTGAATGCAGTGGAATTCGACGTCGTGTGTGAACCCCTGCTGCGGAGAATCAATGGTTCGCTGGAATTCGGCGCGGAGAGCGGCTCAGGGACGAACTCGAGGGGCCAAGGAAAGGGCAGGCGGCGCCGCTGCTGCAATGCGAGAAACAACAACGAGAGAGCGGGAGTCTAGTGGGAGGCGAGAGTATGCAGCGGGCGAAAGTGTGCATATACACTGGCTCGGAGTGGGTAAATCGCGGTCAAGGAGGGATGAACGCCAGGGCCGCAGCTGGGACTAGGATGGTTCGGGATGGCCTGGCCTGGCACCTCCACGCGCTACATGCGCTGCTCAGGGCTGTCACAGGGACGTTTTGATACCTGCCAATTTATTCACGCCAATATTCACGCCAATTTGTGCCGCGAGCTCTTCCACGACCCAGTCCCCGCTGCTTGGGTGCACTTCCGAGTCTTCCTTTCTTGAGGCCACGGCACAACGAAGTTTCTCCTTCCCCATGCAAACTTTCTTTCCCCGCTTGTCAAAGAGAGAGACAACGGAAAAAAGCACCACTCCGCCGCCACCGCTGCCCATCTGACGACACCATTGGACGTCTCTCGTGTTACGCAGTCAGCCGTCATCAGCCACCAGCCATCGTGGGGTCTGACCGGAGCAGAGATGCATGGTATGAGACTCGCCTTGGCGGCCGTAGTCCGGACAGTGTGCATCGGGCACGCCTGCGCTCTTCTGTAACGACAGTGCCATTTACATAACCCAACAAAGCCTCAGATCCCCAAGATGCACTACAAGCGCGTCTGGAATCTAGCATGCCCCGTCCGCCGGGTGTGCTAGTCATCTGATGTGGCATAGACACCCCCGTCCAAGCCGCTTACTGAGTGTAAAAGGAAAGTTGCAAGTAGCCAGTCGTTTTCGGCCTTTGGACATCATTGCTGAAGCCGTACTCTTCGGACACCGGAGACACCAGCGGCTCGTCGCCCTCTGCTCATGATGCGCTGACTACAAAGCCCACCCTGCCGAGCTCAAATCGCAGAGCGAAGTGCACTCTGGAGCACGATAGGACGATGCAGCCAACCCCCGCAAGAATGTCCCTCAAAATTGCAGCCCCCCGTGGCACACGGTGAGACTTCTTCCAGATTCGGTTGTTACCTAAAGAACCCTATATACAGCTGCCAAGAGGCTCTCAGACCCATATCTCATCTTTTAAGCATGCCAGTATGCACACCTCCTGCAGGGACAGTCCACTGGTAGAGCGCGTGCATCCGCAATACAGATCCAAACATAGCAGCAGGCAAATTCCTCGGAGGAACTCAAGTGTTTCACTCACCAATCAAGATGACGTTCCCGAGATCCGTAGATTACCTTAATCTGTGACACTCGTTTGCCCACCGGATTTATTTGAGGATGCCGCCCACCCGCCCGCCGCGGCTTGACCCTGACTACGGCACGGCATTCTGAGCCAAGTGCGCAGTTCTCGCTACGGCAGGCGCATCACGCTAGCACGGAAGGAACCATGTCATGCATCACCAATGCCGAGGTCGCTTTATCGGCTGACGTCTATCAAGATCATGTTGGCTCCTCGACTTCTACGCGTTGATCCACCTTCAGCATACCTGCGCATCCCAAACTCCGGCCGTAGAGCGTTTTCGTCCACAATGACACCACAACGCATTGGTGAGCTGTGAGCAGCATTCTTGTGCGACAGTGGCTCACTGTTAGATAGCGAACCCCGCCCTGTTGTATGTCAACCCTCTCCAGATGGTCAATCGCCTCTTATATCGCGTCTAGTATCTGCGACTTGCAAGAGAAGTTCCGGCCTGCCATCTATGAATTCCCCAAGGTAGTCTCAACAGCGCAAAAGCTGCTGCGCGCGAGTAAGTCCATCGGCATCCCAAACTACGTACTCGCTACACCTCACGCCTCTCGAACCATCCAGCCCTCGGCTTACACAAACTTCAGGCCACGTCTTAAACATACCTGTCTTTGCCACTACCCAAAACAAGGCCCGACTCGGCGAGACATGTCCAGAACTAGGGCTAGATGCGCAAGGCGGCGTCAAGACCGAATGCCATGTTGATAAGACGCTCTTCTCGATGATGTACGGCATGACAAGCGTGCAATACACTCAAGGGTACAAGAAGTAACACCTCACAGCACTCCCGACGTAAGAAACGCTCTTGACAAGCTAAACGCTACTGGCCCACTCTCGTGCATCATCGTCGGCATCGAGAGCCACATCTGCGTCACACAAACCACCATCGATCTGCTTCGAGCGGGACACAAGGTCTACGTCATCGCCGATGGAGTCAGCAGCTGCAACAAGGAGGAAGTCCCAATCGCGCTGGCACGCCTGAGGCATGAAGGTGCAGTGGTGACGACGAGCGAGAGCATAATGTACGAATGCGTGGGAGACGCAGGATCAGATGAGTACGTCCGATTTCCCCTGAAAGCGCGCACACCGTCGGATCTCAACTAACCCAACCGCAGGTTCAAGCAGATAATCAAAATCGTCAAAGAGACGTCTCAGAGCACGAAAGATGTCCTACAGACTCTTTGTAAGATTTAATTGTAATAATTCAGCGACCATTTCCCTTCAGTTGTTTCTCAGTGTCGAACAAGTCAATGTACTCACAGAGGAAGTTTCCTGCTTTCATTCGTTATGTTATAACCTACCACCGTTCTATTTGGATTAACATCCCGACACAACGCCTCCCTCTCGTGGCCTTGCATTGGGTACGGACACATGCGCACCGGCGCTGTTGAATTACAGCGGGAGGTGAGTTTTATTCAGCGTGTAAGAGCCGGTGTGGGCTATGAAATGTTTCCTTGGTGTCGTGATTTGTGGAATCGTCCATGTTGTTGGCCAAATTGCGTGCGATTTGGTATTGAGCATCAGAGCTATTGAAGTTGGGATATCTGCCTCCGCAAGACTTGGAGAAGGAGAAGTCGTAAAGCTACGAACCTGCTCCAAAAGGGTGTGTTGGTTCTGTGTTTATTCTGGTTTGTTCTGGGACGAAAGATGGATGAGCTTACTTATAAGATGAGGACTAATAGCTGCTTGGAGACGAACGGGGCGAAACGTGGGGCCTGATCCGTGCATCTACGGGGCGTCACTGCGCCACAAACATGTCTTTGCGAATAAGTTTCAATTTTTTCTCTGGTTGCGGTTCAGAGGTGAATTCTGATTGCTATTCTCAAGAACTGCATTTGCTGGACTACCCCGGGTCTGCTGTGACTAGGGTGCTTCTCGGTCGTCTGGAGATGAAGACAGCAGGCAACCACAGTGCTCCGCCTTACTCTACGCCCGGGCGGTTATTTATTTGGGTACCACACCCTGGACGTCTAGGCGAGGGCAGCATTCTTGTTCTTTTTGTGTTTGCATTCAGTGGAGTTCGAAACCAACTTCGACTCGAAGGATCAGGGCGATGTGAGCATTGCTGACCGTAGGCGGCACAGAAACAAATTGAGGCGAAAGCTATCCACAATCAACAGTAACGGATGACGAAAGCGGGCCCGATCGACACGCACAGATCGTGCTCAACCAAAGAAAGGCTACTTACGCCCGCCGCATGCTCACGGCGACAAAACGTAAATGCCCGACAGCCGAAGGATGAGTTGCTTCCAAACCGAACGAGGCTGAGGGCGGCACAGCATATACCGCAAGCTTTGTATGTCGATCAGACCTCAACATGACTTGGCTACCACAGACATGTCAAGTATGAAGTACATGCAAAAAATCAAGCATACTTCTCCAGTAACACAAACACCATCCGAGATTCACTCCTCACACCACCAACCAGCAAGATGCAGAAATTCACCCTTGTCCTACTTTGTTCGGCTCTTTCTACAGCCACAGCGAGAGTGGTAGTCGTGCCAGCGCCTGGCCCTTCAAACCCTCCAGGCCCCGAGCCTACCATCGGGACGGCCAATGCCATTGTGGCTAGAGACACTCCTATCCCAGATGGGTGGGTCGTACCTTCATCTACCTTCCAATCCACGAAAGATTACAGGCTTATGGCTAGGGCCACACCCGCAGCTGAGACCACGACCATACGAGCTAGGTAGAGCGAGATAATCGACTTCTTTGGAACCGAAGCACTTGTGCAAAACAGCGACGGCATTCGACACGTTCTACCACCTCGATGTAGGGCAACCTGGTGTACGCGTTCACACGTGCAAGTGCGATCTCACAAACGCGCCGCGATGCTCCTGCCTGCGCAAGTGCATATTGCGAGATTATAAAAGGACGGGCAACTCTGGGGACTACGAATAGGTGTACTAGTCCGAAAGGCTAGCTGTGAAGTGTGTGCTACATGAAAGACCGTAAATTAAGTAGGAAGCGAAAATAAGGACGTTCCCAAGTGCTGTTCTTTTTGTGACAATTAGGGGGAAAATTGACATTGTTTTTCATGTTCTCTACGATCACTCCCGCAACTTCCCTACTCTCTCTCGGACTATGTTAAAACGCACGAGGTTTCAACCAGTGACCAGTACGCAATCAAAGGTCGTCGAACAAAAGAACTACAACTCCGACCGATCGAATCGCAGATATCCTGCGAGGCACATGAATGATCTGAATTTCGAGAAATCCAAGTGTATGATTCGCTCGGACAACTTCCGCCGCATCTAATCTACTTGACGAACATGCTTTGCTGATCCTGACAAATGGCTCACGGGATTTCACAGTTCGGCTCCGAACTTAACGCAGATGCAACTCGCTTTAAACCCGGGGCGTTCTCAGCCTCTTCTGTATCCGGCTCTCACACATTGTGGCGTCATGGCCACACCTGAATTACAATTTGAGAATGCACGTCCTGGGGTTCCAATCACTAGTGTGGGCGGCACTTCGCGGGTAGCCAACGTAATCCCCTGCCTTAATTCAAACCCTAGCACTCGCTCGGTAATAGTGATGGCTGTGACACAGCATGCTGCTAACGTACCTTATTCTCCAGTCATGATGACTATTTTACGTCGCTGATATTTCCGTCAGCAATTGGCATCATACAGAAGCGGCAGAAAGCGAATTGTGGAGGCCTGGAAGCTGGTAGACAGATGTTATAAGAGCACCTTGTTTGAAGATTTCTCGAGCAAGTACAGAGTTTTCTGGTAGTCGAACATGAAGTATTTTTCGGCATTCGCCGTATTCCTACTTGCAAATGGCGCTCATGCCCTTCCCGCACCTGCGCCACAGGCGTCCATGGGCGGCGCCATGTCGTCTCAAGGAGCTTCATCAATTGACACGTCCGCCCTTGTCGACTTGCCTCTTCCATCTGGCGCTGCAGGGTCTCTTCGTGGCTCAGAGGCCTTGATCGGATACAACCCTTCTAACCCGATCACAAAAGAGACAACTGTGATCCCTCCCAGTGACTTTGAGCTTGGTCCCGGGCAGTCAGAAGATGCAGATCTTGGACTGTACATCGATCTAAGCACTGTAAAGAATCCGCAACCAATTCGTGGAGGCACTACAGGTCCGACCGAACCAGGTCCTCGGCAAGTATACAACCACCTTGTGAATTAGACAATGATCTAACGGTGATTTCAGCACTCAAGCATATGACCGTCTGAACAGCGATATCTATGCTCCGCCAACCTCTGATATGGGCGATGTGAGCAATGCAAAGTGGCCCTTTGGTCTCAGTCACAACCGTCACGGCCTTGCAGGTGCTGGGTGGGCCCGATCGCAGAATACGGACCAACTTCCTAGTTCTGTTGCTATAGCTGGAACAAATATGCGTCTTAGTCCGAACGCATATCAGAAGCTGCATTAGCATCAACAAAATAAGTAGGCGTTAATGCTAAACAGAAGTGTCCGAATTGCCTCTATAAACGAAGGCAGTAAGACATTTATTAACGATGTTCAAGCAGGCAATGTCTGGTTCTTTCCTGCCGGTATCCCGCACTCTATTCAAGCGTTCGAGAATAGCTGTGAATTCCTCCTTATCTTCGATGACGGTGGCTTCAGTGAAGAAAATACCTTCCTCCTTTCCGAACTCATGCTGCGCAACCCCAAAGAAGTCATCGCGAAGAACTTCCGCACCTCCGTTGAGAAACTCGCGCCTTTGCCTAAAGAGCAACTCTGGATCTTCCCCGGTACTCCCGCGCCATCGAATATCAGCGAGCAAAATGTTACCGGGCCCGCTGGCATTATCCCGTCAAGTGTGAGTTACAGCTACCACTGGAGTCAGCAACAACCTCTCCAAGTTCCCGGCGGATCCATCAAGATCCTCGATCCCGCGACATTTCCTATCGCGAGTAAGTTCAGCGTAGCGTTAATCACCGTCGAGCCCGGCGCCATGCGCGAAATGCACTGGCACACCACATCCGACGAATGGTCGTATTTCCTCGCCGGCACCGCACGCCTCACAGTCTACGAAGCGCCCTCATCATCTCGCACATTCGACTTTTCGGCCGGCGACGTGGGATACGTCCCTGTTCCCAACGCCCATTACCTCGAGAACACAGGCAACGAAACGTTGATATACATGGAGGTCTTGCAGGCTCCGCAGTATTCTGATATCAGCGTAAATCAGTGGCTGGGACTTACGTCGAAGCAGATTGTCAAGGATCATTTGGGTTTGGATGATGAGATTATTGATGGGTTCAAGAAGACGAAGGAGTTTGTTATACAGGGGAATCGAGACTTGACGGCGACGAATTTCACGGAGAAGAGATTTGCGCCGGGCGACCACGGTGGTGCGTAAGGTGGTTCATGGATTAAGTAGAAAGGTTTATGAAGATGCGCACTAGACGTAGGTGATTTACAGCAAAGACTATCTAGGTATGAAAGCCGAATTATTGCATTGATCCTGTTTGACAGTTGTTCATGTACTACTCGTTCCTTAAAACTTACTTCAGTTCTACCCCATATGATACGTAGTGTGCCCCACTTTATGTGACACCTGTCATGGTAAGCGGCATGCACTCAGCCTCCCGAGGTGATCTTGATCGTTTTGGTTTCAGCCTGCTTCTACTTTCTCACACACCAAACTTTAAAATGTCCTTCGGGTTCTCTATTGGCGACTTCATTGCAATTGGAAAGCTGATTAAAGACATTTCATCTTGTCTCCAGGATGTGGGTGGTGCGAAAGCGGAGTACCAAGAGCTCCTACGCGAACTGGAATGTCTTCAGCAGGCTTTGCAGTATCTCGACAAGCTGCAACAGGGCAGGTCTTCCTCGCCATCCCTGAACCTTGACTCGATCAAATATGCCGCGCTGAGCTGTCGACTTCCCCTGGAGCAGTTCCTGGGCAAGATGCAGAAGTACGACAAGTCTCTCGGAGTCTGGGAAAAGACGGGCGTGATTAAGAGCGCCACAGATAAGCTGAAGTGGGGCTTTGGGCAGAAGGAAGAGGCTCGCAAACTCCAGGGCTATCTGAACATTCACGTCGGTACTATCAATATCTTGTTAGCAGAGCATGGCTTAGAGAAGATGGACCTCGCCTCCAGCGAGGCTGCTGCAGGCCAACTACTAATCCGGGAACGATTGGAAGACACTCGAGGCATAGTTGAATCGATCAGGGGAAACATGAATGCGCAATCTCTTGTCATAGAGACAACCCAGAAGATGACAGCGCGATTGTGCGAGATGATTGGTGGAGAACTCAGGACATCCTGGAGATCTTTGGGCGAGATGATTGCTAAAGTATTGTGTGCATCCCTCTCAATCTTTCTAAGTTCATTCTTGCTAATAGGTACTCAGCGTCTCCACACAGCAAACATACACCATACTCCTTGAGATTAAGAGCTCTCTAGCGAAGCCGGATACTCGTTGGGCTTTCTTCCAAGCTCCTTTAGCCGTAGAGGATACACTCGGCTTCAGGTTTCCCGTGCCGTCCGAGTACGATTTTGATCTTCTAGAGGCCGTCATTAGGCAGAGGTTCAAGACCGGGCCCGGATCAGTGGAAGTTCGCGCGGGCGACTACGAGTACTTCAAGACAAACAATAGCACGGACGTACTTTCCCGCAATACGCGACTACTGCCAGGAAGCTCGATCACGATGGCTGTAATAGTAAATCGCCCATCATTGACGGACGAGTCATATCCGATGCCGAGATGTGATTCAACTCAGACCACTGAATGCTCTGGTGGTGGGAGAAACTGGTAAGTGTCGCTTGTCTCATGTATCGATGCATGACTGACTGTGGTCAGCTGCAAATGTGGTGTTTGGTTCTCGCCCACCCAGAGAAAGCCCAAGTCAATCCATGATTTGATACAAGCCACGTTGTCGTCCACAAGCTCAACAAAAGATCTGATCTCAGAATTTGACTCCAAATAAATCAGCAAGCGAGCTAAGATTGAGCCTGTTGGGAGAAATGAGGATATGTTCAAAAACGTGAGACTAGCACAGCAAGAGGTTGAGTCCTGTTTTATGCTACCTTTAGATCGTCCTGAACAATTACTCGACGCTGGTTCTGATTCTTTCGTGCAAAACACGGAGAAACAGGAAGAGAGAGGCCCAATCGAGTTCAATCAAGCACTCAGCTACGTGAACAAGATCAAAAACAGATTCTCAGACCGGCCTGAATTATACAAGGTGTTTCTCGAAATACTCGAGGGACGTCAACTGCGATCAGCACCGATCTCTGAAATTTATCCAGAAATCGTGGAATTGCTCAGGTCGGAACCTGACTTGACAGATGAGTTTAAACTATTTATGCCAGAGTCTACTCGTCTCTACAGTGACACTTCAATTAAGTGTGTCATTTGCCACGATAATTATGAAATGGATCGCCTAAATCCACCATTACTGAAAAAAACGTCACGCGGTTTTGCTTGGGTATGTGCTCCATGTAGTACAGCGCAAGAAAAAAGACTCGAAACCCTCCGGGAAGATGACGATGCCCTCAATGAACAATTCGAAGCGCTACAGAAAGAAAAAATGATGCAAGCTGTACAGGACGTGGACCATTTGAACAAAGGTAGCCAATCTCGTTCCACCGGCGATGCTTCAACCACGCATATTGTCCCTGGAACACCTATCAAGTATCACAAACAAGCAGTATCCGAAGATCTTGAAAACAGGAAAAGGAAGAGGGGAGACGACTGAGAGTTAATTGCATGAAGATGTATTCAAAGCATAGCCAAATCTGCTTAGGGTTTAATCATAAAGAGATTGGATTTTGTTATGTATGGTAATGTAGAAGGCTAGAAAGATCGCAATCCTAGCTAGCCACAAAGTCTAGAGGTCTTGGTTAACGCCAATCATCTGGCAAGGCAATCTCAGATTCAGTAACCGAATCTGTCATATCAGGAGCAGGAACGTGCTTTAGCTCACGGATATGTCGCCGGCACATGGGGCACCGGGCATCAGACCCCAAAACTTCCATATAGCAACCTTTCCCGAAGATCTGGCGACAACAAGGTGTCTTGATCGGCGAGTTGTCGAAGTTAGGAGAGTCCTCGTCGAAACGCAAGTAGCAGATCGAACATTCCATGTCTTCGGCAGGGATGGAAGCGATCTCAAGCTGTTCGAACGTAGCGACCAGATCAGAAGCTTCGGTCAAAGAGAGCGTAGTGTCATCATAATCGTCCTCTGGAAACAGTGGTCGCCGTAGGAGTTCGGCGCGGCTAGTACAAAGATATACCGACTCAAGTGAGAGCCATTGCAGCAAACCCTCACGACGAAGATTATGATCGACGAAAGCATGGGGCGATGTGTGCTGGTCAGTGAGCTGGTCGCACATTTCCAAAAGTTTGTCGAATGCTGGGTGCGGAGTGTAGTTCGGAGAAATAGTGGTACAGTCATGAGCCTGCATCTCTGCTTCCATAGCAACACCTGCATCCATGAGCTCTTGTGCTGTGAAGGGAAAACGGGCCGGATCGTTCGGATGCAGTGAGTGAGATCGTTCGAAACCTAGTGCAGGTCCGTGCTCCAGTAGATCTTCTAGCACAGTATAGAAGCCCTTGTACTCAAGCGCATCTGGGTCCTGGTCCCATGGATGAGGCATGACGCCAGACTCAGGTAGGTCATCTTCGAAGAACGATTCGAAGAAGTCTCCCAATGGGTTCATGTTTGTGGCCAGCTCCAGGAACCGAGAATATGCCGGATGCGGCTCGTAGTTTGGTACTGAATCTTTACACTGAGCAGTATACTTCTCTTGCTCGTACTCAACACCTGCTACATATAGCTGGTGGCGCGTCGCAGCATCCCATCGTCCGAAACGCCCGAACTCACTGAAAGAGCCGGGAGGCATTGGACGAGCCCAAGACGGGGGAGATAATGGAGGACCATAAGTGCCGGGGATGAATGGAGAACCGTGAGACGGAGGAGGCGATGGAGGAATCCAGCGAGTCAAGTCTCGCGCAAGATTGGCAAATGCTGCTTCGCCAACTTCCTGTACCAAGGATTCCATAAGCTCGTCCATCTGAATAGTCGCTGGACCAATGTTATTGGTGGCTTCCCGCTCCGTGCGCACGGCCACGCTTGCGCGAATGAGCTCGGCAACAGTGATAGGAGCCTGAACAGGCGCAGCAGATGAATCTGACATGTCTGATGGTGGTGAAATAGCTAGAGTGCTGAGTTCTGTGCCCAAGTGATCGACTTCTGTGTGGTGTGAGGATGTGGTGTGGAAAGGCAGTTGTGAAGTCCTGAAGAGAGGTTGCTGGATGAGTTGGAAGTTTAATTTGAAATGTAGAAGAGATTTTTATATCAATAGGAAGATATTACACTGTTTAAGAAACAGTAGATGTATCTTAGCCTTCATTCAAGACTATGTGCTCCTGCGTGTAATGGAGGTCGAATCACATAGTGATAATCGCAAATGCAACAAGGTCTGATTGAGGCGTGTGAACTGTATGCATACATCCGTGGTAGATTCACAACCATTTTTTTTAGTCAAGTCATGCGTCATGCTTCGATCCCTGTGACGATGGCGGCTCAAGTCAAACGGTGGTGAATGGTACTTTCACGCTTGGCAGCCTGACTAGCGAAGCGCTTGTCAAAGTGCGTTTAGCACCCGCAAAATCTGCACAGCAACGTTTTCCCCATATCCAAGTCATCAATCTAACGAGTTAGTAGGAATGCCGCGACTCTACTTCATTGTGCGCTTCGAGGCGGACAATGAGATGAGATCATCCTGCCGAACCAAGGACATCACGATAACCGGGCTGCCAGCAGCTTTGGAAGCCGACACAATGCGCACTATCAAGACATACACTGTTATAGACGAAGAGGTCGCTGGTGGCCCTTGGACCTACCGCGTCGCATTCGAGATCATCAACATGGACGGCAAGGACATGCACGTCTCCTACGGCAGCGTCTCTCGTGACGATACACTTCAACGTCTCAACGGCATCGTTAATATCGTCAAAAAACACGATGCAGACAGAATCAAGAACGACAACATCGGTAACAAAGACCCTGAGGACGAGATCTACGACATGCCGGATAGCAACGACAGAGCTGGAGTTGGCCGCGAGGTGGACAAGTGCGTAAAGATCAGGCTGCGAGCGGATCGCTTTCTCTGGTACGAACTGTTCGTCGTCGATGTCGAAGACCGGGCGAATTGGAAAGCGAAGGAGCCTGACGTGCAAGAAGGAGGAGACAAGAAGAGGAGAAAGTTGGATATTGAGGAGGCTGTAGGCGAAGACATGGATATTGTTGACGATCTCGACGACAACGGCATCGATGCGCCGTAACTGTCAGGACACAAACACCGGGTGTCTGGAAATTCCCCCAGCGATTCAGCACCTGCATTTCGCGATGCGCGCGTCCACAGCTCTGGCTCTTTTGATCAAGTCTTACATTCTGGAGAGCTACATATGGCGTCAAACTATACAATCACCGCTTAGTGCAACAATGTCGACGTCTAATGCCACGAGGCACCGTTTAACTTCCTATACATCTTGCCTTCGCGGTGCATCAACATGTGACGATTTGCTAGTTGTTTCCAACATAACCCGAAACAATCGACTGTACGTTTGCCAATCATCAGTCGATCATGAAGTCTAATGACCAAAAGCCGATGCGCCCTAAACTGCTCTATTCGCGCTGCTGCACTCACAAATTTAGCAGCCAAGCTACAGCATGGTCATCATCATTGCTTATGTGATACTGCAGTCGAAATCAAAGCGAGCCACAAAGCCGGACATTCTCATCGAGCACATTCTAACGCCTAGCACTACGACGTTCTCACCATTAGACCTAGCGTAATACCAGTACGATGGAACCGACATGGTTCCTGCGGACAACCCAGAAGGCTGCCACTTCAGATTCAGAGCTCGCATACTGAGAACCGACTCATCGTCATGCTGTGTAGTTCGTTGGGGATGGGAGTTTGACATTTCGAGCGCTAGGGATAAGCACTATGAGTGCGTACTAGACTTAAGAAACGCGATGAGATATGGGAGGATTGTCATGGAATGGACACAGAAGCGACGCGCAGGAGGGATGAGCTCACGTGTTGTTGCAACACGAATTGTACGTCGACCAGCATCATTGGTGGGAGTTGAAGACGACTGAAGTAGTTGTGCCTGAGTACGTGATGTCGTGAAGGAGATGGCGAGTCGCACATCCGAAATCTAGGTATTCTTTGGGCAGTTTACGGGCGTCATTGTACACCTGATTGACAATGATGGTTAGTTGAACCGCCGTCAGGCTCAACTGACTTAAACTCGAAGAGCTCCCAGAAGTCGTCTCAAATCACACATGTGAATATACTACGCAGTAAGACAGGCGTGCTGGTTGGACTGGTCATGCTTGACTGATTGCGAGCCTTCATGCTGATCTCCTCTTTGATCGATATCGACCGTCCACTATCTCAGACTTAGAAATTCGGTGAAGTGACTCAAGTCATGAATATGACAAAAGATCAAGTCAACACCCTCACATATAGCTTGCTAGTCATATCTGCGGCTCCGCGGCGTGACGGATACGAAAGGGGTACCAATCTAGGACAAGTTTGCGAAAGAAGAAGTATTGCTACAAGTCGCTCCTGCGTGATAACAGACTCGAAGTGGCCCAAACAGATAGTCATTGTCAGGTCGTCCTATGATGCTGTCGGTGGTGATGTCATCTTCCAGTGAGCGTTGCATCGCCATTATGAACGCACGTCCGTGGTTGGAACCCGACGTTATGCCGCGCTTCACGTGATCTCGTATCCTTGGCGCTTACCTTGGAAAGGCTTCAATCGGCTCGAGCGGCGCCACACCGTCTCGGTTAACAGAGTAGACCGGAGATTTCCATGTCCACTTCCTTTCCTGACAGCGCGAGTAATTATTCATGTCTTGTTTCAGCAGCCAATACCTAGCCGAAAATAAAGTGGCCAGCGCACGAAAAGGGCTAAGCAGGATGGGATGCTCCTTAGGGTTATCGATTGTCCAGGGTCACCTCAATGTTTCCCCTGGTGGGATTGCGTTCTAGGCTAATCGTCCGCTGCAGTGATCCAAGGGGCAAGGATCGATCAGCACGGAAAGGGTAGGCGACTCCACACCCGAAAATAGATTCTCACCACTGCAACCGTTGTATGCTAGGCTCCGTAAACACGAGAGACTTGCATCATGGTCGTACTCGGCAGCGGTCAACATTGTACCACAGGTATATAACTCAACGGTTCTTCTTTGCCAGGAAGACACCACCATCACTCATCACTTCCAACACATCCTTCCATCTACCAACCAGCCTTTAATACCATCACCATCAAGATGCAGTTCTCCACCGTCGTCCTCGCTCTCGCAGCCACTGCCTCTGCTGCCGTTCTTCCCCGCGCCAACCCCCAGGGCCAATGGCTCGCCACCTTGACCCTCGGTCCCGTTGTCGAGGATCTCTACCTCACTGCTGAGTTCACTTCCGACGAGTACTCCGGTGACAACAAGCTGCACAACGCCTGCGTCGCAAACGGCGAAGGCTTCCACCGCTGCGACCACCTCGAGTTTGACTTCTCCTACGACGGAGCCAGTAAGTGTTCTCTGCAATCCGAGTTTCCTATAACATGAACTAACTCTTTCCAGCTCTCAACCTCACTCAGAACCTCCCCAACGGTGTCACTGTCTTCGGATCTGTTCCCTTCTCTGTCACCACCTACCAGCCAAACGGCAGCTTCCGCGACACCAACATCGTCCCTGTCACCAGCGCCATTGCTTAGATGTGTGTAACGATATATGGATATTAGCCTTCGGTCCACTGGCCTTAAAAGTAGTGTGTACATATTGTAATGTAATCCTCAATCTCGGGATCGACGCAAGTTGATCTCGTACCAAAATCTCGCTTCTTTCCGTGTGATCTTCGCCATAACGTTATGCTTGTTCTTAAGCTAGCTCGCCTGGGTGCGGTATGCACTTGCGCATGATCACAGTGAGGTACCTACGCATCAACATCCATCCTTAGAATCTCAAAGGATACAAATCGATTTTCAACCGGCAATCTCAAGTGCGCAGTTGCACATGTCCCGTCTTTTCTCCACCGACACTCAAACTCATACTCCAGCTCCATATCCATAACATCTTTCAGTTCGTCCATCGCGAGCTCAGCCATTCTCTTGTTAGCTTTGTGAACATCCCAATGCACCTCACATCCGCTGATATAGTTCCCATTACGTTTCTCAATCGCCACGTCAAAGGTGACGTGCGTGGAGGGTTCGTGAGGGAGCGTAGTAGATTTGGTTGCCCATACGTAGTTGTGATCTGGAGCGCTGATTGCGGATTGCTGCGTGGAGATCACTACTTCACTGCGTCTGATGGTAGGTTTGACGAGGTTGGTATGTGAGACCCGAATGATGTAGAACGCCAGGTACATGATGCAATTAGAAACTCGGAACAGGTTGCGAGGAAATTGATTGTGGAAAACCTATACATACATGATTTTGGCTTGTGATGAAGTGGTCAAACTTGGAGCAAGCGATCCTCAGATTGTCCAGCAGATTGTACCACGTGAGGTTGGCTGTCAAGCTCGCAAATGCCACAAGCAATCGCAAGAGCCATAAATACCGCCTTCGCAACCCATAGTGTTGTGTACCCTAATCGTGTCAGGCATGATACGACGCCAACCGACCCAGATCGACCTCAGCTATCATCAGACAACCGTCTACATCATCCTGCGCCGCACAAACCACAATGGCCAAAGGCCACCCAATCCACGCATTCGGTACCGTGCTATCCCTCCAGATGGCGAATTGAATCCACCTCTGGACCTGGGGTACAACTGGTCTGCTCCGACACCCAACCCGGATAGGGAAAACAGGCAGGTCTGCATTGGTATTGAAAGACCGGACCCGTCTGGTGAAACGACTTGCGCTATCAATGGGGTAGCTTTCTCTTCCCGAACAGGCTTGCAAGCAGGATTGGAGGCTCTCGGTGCGAAGCTTACAAAAGACTCGGACCTCGACATAGCGAATCTCGGGAATAAGAAGGATGACCGCGACGTGACTGTCGAAAGAACGCAGAAAGATGGGGATACTGGGCCGACAGGAAGGCTGATACGAATTGCTGTTCATGATACTGACATTGATGAGAAGCTGTGGATTTGGTGGGAGATACTGGAGTTCCAGATCTATTGATCGATATTGTTGGTAGTGAAGCGAGGATGGGAGAGGTTACATAGTGTGTTGGCGAACTTCTTGTAGTGTTTATCCACAGCCATGGGCAATATTCAAATGCGATTATAACTCTCCGCGATACCAGCATCTCCCAGAGAATACCTGCTGCGAAGCTGTTCCCAGTACCACACAGGTTGCTCGGATAAGTACTGATCCATGACGATGTCGTCACTGCTAGCAGCGATAACGTCTCTATGGTCGACCACATCAACTATTTCCCAGTTTTCATGTTCACCCCAGTCTTCACGTAGCTCCCAACAATGCACATTGTAGAGATCAAAGGGTTCAAGGTGGCCATGGTACACACCAGACTTCCAAAGCATGTCGGTCAAGTTGACGACCTGGATCCAAACCCAATCTTTCTCCACGTAGTCCAGACAGAAAATATCACCACTGTGAGCTCCTTCCTCCTGAGTACGAGCAGTCAAGACAACGTTTGCCTGTGAAAAAGTCTCTTGCAGGGCCGACAGCTGAGTTTGACATGGAAATGGAAATAGCAACGGATTCCAACCCACAATCGATAATTTACTCAACGATGGTTGCAGAATCGGGAAAACTGGTGCCATAGCTAAGAAGGTCTCGATAGAACCATTGATGTGCCCGCTCACGAAGTTTTCAGGGTCGTTCACGCAAAGACTGAGATCTTCAATGCCTTTTGGTAGATATTGCAACATGCCTTCGAGTCGGGAGCATACCACAGCATGTGGAACGGGGACCTCATAGAGACGATTCGGAAGACATTCCTTAAACGGAAGGAATTAAGTGAAGTTGACGTCCAGTGCACGTGATTTTTGCAAACCACTGAAGCAATGTAGCAATTCGTGGTAGTTATCGAATGAACTTCGAGCTAGGTCCCTGAAGCGTACACTTTCGAGTGACTTCAGATGATCGTTGCATAGGCGTATCAATGCGTCATAGGCCTTGATTCGACTATGCACTGGTGGGCGGATCCATGTGACTCCAAACTTCTCAAGACGCCGGAAGGACTTGGCCAGAGACATGAGTGGCAGGGTTTTGCCATAGCCGCCTGCCAAATTGAAGCACTCGACATTTGACTGCCTACTGCGGAAACGTCGGTAAAGCTTGTCACCTTCGTCCCACTCAACAAACTGAGGCAGCCGCTCGACATAGTCAGTGTGCTTTTCACAGGTGAGTGTTACCTCAAATATCTTCAACGATGACAGGGTCAGAATGGGCCACATGCTCTTGGGCCGCGGAGATATACGAATGGTAATCTTGCTCAATCTTGAAAGGGCGTGTGGACTTGCAATGGCCAATTTTAGCCAAGTCTGGTTGGCGGGCCAATGATTTGTTCCATCGATGACGTCTGACTGCAGGATACGACCATCGTCTCCAAAGCCCCTGGTAAGAGACTTCACGCATGAACCGAGGCCAGGAGAGGTTGAAAGAGTACGTAGGAAGAGTTCAGGCTGTCCTATGCTGAAGCGGTATGTCCTGTACAATAATGTTTTGATAATACGATGGAAGGGCCTGTTGACGTGACAGAGAGCCCGGTCGTCTACCAACAGGATCTCGAAGATGTAGAGGAGCAGTTCATCTGGAAGTCGTAGACAGAATTTGATGGACCTTCTGCCTATACTTCTTTACGACTGTGGTGATTCACCTCAGGAACGCGCCCGCAAGGCGACAGAACGCGATGACAGAACGCAATGAAAGCTTGGCGCATGTCTGACTCGCGCTTTCAACATGCACGTCATGCCTGTTGTGACTCCCCACCAAATCGTCAAGTCGCAACCTTAGACAGACCACTCAACCTCAACACGACGTGAAAGCAAGATCTATTGCCCCAAAATGTCTCAGAAAGCAGAGCACTTGCTGCAGCGACCGCTTTATGGTAAAATACATAATGTTTTTGCGCATGTGCATTGCTGACACGTACAGTCTTCGACCTGCCCGAGGAGCTTTTAGCCACTCTCACACTTAAGAACCAACCCGACCGCCCATTACCACAGTCACCTCCGAGAACTCCGAATGACTACTCCGAGGGATCTGAAAAGACATATACAGAGGGAAATGGTCCAGCAAGAGCGACTTCATGTTCTCTGTGCGGTTTGAGCTTCGCGTCAGTCGATGAGCAGCGTAGTCATATCCGGTCTGATCTTCATGGCTACAATCTGAAGCAGAAGATTAAAGGCGCTAAACCAGTTGGAGAGGCGGACTTTGAGAAGCTGATTGGAGACTTGGACGAGAGCATATCAGGTTCAGAGTCGGACGAATCGGACGAGGAGGATGACGACGAAGATGGAAACAAGTCGAAGGACTCGACCTTGAGTGCACTTCTCAAGAAGCAGGCCAAGATATCAAATCCGGAGTTTAACGAGTTTGCTGCGCGGAAGAAGCAGCACGGGCCTGGCAAACCACCGTTGTTGTGGTTTGGGTCACCATCCCTGCCAGAGAACCTGTCGCTAGGAGTCTACCGTGCCATCTTTTCGAACGAAGAGCAAGAGAAGGAATCGCACATCTTAGAGACCATACGGAAGAAACAGCTGTCACCCACGCAACCACCCAAAGTCAAGGCCGATGGTGGCGTGCCTTTACCTGGTGCAGACATCGGTCCTCACTACTTCCTCTGTATGATCGGAGGTGGTCATTTCGCGGCCATGGTCGTAGCTCTGGCGCCCAAGATGGGCAAGAAACATACCGGTGTGGACGAGCGTTCGGCGACAGTGATTGCACACAAGACCTTCCACCGATATACCACTCGACGGAAGCAAGGTGGATCGCAATCGGCAAATGACAACGCAAAGGGTAACGCTCATTCTGCCGGATCTTCGATACGTCGATACAACGAAACTGCACTCGTGAACGAAGTGCGCGACCTTCTGTCGAGCTGGAAGACGATGATTGATACAGCCGAGCTTGTCTTCGTCCGTGCTACTGGTGCGACCAATCGACGGACATTGTTTGGGCCATATGAGGGCCAGGTCTTGCGAAATAACGACCCGCGTAATCGAGGATTTCCGTTTAGTACACGACGCGCAACCCAGAAGGAACTCATGCGCGCATTTGTGGAGCTCACTCGTGTCAAGCAAAGCACCATCGACGAGACTGCGCTTGCTGCGTTGAACGCTCGCCCAGCTGAGACCGCACCGACACCCGTTCCAGTGAAGCCGAAAGCACAGAAGCCAACAAAAGAAGAAGAGGAGGCTACTTTACATACGTCGCAAATCATACCCTTGATCAAGCGGTCAAAAGTGCCGGCGCTGCTCAACTACCTAAAGTCTAACAACGTTCCGCCAACTTTCAACTTTCTACCCGTAAATCACCATACACCAACGCCGCTTCATCTTGCTGCATCATTGAATTCCGCACCCGTTGTTCTTGCCCTGTTGACAAAAGGTGGCGCGGATCCTACAATCATGAACGATGATGCTCGTACACCTTTCACTGTAGCTGGTGACCGAGCAACACGCGATGCATTCCGAGTCGCGCGACATGAGCTTGGCGAGTCGATCTGGCAGTGGGACCAAGCTGGAGTACCTTCCGCACTTTCTAGGGCAGATGCTGAAAAGCGCGACGTTCAGGAGAAGACGGAGAAGGCTGCAGAAAGCAAAGCGGAATCAGAAAGACGGAAAGTGGAGACGGAGCGCGTGCGGAAAGAAGGCGAAGCTGAAGAGACCAGACGGAGGGAACAGCGACTAGGCAAAGGTAAATCGCTAGGCGCTTTGCCTGTCAAAACTGGTGCGGAGTTGAGGGAAGAGGAGGCACGAGGTTTAACACCAGAGGCTAGGGCGAAGATAGAAAGAGAGCGAAGAGCTAGGGCGGCGGAGGAGAGATTCAAGAGGATGCAGGGGAGTTGAAACCTTCTCTGTTGGACTTGATGGACAATAATGAAGAGTGTTGGCCGCAACCCGGCTGATTTCATTTTGATTCCATGCCTCGTGAGATCTTTCATATATTTACACGGCTTTTCCTGGCGTTGCCTACAAAGCACCAAGCTCCTTCAGCTTGCTGATCATACCATCAACATCCTCAACCTTGACTCCGGCCTTTCTCGCCTCGGGCTCTGCCACCTTGACCGTCTTCAACCGCAGCTCAGTATCCAGTCCATAATCCCCCAGGGTCTTCTTATCCAGTTTCTTCTTCTTAGCTTTCATGATGTTTGGCAAACTAGCATATCTCGGCTCATTCAGGCGCAAGTCCGTTGTGATGACCATCGGCAGCTTCGCCTTGAGCGTCTCCACGCCTCCATCAACTTCGCGAATAACCTCGACCGTCTCATCCTTGAACGTAATCTTCGACGCCTGCGTAGCCTGCGGCCAATTCAACAGGCCCGCAAGCATCTGTCCCGTCTGTCCCGCGTCATCATCGATACTCTGCTTGCCCAGAATGACCAAATTGCTCTTATTCTCATCAACCACTTTCTTCAACAGCTTAGCCACACCCAGTGGTTCCAAGGCGTCTTTCTCCTCGACCACGACGTGCAGGCCGCGATCGGCGCCCATGGCCATTGCGGTGCGCAGAATGTCCTGGGATTTTGGCGGGCCGGCGCTGAAAGCGACGATTTCTTCGACTTTGGGGGCGGAGGTATGGTGTCCTTTTTGCTCGCGGACGCGCACGGCTTCTTCGATGGAGAGCTCGTCGAAGGGGTTCATGGAGTGTTTTACGTTGGCGGTTTCGACGGCGGTTTGGGCGCGGTTGACGCGGGGTTTGACCTTGGTGATGTGTTAGCGACATGTAAGTCTTTGGTGGTTATAGTTTGTGGGTGAAGTTCATGTTCGTCATCCACTTTGCATAGTGGTGACATTCCATGGTTGAAAGTTTCGTAGTGTTTTACTTACCGCATAGTCAATGACCCTCTTTACGGGCACTAATATCCTCAGACTTGACATTGTGGGGTGTGTTGTTTGGCTCCCTCAATTCTTTGCGAAATGCTGAAGATGTTGTCACGATCAGAGGCAAGGGTGGGGGATAGCATCGGAGCTTCACTTGTCTAGCCGAGGCGTTTCCGTCGCGGGCTTGGCGGCGTGTATGACATCGCACGGAAATGGGCCGCCTGTCTACGACAATGTAGTTTCATCTCATCACATATCGGATCTCATCGTGACCTGATACATACATATAATTGTAGTATGATCTATGAACTAGTTACAGGACGAGCGCTTCGTGAATTGCAGAAGGGATGATATAGCCCACGGGGTGCTCGAGGTGAGGGTAAGGTCTGTTTGCGAAATCCGAGCCGTTCCTCCTCCCCCTTCTTCTCAACTCTTTCATTCCTTCCCGATATTCGCGGTGCCTTCCTGGTTTTCCTTTATTTGCGTATCTCGAGCGTGGAAAGATCTAGCATTTCGACCGCCGGGCTTCTAGGGTTTGCAAAAAAAAAAAACCCCTCTTTCACACACAAACTCGACAACCTGCTACAATTACATCATGCCGAACATTCTTATTATCTCACTCTCTGGCTGTGCTGTTCTTTCTCGGGATATGTATCCTCGGCTGTTCGCGAAGCTGCTCTAACGCGCCGCCGTCCACGAGTCCTTTCTCCTGGTAGATGCTCTTTACTACATGAGCATTGATTGGCCACAGATCATACTCGTCTCTTATTCCGTGATTCTCGACCAAGAGAACGAGAGTATTCTCGCAGCTGTCACGAACCAGGTCAAGCATGGGTGCACAGCGGTTCTCATGGGCGCCTTCGCAGCCACGGCCCCGGATGACCAAATCGACTACATGTTCAGAGAACGATTCGGCCTTCAATGGCGCATCCGCGAGTGCACGACGCGAGTTGTATGCCTTTGGCGTAAGGTCTCGCAGACGATGTTAAGCAGGATTGGTCTGGTGTTGATGTTCATGGCGGACGCTGTCTTCCTTTACCTACAAAAGAGGCGGTGTATGTTGATCCAGCGAGTGGCCACACATACGCTGCCTTCGCAAGAATTGGATACGGGAAGCTAGGGTATATTGAAGACCTGAACACCATGGAGGAGCCCGAGCGCTTGATATTGGGAATGTGTCAGATCGATTGGCCTGCCGACGCGCCGCAGGCTACCGCGTAACGACTTAGGATGGAAAATTCTCACTACGACCACAAAGTCCATTACGCGTTTTGACAGCAGTCAGGTGGGAATAATACGGCCTATCTCGGAGATAGGCAGATTACCCCGCCGCGGCAGATGAGTCCAAGCTCCTGCCTCATATGGAGTTCTAGATAGCGGTTATTGTCACATTGGTTGTTCATAACAATCAAGACTTCAGCCCTTCTCAGGCCCATTTCACTTCTCTCACAAGCCATCATCGCATTTATGCTTGACGCCACATCCTGGTGAACAAACTGACATCATCACGACTACCTATCAACATGGCTTCCACTGTGCCCACAGAACCACATCGCAAAGCCATCATCGGCTCCGCGTCGGACTTCTGGATCCATTCTTCCCAGACGGGGTTTGATCTTACACACCCTGCCTCTCCATCTGAGCCAACAACAGGACCAAAAGTTACCATACAAACTACCAATACTCCGATTACCATCTCACCAGCCAAGTCTGCACTAGTCATCATCGATATGCAAAACTTCTTCCTCTCTTCAGCATTCGGTCGCAATAAAGGTGCAGGTCATTCTGCCTGCGAGCAACTTGTGCAACACGCTATACCCGCTGCTCGCGAAGCAGGCATCCGTATCATCTGGCTAAACTGGGGTTTGTCAGAGCAAGACGTTACAGACATGCCACCAGCAGTCAAGCGTGCATTCGGATTTTTCGCCATCCCCGCGAACTCTAACTTCGAGGCCGATGACAAAGCATTCGGTGACCATCCGGCAAGCATGAGCGTCAATAAGCACGGCGTCCTCAGGGCTAAGCATTCCGCATACAAAGGCCTAGGCACTGACTGCGGCACCCTCACACTCGACGACGGCACCAGCATCGACGCCGGAAAACTCCTCATGCGCGACCAATGGAACGCCGCTTTATATCCACCTCTCGACTCTATCTACAACGAAGGCTCCAAGCTCCCCACCAACCCAGACGTCTGGATTCACAAAGATCGCATGTCCGGCCTGTGGGGCGCCAAAACCGCATGCGAGGAGTTTTTGGAGAAAGAAGGGATAAAGACGTTGTTCTTTACAGGCGTCAATACAGATCAGTGTGTTGGCGGGACGCTGACGGATGCGTTTAGTAAAGGGTATGATTGTGTGTTGTTGCGTGATGGGTGTGGGACTACGAGTCCGGAGAGCGCGCAGGAGTGCTATGATTATAACAGTGCGAATACCTATGGGTTTTGTACGAGCTGTAGGGAGTTTGCTGAGGGGGTGGAGAAGAGTTTGGGGTATCGCTGATCATGTTTTGGTGCGGGAAGTATTGGGTGATTGTTTGATTGGCATGAGTGGCTTGCCGTCGGTGAATGGACAGGCTGTCAAAGAGACGGTCTGGACGAAAGAGGAGGCTGCGGTATGACTTTCCTATATTGTTCGCGCAGTCATTGTGTTCCCGTTTCTGTTCAGATTTCTTTCGTATTCCATTACCTTCTAGAGAGAGCTTCTCCTCTTGCCGTGTAAGGCTGTCTTTCCAATCACGTGCTGGCGTGTTGTCATGGGCGCCCAGTGTTGTTTGATGTCAATATAAGTGGGGCTGCTCTCTTTCTCTCACTCATTTTGAGCTCCAAGTTTGCGCCACCGCTTCCACACATTGCGAAAACCCCAGAGCCATGGCTAACCATGATCCAGGAATTGAGTCGAGGAGAGCATATCTATATCTTCGCATGCGCGAGTGAGTACACCCACTAATGCTAGCAACCGTAAAGCTGATACGCGAAACAGTGCAGATACGAAGCGCGACGATAGCAAGGAGTGGTATGTACTATAAAGCACCCTATTCTCGTGCGCGCGCACAATTGTATCCTGGGAGTTTAGCTAAGACAAGTACTGTCCAGTCTTGACGATCTTAAAGAGCAGACGGTAGCCCCGCAAAAGCTCACAGAGGAAGTGGAGGATTGGTTGGACACTACGACCAGGTAGATTAAGTCTGCAACTTTCCCAGACCTTCACTAACAATTCGATAGATATGCCGATGAGGCTTACAACAATTGCGTCAAGTTTGAGGTGCGTCTGATTACAGATGCCATGGACGAAATGTTGCCTCGAGAGCTCAGAGACATGATCTGGTCGCTCTGTTGGGCTGACAGTCTTAACGAATATGATGATCGAAACAACGAGCGACCTTGGAGAGCCCACAGCATGTCTGAGGATACTGTCAACGGCGTGGAATATACAGACTCCAGATATGACATTGAACCACACGAGCGCGCACAAGCTTTGGGGCCATATCCTATCGGGTACCTCGCAGACATCGAATACATGAGCCAAGAATCAGCTCGCGAATCCGCACAGATGTTCTACAGGATGGCGCCCGCCTTTGTTGAAACACTCGATCAATGGACCCTACAGCACTACTTCTGCAACGACATCTTTCGCCTAGGCCTGGAACCTCGACACTACATTACCTCAGTCGTCTTCTTCCTCCACCACTGCGAATTCCAAGAAAATGTCTATTTGGGAGAACCTATTCGATGTCTTGATACTCTTGAGCTGGATCAGAGAAGCATGGATACCATATTTGGATGCAGACGAGACAGGTTACCTCTTGTCGTCTTCCGCATCTCCGGCAACGCCTACGTTGTTGTGAATCTTCTTGAAAAGGATCATGATTTGTTTCACCAGCTCGACGACATTTGTGTAACGATCTCGTTTGAATGGGTTTAGACCGGGCCAAGGACGTTACGTTTGATAAGAATGGACTTCGCTCTTGGAATTCGGCTTCGAGATAGGATTCAAAGGTATTGGCTTGGAGGCGTCGTGGACATACCTCAAGTCCACTGTCCTAATCAGAGTTCAGCGCTTTATGGTATCGAGCTATCGATCGTACACTGTTTTGTGCAACATGTCATGGCCTCACTAGCATGAATGAAAGTTGATCTACCATTCAAACCAGTTTTGCCCAGTTGAACTATGAGCCAAAGTGTGTGTGTGCCTCATGAGAGGGATTGGGACGTCGTCTTCCTTATAACTTCGAACTCCATCATCGTACTCTAGCCCCAATTTATATTAACAAGAAGCCGGTGAATCTAAAAATTCTACACATACAATGGTATTGGAATTGAGTGGGAATAAGCAAAGTTTTCTAGTCTTTGGTCACATGAAAGATCGAACGTAGGTACAATGAGTGGAGCTTTTGGTTTGGGAATGATATCAAGGTCTTGGTCTTTCCTGCTCCTTGCTAGTCTACCTCCAATACTCCACGATCACTCGTCATGACTAGGCAGCTGATCACAAAGGCAGCTCTCTGCCGTTGTAACTCACCACAGCCGTATCGTTGGTCATTTGCAAAGTATCCAAACACACACGAACATACCACTTGCAACCCTGTTTATCCGTATCCAAAAACCCCGCGCTGTTGCTGTCAAGCAAGTATTTCTTCTTGCCGGCAAGGTTTTGATGCCTGAAACCCTTGATACACTTGTCTGCGATGGTTTCGTCGAATGTAGCCTGTGTGATGGCAACGCGGGGTTGGGTGTCCAGGGTACCTGCAACGTTGACGCACACATTATTGTGTAGATCGTTGTAGGGGTTTGTGATGTCGACGGTGGTGTATGAACCAGTGGGGAAGTTGAGCAAGATGCTGTTGGCGCCGTTGGTCCAGGTGGAGGCAGTTACGATGAAGCTGGGCAAGGTGCTGGATTCGGTCTCGATGTAGACTATGACATGGAGTTGAGACATGATTATTGAGTGCTCCGAGAGGCTGTATGGTGCGGTGGTCTCTGAGGACGGAGCAGCATATTATCATAGAGGCGCCACAGTCATGTGAAAGGACCCTGCTTGTTGTTTGTGTTTGGTGGGTCGGCGTGACCGCGATACTGCTTGCTCATAATCCTCCATAGATTGCGAATGATGAAAGGATGAGCACAAGGGTGTTGATGATGCCCCATACGAATGGGATCCATGTCGACATCTCAAAGTATCCAGCTTGGTATACTCCTCCCAGCCTGCACAGAGTCAGCTTCTTCTCAATCCTTAGTCTCAATCAAGATATCTTACAAGCCACCAACGATTGCACCGCTGACCAATGCTTCAATACCACCAACGACGATAAACAGAGCCGGTGCAATCCATATCAACTTCCAATTGCGCCATTGTACTATGCAGGCCCACAGTGCAACAATCAGGTGTATACCGCCGACGAGCAGCAGGGTCCAGTACACGGTGAAGCGGAGGATGTCGCTGGGTCTGTAGAGGTAGTAAGATGTGGCGGCGCCAATGGGAAGAGGCCAATAGAGGGACGGGAAGTCTGGTGTTGTGTAGCCCAGGGGAACGGCGCTCTTTGCGCGCTGGATGAAGCTGTGGGACTGTCAGAAAGGAGCTACGTGAGGACGCGGGTGTGACAGCTGGTGTACCTCATGATGCCATCATTGGAATTCTGCTATCCTCTGTCGTGTGGAATGATACGGATTACTTGCTTACGCGCGGTTGTGGTACAACTTCAATGTTTCCAGTGTCGAAAGCATGTGACGTCGACTCGCTCGGGAGTGAATGTTTTGTGGCCCGAGCTCATCGACCTCGGTCCAAGCATCGCGGCGCGACAACACCAGCCTCAACTCTCGCGCGACCACATCTCCATGCGCAGCTACGGCCGTCTGCGAAAGACACTGTGTCGTCACGATGCCGGTTGACCGTCTCCTAACGACGCTTTTGCGGTCACTGCAGACTTACACAGACCAACAAGACACTCCTCGGTTCGCAACTCGAGTCCCGTCCTGCGCGCATCCATACTAACAACTTCAGGATCCTCGGAACAGCGTCCTCGCTCCTTACCTCTCTGGGAAACCCTCACAATCTCAGCCTACTTACTTCACATCTCCTCACCGCGCCTGCTTTTTGGGACCGGCCCGATGGCGTCCGGACCCCCTTGCGCCTTCTCTCCGTCTTCCACGCTGCTGTCACCACCATCGTGAACTACCACAACGAAGTAAGATGGAAGAAAGCGCCAAAACCTGAGCCAGGCCAGCTTCCCGTGGGCGGAGGTCTGTCTCTGGACGAGTGGATCCGTGCCGTAGTAGCTGGCGCAGATGACCGAAGCCAAAGATGGAAGCACTTGATCGTTCTTGGAGGACTTTTAATCGGCATCGGGAGTCTGGAAGAGCAGGGAATGGATCTCTACTGGGCTTCCTCTATGAGGAAACTCGTAGAAGGCGCCTTGGTGCGCGCCACAAATTTGGCGCTGGTCGAGGTCAGAGAGCGCAATGAGGTGGATGGACTCGGAGGACAGACTATTACCCTGGCACTGAACCATGCATTTGGATGTCTTGCGGATGTGGAAAGATCACAGATCGACTACGACCTGCTGCTACCCGTCTTAATTGGCACTGCGTACTACTCGAGTGAAGGCTTCCAGTCGGCGTACTTTCTCGGAGGATTGGACCTTGACGTGCAGGTAGCGCAGTCAGGGAAGCTTGATTGGAGTGTAAGTACCTGACATATGTCATAACTGCACCTTCAGCTAATCAATGCAGACCCGCTCCAGTTCCTATAGACAGGTCGAAGGTATCCTGAATCGACCCCTTGTGGCTTCCATGGGACCCCTGTCACGGCTCATTGCACACGCAGTTGAGAATGCGAAAAACCCATGGATCATTCAAACCATGATGGACGATCTGGCGAGCTTCTCTCGAGCACTCACGACCCAGTGGCGACAGATCAAGTTCTCTGACATCGAGCCTGCAGAGGAGTCGGCACAATTAGAGGATGAAGCGCTTCATCGCAGCACGCCGCAGCTGTGGAAGTTGCTCAAGGCAGCTCTATTCGCGACCACCATCATTCTCCGGGGCGTCTTCACTCGGACTTTGCGCGACAGAGCACTCGCAGCTGATGCTATAGCCCCCATGCTTGCATCACAAGCTCTACATACCCTCCGACATCTCTACTTCATCACATCCCGATTAGGTCCAGCGTCTTTCTCTCAACATACCTTTGTCTACTTGACAGCAATCGACATTCTCGCTGCCTATCCCAACCACACAGACAAATTCCTCAAATCGATCGCACCACAACAGCTTGGCCACATCCCACGACACCCACTTGATCGCATCTTGGATCTTTACTTCCTCAATACGGCAGAGCATTTCACGCTAATACTATCAACCAAAACGAACGAAGACCTGCTGGTAGCTTCAGCTATGCCATACTTAGCAGCAGGAGAGAATCGTCACATGCTACCAGTCTTTGAGGCTGCGCACAGTGTCATGCTCGCTGTTCTCACTGCACCGCAGTCCGCAGAAATCACTGCAAAGCATCTGCCGTTCTACATCGACGCATTGTTCAGTGTGTTCCCTCACAATCTTTCGCCACGACAGTTCCGACTGGCATTCAAAACCTTGATGCGTGTGACCGCCCCACCATCAGCACTATCAGCTACACACCCAGATCTACCTGCAACATTACTAGAGCTTGTTTTCCACCGAGCATTGAGCGCACCCGCGCAACCACTTCCGCCCGACGAGACAGCTCTCGCACTTCAAGGCTCAGACGCGCCACCCCCACCACTCTCAGAACAAGCAGTCCTTGCTCTGACCCTCATTGACGCTCTGCCAATGCTTCCTATTCCGTTGCTAGAAGAGTGGCTCCCGTTATGCGCCGACTTACTGAACCGTATTGAAGACGATGACATGCGGGAGATTGTCAAAGCAAGGTATTGGGAGGTGCTGGTGAGCGGTGAGATGGACCCGGAACGCAGCAGTGCATCAGTCACATGGTGGACCACAAGAGGTGGACGAGAATTGGTCTTGTTTGGAAGAGAAAACATGCAATATGGCATGATGAGTGGAGCATTGCCAGTCGAAGAGAGAGTTGTGCGAGAAAGCAAATTGTAGGATGATACCCGTCGACTCAAAGTCCGACACAAATGACACAGCAACTTTCGATATGGTGTTACACGTCTTGCTCTTGGACTGGACTGATTGGGTTTGGTAACATGCGAACGCCCGCTATCCGTGCTCATCTCCGTTTGGACAAACAAACCGACTTGTTGACACACCAGTCGCTTTCACCTCACGTATTGCATCTTCTCACGATCGTGGCACGACCCCTCTTCCCTTAGCAGAACTTATTCAGCAAGTTTACTCACGACGATGGACCGTCAGCCATCAAACACTGACCGCGGCGAGCCGACTTACACCGAACCGCCGCGCAGGGACGACTCTGACAAGTCGCTACCGAAGAATTTCGACAAACCTCTGACGTGCTTCTTCTGGTATCAGACCGGACGATGCAGTAAGCGCGATATCGATTGCATCTATGCACACTACGACACAGGATACTATGCAGCTGGGCCCATTCACGTGGCACGTCGTATGTGAATCACTGTCTATACAATGTGTCGCATGACTTACTTTGGCCAGCAAACGGTACAGTTGCCGTAGCCGGAAGGAACGCTCACCACATGAGCTCGACCAATGCAGCGCTACAATTTCCACCTTCTATTACAGATCTTCACCAGAAAGCGGCGCGACTTGCTGCTTGGGAACAAGAGTTGATGAGGCGAGAGGCCTCGGTCACAATGAGGGAGCAACAACTAGACTTGACCATGTATGAGGGAAGGCCCTCGAGGACCAGGCGACAAGAGCGTGGGGCGAGAAACAGGGGACACCTCAGGACGATTGATCGCCGGCGTCCTGAAGGCGTTGCATAAGGTACGTTGCGTGTGCATCTAGACAGACCCTTGTATGGTCGATATGCATGTACATTTCCTCTGGACTGTTGCTGATTTTATCATCTCGCCAGGGCTGTCTCTACCTTGCCTTCAAGCAACACCCTCCATTGCAATCATACGGGCGGCTTCTCGAGCCGAATACTGCGACGTCGCAAGGTTATGTTACTTGTAGAGAGCTCGCTTATTTCGGCGTTTTCATGTTCAACGGCAGATAAGAATGGCAACTACAAAGAAATGCTCGATCTTCGCTGCACTGAAGTGAGACATGCACCCCTCCGATCGAGCATCCACTGAATTTACCGAAGCTTCTCGCTACCGGGTGCAATCTCTCCCACAGTTATCGTAAGATGTCATTCAGATTTGAACCCATGTTGCTTCCGCACATTCTAATCATCCCACGTGTCTCGTGCACCGGCGTACATCTCCATGGCTGGAATGATAAGGACAGTCCACCGAAAAGCGTCTAGACGCTGCAGGGATTCTGCATTACCTTGAAGCGGGCGGCGCAAGTGCTCGCCAGAGACATTACCACGAGCGTCCGACACACGAGCATCACGGCCAAGATTCATCGGATGCCTTCGAGACACGGTGGCTATGGCACCTCCGAAGAGATCAAAGTATAAAGCCGCTCAAGATGGAAAGTTGGCAACGGACCTCTCACTTCGCAGACTAACGTCAATTAACTCACGCACAATCGACATATTTCTTTCATCAGTCGAGCAGCCAGGCGGCATCGCAATATGAGTGCACTAGGTAAAGTCCGTATTGGCCACAAGGCGCCAGACTTCCACTGCGAGGCTGTCATGAAAGGCGTGATCGAAGGTACGCCCACCTCCCGTACCCCAAGGACAGTTGCTTACCCATACGACCATAACAGAAGTCAGCCTCAGTACCTATATCCGTCCTTCAATCAAGCCCGGAGAACCTAACCTCGACGCGCCGTGGCTCATCATTCTCTTCATCCCTGCAGCTTTCAGCTTCGTGTGTCCGACGGAGGTGCTTGCCTTTCAGAACTGCCTGGACGAATTTAAGGACCGCAATTGTAGCGTCGTTTTCGTTTCCGTGGACACGAAACATGCACTGTGGCATTGGCAGAATGTCCCGAGGCAGTATGGTGGCCTGGGGATGGTTGACATCTCGTTGCTGAGTGATGCAACGCATCGCATAAGCCGCGACTATGGGGTATTGATCGAGGAAGAGGGTATCAGTCTACGGGGCATGTTTATCATCGATGGGGAAGGGATTGTTCAGCAGGTTAGTCTTTGCAACTCCATCGCCCTATTCGTGGCACGTAGTAGTAGAACCATCCAGGGCCGTCTTGACTGACGACAGCTAGATCACACTCAATGCCCTTACCGTTGGCCGCAGCGTGTTGGAGGCTCTACGCCTTCTAGAAGCGTTCCAGGCTGTTGCCAAACACGGCGTCCTCTGCCCAATCGACTGGAAGCCGAGTGGTGACGCTGCAGATACGCTCAATACCATTTCCAACACATTGACCGAGTCGTATGACGAGAGGCTTGCTAACCTACAGAAAGAATTTGGGGGTGTACAAGTCACAGATCTGGATGCGAAGCACAAAAGCGAAACTGCTTCGACTGAAGGCTCTGTCGACAATGATGCCCAAGCCGACGAAAGTTACATGGAAACGACACCAAAACCTACAACCAAACATGTGCGCTCGCATTCCAGCCCTGAAAGACCTGTCATTCAGGAGGTGAAGTGTGAGCGCGGCCAGCAAATCGGGCCGCCCAATACTCATACTCATACTGGCAGCGACTGTCTGCCACATCCAGCTTCACCACCACCCAAGCCATCCCGCGTCGACAACAGCTCTGCTCAACCAACATCAGCCCCTCACAGCAGAAGCATCACACCCGTGGATAACGCTCAAGCTCCACCGACTGCAACCCGGCGAAGCACCGCCCGTCATACAAGAGGTACGGGCCCCCGCTGCAACGCTCTCTACATCAACAATCTCTTTACCCAGCCCTCTCCCTCCATCTTCCAACCCCAAGTCCGCCGCCTCTCGTCCCAAACATCTTCGTCTGACCCATCTGACTAGGGCACTCGACCGCGCCTCCGCGCCTCCTGCGCGCCCAGTCCAGCAACTCGGTCGTCCAGCAGCGTCTCGCGCCACGCAACAACACGTACGAGAGCAGGCGTGGAAGCCAGGTCGTGCTGGAATTTGCTGATCCCACGGCGACCAGTCCAAAGGGGAGTCCGCAGCCCGCGTCGTTTCCCAAGGCCCCGGCGTTGTCGAGGGCGGCAAGTTGGCAGGGCTCTACGGTGCCCAAAGGTGATGGATGGAAGAGTCCTAGTACACCCGGGCAGACGAGGTTGCAGCAGACGTTTGAGACGATTAAGAAGATGGGTGCGGGGCTGGCGAGCCCGAGATTGGATTACGGGAGGGACTGGGGGAGTCGGAGTGGAAGTGGGAGCAATGCTGGGGACGATAAAAGTTATTTTGATGTTGTTGTTGAGGGGGATGAGGTGGAGTCTTGAAATGGTCATATGTCTCTTTCGCAGTTTTGGGTTTATTGAAAAGAATGTACGCTTAGACTAGGTTTAATATCGTAGGGGTTGTGCATGGTTTTCTGAAGTTCTGTTCAATGCAATCATGAGGTTAACAGTGTTTGTGTGCACTCTGGATGAGCTGATGATACGTCCCTTTCCAATATCCATCTTCCAAACCAATTGCTCCAGTCATAAAAGATACTCAATTATCTACTAGCATCTACACATACTTCTCATCTTGACGACGCTGCACATTTCGGTGGTGGAAAGGTCGGTGGTTCTTACTTAGTTGGGACATGTGCAACAGGGACTCGTTTCGCACCACTTCCCAACTCGAGCGGTGCGTCCCGCGCTGCACATCTACGCCTCGTCATACCTTGCTTCCCCCACGTTGCCGCCCCAAATGCGGGGTGAATAGAACTGCACATGGACTTCGTATGCATTCCGGCAGTCTTCAAATACACACGTTCAACTAACACGTTTCCAGTGGGTCAGGCTCCTCGGCGGCTCCTCCCAGAAAAAGCAAGCCGCGCCAAACAACCCCCAACAGCGTCTGGCACGCTTCCGACAGCGATACAATCAAGTCTTGGTGCGTCGCGCGGGTGTTTACGGGGGATAGTAGGCTAATTGGGAGCACAGCAAACATGGCAGAAAACGCAAAACCTCGCGAGCGACCGCGAGGCCCTGGGCAATATCCGCCGCGGTTTCCAGGCGCTCACGGCTATCCTCAACGATGAATCGCGCTCCCCGGCACCGCATATGTGCCTACAGTTCGCGGCGGCGAATCAGATATACACGGCGGTCTCGAAGATCGCGGCGACGTCGCATGATGAGGGCATGGTGAGGGATGCGGTGGCCTTCTACAATGCGCTGATCGACAGCGAAGAGGAGGATTTTCTCGAAAACGACGTGTTTGCCGTTTCGCTTATGAATTTCATCAACCGCACCGTGGGCTCGGGGAGTATGGGCGTGGGCGAAGACATCGAGGCGGACATTGTGGAGCTGCTGTTTGGCATTGCGGCGAAGATCAGATTGCAGCCTGAGATTCTGCCGGTGTGGTTCACGACGGCGTCGTCAGATGAGAATGGAAGACTGGTGAATAAGAAGGTGGATTTCGCGGGCGTCACGCAGAAGGAGGACTTCCCGTTGTGCTACCAGCTCATCGATCATGTGCATCATGAGGGGCGTATTGGGGACTTTGCGCGCACGGGGCTATTGTACATCTTCGAGTCGGCGTCCAAGTCGCTGACGCTGGAGGCGTGGATTGTGAATAGTGATCTGCCTACGTTGATGGCGACTGGGCTGGGGGCTTTGTACAGCCAGTTGAGCAGGTATGGGATGCTTTCAAACTTTTTCGGGAACATCACTGACGAAGAGCAGAAAACTGTCTGTTCTGCACCCACCGCAGAACCTGCCGATTATTCTGTCGCTGTCCGACTACAGCGAGATGCAGTCAAATGCACAGGCGGAGAGCTTCTTCGGCGAAGACTTTCAGAACCACCTGGTCACTTTCCTGTCCTATCTCACCTTCTGGCAAGATGTGCTCGAGCATTGCCGATCGACTGAGGTTCGACATACCCTGATCGACCACTTCCAGATTCTATTTCTTCAACAACTTCTGTAAGTTTCACAAACTTGTTACATAGAGTATGAGCTGACTGTTCGCAGATACCCCTCTCTACTAGAGTCATCCGATGCTGATGGCGGTTCCTCAGTTGCGGTGCTCACATATCTCAGACGCATTCTTGACGCATTAGACCACCCCGAACTTGTCAACATGATCCTCCAATACCTACTCGCACTCAAAGACTACACGACAAAGTCACCAGAAGCACCACGATCGCCCGTTGCTATCAAGAGAAGGCAATCGCTCATGCTCCTCAGCGGGCCAGATCAGGATGATGATCGCTTGAACCCTTCGCTGTTCAACCTAGTTGATCTGGTCTTAGGTAGTACTAGTTCACGCAACGCGCAGACCGTCGGCGCTGCGTTGAAGTTGACCACAGTCATAGTCGGTAAGAACCATGGGTACGCTCTTGGCTCCCTGATCAAGGTCATGCATCTACATCACAAGGAGCACTACCGCACAATCGGCTCGCTCAACATCGAACTGGAAACGTATCTGAATCTCGCTATCGATCTGGCAGGAGAAGAAGGCGTTGACGAGGCCTATGAAACCCATCTCAAGGACATCCAGAGCATGCTAGAGAGTCATCCATGCTCTCTGAAAGCTATTGCTCTGCCCGACTCGTCAAATAAAACCCAAAACTACTTCGATGGGTCCGAGTCTGCAGCGAAAGAAGTTGACCCGCATTACCTCCTGCCAGAAGATCCGCTATTCCAATCCCTCGTGGATTTATTGCTCAGCTTTCTCACAAATGACATTGAGACGAATCTAGCACTTACAGAAACAATCATCTGTATGGGGACATGCTCTCAGCTCAGACTTGAGGGGTGGCTTGCTGTCGATCCGGCGGACTACCACTTTGAAGAGATGGGAGAAGAGCCTGAGCACTTCACGAATGAGAACTTCCGCGACATGCTCATGGCAAACCGAATTCCTACTTGGAAACCCTCGGCGACACCGCAATTGCTTTCGTGCTTACAACAGCTCCAAGCTCAAGTCGATTCTCTGAGAAGGGACATTACGGATTGGGATGACCATGTTGCAAACCGCAAAAACGCGTTCCGATTCCATGAAGAAATGCACGATGCAATGAAGATGTCAACGCCACAGCAAAGGCCGACTCGAGCGCCATCAGAGACTCAGACAGGATCATGGACTCCGCAGATACCAAAACACGTGCTTGATAACCCAACAACTCCATCAAGAACGGGGTCCCTTAGAGGAAGAAAGGAGGCTTTGGCGGAACAACGTGGCACCCCAGCCGCATCGCCTGCGCCGTCGAAGTTGGGCGGACAGACACTTGTCGGGTCGCCATCACGGACTTTATCACCATTACCAGCTCCTCAAGCCGCGAAACGGCAGACGACGCTCTTCTCAGACATCGATGCCAACTTTGCAGGTCTGCGGCACAACGAGTTCCTCAAGAGACGTATACGCTTCCGTCGCCCTGCTGGCTCACAGGAGATTGAAGTCTTGCTTTCCAAATACCAGCCTCCGCCCAAGGACGAGAGCGAGGATGCTGCTGCTGGAGCTGAAGAGGAAGTGGAACAAGATGACATTCGCGAAGCCAGCTTGTTGCATATCATCACAAATGTGGTTATATTGCAGGAGTTCGCGTTAGAACTGGTAGCCCTGATGCAGATCCGAGCCAGCTTGTTCAACGAGGTCAAGTTCGCATGAAAGTAAAAAGGAGAGAGCGAGATTTCAATAGCGCAGAGTATATACCCAATATATACACCATACAACAAGTCATCTGACCTTTCCACACGCACAAGCTCGGCAACGCAAACGCACGCTGGACCCTCTCCTCCGAAGACTCCGATTAGTCCTCGTTGGTGATGCGTGCACGCACCACCTCGGCCACATTCGGAACCGCTGCACCGGAGCTTTTCCCGCCAAAAACGTCATCTTTCACATGTCTTCACACCCCTCCACCACGAAATGGTAGCTTCTGCTTGTGAAAGAATGGTCATGCGACATTCGCATTGCATACTGTGAGATTACACAGCTATGATTGAAGCCAAGGTGCTTTGCAGCAACTTGAGAGGCTGAGGATGACTTGGCCCGGCAATGTATTTGCAGCGCGCATAGGCTGCGCAGGACGAGCGGAAGGTGGAGAAGGGGAGGGAAACCTGGGGTAAGCAGAAGAACGTGCCAAGCGGCAGATTTCCTGAAGCGGGTTGGACGCGTTTGGTGGAGTTCTGGAGCTGTCTTCCCGTGAGGGCCGAGGCATTGCGGGCGCGCGCAGCGAGGCCGCGGGTCGGGAAGGCCATTTCAGGTGTGACTGTATAGTCTGGGTCAAGCCATGGAACGGCTTTCTTTTCCTTAATGTTCGTGTGATCTGCTCTTTCCCCCTGTCTCTCGTCGTCGTTTTGAACTTTCCCATAATTTTCCAAAGGCACCTTTGCGGCTTCCTTTGTTCCTGGGCCGAGGATCGCACACTGGGGTAGAACTAAGAACCAACACTTTCGCGTCGTTTTACTGCTGATCGGGCGACTCTTGGGACGGCGCAGTCATACGTGCGGAAAAGCGTTATTCTTTACTTTGGTTTGAGGGCTCTTGGGTTCTTCCAATCGCTTCCGTGTAGCTTCCACTTCCTCGGGGATTGAGAGCGCGTCCTTGTACATCATGTCGGCAAAGTCTACGGCTGGGCCTGGTGGCCGGAAGCCTGCGAGCGCGGCGACGAATTTGATTGGTATGGTTCTGTGAGAATATTTGGAGAGGGGAATGCTGATCTTTTGTATAGCTGGCGGTGGTGCTGGTATGATGGAGGCACTTGCGTGTCATCCTTTGGGTATGTTCGGAGTATTGCGTGAGGAATTGAAGAGGACAAGAATGCTAAATGAAGCCACAGACACAATCAAAGTCCGCATGCAACTTTCGAGACGAGCGCGCGCGCCAGGTGTACGTTCCCAATCCTAATCACAGCAAGAATTTATACATTACCCGGCCAAGAACTCGACTGACAAGCTGGATTACAGGCACCAAAGCGTGGATTCCTAACCACGGGAAAAGAGATTGTGAAGCGTGAAACTGCCCTGGGATTGTACAAGGGTCTCGGTGCGGTGCTTACGGGCATTGTACCGAAGATGGCGACGAGGTTCACGAGTTACGAGTGGTATAAGCAGATGCTGGCGGATAGTGCGGGCAATGTTAACTCGAAATCTACTTTCATGGGTAAGTTGGGTGTTTCTCCTTCTCAATGCAGACATGAGGGAGCCCCCGAATACGCTCTCCAGACTTTCATCTTTGGATGAATAGTCACTGACAGAATATAGCTGGTCTGGCTGCCGGTGTCACTGAAGCAGTCTTCGTCGTTACGCCCATGGAAGTGGTCAAGATTCGGTTACAAGCGCAACACCACTCGATGGCGGATCCTCTAGACGTTCCCAAGTACCGAAACGCTGCACACGCGCTATACACCGTCGTGAAGGAAGAAGGTG
>Ga0265780_10000420_pt1 | contig 66372 bp, 50 predicted proteins | sample P1T30metagenome_FD_192432 | JGI IMG/M metagenome (GOLD analysis project Ga0265780, IMG submission 192432) | Plant litter microbial communities from East Loma Ridge, Irvine, California - P1 T30 | ecosystem: Environmental > Terrestrial > Plant litter > Unclassified | place: USA: California... | reverse complement strand
CACCGCCTTGACGCCCGCGCCCCGCTTCCGTAGGAGCGCGGCTCGACTACACGGCCCCTTCGTCTAGCGGTTAGGACGACGCCCTCTCACGGCGTAAGCACGAGTTCGATTCTCGTAGGGGTCACCATTCTCGACTAAACCTCGGAAATGCGCGGATTTACGTCTCTTTTACCCGTCATGTGTACAGAACATGGGTACAGAAGAACGTGAAGAAGACCAGCATGGCGTCCCCTTTCGCCGATCCCCGGACCGGGCAACTCTACTTCAGGCGGGCGGTCCCGGAGGCACTCCGGGCGGCGTTCGACGGCAAGGCCGCGGTCAAGATATCGCTCAGGACGAAGGACCCCGCCGAGGCCAAGATCGGCTTCGCGCGCGAGAACGCCGAATTCGAGAAGAAGCTCGCCGAAGCGCGCCGCCGGTTCGCGGAAGGAACGTTGGTCCCAACCCCCGGCACCCTGGTGAGGCGCTGGTGCGAGGGTCCCGCTACCGGCACCGGGCTGTCGGGTCAGCAGCGGCTAATCATGACCTTCATGGAACTGGACGCCGCCGCGGGCTCGCGGAAGTCGATCGGCGTAGACGACGTCTACCCCCCCGCCATCATGGGCCCGCCGTCCAACACCGCCTGGGACCTTGTCTGCACGGACAAGAGCCGCTTCGAGGGGCTGGTGGCCGATGCCTATGGCGGGGACGTCGAGCAGACCGGTACGAACTGGATTCGGCTGCGTTGGCATCACGCCGAGCAAATTTGGCGCCCCTGCCTCGCCGGGCCGGCCGCCCGACTACGGGCGTTCGACCCGGGTGCCGCGCGCTTCTCGGACGACGAGATAGCCAAGGCGCTTCTGGAAGTCGTCGACGAGAAGCGCAGCGGCGACGAAGAGGTCAACCGGATACGCCTTACCCGTCACCGGCCGCGCGTTCCGAATTCGAGGCGGCGTCCGAACCTGCGTCTCAAGGCGCTATTTCGCGAATGGAAAGCCGGCAACGCTCCACGTCCCCAGACGGCCGGCGAGTACGAGGCCGCGATCGACGACTTCATCGATTTCGCAGGCGATCCAACCATATCGATGATCGACGCCGACATGCTGTACGACTTCCGCGACGAGGCCGCGAAGCTTCCCGCATCGATGCCGAGGGCGGATCGCGCCCTGCCCTTCACCGCCCGCGTCGCGAAGCACAAGGACGCCATCCCCAAGTGCGCGCCTCCTACGCTCAAGAAGCGCGTGGGCGCTCTCCAAGCGCTACTCACCTACGCATTCCATCAACGCTGGACTCCCGTGAACATCGGGAGCGGCATCAAGATCGTCGGCTACACCAAGAAACGACGCACGCGCCGCAGCTTCGAGGATCACGAGCTCGCGACCCTATGCGCGAGCTCACTTTTCGTAGATCCCGCGAACTGGGAAACCAGATCGCATATCAGCGACGTCACCGTCTTCTGGCTCTTCCTGCTATCGATAACGACCGGTGCGCGGCTCGAAGAGGTCGGACAGGTCGCTCTCACGGACGTCTGCTCCGACGGGGACATCGTGTATCTCGACATCGATGAATATGTCGATGACGAGGACGGCGAGGACAAGAGCGTCAAGACGGACGATTCGATCAGGCTCGTTCCGGTGCATGACAAGCTCGTGGAACTGGGGTTCTCCGACTACGTGGATGCGCTCACCGAGCTCGGCCATACGCAGCTCTTTCCCGACTTGAGGGAGAACAGCGTGGGCAAGCGCACGAAGGAGGCCAGCCAGAAGATAAACCGCATCATCGATCGTCACGTCTCCGACGACCGTCGCCTGGTCTTCCACTCCCTCCGCCACGCGTTCAAGGCCAAGGGTAACGATGCGCGTTTAACCGATCGCACCCTGGATCAAATCTGCGGTCACGCGCCCGTGAGCACGGGTAGCCGCTACGGGTCGGAGCCACGGATCAGGACGATCCACCGGGAACTTCACCAGATCGACTTCTCGTGCATCGACTGGGCACGGATCGCAATCGGCATCAAGAAGGTGAGGTGGAAGACACTTTTGAAGGCAGCGGACGCCTTCAAGTCCAAAAGACAGAACGAAAGCGCACCTTCGCTCGGACGATCCCGGGACCCCGGACAATGAGTGGCTTGGCCAAGCGATCCGGTTAATCAGGATCGTCGGGATCGTGAAGGACACGCGGCACGCAACGGGGCGAGGCTACTGCGAACGGTCGCAGGCGGAGCGTAGTCCCGCCTGCGTACGGCTGGTTTGTGATCGAGCCGATACGAGCGTCGCCTTGGCTTAACGCGCCGAGGCCGTAGCAACGGAACCGGAAGCTGTGGGACTATCGCAGTGCGATGATCGACGCGGTTTACTACGCACCGGCGTGACCGTCTCGGCGGTTAAGACGGCTTGCGCAGGAAATGCGGTGACCAACCTCGTGGGCCTAAAGTCTCAGGGGCGCAGCAGTACTGGCGGTGCGAAAATGCGAAACCATTGACCGTATGGATATGGCAACCCTAGCTCGCGTACCGGGACCGCACACTTATACGATTAGACCTGGATGGCGTGATCGAGCTCGATAAGGACGAACGCCCCGTCGGCGATCGCGCCCCCCCCCCACACGACCATGGTCGATCCGGCACACGCTTCGGCGGGAGAACCAGGTTTCTGGCTGGATGTTCGCCGCATCCATCGCTCAGCAGCGATCTTGAGCATCTTTGATCGAAGATCATCAGGAAGGGGAAAACTTCTTGAAGACTTCATCCATCGGAACCTCGCGCCCGCAGGGCGCAACGGAAGGACTCACCATGAGCACCACATTCGACTCGCAAGGCATCAACGACGTGACCGTGGCCGTATGCCAAGAGATGACCTCGCGCAGCCGTCGCCGGAATTGCGACGTCGACACTATCTTCCTGGGCGGTCCCCCGCCATCCCATGCCGACGAGGTCGCACTGGCGAAATTCGGTCGGAGCAAGAACTATCGAATGATCTTCGTATCGTTCGACCCGTCCAAGCCCCACGATGGCCCCTGCGGTTTCCACGCGGTCTTGACCGACGGCCTTACGCAGGCGCTCGCAATCCCGGACGGTCGCCTTTGGAAGCGCGACAGCCGGAGCCCCGCCGTCCTGCTTTTCCCTGCGCTCAGAGCCATGCTGAAACTTGACTCCGAAGGTTGCTTGATCTTCCACGACATGGCCAGCGACTACCCAGAATCCGGCTACGACCTCGCGCGCACGTCCGTCCTCGCGCGGGCGGCACGCAACCCCGGCACGGCTCCCCTAGTGTCGCCGATCGGGGCGCTCATGACCGTGCTCGACGTCGACACGATGTCCGCCGTCTTCGAACAGGCCGAATGACCCCTCGGATCGGCAGCTCGAACCGGCTGCCGATCCGGCCCCGGTAACGGAATGTTAAGATCCTGCTCGGTACAGGCGGAGCCGCGGGGCCGCAGCCCTCGCTATTTTCCCCTCTACCCTAAATTCCAAATCACATATTCCAATCGGGAAGGCCGTTGCACGGCCTTGCGGAACGGCGTGAAATTTTCCGGATATGCCGCTGTCCGTTCGCAGCTGGACGCTTGCTCCTGGAGGCGACCAAACGGACCACGCGATGATCGAGACGGTCGAGGCCGAACACCGCGCTTGCTTGGGACATACCGAGCCAGACCCCTGATAATGACAAAGCCACTCGCTTCGTCGGCGTCGGTGTCGGCTGGTTGAGCCCGACAAGGCTCGAGCAATAGACGTGAGCATCGTGGATCGCACCACGAGAACACCAGCCGATCACCGGCCAGCGCCAATGATCAGACGCGACGACGCCTAACATATCCACGCGCGGTCGCACGACGGCCTCGTCGGCGTCCTGCGCGGGGGCCGCAAAGTACGCGCGTCAGATCCCGCAAGCAGGTGATCCTGAATCACATACCGCAGCAACCCAAGTATTCAGTCCGGTCGGAAGTCCTCGAGTAGCCCAATGAAAGCGACGACCGCGTGAGCGGAGGTCGCGTCCATCGTTTCGAAGACTACGGGGTGCGATGCCCCCCTAACCATCCCGCTATCGACATCAGGACCGCGAGCAGCAACGGCGGCAAGCGATAGCTCGGCCAGCCGCTTCGCATCGGACACCAACAGACCGCGGAACTTGGTCGTCCAGGCGTAATAGGTCGCGTTGGATATTCCTGCCGCCGACATAGATCCGTCACCACCGCACCTGCCTCGGCTTCCTTCAGGATGCCGATAATCTACTCTGCCGAAAACTTCTTTCGCTTTAATCTGCCCGTCCCTTTAGGATCGGAATCTAGCTCCAACTGGAGGAAAACGGGGTCACGTGAGACAGCATGGGCCCCGCCAAAGGCAACCGTCGCCATCGTTGAGAAGAAGGTCGCGATAACGTCGTCGGGGCTGCGTGTAATGAGCTACGCCGCCATCGGCAGCAGCTATAAGGCGAGCCAGACCAGCACAGTCCATATTGTCTCTTGGCAAGTCGCCCGAGCTTGCGGAGGTTCTGGCGTCCAATACTGTCTTTGTCTCGTCGTCTGTTATGGCTAGAGGTCTCGCCGGTGTTTCAATGGAGTGTAAATGACATGAACGTAAGTGACCTTGCCAAAGGTGTCGCGGAAGCGACCGGTTCGAACGAAGCCGATGCAAAGAAGGCAATCACCGCCGTGTTTGATCGAATAGCGGTTGCTGCCGCGAAGGGTGAGGAAATTTCAATTCCAGGGTTCGGCAAGTTCACCGTCAAGGACCGTCCGGAGCGCGACGGTCGCAACCCTGCCACCGGCGAAGCGATCAAGATTGCGGCTTCCAAAAAGGTTGCGTTCACCGCCGCCAAGGGACTGAAGGACAAGATGTAAGACGTTGGCGCCGGCGAGTGATCTCGTCGGCGCCAACGTGAGGAATACGTTTCGTGTGCAACCGATATTGCATGGCGGCAAAGAAGACAGGCCTTGCTGCTACCTTCGGTATGCAAACCTCTACGAGACGAAAGTGCAAACGCAAGAGATCGTCGCAGCTGGGTCATCAGGGAACGGATCAGTGGGTTTGGAATACATGGACGTCAATCCGATGGCCCGGCGGCAGTTGGACGATCTCTGGGAGGTCAAGGCAACCCTCTCATCGGTAGCTTTCTCCGATGCAGCCGCTCGCGTCGCTCGCGACACCCGCTACCCGATCGACGTGGTCTATGCGCTGTTGGGCGGGTCCTCTCCGACGGCCGCATGGCGGGTGTTTCGGGGGATGACCCGCATTTCGCTTTCGGAGGCGGCCGGGATCAGTCCCGCAGGGTTGTCCAGCATCGAACGCGGGTTGAATAGCGGAAGTAAGGTACGGGACAAGCTTGCCATCGCCCTCGCCGTCCCAGCCGACGCCTTGATCGCGCTATTCTAACTGTTTTCGTCGCTGGGCCGGTGACGTCATCGACTTTCCGACCGGCGTCACCCGCCATACGCTGACGTGATTGTCTCGACTTCCGCTGGATCGCCCATGATCAACCCGACGCGCTGATGCAGATGGGCCGGCCCTATCGACATGATCCGCATCTCCCCATCGCTGGCGGCTCCTCCCGCCTGCTCCATCAGCATGGCCATCGGATTGCCTTCGTACATCAGTCGCAACTTACCGACCTTGCCCGGCTTGCGCACGTCGCGGGGATACAGGAATACCCCGCCGCGCTTCAGAATGCGGTGTACATCGGCGACCATCGAACCCGTCCATCGCATATTGTAGTCCGCCCCCAGATCACCGTCCACGCCAGCGATGCGGTCCTCGATGAAGCGGGTGATCTCGGGAGACCACTGCCGGGCATTGGACATGTTGATGGCGAACTCACGCTTGCCGATGGGGATGGTGATGTCGGTATCCGTCATGACCCACGACCCGATCTCGCGGTCAAGCGTGAACTCGTGAACGCCCGCGCCTACCGTCAGCACGAGTATCGTCTGAGGACCATATACCGCATAGCCGGCAGCGACCTGGCACTCGCCCCTCTGCAGGAAGTCCTCTTCGGTGACGTCCGCGCCCCCGACCCGCTCAGGCGCACGGAGCACCGAGAAGATCGTCCCGACGGAAAGATCGACATCAATGTTGCTCGATCCGTCGATCGGATCGAACAGCAGGAGGTATTCACCCTGAGGATACCGGTTCGGAACGAGATGGATCGTCTCCATCTCCTCTGACGCCATGGCTGCGAGATGCCCGCCCCACTCGTTGGCCTCGAGCAGCATCTCGTTGGCTATGACGTCGAGCTTCTTCTGCACTTCGCCCTGGACGTTTTCGCTGCTCAGGCTTCCGAGCACGTCACCGAGCGCGCCCTTGCCAATCGAATGACTAATCGCCTTGCACGACCGTGCTACGATTTCGATCAGCAGGCGGAGCTGCGGCTGCAGCGTTCCAGCCTCGCGTTGCTGTTCGATCAGGAACTGCGTCAGGGTCTTGCGCTTCATGTATCTGCCGTCCGTGACAAAGAGGGTTGCCAATACGGGATAGGTAGACAGACGATCGAGGACGTTGAGCGTGTTCGATCCTGCCGGTGCGTATCCGTCCTGACTTCTACCGCTTGACCACGCGACGCCGTACGATTCAATCGGCCCGCTCAATAGTTTCAGCGGCGTCGACCTGAGGCTTCGAATGAATGCGCCGTCTCCTGAGTCGCCCGTCCACGCCGCCGAGCGGTCGGTCCTCAGCAGCGCTGCAAGCTCTCGAGGCGCTCCCGCCACATCGCTGGCAACGGTGTCGGTCGACGGCTGTGACGGTCGACGTATACATGGGTGAACAGGGCCTCGGCAGCGGCATCTGCGTTTCCCGGAACGAAGACACCCATTCGATACGTGACGCTGGACGATCCGAGCGTGATGAGCGCAAGCCCTATGTGGACCGGCTCCGGATAACTGACAGACCGCGCATACCGGCAGTTGGTTTCGACGACCAAGCCGATGCGGTCGCCGTCAACGACGTCCAGCAGGCCGGTGCTGATGAGCCAATTGTTCACGGCGGTATCGAACCAGTGATAGTAGACGGCATTGTTGACGTGGCCGTAAGCGTCGTTATCGCTCCAGCGCGTCGTGATCGACTGCCACCACTGATAATCGGAACGTGGCCGCAATGCATCGCGGATCATCAGCCGCTCCTCTGCTCTAATGGGTTTCCAGGTCGTTGAGCACCTTGATCTTCTAGGTATTCCCACGGCCGGAATGTTTTTGGCTGGCGAAAAATCAGCTGCGAGTCCACCAGATTGATGCGAACCGTACGAAGGTCGAAGAGGGATTAATGGGATGCAAATAGCAGCAGCCGTCCTGCGGAGGCCAGGGTCTCCCCTGCCCTATGCCGATAGCCGCCCGCTTTGTATCGAGCAGCTAACGCTCGCTCCTCCGGGACGGGACGAAGTCCTGGTGAAGATCTGGGCTGCCGGCCTTTGTCATTCGGACCTGTCGGTCATCAACGGAGATCGTCCGCGCCCATCGCCCATGGCGCTAGGTCATGAGGCGGCCGGCGTGGTGGAACGATTGGGCGAGGGCGTGACCGATCTCGAGATCGGCGATCATGTCGTGATGGTCTTCATGCCGAGCTGTGGCCACTGCCTTCCTTGTTCGGAAGGGCGGCCGGCACTCTGTGGGCCGGGTGCCGCGGCCAATGTCAGCGGCACGCTGTTGAACGGCGATAGACGACTCAGCGATGCGGCAGGAGCCGTTCATCACCATCTCGGCTGTTCGGCCTTCGCGAGCCATGCCGTGGTTTCGCGTCGGTCGCTCGTCAGGATCGATCGTGACCTCCCGCTGCACGAAGCCGCGTTGTTCGGATGCGCCGTTTTGACGGGCGTCGGTGCGGTCGTGAACACCGCCAACGTCAAAGCGGGCCAAACGGTCGCGGTCGTCGGTCTGGGGGGCGTGGGTCTGGCCGCAGTCCTGGGCGCCCTTGCGGCAGGCGCATCGCAGGTGATCGCGATCGACATGCTTGAGGACAAGCTGACGTTGGCACGGGAACTGGGCGCGACCGCAACGGTTCCGGCCGGTGCGGATGCGGCCAAGCAGGTGCGTGCGCTGACGAACGGCGGGTGTGACGTAGTGCTCGAGATGGCCGGCTCGCTCCGGGCTCTTGAGAGTGCGGTGGCTATGACCCGTCGCGGGGGAATGACGGTGACGGCCGGCCTTCCCCCCCCGGATGCCGCGCTAGCCGTCAATGTCGTCGCGCTTGTGGCGGAAGAGCGTACGCTCAAGGGAAGCTATATTGGTACCTGCGTTCCCGCTCGAGACCTTCCGCGGTACGTGGCCCTCTACCGCGCGGGCCGCCTACCGGTCGACCGGCTCGTAAGCGGCTACCTCACGCTCGATCAAATCAACTCGGGCTTCGACGAGCTCCATGCTGGTCGAGCCGTCCGCCAGATCATCAGGTTCGACATGACGTAGAACCGCGCCGGCAATACGTGCGCGTCGTCGACCGTACGCCGGCTTATCTGCGACCATCATCGATTGGGATCGCCAAGCGGCACAGGACTTGCGCGGCGTCGGCGACCTGATCGATGGGCCGTTCGTATCCTGCGGTGCCCCAGGCGAGCGCGATGTGAAGCAATCCCCCCGAGACCGCCCGTCGAAGAAGCGAGTCGGTCGAAAGCCCTCCTCGGTGCTCGGGATCGTAGATCTCTATGAACGTTTCCGACAGCGCGAACAGCGATGCCTCAAACGCGGTATCGATGGCTGCATCCACGCCGACGATCTCGACGAGAAACACTCGGGCTGCCGTCGGATTGGCCGCCAGTGCAGAATAGTAGGCGAGCAACAACCGGCGAACTCGGTCATCCGGCGGCTCGTAGGGCACATCGGCCGCCATGATCTGATCGTGCATCGACGAAACGACCCGTTCGAAGGCTGCGAGGAGCAGTTCCTCGCCATTGGCGAAACTCTCGTAGAAATATCGTTCGGTGAGATTCGCCTCTCGGCAGATCGCTCGAATGCCCGTGTTGCGAAATCCCGTCGATCCATACTGCCTGATTGCCGACGCGATCAGCAGTTCGCGGCGCTCCGCCCGCCGCTGCTCCTGCGTCTGTCCAGTCCAGCGTCGAGGTGGGCTCTTCATTCAACTCTCATAGCATTGTTGACAATGACATCAACTGTTGTCATTTTTGCTTGCGCTCATGGAGACGATGCCGATGTCTGAAGTCGAACACCTCGATGTCCTGGTGGTGGGTGCCGGCCTATCCGGCATCGATGCCGGATACTGGCTGAAGACCGGATCGCCTGATCATAGCTGGGCCATCTTCGAGGCACGCGACGCCATCGGAGGCACATGGGACCTGTTCCGCTACCCGGGTATCCGATCGGACTCGGACATGACGACGCTCGGCTTCCCGTTCCGTCCCTGGCACGGTCCGAAGGCGATCGCCGACGGCAGCGACATCCGTGACTACATCGAGGACACGGCGCGCGAGTTCGGCATCGACCGCAGGATTCGGATGCGTCACTGCGTCACCGGGGCCGAATGGTCGTCGGTCGAAGCGCTCTGGACCATCTCGTACACCGTCGACGGCGAGCCTCGCCGTTTGACATGCAGCTTCCTGTTCCTGTGCTCGGGTTATTACGACTATGCGGAAGGGCACTCCCCGACCTGGCCGGCCGTCGACGCGTTCGAGGGCGCGATGGTCCATCCGCAGTTCTGGCCCGAGGATCTGGTGGTCGCAGGGAAGAAGGTCGTTGTGATCGGGTCGGGGGCGACCGCAGTCACGCTGGTCCCCGCTTTAGTAGCGAAGGGCGCTGCGCACGTCACGATGCTGCAGCGCTCGCCGACCTACATCATCTCCAAGCCGTCCCGCGACGAACGCGGTGCAACGCTCCGCCGCCGCCTACCCGCGTCGATCGCCGATGCGGCGATCCGATGGAAGAACATCGGTTACGGCATCTTCGTGTACAACGCATCGCGCAAGAGGCCGGATCTCGTCAAAGACAAGATCGCCGCCCAACAGAAGGCGCTTCTCGGCCCCGACTTCGATATCGCCCGCCACCTGACGCCCAAGTACAACCCCTGGGATCAGCGGCTGTGCCTCGTTCCCGACGGTGATCTGTTCAAGGTGTTGCGCGCCGAACAGGCGACGATCGTCACCGACCAGATCGAGCGCTTCACGCCGCAGGGCGTTCAGTTGGCGTCCGGGGGAGAATTGAAGGCCGACGTCGTCGTCACTGCGACCGGGCTCAAGCTAAAGATCATGGGCGGTGCATCGCTCAAGGTCGACGGCGAGACCGTCGAGCCGGGCACCCGCCTGCTCTACAAGGGTGCGATGCTCGAAGGCGTCCCGAACTTCGCCTTCGCGGTGGGGTACACCAACGCTTCGTGGACGCTGAAATGCGATCTCACCTCGCAATATGTCAGCCGCCTACTCAACCACATGGCGGCCCACGGCCAGGCCAGTGCTACGCCGGTCGCGCCTCTGGACACTGCTGTCGAGGAGTCGATGCTCGATCTGCAGTCGGGCTACGTTGAGCGAGCGCGGAAGATCCTTCCGCGCCAAGGTGCCAGAGCCCCTTGGAAGACTAACCAGAACTACGTTCGTGACCTCTTCGCCTTCCGCACGGGCCGGATCAACGACGGAGTTCTGCGATTTGATACTCGTCAAATCGGCGCTCGGGAGAAGGCGGCATGAGCAGGCGGTTCGACCTCGACGGCAGGGTTGCCGTGATTACGGGGGCAGCCGGCGGTATCGGCCAGGCGATCGCAAGATCAATGGCGAAGCGCGGCTGCAACCTCGCGCTGGCCGATCTCAACGAAGACGGCCTCGAGCAGACTGCGCGCCTGATAGGCAACAGCGTTCGCGTGACCCGTCACAAGCTCGATGTTGCGGACGGAGCTGCGGTCGCAGCCTTTCCCGCCATCGTCGAAGCGGCGCACGGCCATGTCGATGTCGTCGTCAACAACGCCGGCGTCGCCCTTGGTGGACGGTTCGATCAGCTGACCGAGGACGAGTTCGATTGGGTCATGGGCATCAACTTCCAAGGCGTGGTGCGGATGTCGCGCGCCTTCCTGCCGCTTCTTAAGGAGCGCGACCAGGCGCAGCTGGTGAATCTGTCCAGCCTGTTTGGGATCATCGCCCCCCCCGGCCAGACCGCCTATGCCGCCGCCAAGTTCGCCGTGCGCGGCTTTTCGGAGGCACTCCGCAACGAGCTGCTGGCGGGAAAGTCGTCGGTCGGAGTCACCGTCGTTCATCCAGGTGGGGTCAGGACGGGCATAGCTCAGAACGCTCGTGTCGCCGGGGCCGTGACCGAGGCGGAAAGAGCCGTGGCGCAGGCTGGCTTCGCCAAGGCGCTCAAGATGCCCGTCGAGGAAGCTGGCGAGATCATCGTTCGTGGGATCGAGCAACGCCGTCCGCGCGTGCTCGTCGGCAATGATGCCAGGATGGCATCGATCGTCGAGCGGATCATGCCGGTCGGGTACTGGCGGCTTCTGGAAAGGATGGTCTGATCATGCGTACCTCGGCGGTCATCAAATCGGGCGTATTGGCAGGCGCAGGTCTTCTTATCGGCCTTTTGACCTTCAGCAGCCTGAGCGCGCGAGGTGCTCAGCGTCGCGTGCCGCCGGAAGGGCGGTTCCTGGACGTCGACGGAGCGCGGCTGCATTACATAGACATCGGATCCGGGCCAACCATAGTCATGGTCCATGGGCTCACCGGTCAGCTGCGTAATTTCACCTATGCGCTCAGCGAACGGCTCGTATCCGACTATCGCGTCATCGTCGTCGATCGACCTGGCTCGGGCTATTCTACGTACAATCGCGTCGGAGGCCGTGGTCTCGATGCCCAGGCCTCCATGATCGGTCATTTCGTCAAAGCACTCAGACTGGATCGACCGCTTCTGGTCGGCCACTCGCTCGGTGGCGCGATCGCCCTTACGCTGGCCACGAAGCGCCCGAATCTCCTCGGCGGGCTGGCGCTGATCGCTCCGCTGTCGCAGCCGATGGATCAGGTGCCGAAGATCTTCCGCGCTTTGGTGAACCCCTCCCCTTTTCGACGCGCTCTTGCCTCTCGGACGCTGGCCGTTCCGCTTGGCAAACTGAAGCGCAGGCGTACGTTGCAGACGGTCTTCGCACCCGATCCGGTACCGACCGACTTCGGCGAACGTGGGGGCGGGGTCCTCGCTGGTCGGCCAAGCGCGTTCTACGCGGCATCGACGGAAATCTCGGGTGCCGACGACCTCGTCGAGATTGCCGCGATGTATGGCGACATCCCGTTACCCGTCGGCATCCTGTTCGGCCGTGAAGATCAGATCCTGTCCCCCGGACTTCACGGCGCGCAGACGGCCACCGCCATTCCGGGCGCAGAGTATGAGGTGATCGAAGGAGGCCACATGATCCTCATCTCTGCGCCCGATGCGACCGCGTCCTGGCTGCGTCGGCAGGCCGTGCGCGCTTTTGGCGAAGCTTCGGCCGTCGAAGCAAGAGGGGAATGATTACTGACGCAATCCTGCGCCAGCCACTCCGAGAAGGCGCCCTCTCGGTCGGCCCCGACCGCGAAGACGCTATGAAAGCATTTATCCCTCAGTTGGCGCGCGAGACGGATACCCTGCCTGGTGCAGGGAATGGCGACGCCGACGAGGTGCCGACGGCAAGCGTCACCGGCAAGGCATTCGGCTCCGAAGTGGAGTTCGGAATGAGCCGGGTGGTATTCGGGCTGGACGAAGCATCGGGTCGTTCTCCTGTCGAAAAAGCACCGACGCGTGTGACGTTCCGGAGAAACCCCTCCCTCTCCAACCGTTCTAGCCGCACCGGGGCGATGCCCTTGCAGCGCTGTTGCCCCGCCATTGAGGACGGGAGGGGCGTCGGCGCCTCTCGCGAGACGCGTAAGCCCAATTTAGTTTCGGAGGTCACCGCGATGCCGGCCCTCCACCCCTGGTTCTGAACGGTTCCTCGGCGAGGTGTTCCACGGCCCAAGGGCCACTGTCTCGTTTGTCGAAAAGTCGTCATCTTGAAGGAATGCCATGCCACTGCGCTTCGCTACGACTACGCCCGAGGCGTACGGCTTTCCACTGACCATCGGTCACCTGTTGGATGCAGCACTGACGTCGGCTCCGGATCAGGAGATCGTCTATCGCGATCAGGTGCGGATGACCTATCGCGACCTGCGATCTCGCGTCGGCCGGCTCGCTTCCGCATTGGCCGACCTGAATGTCGGTCACGGCACCGTGGTTGCGATGATGGACTGGGACAGCCATCGCTATCTCGAGACGTACTTTGCCGTCCCGATGATGGGTGCGGTGCTCCAGACGGTGAACGTCCGGCTTCCGGTCGCACAGATCTGCTACACGCTGCGTCATGCGGAGGCCGAGGTGGTTGTCTGCCACCGCGATTTCCTGCCCGCGCTGGAGCCCTTGTTGCCAGCGCTTGCAGGTATAAGGGCGGTGGTCGTGATCGACGATGGTGGTGACGAACCTGCCTCGTTCCGTGGGGTCGGAGAGTACGAGTCGCTTCTCGCTGCGGCGAGTCCGGAATTCGCGTTCGAGGATTTCGACGAGAACGCGCTCGCCACTACCTTCTACACGACTGGTACGACGGGCGATCCCAAGGGCGTTTGCTTCTCCCATCGGCAGATCGTCCTGCTTGCACTCGCGAGCAGCGGTCCGTTCGGCGCGACGCGCGATCCGGGTTTCGGGATCGATGACGTCTACATGCCGCTGACGCCCATGTTCCATGTCCATGCATGGTGTTTGCCCTTTGTCGCTACGCTGCTGGGCGTGAAGCAGGTCTATCCGGGCCGGTACGACGCAGACATGATCTGCCGCCTCCGCTCGACCGAACACGTCACCTACTCGCACTGCGTTCCGACAGTGCTGCAGATGATCTTTGCCGCGGCTGACAAGGCCGGTACCGATCTCGCCGGTTGGACCATGACGATCGGCGGCTCGGCGCTCACGAATGCGCTTTGGGAGGAAGGCACTCGTCGCGGTATGCATATCGGTGCTGGCTATGGTATGTCAGAGACCGGACCAACCTTGACGATGGCGCGTCGCGGTCGTCGCGAAGACGCCGTGACGCCCGATGCCGACGCGCTCACGCTTGCAGGTGTTCCGATCGCGTTGGTCAGCCTACGCGTCGTCGACGAGGCAATGTGCGACGTACCCCACGATGGTACCTCCCAAGGTGAACTTGTTGTTCGCGCACCCTGGCTGACGCAAGGCTATACAGGCGACGCAGCAGCGTCTCGCGAACTCTGGCGGGGTGGTTGGATGCATACCCAGGACGTGGCCACCATCAGCACGAGCGGCGAAGTCGCGATTCGCGACCGCTTGAAGGACGTCATCAAGACCGGAGGGGAATGGATACCGTCGCTGGAACTCGAGGACCTCATTGCAAGCCTCTCCATGGTCAAAGAGGTTGCGGTGGTCGGCATGCCCGATGAACGTTGGGGTGAGCGCCCTGTCGCGTTCGTCGTTCCAGCAGCCGGCATACCGTTGCTCGACATGATCAACGCACCGATATTGGCGGCGATCGAACGAGGTGATCTGAGTCGGTACGCACGTCTTGATCGGGTCATCGTAATAGAAGCCCTTCCGCGAACAAGCGTTGGGAAGATCGATAAGAAGCAACTTCGTCTTCGGGCCGAGTGATACCTGAGATGCCTCTTCCGTTTTAGGATCTTACACCTTGCATACTCCAGAGCTCGTCAGACTCGTTTCCGATATAACAGGCACGAGCGAAAAATTGACGAAGGCCGTGATTGACACCCTCTTTTCAAAGATCGCTTGTACCGTTGCGAAGGGTGAAGACGTTTCGATTACGGGGTTCGCGCGATTTGGAGCCAGAGCCTGCGCTCCGCGTGCCGGCCGAAACCCGCGAACTGGCGAGATCATGTTGATACCGCCATCGAAGAAGATCACCTTTCACCCCGGTAAGAGAATGAAAGACGCTCTACGCTGAACCATTCCATCGGGTACGATGCATTTGAGGTTTCGGTCGCCTCATTCCTGCCCCCTGCGCCCAATCAGAAGCACTTTGCCATCGCTTCACTGATATTTTGGTCCAAGCTGTCGGTGCTTCATGAAAGCAAAGTCATCGTCCACATAGGCCATTCCAAAAATCTTTTCAGGTAAAGGGGCGAGAGTTTAACGGTTTGACGAGAAGGCAAGGCACGTCATATGCGAGTAGCTTATTATGTGTTTGAAGAAAGACCTCGAGCGGTCGCGCTCCGCGCCCGGGGGCTGATCACTCATCAGTAAAAACCCAAGTTCGCCCACGACGGGTTGATGCCATAGTATCGCAAGCGGACCGCCAAGACTATTCCTTCAAGTGGTCACGGCGACGTCCTTCATCGGTAGCACAAGTTCAGTTTGCGCCCTGGACCGGGACGCCATCAGATCCCGCTCGACGAAACGGGTTCAGTTATAGGCATCTATTCCGCGCAGCGCTCGTACTTCGGGGGCGCAGAGCACGCCGGAGGTGTCTAGGACGTCTGGCGCTCCACGAAGGTGGTTCGACCGTCCCATCCAGTCCCACTGGTCGCATCGGATAGAAATCGCCATCGAACGCCGTGGCGGCAGAGAGCGGAAGCTCACGCACGCCTTTGAGACCGACATGGGCGCGCCCTCAGGCTTCGCAGTTCGGCCGAATGGGAAAGCCGCTAACGATTGGAATTGGGTACGACGCCTGGTTGCCTGCGATCGAACGGATCGAGCAGCGGAAGCAGGTGTCTGCGACAGCATGGCCGCTGCCCATCGCGACTTGCTCCGCATGGACGAACCGATTGCCGGGTCGTTGATCTCCTTACGACCAATGCCTCGTCAACGGCCACGGTCTTCAACCAGGGTGTTGCGGGTTATCCGGTCGATGCTGGTCGAACTCGTGAGCGCCATCGCTACGCGCATCTCGGCTTCGATGAGCTTCAGCACGTGGTCAACGCCGCTTTCTCCGGCTGCCGCCAGCGCGTAGACCCACGCCCGCCCCAGCAACACTCCGTGTGCGCCCAGCGCAAGCATCCGGACAACGTCCAGCCCCGATCGGATGCCGCCATCCGCCAATACCGTCAATCGATCTCGCACTGCGTCGGCGATGGGCGGCAACGCCCTAGCCGTCGATGGAACGCCGTCGAGCTGCCGGCCTCCGTGATTCGAGACGACGATCCCGTCCGCGCCCAGGTCGGCCGCAGCACGGGCGTCCTCGACGTCCAATATCCCCTTGATGATCAACGGGCCGTCCCAGACGTCCCGAATGAACTCCAGGTCCTTCCAGGAGACCGTCGGATCGAAGTTGTTGCGCATCCAGGCGAAGAAGTCTTCCAATCCGGTATTCTTGCCTAGAACGGGCGCGACGTTGCCGAGCTGATGCGGCCGCCCCTTTATTCCGACGTCATAGGCCCAGGCCGGTCGCAGCATCGACTGAAACGCTCGTCGTGCGCCGCCCATGAGACCGGACGCTCCCGCCAATCCAGAGCGATAGTCACGATAGCGGGAGCCGGGGACGGGCATGTCCACCGTGAACACCAGCGCGGAACACTGGGCGGCTTTTGCCTGCGCCAGCAGATCACGCATGAAGCCACGATCCCGGATCATGTAAAGCTGAAACCAGAAGGGTTGCGACGTGGCAGCGGCAACTTCGTCTATCGGGCATGCCGAAACCGTCGAGAGACAGAAGGGCACGCCAGCCGTCTGCGCAGCACGCGCCGCCTGAACCTCGCCACGGCGGGCGTTCATGCCCGCCAACCCGATCGGCGCCAATGCGATCGGCAGACGTTGGCTGCGTCCGAACAGCGTCGTCGACAGGTCCAGCGTCGAGACGTCGGTCAGCACGCGCTGTCGCAACGCGATGTCTTCCAGATCAGCCACGTTCCGCCGCAACGTGACTTCTGCATAGCTCCCGCCGTCGATGTACTCGAACAGAAAGTGCGGCAGGCGGCGTCGCGCAAGTTCGCGATAATCGATCGCGGAAGCTGCTTTCATGGCCGTACCTTTTGAAATTCAAGCGTCGAGGGATACGGCCCGGTGTGGACGTCGTCCCGAGTGACAAGCGGCCGGATCATTGCAGGTTCACGAATGCACCGCCGTCGACCAGCAGCGCAGCGCCGGTGACGTACCGGGCCAGGTCGGACGCAAGGAACACGATCGGCCCTGCGATATCGTCCGGTTCGCCAAGCCTCCCAAGCGGGATCCGAGCAGCCATCCGTTCGCGCTTCTCCGGATCGGCAAGATCGTCCTTGTTGATGTCGGTGAGGATCGTCCCTGGCAATACCGAGTTGCACCGAATACCGTAACGGCCGAGGGCGATTGCCGTCGACTGCATCAGCGAATGCACCCCCGCCTTGGTCGGCGTGTAATGGGTCTGATATTCACCGCCAACGAGCGCGGAGATGGATGACACCGCAACGATCGCACCGCCCTGCCCTTGTCGAACCATCTGGTTGGCTGCGGCCTGCACCATGAAATACGCGCCGTGGAGATTGACGCGCATCGTTCGTTCGAACGTCTCGACGGGCATGTCGAGAAACGCGTGGAACGGACAAATGCCGGCATTGTTGACGAATACATCGACTCGCCCCAGCGCTTCGGCAGCCCGGGCCACGAAGTCGCTCGCGGTCGCCGGATCAGCGACGTCGCCCGCCACCGCGATGGCCTTGCGCCCCAGCTTGGCGATCTCCGCCACGCACGACGCTGCGTCGTCTTCGCTACCAAGGAAATTGATCGCGACGTCAGCGCCGTGTCGTGCAGCGGCAATCGCGGTCGCCCGACCGATTCCAGCCGATGCGCCGGTCACGAGCACGGCCTTTCCATCTAGCAGCATCTCTCTCTCCCTATTTTTTCGGTAGCGAGGCGGTCCAGCCGAGGTCGTGGCTGACGGCGTCGGCTGCATCGCATACCGTTTTCGACAGTTCGTCCATCCGGTCGTCGCTCATATACTGCGCAGCACTCGACACGCTGATCGCTCCGACGATAACGCCCTTCGCATCGCGAACCGGCGCCGCGACGCAGCGGATCTGGTCCTCATTCTCTTCGAGATCGAACGCGCGTCCGGCATCGACATAGCTGCGCATCCGGCTCTCCCACACCGCCCAATCGGCAGGATGCGATCCTTCGGCCTGGTCGGCATCGAAACGCGCGCGCCAGTATTTGGGGGGGTGATCGAGCATCAGCGCCTTGCCGAGCCCGGTCGACGTCAGCGGCTGTCGATCGCCCACCCGGCTGGAAATCGTTATCCGCCGCCGGCCCGGCATCTTGTCGAGATACAGTGCCCGGTCGCCTTCGAGGATACCAAGGTGGACGGTGTCCTCGGTCGAGGCGGACAGAGCTTCCAGATGAAGTCGGGCAACCTGGATGATGTCCGCCTGGACATGGGCCTGAGCGCCAAGTTCGAGCAACTTAGGACCGAGCCGATACCCGGCACGCGGCGTGAAGGCGAGATAGCCCCGCTCCACCAGCGCACTCGCCAACCGATGCGTCGTACTCTTGGTCAGCGCCAACCGGTCGGCCAGCTCGGGCAGCCCCAGCACCTCCTGTGCGATCGCCTCGATCACGTCGAGACCGCGCATCAGGGTCTGGCTGCCAGCCCCAACGGTGGTTTCCTTGTCCGTGTTCGTGAGCGGTTCTGTTGACGCCATGATTTTCAATCCCTAGGATACTATTCCATAATATGGCAATAGGTGCTGCGGTTCTTATACGGAACAACGCAGAATAAGGGCAGGACGAACCGTGGCGCTACCAAAGATCAAATACGTGCGAGCCTTCACTGCGACCGGTGGCGGGGCCGACTATCACGACCAGACCGGCGCGCATTGGATCGACGATCATATCGCGACGCCGATGAGCCGGTATCCCGAATATCGCGAGTCACGGCGCAGTTTCGGGATCAACGTGCTCGGCACTCTGGTCGTGGAGATCGAGGCGGACGACGGTACGATCGGCTTTGCGGTCACAACCGGTGGGGAACCCGCCTGCTACATCGTCGAGAAGCATCTCGCGCGTTTCCTGGAAGGACGAAATCCTGCTGACTACGAGAAGATCTGGGATCAGATGTACTTCTCGACGCAATATTACGGGCGCAAGGGTCTGGTCGTAAACGCGATCTCGGGCGTCGATCTGGCGCTTTGGGATTTGCTGGGCAAATTGCGGGGCGAGCCGGTCCATCAGCTGCTCGGCGGTCCCGTCCGCGACGAACTGCAGTTCTACGCGACCGGTTCCCGCCCCGACGTCGCCAAGGAGCTGGGCTTCATCGGTGGCAAGATGCCGCTACACCACGGCCCGGCCGAGGGGCTGGAAGGATTGCACAAGAACGTCGCGATGCTCGCGGACATGCGATCGAAGGTCGGCAACGACTTCTGGCTGATGTACGATTGCTGGATGGCGCTCGACGTCGATTACGCCACGCGTCTGGCGATCGCATGCCACGAGCACGGCCTGAAATGGATCGAGGAAGCGATCAGCCCGGATGATTACTGGGGGTATGCCGAATTGAAGCGCAACGTTCCCAAGGACATGCTGGTCACGACCGGCGAGCATGAGGCAACCCGCTGGGGCTTCCGCATGCTGCTGGAGATGGACTGCTGCGACATCATCCAGCCCGATGTGGGCTGGTGCGGCGGCGTGACCGAGCTGCTCAAGATCAGCGCGCTTGCCGATGCGAAAGGCAAGATGGTCGTGCCGCATGGTTCGTCGGTCTACAGCTATCACTTCGTCATCACGCGCCACAATTCGCCGTTCGCCGAGTTCCTGATGATGCATCCGGGGCCGACCGAGGTGGTGCCGATGTTCGCGCCGCAACTGCTCGGCGAACCCGTACCCGTGAATGGCCGGATCAAGGCCAGCCAGCTCGACAAGCCTGGGTTCGGTGTCGAACTCAACCGCGACGTTCCCCTCAACCGTCCCTACACACACTGAGGTTCTTCCCATGAAATTCTGTCGTTACGGCGCCAAGGGCGCCGAGAAGCCGGGTCTGGTCGACGATGACGGCCAGATCCGCGATCTATCGGGGCATGTTGCCGACATCTCGATCGCCGCACTTGCTCAATCGAGCGCCGTCGACGTCGCGTCGCTGCCGCTCGTCGAAGGCACGCCTCGCTACGGCGTGCCGATCGCCGGGATCGGCAAGATCGTCGCGATCGGTCTCAACTACCGGGACCATGCGATTGAATCGAATCTGCCGATCCCGACCGAACCGATGATGTTCATGAAGCCGCTGTCCAGCCTGACCGGCCCGAACGACGCCGTGATGCTGCCCAAGGCGGCAACGCATGGCGACTGGGAGGTCGAGCTCGGGGTGATCATCGGCAAGACCTGCCGCTACGTCGACCGGGCCGATGCACTCGACCATGTCGCCGGCTATGTCCTTGCCAACGACGTCTCGGAACGCTTCAACCAGAAGCAGCGCGGTACGCAGTGGTCGAAGGGCAAGGGGCATGACACGTTCTGCCCGGTCGGCCCGTGGCTGGTTACCCCCGACGAAGTCGGCAGTCCGCAGGATCTCGACATGACCCTCGACGTCAATGGCGTGCGGATGCAGACGGGCAATACCAGGACGATGATCTTCCCGGTCGACGAATTGATCGCCTATGTCAGCGAGTATGTGACGCTCGAACCCGGCGACCTGCTCATCACCGGGACGCCTCCCGGGGTCGGCGAGGGCAAGAAGCCGGAAGCGATCTATCTGAAGCCCGGCGACACGATGCACCTGACGATCGCCAAGCTCGGCGAGCAGACGCAGGATGTGGTCGCTTGGCAGCATCCCCGTACAGGCGCCGCGGCGTGACCGTCTTTGCGGGTCGGTTCGCAGGGCGGACCGCGATCGTCACGGGAGGTGCCTCGGGGCTGGGTAAGGCCGTTGCGGCACGCATCATCGCGGAAGGCGGGACGGTCGCGCTGTGGGACCTGAATGCGGAGGCTCTGTTAGCGGTACGCGACGAAATCCAGGCAACGCATGTCGAGGCCGTGGACGTCGCCGACCTCGTTGCGGTCGAGGCGGCCGCCCGCGCTACGCACGCGGCACTCGGGAAGATCGACATCCTCGTCTGTTCGGCTGGCATCACGGGCGCGACCGCCCCGGTGCACGAATTTCCCATCGACAGCTGGCTCCAGGTCGTCGGCGTCAATCTTAACGGACTGTTCTACTGCAACCGGACGATCGTGCCGATGATGCTCACGAACGGCTATGGGCGGATCGTCAATCTGTCGTCGGTCGCGGGCAAGGAAGGCAACCCCAACGCCAGCGCCTATTCGGCGACCAAGGCGGCGGTGATTGGCCTGACCAAGTCTCTCGGCAAGGAACTGGCGGGCAAGGGCGTGATTGCGAACGCGCTGACGCCCGCCACGTTCGAAAGCCCGATCCTTGCTCAGCTTCCGCAAAGTCAGGTCGATTACATGCGGTCGAAAATTCCGATGGGCCGCCTTGGCGAGATCGAGGAATCCGCTGCGATGGTCTGCTTCATGGCCAGCGAGGAATGTAGTTTCACGACCGCATCGACGTTCGATACGTCCGGAGGCCGCACAACCTTCTGAACGGCACCATTCCAAGGACGGCGCGACCGTCCACGCAAACGTATCGCGACCCGGCATACCGGGCGTTCCGGGAGAGGATACACCATGCACGACATTCCCTTCGTCGATGCCCATGTCCATTTCTGGGATCTGGCACGACTTCGTTATCCCTGGCTGACACCGCCCTTTGCGGACGACGGCCCGAACGGCTCGGTTGAGGCGATCGCGCAGACCTACCTACCGGCTGATTATCGCCGCGACGCCGCCCGGTGGAACGTCGCTGGCGTCGTTCACGTCGAGGCAGGAGCCCACCCCGCACATGCCGCCGCGGAAACCACTTGGCTTGAGCAGCTCGACGACGGCCCTGCCGGTATCGTCGCCTATGCGGCGCTGAACGATCCCGAGTTGGAACCGCTGCTCGAAACCCATCGCGCACACGGCCGGGTCCGCGGCGTGCGCCATATCGTCAACTGGCACGCGAACCCGCAGCTCAGCTACACCGATCGCGAGATGACCGACGACCCGGCGTGGCAGCACGGGTTCGCCCTGCTCGCGAAATACGGTTTGTCGTTCGACCTTCAGGCGTACCCCGCACAGTTCGCCGGGCTGGCGCGTACCTTGGCGAGATCGCCCGACACGCAAGTCGTGATCAATCATCTGGGCATGCCCGTCATAAGCGATCCGGACGGACGCGCAGCCTGGGCAAAAGGCTTGCGTCAGCTCGCCGATCTTCCAAACGTCGCGATCAAGATTTCCGGGTTCGGATTCGTCCAGCGACCCTGGACGACCGACGAGGCGCGTCCCTGGATCCTGGAGGCGCTAGACCTGTTCGGCACGGACCGCGCCTGCGTGGCCAGCGACTTTCCGACCGACGGGTTGTTCGGCACCTTCGACGCAACTTTGGGCGCCTATGCGGCAATCCTCACACCGTTTTCGGCGGACGAACGTCGCGCGCTGTGGGGCGGCAACGCCAATCGCATCTATCGCCTCGGACTCGAACTCAAGGATCGCGGCAATGGGTAATCCACTCGTCGGCGTCGCCTATCACTGGCTTGGCGGACTTGCATCTGCGAGCTTCTATGTTCCCTATCGCGGCGTGCGCCGTTGGTCGTGGGAGATCTTCTGGCTCACTGGCGGACTGTTCTCATGGTTGTTCGCGCCCTGGCTGTTCGCAAGCGTGATGACCAATGACCTCCTCGGCGTCATCGCCGCAACGCCGCCCATGACGATCTTCTGGTGCGTCGCGTTCGGCGTGCTGTGGGGGTTCGGCGGACTGACCTACGGCCTAACGATGCGCTACCTCGGGCTCTCGCTCGGCATGGCGGTCGTGCTGGGGCTGTCGACGGTCTTCGGCACACTCATCCCGCCGATCTTCGCAGGTGATCTCAGCGAGAAGCTGTTCGATACGGTATCCGGAAACGTCATCCTCGTCGGTCTGTTCGTGACGCTTGCGGGCATCATCGTCGTCGCGCTTGCCGGGGCGTGGAAGGACGCGTCGCTGCCCGCCGAACAGAAAGCCGCGACGATCGCGGAGTTCGCTTTCCGCAAGGGCGTAGCGGTTGCGATCTTCTCAGGCATCATGTCGAGTTGCTTCGCCTTCGGGCTGGCGGCGGGTGAGCCCGTAAAGGCGCTGTCCGCTGCGGCCGGCACGGGGCCATTGTGGACGGGCCTGCCAACGCTGTGCCTCGTCATGTTCGGCGGCCTGCTGACCAACGCTGTATGGTGCGCGATCCTGATCGTCCGCAATCGTTCGGCGGGCCAATGGGTCGGCCGCTTCGGCGCAGCGCCGGACGATGCAACCGCCACCATCGAAGGCGCTCGACCTCCGTTGCTAGCCAACTTCCTGCTCTGTGCGCTGGGCGGGACTCTCTGGTACTTTCAGTTCTTCTTCTACACGATGGGCGAAAGCCAGATGGGACGCTTCGGCTTCTCGTCATGGACGCTTCACATGGCATCGATCATAATCTTCGGCACTTTGTGGGGCTTTGCCCTGCGTGAGTGGCGCGACGCAGCGACCCGTATTCGTGCCACCGTCTGGGCGGGCGTCGCCCTCCTCGTCCTCGCCACCGTCATCATCGGCTACGGCAACAGCCTCGCGTTCTGAGAGAACAGCGCGGGCACGGGCGATACTTTTATCCCCCGCGCCCGCGTTCGTTTAGGAAACTTTAAGTTTGGGGCGGAAAGACGCAGACCGGCCCGACCATCGGACACTTCCGAAATCGGGCCGACAGCTTCGCCGACATCTTGGGGGCCAGCCCATGCTTCGAAAGCCATGCGGCTGTGAGTTGACGAAATCCCTGATCGCCCAGACTTCCTCGCGCTATATTGAACCCGTGATCGCCGAAGGGCACTCGGACGAGGCGCATATTGATGCCAGCCTCGGCGGCTTCTCTGGCGAACTTGTACGACGGCGCCGGGGGAACGAGATGGTCGGCCTCCCCGACAAGGATCAACGTCGGGGGAGCTTGGCGGCTGATGTGCGTGAATGAGCTGATCGAAGCATATCGCTTTGGAAACTGGTCCGGATCCCCGCCGGTATAGCTAGCGGTCATATCGCGCGACGGCTTTCCCAACGCCAAATCAGGATTGCGGTTGAACGACGCAGGATCAACCACCGGAAACAAAACAGACACCGCTTTGAACACCGGTATCTCGCCGCCACAGGACGACTTCAGTTGGCCACGCGATGCCATATAACCGACATTTATAGCTAAGTTTCCGCCGGCTGACTCCCCGACGATGCCGATGCGTGCTGGATCGCCGCCGTATCGAGCGATGTTGGCTTTGACCCACGCGGCTGCACATCCTACTTGGCCCTGAGTGGCGTCCCAGAGATTTCTTGAAGGCGTCGATAGCGTGTAGTCCGTGCTGACGACGAGCCAACCCTGATCGGCCAGCCAGCGGAGCGTCGGTGCTGCGTCGTCGCGATCCCCTATCACCCAGCCACCGCCGTGGACGTAGAATATGACGGGTGCCGGGGAAGTCTGCCGGGAGGGCCGATAGATGCTTAACGCGACCGGCGAGCCTGCATGCGCGTCGAAGACGATGCTGGTATCAGCCTTGGCGGCCGGGCCAACCGGCAGACCGGCCAGTACCGCCGCCAAGGGATTGATCCGCACGTTCTCTCGAACGAACGTGGTCGCGACCGCGTAGGTGATGTACGAGGCCCCCAATCCTGCGATGGTGGACAATGTCACTAGGACCATCCTGCTAGTCGTACGGTGCGAACGCAACGCGACAACTGCGAGCCCAGTCGCAACGAAGCTTGCAAGCGCGATGGTTGGAGCGAATGGAACCACGAACAAGGAAGTCAATCCGACATAAGGTATGTCGTAAGCTAGTGCTCCGACCACGAAGATAACGAGGGTAAGCGTCACCAGCCAGAGCACCGCGAGAGAAACTTTCCGTGCCATCAATCTTCCTTTATACTTATCCTACCGCATGAACTTCTCACGAGGAGGCTCACGATAGAAATGGGGCTATCGAAGAACCATCGAGACCCTGAGGAGGAGCGCGAGCGTATCGCGGCGGCTACCAGATGCCGTGCCGCTGCAAGCCGCTGCGCCTGTTACTTGTCCCTGGGCACCAACTTGCGAGCCTGAAGCCACCACAGGAATTCCTGCGGCCAGTGCATCGTGGTGGTAACCGCCCCCGGCTAATTCCTCATACAATATCATGACGATTCTAACAAGAACGGCTTCACAGCCTGTTCCGGCTGGATGGCGCCAGGTCCCGATTTCGATCGTTCACCCTCCAACATTGGACGAACGACACGTTGGCGGAGCGGATTCCAGTTACCCGCCCGACCGTCGCTTTTCGTATGAGGATAGCGGCTCTGATCGGCCGGTAGCGCTTGCAATTCGGTGGTCAAGCGCATACCGGAAAGTCAACTCCTGGGCAGGCAGTCTGGAGGAACGGGTCCGTACGGCCCCAGGCCTTCGACGACGCCCGGTTCATGTCCCGTAGATGGTTGGAGATAGCAGGTGCTTTCAGAGCGGTTCAAAGGACGAGTGGCGGTCGTAACGGGAGGGGCGTCCGGCAGCGGTCGCGCCGTTGCCGCCCGCATCGTCGCGGAGGGCGGCATGGTCGCTCTGTGGGACATGGACGGCTCAGCGCTGGCTCGAGCCCGAGAAGAGACCGGTGCCACCCATGCGTTCACCGTCGACGTGACCGATGCAGACGCGGTTGCAGTCGCTGCGGCCGCTACGCACGACGCCTTGGGCCGGATCGATCTACTGACCTGCTCGGCAGGGATCACCGGACCAACCGCGCCCGTCGTCGAGTATCCGATCGATGGTTGGCGGCGGGTCCTTGCCATCAATCTGGACGGCGTCTTTCACTGCTGCCGGGCCATCGCGCCGTACATGATCGCAAACCGCTATGGCCGGATCGTCAACATGTCGTCAGTCGGCGGAAAGGAGGGCAATCCCAACGCATCGGCCTATGCCGCCTCCAAGGCGGGGGTGCTCGGCTTCACCAAGGCCCTCGGCAAGGAACTGGCCACGACCGGCGTGCTGGTGAACGCAATCACCCCCGCGGTATTCAGAACACCCATGCTCGAGCAGATGCCGCAGAGCCAGGTTGACTACATGGTCGCGAAGATTCCCATGGGGCGCGTCGGCGAAGTCGACGAGGTCGCAGCGCTGGCTTGCTGGCTGCTAAGCGAGGAATGCAGTTTTTCGACCGCTGCCACGTTCGACTTGTCGGGCGGCCGATCCACCTACTGACGGAGAAGATGCATGAAGCTGGTGCGCTGTGGACCAACGGGTCAAGAGAAGCCGGGATTGATCGACTCGAACGGCGATGTCCGAGATCTCAGCGGAGTCGTAGGAGACATCGCAGGAGAGGTGCTCTCACGGGCCGGGCTCGAACAGATCGCTCGGATCGATCCCCAGACGCTGCCGCTGATCGATACGGTCGATCGGTATGGCCCACCGGTTGCCGGCACCCGACAGTTCATAGCCGTCGGCCTGAACTATTCGGACCACGCGGCCGAGTCGAACATGCCCGTCCCCTCGGAGCCGATTCTGTTCACCAAGGCCGTATCCTGCCTCCAGGGTCCGAACGACCTGGTACGCATGCCCAAGGGTGCGACCAAGATGGACTGGGAGGTGGAACTTGGCATCGTGATCGGCTCACGGGCGAGCTATGTCACGAAGGAGCAGGCTCTCGATCACGTCGCCGGCTTCGTCGTGTGCGACGACGTCTCGGAACGGGCCTTCCAGCTTGATCGCGGCGGGTCGTGGGACAAGGGGAAAGGGTGCGACACCTTCGGCCCGGTCGGCCCGTGGCTGGTCACCAAAGATGAGGTCGGAGACGTCCAGGCACTCGGGATGTGGCTCGACGTGAACGGCGAGCGAAAGCAGACCGGGTCGACCACTACCATGATATTCGACTGCGCCACACTGGTGAGCTACGTGAGCCAGTTCATGGTCCTCCTTCCCGGGGACATCATCACTACCGGAACTCCACCCGGTGTAGGGATGGGTATGAAGCCGCCTCAGTTCCTCCAGGTCGGCGACGTCATCGAGCTAGGCATCGAGAAGCTTGGTCGGCAACGTCACCAGGTCGTCGCCTGGGACGCTTGAGGAAGGTCTTGCCCGACACCATGTCCATAGCCGGGTCCGGCGATCTCATCGACCGCCTCCGTTCGGTCGTCGGTCGCCGACATGTTCTCACGGGTCGCGGACAGACCGCACGCTACTCGACCGGTTATCGTAGCGGTGGCGGCGATGTCGCCGCCGTGGTCCGTCCGGGATCGCTGATCGAGCAGTGGCGGGCGTTCCGGTTGTGCATCGCTGCCGATCACATCGTCATCGTCCAGGCCGCGAACACCGGTCTGACCGGTGGATCGACCCCGGCAGGTCAGTATGACCGGCCGGTGGTCATCATCAGCACGCTGAGGGTCCGCGGCGTCCTACCGATCCTCGACGGTACACAGGTGATCTGCCTTGCCGGGTCCACGTTGTACGAGCTGGAGCGCCGACTCGCCCCTCTGGAACGCGAGCCGCATTCCGTGATCGGTTCGTCCTGCATCGGCGCGTCGGTGGTGGGTGGGGTGTGCAACAACTCCGGTGGAGCGCTCGTTCAGCGCGGCCCGGCCTATACGGAATATGCACTTTACGCCCAGGCTCAGGCCGATGGTACGGTCGTTCTGCGCAACCATCTGGGTGTCGAACTGGGCGATAGGCCCGAAGAAGTACTGGAAAGGCTGGAAGCCGGCGATTTCTCGGATGCGCAGGTCGTCACAGGGCAGCAGGCGGCCTCTTCCGCCGGTAGTTACGGTAGCGTAGTGCGCGCAATCGACGAGGATAGTCCGGCCCGGTTCAACGCCGATCCGTCGCGGTTGTTCGAAGCGTCCGGTAGCGCTGGCAAGCTGATGGTGCTCGCCGTTCGACTGGACACCTTTCCAAAGGCGGCACGGGGTACTGTCTACTACATCGGCACGAATGATCCGGCGGAACTCAACGTCATCCGCCGACGGATACTCGCGGACAGTCCGGTCCTGCCCGTGTCCGGCGAGTACATTCACCGTGAGGCCTTCGATATCGCCGAGCGTTACGGCAAGGACACGTTCGCCGCCATTCGCCTGCTAGGGACGGACAGGCTGCCTTTGTTGTTCCGGGTCAAGGACTGGATAGATCGGGTCGGCAAGGCCCTGCCAGGCGTCCCCCGGCACCTCTCCGACAGACTTCTGCAGCTCACTTCCGCATTACTGCCGAGCCATCTTCCTCAACGCCTGCGCGAATACCGGGACCGGTTCGAGCACCACCTCATCCTCAAGGTTGCTGATGAGGGCATGGATTTCACCCGTCGCCTTCTCGCTGAACGGTTCCCCAGCGCCACCGGCGACGTGTTCGAATGCACTCTCGACGAAGCCGAGAGTGCGATGCTGCATCGTTTTGCGGTCGCCGGGGCGGCCATCCGCTATCGCGCCGTTCACGACGATCAGGTCGAGGACGTCGTTGCGATCGATGTCGCGCTTCGCCGTAATGACGAGGACTGGTTCGAACGCCTTCCTGAGGAATTGAACCGGCACATCGTAGCCAAACTCTATTACGGACACTTCTTCTGCCATGTCTTCCATCAGGATTATCTGATCCGGAAGGGGGTCGATCCCATCGCGCTTGAGCATCGCATGCTCGATTTGCTCGACCGACGCGGTGCCGAGTATCCCGCCGAGCACAACGTCGGCCACCTGTATGCCGCCAAACCAGTTCTCGCTGCTCACTATCGCAAGCTAGATCCAGGCAATCGCGTAAACCCGGGAATAGGTCAGCTCAGCCGGGACAGGAATTGGGGCCAGGACGCTGAATCTCCCATTCATGACGACGACGGCTGAGCGTTCTCAGCTGCTCCCAGCGCTCCTTAGAAGTAGGGAGCATATTCCATTTGCATGAGCCTCGATCACTGCCGGATCACGTACGTCGACACCATACACGTGATTGACCTCCGCCCCCAGGGCGAACATCATCTCCGCGGCTGATGCCATTATGTAGAGCATTGATGGCATGGGCACCGCAGGAAGCAAACCATCGGCGACTGCTTGCGCGAACAACCGCATGAAAGGTTGATGCACCCTCTTCGTATGCCGTTCGGCGATCCACTGTGCTCGATCGGTATCCCGCAGCGACTCATGAACCGTGATACGCAGATGTTCCGGATGGCGAGCACAGTACCTGACGTAGCGGTGAACGATTTCACGCAGGTCCTCCGACGTGAGACGGTCTGCGTCCATAAAACTGGAGAATGCAAGCTCTTCGTCCTGTCGCGCGAACATCTCGTCAATAGCGGCGCGCCACAACTCGGTTTTATTGCCGAAATGCTTTTGAATCGCGGAGAAGCTCGTCCCCGCCTCTTTCGCTATATCCCGCAGCGACGAGGCGTCGAAACCGCGCTGACTGAAATCGATCAACGCGCATTCCAGGATACGCTTCCGCGTCAACCGCTTCTGCTCGTCCCGCCGGGGGGCTCTGTAGCTCCGACGCTCCGGTTTTTCGACCATTACGTCGCCGAGGGTTGGTTTGTCCGTGGGCACACAGCTCTCCGCAAGATTGCTCGAGGTTATCAGGTAACGCGTTGGCCGGCCTTAATGCGAAGCGCCCAGGCATCATACCCACTGACATTCCAACGATCCCGCGGCACCCGACCATGGTCCGCGGCGGTTCGGCTTCGGTTGCTCATCTGGGGTGACGAAGAGAACGGCATAGTCCGCGTAGACTACCGAGGTGACCGGACAGGTCTCGATGTACGGGCGTTTCTCATTGCGTTCCGGTGTTCGAGCGTATACCCAAATCGCCTGCGCGGTATGAAACGTCAATAAAGGCGACGTCGCAGTTCATTGGTCGGAGAGATGCGTGCAGACGCGAAGCAGAGAGATTTGTACGCAGGCTGTTGCGATGGATCCGAAACCGGTGCCGTTCAGACGCCACCCCTCCTCGCCTAATCGGCAGGGCCGTCTCGGCCAGCATGCATTCAAGCCAAGGCCGTTCCCTCAGGGCTCTCTTCGATCTGCCCGTCAGATCTATGCGGCAGTAGCGGTATGAAGAGCTTTTCCAGACCAGAGGCGCCTGCGCCCTCGACGTTCGATATGATCGTCGTGGGGGCGGGGCCGGCAGGATGCGCGGTCGCCGCTCGTCTGGCCGAAGCCCGGCCTGATTGGCAAGTCGCCCTGATCGAAACCGGACCGTCCAAAGGCAACGCGATGGTTTCCCTGCCGATGGGGGTGATAACGATCCTCCCGAAGGCCGGGCGCTACAATTACGGCTATGAGACCGTACCGCAGCCTCATTTGGGAGGCCGTCGCGGCTACCAGCCGCGCGGGCGCGGCGTTGGGGGTAGCAGCCTCATCAACGCCATGATCTACATTCGAGGCCAGCAGGACGACTACGATGCCTGGGCATCCGCCGGATGTTCGGGTTGGGCATGGGACGACGTCCTGCCGTACTTCAAGCGTTCGGAGAACAACACTCGTGGTGCGAGCGCATGGCACGGGGTCGGAGGACCGCTCCACGTCGACGACATCAGAAACGAAAGCAGAGCGACGGATGCCTTTCTGAGTGCGGCGCAAGAGGCTGGTCATAAGCTGACGGACGATTTCAACGGCCCTCAACAGGAAGGCGTCGGCAAGTATCAGGTCTTCCAGAGAAACGGACGGCGATACAATGCGGGACAAGCCTACGTTCACGCCGTGAGTCGTTCCAATCTGCACGTTCTGGCGGATACGCAGGTACTTCGCATCCTGTTCGAACATGGCCGAGCGGTCGGTGTCCTGGTCCGCTCGCGTAATGGCGAGTCCGTGATCCGGGCATCCGGCGAAATTATCGTCTCTTCGGGCGCATTCGGCAGCCCACAACTATTGATGCTGTCGGGCATAGGTCCGGCCGTTCACCTGCAGGAACATGGGGTCTCGATAGTCGCGGATCGCCCGGCGGTTGGTGAGAACCTTCAGGACCATCTTGATCACATCAGCAGTCGGGTCGCCAAGACTCCTGGTAGTATCGGTCTGTCCCTGTCCGGCGCCCGCCCGCTGCTGACTGGCCTGCTGCCGTTCCTGCGACGAGGTCGTGGAGCACTTACGAGTAACGTTGCGGAGGCCGGCGGCTTCGTATGTTCCTCGCCGGACGTGAAACGCCCTGACATTCAGTTCCACTTCACGATCGGCCTCGTCGACGACCACGGTCGTAAGACCCACTTCAAGCCGGGCGTCTCGCTTCACGTATGCCTGCTACGCCCGCGGAGCCGGGGCACCGTGAGGCTGAGCAGCCCCGACCCCATGCATACCCCGTTGATCGATCCGAACTATCTCAGTGACCCAGAGGATCTGGCGGGTCTCGTTCGTGGCGTCCGCCAAGCCGAGCACATACTGAACCAACCATCCCTCGCACAATTCCGGGGTCGCTCGCTTCATCCAGTGGGCGATACCGATGGCGAGATAGAGAAAAGCATCCGCCGTTTCTCGGATACGATCTACCATCCGGTCGGCACGTGTCGGATGGGCCCGGACGAGCATTCCGTCGTGGATCTATCCCTGAAGGTGCGCGGTGTACGTGGCCTGCGCGTCGCGGATGCCTCAATCATGCCGACGCTCGTGAGCGGCAACACCCAAGCGCCTTCGGCGATGATCGGAGAAAAGGCCGCCGACATCATTCTTGCTGGCTGAGCCGCTATCCGAATGCTTTGTCGGCTACACGAACATCGCAGCGAACATGTCCGGATACCTTCGCCGAACCGGCATATCGATCGCTTCTTCCCTTCGCTGCCATGCTTGATAAGCACGGCGGCCACCATACGGGCGTCGCATGCCCCATCGGTCCGATGAACGGTCGTAATGACTGGTGCGTGTACCTTCATCGAGGTGATCGCTCTCGATCATCGGAGGCGTCAACAGGATGTCTCCGGATGCGGTGGACTTCGACGCGTTGCGTCGAAACGCGCGGCGCATCGAACCGATTTCGAGGGAAGTCGGGTGACATCGCTTATCTGATAACAATCGCAAGTGCAGGGGCATGAGGTTTATGCAGGAACGCTTCAAGGAGATGCGGGCGGCCTCTCGGTCAGCACCCCCACCATCGGTCGCAGAACGCCGTGCGTTGCTTTCCTGTCTCAGAGGTATGGTGCTTGATCATCGTCGAGACATCGCCCGGTCGATCTCGGAGGATTTCGGTGGAAGGGCGGAAGCCGAGACCGATCTGGTCGAGATCGTGCCGCTCATGAATGGTATCCGTCACGCCCATTCCTCACTTCCCCGCTGGATGAGGGATGATCGCAGACGAGTATCGGCAGCTTTCCAGCCGGCACGGGCGTGGGTCCGATATGAGCCCTTGGGAGTCATCGGCATCATCGCGCCTTGGAACTATCCGCTCTATCTTTCCCTCGGCCCGCTCGTCGACGCATTGGCCGCGGGCAACCGAGCGATCATCAAGCCATCCGAGCTGACACCGCGGTTTTCCGACCTGCTAGTGCGGATCGTAGCCGAACGCTTCTCACCAGACAGCGTCACGGTCGTAACCGGCGGACCCGATGTGGCGGAGGCATTTTCCAGCCTACCCTTCGACCACCTCATCTTCACGGGCTCAACCGCGGTCGGCCGTCTCGTCATGCGCGGCGCGGCCGCCAATCTCACTCCCGTGACGCTCGAGCTTGGGGGGAAGTCACCGGCCATCGTAGCGCCGGACTACGATATCGATAAGGCGGCTCGTTCGATCGCCTTCGGCAAATTCGTGAATGCCGGTCAGACCTGCGTCGCACCCGATTACGTGCTCGCTCCGGCTGACAGCGCCGATTATCTCGCCCAGCGGTTGCTCGCCGCCGTACAGCGTGGCTACCCCACGATACAGTCCAATGAACAATACACGGGAATGATCACCGAGCGTCATCGGGCGAGACTCGTGGCGGCGGTCGCGGAAGCCGAGGACGCAGGCGCTACGGTCCTTACGCATCCGGATGCGAGCGGTCCGAGCGGAAAGATGGCTCCCACGTTCGTGCTTGATCCGCCAGCCGATGGAATATTGATGACCGAAGAGATCTTCGGTCCGGTACTGCCGATCGTCCGCTACGAGATGCTGGATGACGCTCTCGCGGTCGTCAACGCCCGCGAGCGACCTCTCGCGCTGTATTGCTACACCGATGAACGGACGACCCGTGATTTCGTCCTTGAGAACGCCACTTCGGGGGGCGTGACGATCAACGGTTCGTTGATGCACGTCGCGCAAGACGATCTACCATTCGGCGGTGTCGGGGCGAGCGGGATGGGATCCTATCACGGCCTTGAGGGCTTCCGGCGTTTCAGTCACGCACGTGCGGTTCATCAGATCGGCTTCGTGAACGTCTTCGAGAAGCTCGGCCCGCCCTGGGGTCGTCTCGCGCGACAGACTGCCCGGTTCCTGATCGGACGCTGACAGAACGGAAGCGGACGGCATCCCGTACCTGGAGCGACGAAGGTACGGCCCTTTCGGTTGGCCATGGTCTGCTCCCGAGCAACGGTGCCGATGATAGGTTAGCTCGCCACGGGACGGGATCTGTGCGCCGGGTCGCGTAGGCGAAGATCATGCGACGTGTCGGGCGAGCATGGCCCTCGATCCTGGCAGCGCCCACCGTCAAACCGACAGTGCGGCATCTGAACCGGTCTCGCTCCCAGCGGTGAGGAACGCCGTCATGTCGGCAGCCGCGCCTTTCCACGAGACGCGGCGCTCGCTCAACCAGTCATCGTCGTAGTAGGTGCACGCATAGCGCTCGCCGCCGTCGCACAGAAGGGTGACGATGCTCCCCGTTTCGCCGGCCGCCGACATCTCCATCGCTAGACGCGCGCACGCGATCAGGTTCGTGCCGGTCGATCCGCCGACGCGTCGTCCGAGTCGTTCGGACAGGGCACGCATCGCCCCGATGCTGTCGTCGTCGTGGACTGCCATCATCCGGTCGATCACGCTCGGCACGAAACTCGGCTCCATGCGCGGACGGCCGATGCCTTCGATCCGGCTCGCACAGCCGTCGCGCAGCGTCGTCACCGTGGGGTCGGCGAAATTACGATGGAATACCGAATGGACGGGATCAGCCACGCAGAGTCGCGTGCCGTATCTCTGATAGCGGATGAAGCGGCCGATCGTCGCCGATGTGCCGCCCGTGCCCGCACCACATACGATCCAGGACGGGATGGGATGCTCCTCCTGCATCATCTGGGCGAAGATGCTCTCGGCGATGTTGTTGTTGCCACGCCAGTCGGTCGCGCGCTCCGCATATGTGAACTGGTCCAGATAATGACCGCCCGTTTCCGCCGCGAGCCGACGCGATGCATCGTAGATGGCGCGCGGGTCGTCCACCAGTTGCACTTCCCCGCCATGAAAGCGGATCGCGTCCAGCTTGGGCCGGGCTGTGGACTTCGGCACCACCGCGATGAAGCGCAGACCCAGCATTCGCGCGAAATAGGCCTCGGATACCGCGGTGGATCCTGACGAACTCTCGATCACGCACGAGCCGGGCCTGATCCACGCGTTACACAACGCGTACAGGAACAGCGACCGCGCCAGCCGATGCTTGAGACTACCCGTCGGGTGACTGCTTTCGTCCTTCAGGTACAGGGTGATGCCGGGAAACCGCGGCAGGCCAAGCCGTATGAGATGCGTGTCGGCGGACCGATTGTAATCCGCCTCGATGCGCCGCACCGCTTCGGTCAGCCATGCGCGATCGATCGCCCGACAGGTCACGCGTCCGCCGTTTCGTACGGGCGCCGACGCGCGAGCGTCGCGCCCGGGCGCGGATATCGGCCGCGAAACGCCGTGAAGCTTTCTCCCGCAGGCCGCATCGCCTCCTTAGCAGGACCCTGTCGGCCAAGGGCGTGGTCCGTCGGGCGATGGACAGTGCCGTGCCTCCCAGGGCGTTGGAAACCGCCCCCAGGCGGGGATTCCGCGTGGAGATCGACGTAGACGCCGGACGGGACCGTGCCGTCCGCATCCGCGACGTCCAGATGGCGTGCGTCGTCATGCCAGAGCGTCACATCGTTCCGCTCGATCCGCCAAATGCCTGACGGGTCACCGTGCAGCGCGTCCCGACCGGCTATGACCCCCTCGACGAGGAAACAGGCGCGCACGACCTGCTGATCGACGGCGTACCGCTCCTGTCCAGACCGGTACCCGAGGATGCCGGTCTCAAGGGGCTGGAGATCGAGCGGTAGCCACCGGGCGGCAGACCTCGTCGACGTCGTCTTCGTCGCGATCGGCGTCGCGACGGTCGCCTCGTGCGCGCCGATCACCTCCTCGGGCGGCGGTGCGGTCCGATCGGCGGTGATCCCGTCGGAGCGGGGGAGGGCGTGGGCGTCGAGCGGCAGGTTCATGGCGGCAATCCCGGAATCAGGTTCGGCACGATGGGGCGGCGGCGACCTCATCTCCGCGTGGGCAGCAACGCATCCAGCCAGCCGGCATTCCCGCGCAGTTCGTAGCTCGCTCCGCGCACCTCGTCGGCGGCGACCGGTTCGAAAAGACCTCCCAGATGATGGGCCAGAAACGCTTCGGTGATGGCGTTGAACGACACCCGGTTGGGCGGACGATGAAAGCCGTGTCCCTCGTCTGGGTACACCACGTAGGTCACGGGGACGCCGGCTTGCTCCATCGCCGCCACCATCTGGTCGGACTCCGCCTGCTTGACGCGCGGGTCGTTCGCCCCCTGCCCGATCAGCAGCGGGCTGCGTATGTCGCCGGCACGGTGCATCGGCGATCGATCGCGAAGCAGCGCCTCGCCTTCGTCCGTGCTCGGATTGCCGATGGCGCGGTACAGTTTGGACCGTTCGGATTCCCAGTAGGGCGGAATGGCCTCCATCAGCGTCTCCAGATTGGACGGTCCGACGATGTCGATGCCGCAGACATATTTGTCGGGGTGCCGGGCCAGTGCCGCCAGGGTCGCATAGCCGCCATAGCTGCCCCCCATGATGGCGATCCGGTCCGGGTCGGCGATGCCTTCGGCGACGGCCCAGGCGACGGCATCGCTCAGGTCGTCGTCCATCCGCGCGCCCCATTCCAGATCGCCGGCGGCCAGGAACGCCTTGCCGAAGCCGGTCGAACCGCGGAAATTGACGTTCAGGACCGCGTAGCCACGGTTGGCGAGCCATTGATGCTGGCCGTCGAACCCGAACGTGTCGCGCGTCCACGGCCCCCCATGGACGTTGAGGACCATCGGTTGCGGCGCGAGCGTGCGCGGGCGTTCGCCGCCCGCATCGGCCGACGGCGGAAGCGTCAGGTAGCAGACCAGCGGCAGGCCATCGCGTGAGGGGATGACGACGGCATGCATCCGGGCCAGCGCTGCGGAAGCGAGCACCGGACGCGATTCGTAGAGCAGAGCCAGCGTCCTGGCGGGGCGGTCGTAGAGATAGACGCGGCCCGGGCGTACATCGGAGTTCGCGCCGATCGTCCACCACGCGTTGTCGTTCGACTGGCTCGTGATCGACCAGTCCCCGATGCCGGCATCGTTCAGGAAGCCGATGTCGCCCCGGATCGCTTCATCCAGTACGACGTATTCCTGATGCGCGTAGGTCACCGAATAGGCGAGCGGGCGATACGTATCCAGATCCGAGATGACCCCGCCGATGTCGGCGCGATCGTCCTGTGCGATCAGTTCGGGCTCACCGCCGAGGATGGATATCTGCATTAGCGCGCTCTTGTCGCGGCCTCGGCTGTCGAAGAAGAACAGCGTCCCGCCTTCGGCATCGAGGTGCGACGGCCCCGAACTGCGCGCATCGTCCGGCGAGAAGCTCATCCAAGGCGACCATGCCTCGCCGTCGCGGCGCAGCACCTCCATCGTACCGGCCATCGTGTTCTCGACGGCGATCCGGGGCACGAACATGTCGTCGCAGAGGAAGAATGCGAACCCCGGATTCTTGATGACTGTCGTGACCGCGCCGGTCTCGATGTCGATCCTGACGAGATCGGCGAAACGGGGATCGCGCGCGTTGGACGAAACGAGCACCTCGCGCGGCAGATGCCGGCTGATCGCGGCGATCCCGCATTGCGCCCCCTCGAACGGCGTCAGATCGCGCGCAGGGCCGCCGGCGACGGCCACCGCATGGACATGCCAGTTCTCGTCGCCGTCGTTGTCCTTGGAGAACAGCAGGTAGCGGCTGTCGTGGCTCCATCCGTAGTTGTCGATGCCCCGCAGCGTATCGTCGGTCATGGCGCGCGCTTCTTCCGGCGCGGTACGCGGCGCGATCCACAGGTTCATGACCCCGTCGAGCGGCGCGACCCATGCAAGCCACTGGCCGTCGGGGCTGATGCCGCCGCGCGACTTCTCGGGATTGCCGAAGATGTCGCGGCGCGGAATAAGAGGCAGGGTCATGACGTTCCTTGGCAGGGTGAAGGTCAGGCGCGCGGTGCGGCGCCCATCAGTTCGAGAGCTTTGTCACCGGCGGCGACCACCGTGTCGGCGACGGCGGCATTCTGGGCGTTGAGGTCGGCGGTGAACCGCTCGGCGATCTCGGGCATGCGCGCGTGGAAGATGTCGGGGAAGAAATAGCCTTCAGGATCCGCATCGCGTTCGGCCTCGGTTTCGGCGAAGAGTGCTTCCATCGTGCGATGGATCCCTGCCCGCTCCTCCTGCGTCATCGGTGCGTTAGCGGCGGTCACTGCGCCGGCCATGTCCGCCAGAATCCTCACGCCTTCCGAAAGGATGGTGCGCGACGTCAGCGGCGGCCATGCCAGCGTCTCGGCCATCCTGTTGATGAGGCTGCGACGGTCGTCCGTCTCCGCATCGGTCCTCGCCAAGGCGTCCCCCCGCGCCTTCGACCATTCCGTGCGATCGGGATCCTGTCCGGACGATTGACGTGCGTGCAGTTCGCGTATCGTGCGTAGGACCTCCGAGGGATCATCGTGGAACGCCGAGCGCCAGATCTGCTCCGCGCGGTCGATGACCCACAGGATCATCGCATTCGGCACCCTCGTCAGGTCCGCCCCAGGAACGGGCGTGGCGATCCAGATTCCTGCGAAGCGGCGGGCCGCCGGCAGATCGTCGGTCCGGAACCCGACCGACATGTCGGCCAGCAGGGCCAGGCTGCCCGGGATGCCCGTCTCGCGCTCGAAAGTGCGTACGTCACCATCGTCGACGACGCATTTGATCAGGCTGCCGTTCGTCGTGTGGTCATCATCCAGGAAGAGGCCGGCGTCGATCGCCCTGGCGACCGACGCGACGATCGTGTCCTTCTGCGTGGCACCTTCGGGGAAGGCGTGCATCACAGATGCTTTTCGACGATGTTGGCGAGCCGGGTCTTCGACAGGATCCCGACCGAACGTTCGACCTCCGCACCATCCCTGTAGAAGATCAGCAGCGGTATGCCACGCACCCCCAGGCGTGCCGCGGTCGCCTCGTTCGCGACGATGTCGAGTTTGACGACCGACAGTTCATCGGGAAAGCTCTCGGCGATATCGTCCAGGACGGGCGAAAGCGCCTTGCACGGGCCGCACCAGTCGGCCCAGAAATCGACCAGCACGAGCTTGCCGTCGGTCCTGGTCATCGCATCGAACGTCGCGTCGGACGCATGCGTGATAAGGTTGTTCATTGTTCGTCCTCGTCGGGAAAAGGGGCGATCGCGTCGGGCAGCACGCATGTGCGTGCCGTTCCGTCGACGATCTCAAGTCGGCGATTGTGATAGGCGTCGAGACGCGGGTCGTGGACAATGCTCACGAGCGTGAGTGCGGGGAAGAGACCGAGCAGCGACTGATAGGCGTGATGGGCATTGTCGCCGTCGAGCGCGCTTGTCGCCTCGTCCAGGAACAGGGTGTCGGGCCGCTGCAGGATCACCCGCGCGAACGCGAGCCGCTGCTGCTCGCCCGGCGAAAGTCGATCCTGCCAGACGGCCTCGTCGTCCAGTGCGCCGGCGAGCGGGTCCAGGCGGAACAGAGCTAGTGCAGAGCGGCAGGCTTCGTCGGAGAACGCGTCGCCTTCTGCCGGGAAACACAGCGCATCCTTGAGTGTGCCGATCGGCAGGAACGTGCGCTGCGACACGAACATCGTATGCCCTGTGCCGGGCGTCGAAATCTGGCCCTCGCCATAGGGCCATATGCCGGCGACCGCGCGAAGCAACGTGCTCTTGCCGACCCCGGAGGGAGCGCGGATGGTCCAACGCTCCCCGGCCTGCACGGTCCAGTCCGTGATCGTGGCCAGCGGCACGCCGGCCGGCGTCTCCAGCCGGAGAGCCCGGGCCGCCAGGCCGCTATCCCGGTCCGCCCGCACCACAATGCCGCTCGGCGTCGGCGACGCGATCGCCTCGTCGAGATGGCGGATACGGGCGATGACCGCGATCAGGGTGGCGATGGTGGTGTATGCTTGGACGAAATAGGAAAGGGCGCTGTTGAACTGCCCGAACGCGCTGCGGTTCTGCATCACGGTGCCAAGCGTCATCTGGCCCGCGAGATATTTGGGCATCAGGAGGAAGACCGGCAGCACCCCGCCGATGCTTCCGTACAGGCCGCTGACCGACGTGACATATTGCTGGCGGATCAGCAGCCCACGGAAGTTCGTGAAGATCCGCGCGAAATCCACCGTGAGCCGGCGCCATTCGCTCGCGATCGTCCGCGCGAAGGCGATCTGTTCGGCGTTGCGGCGGACGTTGATGAGCCGAAAACGGAAGTTCGCGCCCAGATGCTGCTGCTCTATTGTCCAGCGCACCAGTGGCTTGCCGACATAGGAAATGAACCAGCTGCCGACCGCTGCATAAAGGATGCCGTAGATCACCAGATCGCCGGGAATCGAGATCCGGTATCCGCCGATTTCGAACGCGATCGGCTGCGATGCCTGCAGCAGGATCGCCCCGAACGTGACGACGCTCATCACCATCGAGATGATGCTCAGCACCATCTCCAACCCCTGGTTGCTGAACAGTTCCAGATCGTCCGCGATGCGCTGATCCGGGTTGTCGATCATCCCGGTGCGTTCGATGTCGAGATAGCGATCGTGGCGCAGCCAGCGTTCCATGTAGTCGGCGGTCAGCCATGCACGCCACCGCATCTTTAACATGCCCGCCAGATAGGCCTGGACGATGCTGAGAGCGACGATCGTCAGCGAGATGCCGACGAACTGGACGACCAGCTCCCCTAGTGTTCCGACCCGCCGGGCCTCGAGCGAATCGAACAGCGCCTTCTCCCAGTTGGTCATCCACACGAAGGAGCTTACCGACGCATATTGCAGGCCGATGAGCAGCGCGAACATCGGCCAGGCGATCTTCGCCTGATCGGACACCCAGTACGCGCTCGCCAGTCGCCAGAAATGGCGCCAGCGATGGGCCCGCTCGCCCCTGGTCAGGCGGTCGCCTGCCGGGAGTGGCCGCCAGAGGGTGAACAGGCTCATGTCGACCGGGCTCGCTTACTTGAAGAAGCGGTAGGTGAGCGTTGCCAAGATCGTCCGCGGTTGGAGATAGGCGACATAGGTGGGACTGGACGATACCGCGCTCAGACGGCGATTGGTCAGGTTCTTCACGCCGACGTTGAACACCGCAGAACCGGCACGGTAGATCAGGTTGCCGTCGAACTGGACCTGCGCCGGCAAGGCGACCTGCCCGTTGAAGTCGACGAACGACCGTCCGTTTCCGAACGCGCCGCCAGCGACGCCGAGACCCTGCAACGGGCCGTTCCGGATATCATAGGTCACATAGGCGCTGTACTTGTGGCGATACCGCGCCGATGGAACCGTGCCGAACTGCGACACCGTTTCCTGAAAACGGTAATCGGCGAAGGTATAGGACGCGCTGACGGCGAGGCCGGGCGTGACCTGGCCGTTCAGATCAAGTTCGATCCCCTTGGTTTCGATACCGCCCACGGACCGTACCCGATCGGGCAGCGGACAGGCGAAATCCTCGACCGTCGTCTGCCCCTCCCTCAGGCGATAGGCCGATGCCGTGAAGCTCAGACGTCGCGAGAAGAGATCCGCCTTCACGCCCCCCTCAAGGTTCTGGCTGTCCGGTACGGCGATCGGCTCCCCGTCGCAGGTCAGGCCGAACGTCGGAGAAAAGCCCTTGGAGTAATTGGCGTAGACCGAGATGTTACTGGTCATGTCGAATACGGCACCAAGGTTCGGCGTGTCGGCTTTCGTCATTGCCGGCTCCGACACTAGATCCTCGTCGAAGCCATACACGATCGTCGACGACGTGAATTTGTTACGCCGTACCCCGGCAAGCAGATGCAGCCGCCCGATGTCGACGAAATCCTGGATGTAGTAGCCGTCCTGTCGGCTGTCCGACCTGAAGCTCCTCTCCACGGGGGCGCGGGTCAGGGCGATTCCGCTGTTGTCGTCCCGCACGTCGATAAACAGGAGGCTTGTCTCGGTGAACGGCGCGTTGAACGACGCGAAGCTGCTCTTCACGTAATTATAGCCGGCTGTGACCGCGTGCTTCAGCGGCCCGGTCGTGAACTCGACGCGGGCATAGCCATCCGCAGAGGTGATCTGCTGGCGATTGTCGAAGCTCTGGTTGAACGCCAGCAGCGCATTGCCGTCGTCGGGGTCGGCATATCCCGCCGGTGCGATCACCCGCGCCCGCAGGCGGTCGCGTGTGTGCGACCCCCGCGCGACCAGCGTCAGCCACGACGCGAGCTTTTGTTCGGCGCTGCCGTAGAAGCGGGTCACGTCGTTTCGAAAGCCCTGATCGCCCTCTCCGATCCTGCCCGTGGCAGCGAGGAACTGGCCGGGCTCCTGCGGATTCAGGATGCGGAAATTTTCCAATGGCTTCACGGTGCTCGCCGTGTTCAGTCCGACGACATAATCGGCCGTACCCGTCTTGTAGCGCAGCGAAGGTGCCAACACCTTCTCGCGTCGTCCCCCGTATCCGCCGAAGCTGCGCTCGGATCCCGCCTGCACGCCGATCATGCGCGCGCTCAGCGTCTTGCTGTCGTTCAGCGCGTTAGATGCATCGACGACGATCTTGCGGTCTTCGAACGTGCCATACTGCAGTAGAACGTCGAGGATGGGATCGGCGCTAGGCCGCTTGTCGACCAGATTGACTACACCGCCCAGATTGTCCGCCCCGGCAAGGATCGCTGCCGGTCCTTTCAGGATTTCGATCCGCTCGATCGTGTCGATGGCGGTGGCGCTGCCGTTGCTGGCGACGCCGTTCTGCAACGCGCCAGCCACGCTGCCGCGGATGGTGAAGCTCGGCGTCCCCTGCACATTGCCGAGGTTGTTGACCACCCCGGCCGAGTTGCGGAGCGCGTCGTTGAGCGTGATCGCCTGCTGCTGCCGGATCAGTGCGGAGGTCACCACCTGCGTTCCCTGCGGCAGTTCCTTCAGCGTCTTGCCGCTGCGGTTAGAGCTCTGGGCACCATCGACGCGGAACGACGTCTCCGCTTCGTCGCGCTGGGCCGTGACGACGATGTCGTTGGCGACCGTCATGTGTCCGTCCGGCTCGACGGTCAGCTGGAGCCCCGTTCCCTGCAGCGCCGTTTCGACGGCGTCGCGTGCGTTCGCTGCCCCTTTGACCGGTGAGGAGGTCCTGCCGGGGACCGCGTCAGGATCGTACGCTATCCGCGTGCCCGTCTGCGAGGCGATTGCGTTCAGAGCATCCGCCAACGGCATCGCGACGACATCGATGGTCCGGGACTGAGCGAGGACTGCCGTTTCGGCGATCGGAATGCTGGCGGCCGAAACACTACAAAGCATTATCGTGCGTAAGAAAAGTCGTCGAGCCATCACCAATTCCCCCCAGAGCAGGAAAACATACGTTCTGTTCCGTCCGCGACCGACTCGATCGGCAGAACCCTTTAGGAGCGTCGGATGCGTCCGGACGGCGTCTGCCATTCCCTTCGCAATCGACGTTTCACACCTGCGTGATGGCCGCGCACCGATCTCTGCGACGGCATCGGCCGTCACGGTTAGTGTCATCAATCCGTCTTCATCGAAGCTGCCCACTCATCGACAGCGGGACAATTCATATGTTTTGATGCGAACATCATTCAGATTGAAGTTGCGACTGCCTCTTCGACCAAGGAGGCGAACCATTGGACGAAGGGCTCGTGCTCCCGAAAGGGTTGCCACTGAAGCGCGATCTGCACTTCTTCCGTCGCGATGGGAAACGTGAGCGGCGCGACGTCCATGATGGACGCACAGTACTGACCATAACGCGCGGACGTCGTGACGATGAGATCGTTATCGACGACCATCCGTGGGAGGGCGGTGTAGGTCTGCGTGCGAACCACCACCTTCCGCCGCAGGAGAAGATCGGCAACGGCGCCATGCCTCGGTGCCAATATGTCCGTCTCAGCGACCAGCGCCGCATGGCGGCTGGTCACGAACTGTTCGGCGGTTATCCTGTCGGCCTTGGCGAAGGGATTCTGCGATGAGACGATCAGCGCAAGCCGTTCGGTGTAGAGCGCGCGATATCCGAACGCACCGTCCGAGAGCGCAGCGGGGAGGATCGCGAAATCGATGTCCTTCTCGAACTGCCGTTCGACCGACCTGTGGTCGAAGGGCACGAGGCAGATGTCGATGTACGGCGCTGTCTCCCGAAGGGGGCGTACGATGTGCGGCAGCATCAGAACCTCGATGTAGTCCGGCATCGAGATGCGGACCGTCCGCCGGGCGACGGCCGGATCGAACTCGAGTGAGAAATTGAGGATCTGCTGTGCGTCGCGCAGAGCGTGACGGATTCGTGGGCGCAGCGCTTGTGCCAGTGGCGTCAGCTGCCGTCTTCCGGCGGTCTCGACAATGATCTCGTCATTGAAGTGCGCACGCGCTCTCTTCAGGGCCATACTGATTGCCGGCTGAGTCAGGCTTGCCCGTCGTGCAGCCTCGGTCAATGTCGAAGAGTTGAGAATGGCATCCAGGGTATAGAAGAGGTTCATGTTTGCGCGCGCAACGATGTCATCGTCCATGTTCTAGGCCAGTCCTATAGATTAAGCCTGATCTCTCATTTCCAGGCACCGTCCGGCGTTCGCCATCCGCGCGGAGAATGAGCCGATGCTCGTTGTCCTACTCTTATTCATGCCATCATGGGCATGTCTTCCGTTTTCGACATGTCACGGGCGAAACGGTCGGAGACCGTTCGCCGTGATCACGCGCCAATTCTTGAGGCTCTCCGGTCTCGCGCATCGAGCCCACAAGGCCGGCGGCATTCACCTCTCGACAATTCCAATCAAGGAGGACTTCCCGAAGCGAACCACTGGCGCCCAAACGCAAAGACGCCATCGATTCAGCCTGAATCGATGGCGTCGATGGTAGAGTTTCGGTCAAGGCATCTGAACAGCCGCGAACATTCTGCGGCTAGATCAGCCGCGACATCGCGTGTGGATGCATCAGAACTCATAGAACCCGGAAACGGGGATCACTTCTTTGGCATAGCTTTGAAGTCTGCGTCGGCATCGGCAAGAGCCTTGTCCGTGATCACGTCAGGCGCGTACTGCTGAATGCTTTTGAGGGTCATGGTCCGCGCCATTTCAATCTGCGGGTTGGTCGTCAATCCGGGCATGCGCTTATCGAGCACCGCCTTGGCGGCAGGATCGTCAAGGAGGGTGCCGACCTCAGTCACGGCGCTCGAATAACCCGTCGCTGTCGGAGCGGCCGCAGTGACTGGTGCTGCACGTGAAGGCGCGGTCTGCGCGAAGGCGCCAACGGACATGGCGGCGCCGCCAACGGTCAAGACAATGTAGGAGATACGCATGGATTTTCCTCTCGTGTTATTTCAATTCGTATATTTCGAGTCTTCCAAGAACGAACGACGAAGCCGATCCTGAACTTTGTGCATCCTATCGGTCACTGCGCGATCCGCTGCCATCAAGGGGCGCAATCCCGGCGCCACTATCAAGCCGCCAAGCTTGACGGTGTTTGGATCGATAGCCTTGTCAGCCTTCTACAGCGCATCGGTTCTCTAACTCCAACTTCCGGTATACGACCGATCACCCAAAATCAACAATTTGATCTGACCAGATGCTGAACGTAGCCGTTCGCCGCCGTCACGAACTTCGGCGTCGAAGCGGGTTGAGCGGAATGAACGTCTCTTCGACGATCACCGAATGGCTCGGGCGGTGGCGTTCGGTTGGCTGAATTGCAGCCTGAGGACGGGGCTGCTTCATTTCGCGCCCCGTTGATCTCCCGCCCGCAAGGCTGCCTGCGCGGCGGCGAGTCGAGCGATCGGTACTCTGAAGGGGGACGCCGAGACGTAATCGAGTCCCATCTCTACGCAGAATGCGATCGATGCGGGATCCCCACCATGCTCTCCGCAGATGCCGAGCTTTATATCCGGTCTCGTCTTCCGCCCCCGCTCTGCGGCGATCTTCATTAACTCCCCGACACCTTCGACGTCGATGCTCACGAACGGGTCCTTCTCGTAGATGTTCTGATCCACATAGATCTCGAGGAAGCGGGCAGCGTCGTCGCGACTGACCCCGAGCGTCGTTTGTGTCAGATCATTCGTGCCGAAGGAGAAGAACTGGCCGACCTTGGCGATATCACCAGCCCTCAGGGCGGCGCGCGGCAGTTCGATCATGGTTCCGACGATATACTCCACCCTCTTGCCGGTGTCCGCAAAGACGCCTTCGGCAGCCATGTCCACAACGGCCTTCATCAGTTCGAGTTCGCGGCGTGTTCCGACCAAGGGAATCATCACCTCGGGTACGGGAGCGACCTCCACGCTGACTGCGGCCTCGAAGATCGCACGAGCCTGCATCTCGTAGATCTCGGGATAGGTGACGCCTAGCCGGCACCCGCGATGGCCCAGCATCGGATTGAACTCGTGAAGCTCTGCGACGCGACGCCTGACGTAGTCTACATCAACGCCCGCGGCCGAAGCCACTTCGTGGAAATCGGCTTCCTTCTGCGGCAGAAACTCGTGCAGGGGCGGATCGAGCAGCCGTATCGTCACGGGCAGGCCGGCCATCACTTCGAACAATTCGGTGAAGTCGCTCCGCTGCTCCGGCAGCAGCTTGCCCAGTGCGGCGCGCCGGCCCGACTCGTCTTCGGCCAATATCATCTGGCGAACCGCCGTGATCCGGGCGGCGTCGAAGAACATGTGTTCCGTCCGACAAAGTCCTATGCCTTCCGCTCCGAACTCACGAGCGGTCCGAGCATCTTTCGGAGTTTCCGCGTTCGCCCTGACCTTGATTTTCCTCACCCCGTCCGCCCAGGCCATAAGGGTCTGGAAGTCTCCGACCAGTTCGGGATGAACGGTTGGAACCTTCCCGATCATCACCTCGCCTGACGATCCGTCGATCGTGATCACGTCTCCCTCGCCCAGCTCATGGCCGCCGCACCGGACGACCTTGGCTTTGGCGTCGATGGACAGCATACCGGCACCTGAGACGCAGGGACGTCCCATTCCTCGCGCGACCACCGCAGCGTGGCTGGTCATGCCGCCACGTGTGGTTACGATGCCCTTCGCCGCGTGCATCCCATGGATGTCCTCGGGGCTGGTCTCCGTTCGCACCAGAATGACGTCCTGGCCGGCCTTCGCAGCGACCTCCGCCGCCTCGGCAGTGAACACGATCCTTCCCGATGCCGCTCCCGGGGACGCCGGAAGTCCCTTCGTCATCACGTCTCGTCGGGCTTTCGGATCCAGTGTCGGATGAAGAAGCTGATCGAGGGCTGCAGGGTCGATGCGCGCTATCGCCTCCTCGCGGGTGATCAGCCCCTCCTCCGCCATGTCCACTGCGATCTTCAAAGCGGCCTTCGCTGTCCGTTTGCCGGCTCGCGTCTGCAGCATCCACAGCTTACCCTGCTGAACCGTGAACTCGATGTCCTGCATGTCGCGGTAGTGCGTCTCGAGCACGTCGAACACGAGCGCGAGCTCGCCGTAGACCTCCGGCATCGCCTCTTCCATCGATAGGAGTTCCGCGCCGGCGGCTTCCCGCCCGGCCTTAGTCATGTATTGTGGCGTTCGAACGCCCGCCACGACGTCTTCGCCCTGTGCGTTGATGAGGAATTCGCCGTAATAGGCGTTGTCGCCCTTAGCCGGGTCGCGGGTGAAGGCGACGCCGGTGGCGGACGTGTCGCCCATATTGCCGAAGACCATGGCCTGGACATTCACCGCGGTTCCCCAATGCGCGGGGATGTCGTTCAGTCGTCTGTAGACCTTAGCCCGTTCCGACTGCCAGGAACCGAACACGGCGCCGATGGCGCCCCACAATTGACCGTCAACGTTTTGTGGGAAGGGATTTCCGCTCTGTTCCAGCACCAGTGCCTTGTATTCGTCGACTAGTTCCTTCCAGTCAGCGGCGGTCATCGCCGTATCGAGCTGGTATCCCCTGTCCTCCTTGGCGGTCTCCAACGCATCCTCGAAGCGGCCGTGGTCCAGCTCGAGGACTACGTCTGAGTACATCTGGATGAAACGACGATAGCTGTCCCAGGCGAAGCGCTCGTCGCCGGACATCGTCGAAAGCCCGATCACGGTCTCGTCGTTCAGCCCAAGGTTGAGGACCGTGTCCATCATTCCGGGCATCGACGCTCGCGCTCCCGAGCGCACGGAGACGAGCAGCGGATTGCGCGCGTCCCCGAACCTGCGATCCGTCACGCCTTCGATGTGCCCGATGCCCCGCACGACCTGCGTCCGCAGGACTTCCGGAAAGGTTGCACTGGCTTCGTGGTAGACGGAGCACATCGCCGTACTGATGGTAAAGCCCGGCGGGACGGGCAGACCGATCGCAGCCATTTCTGCCAAGTTCGCGCCCTTCCCCCCGAGCAGGTCCTTGGACAGGCCGAAGCCATCGTTAGCGCCGCCACCGAATCGATAAACATAGTCAGTCATGAGAGACCTCGTTCAGATGCGATCGTCGACGGCACACGCCTCGAGCGATCGCCATGGGTAAGAGGACCGATCGCGGATCGGTCCGTGTATGGATCGAGCTGGTTGCGGGCGGCGGCTCTCCTGCCCTTATGTCGGGGCTCGGATTCCACCGGGGCGGCATGCGTGCGCGAAGTAGAGCACGTACAGGTAGCAGGCGGCCGGGATCAGAAAGGCGATCCGGATGCCGTAGGCGTCCGCGACGCCCGCCTGCATCAGCGGAACGAGAGCTCCACCGACGATCGCCATTATCAGCAGACCTGATCCCCGCTGCGTCAGATGTCCCAGCCCCTCGATCGCGAGGGTGAAGATGGTCGGGAACATGATCGAATTCATGAGACCGACCAGTATGATCGCCCACATCGCAACGTGCCCGGTGGTAGCGATGGACACCACGAGCAGAGCCGCGGCGCCCAAGGCATTGATCGTCAGCAGGGTCGCCGGAGCGATCGTTCGCATGATCGCCGAACCGAGGAACCGGCCGATCATCGCCCCTGACCAGAAGAGGGTTACGTAGAATGCCGCGTCGGCTTGGCTCATGCCGCCGACGCTGGGCTCGGAAATGTAGTTTATTAGGAAGCTTCCGACTGAAATCTCCGCCCCGACATAGAAGAAGATTGCGCCTATCCCCAGAACTAGGCGCCGATGCCGCCAAACGCTGTCCGAAGCGCGGTCATCCGGAACCGCGTCGGCGACCAGCGCCGGCAGGCGCCACACCGCGATGACCAGTGCCAACGCGAAAAGCAGTATCGCAATGCCTACATATGGCACCCTGACGGCCAAGGCATCGGCCATGCGCTGCCCGTCGCTGAGCGCCGTACCGGCCGCGACCGTGCCACCTGCGGATTGGGCGAGTATCAGCATACCGCCAAATGTCGGTGCGATTGCGGTGCCCAGCGAGTTGAACGCCTGCACGAGGTTAAGGCGGCTCGACGCGGTCTCAGGCGGCCCGATGACGGCGACGTACGGGTTGGCCGCAACCTGGAGAATGGTGATTCCGGCCGCCAATACGACGAGGCTGGTCAAAAACAGCGGGTAGGACGCTATCGTCGCAGCGGGAACGAAGCCCAGGGCTCCGATCCCCGTGACCGCCAAACCGATGGATATCGCGTATTTGTAACCGACCCACTCGATGATCCTCGCACCTGGTAGTGCCATGAGGAAATAAGTGCCGAAGAACACGAACTGGATGAGCATCGTCTGCGTGTAGGTAAGTTCGAACACGGATTTCAGGTGAGGAATGAGAACGTCGTTCAGGACCGTTACAAACCCCCACATGAAGAATATGGTGGCCAGAACGGCTAGCCCAGCTCGATAGGTGCGATAGTCTTGACGCGCCTGCGTAGAGAACGCGGGCGGCGGCATTGCACTGGGCACAGCCAACTCTCCAATGGGTGACCGAAGTGCTCGTGACAGCCGTTACGAGCACTTCTGGGTTTAGAACTTCGCGGTTACGCTCATGCCGTACATGCGTGGCTCACCGTATAGACCGCTCGTGAAGCCGAGCGCGTTAGCGCCGATGCTCGAGTCTAGCTTCGTGACTAGGTAGGTCTTGTTGGTCAGGTTCGTGACGAAGGCTCCGACCGAAAGGCCGCTATCGCCGATGTTGCTTAGCTCCGCCCGCAGAGTCACGAGCGTATAGCCCGGCACTCGCGTGAACGGGTTCACCTGCCTGTCCGCGTCGTTCAGCACGAGGCTGTCGGTGTGGTAGATCTGCGCGAGCAGGGAGGCTTCACCATTGCCTACCGGTACGTGCAACCGGGGCGTGATCGTGTACTTGTTCTTCGGGACGTTCGCGAAACGATTATTCGTGAAATCCAGCGGAGCCCCCGTTGTAAGGTCGGCGCCGATGTATTTGTCGAAGCTGGCGTCGATATGGCTGTAGTTCGCGGTGAGATCGAAGAACCTCGTCGGCTCTATCGACGCCATAACGTCCACTCCTTTGATTGTGGCCGCCGCCGCATTGATCGTATTGAAGAAGAACATGCTGTTGATGATCTGCGGCGTGGACCGCTGGATATTTTTGTACTTGTCGTAGTAGGCATCGACATTGAAACGACCTGGCATCCCGGCCAGCGTCCACGCGGTTTTGAAGCCAACTTCGTAGTCAGTAACCACTTCCGGTTCGTACGGAATGAATGGGGCGACCAGGTTATTGCCGCCAGGGCGATAGCCGCGGCGGACCGAGGCATAGGTGAAGACGTCCCGCGAGACCTTGTAGTCGAGTGTTACGTCCCAGGTCGTAGCCTTGCTCGAGTAGCCGTTGTCACCCGCCGGATTGCGCACGGGGGTAAACCTCGTCGGATCAGATAGCACGTAGCCGTAGTTCGTACCCTTGTCGTGCGTACGACGGACACCTCCAGAGAGCGTCAGCTCAGGGGTGATCTTTCCTTCGAGGTGAAGATAGGCGGCCCTGCTCGTCTGATTGGAGGACTGGAGGCTGGGCAGAAGCAGACGAGACGCCGCGCCGAACGGCTCTGCGAGAATGCCGAAGCTCTGCAGCAGCGCGGCGGGAGCCGGATTGTAGAGTGCGAGGTAGAAGCCGTCGGGTTTCTTGCCGTTCACGCGATCGCCGAAGATGCCGGTCTGAAAGCTGATCCTGCCGTCCAAGAGCTCCCCTGCGAGCTGCAACTCCTCCGTCCAGGTCTTGATAGTCGGCTTCTTAAACTCCGGGATGGGTATGAGATCGAACAGCGGAAACGAGGAACCGTCGAAGTTGTTGAAGAACGTATTGCTTTGGCTCTCCCGGTATGAAGCGATGTTCTTGAGTCGAAGATTGCTCGTCAGGTCGAACGTAGTCGTATTGATCGCGCCGTAGGCGGTATGACGTGCGGAGTACGGCGTGATGTCCGTGACGCGCGGACCACCGGCCTTGCGTCGCGCGATCTCGTCCTGAAGCTGCGGGAATATGGCGGCATTGTAGGCGTTCGGGGTAACGGCCTGAATCTGCGAACCGGGCTGGTTTTCGTCGGAATGCTCGTAGTACCCAATCGTGTAGTTCTCGATCCCTTGCGCCGGCTTCAGGATCAGGGAGACGCGGGCGTTGGTCTTGTTCACGTCGTCGAGACGGGACCCCTGGAGGTTGCGCGTGAAGCCGTCGCGGAAACGCCCGTAGAAGGCGGCCCTCACCAGAACCTTCTCGGACCCTCCGACAGCACCTCCGATGGCACCCTCGACCTCGCGTGCATTGTAGTTGCCCACGCGGAAGGTCATGTATCCCCGGGTATCCACCGTCGGCCGTTGAGGCGTGATCAGGACGGCCCCGCCGGTGGTCGTCTTGCCGAACAGAGTGCCTTGCGGCCCGTTCAGCACCTGGATGTTGGCGATGTCATAGAACGACGTGTTGAACGCCAGCGATGCACCGCGGAGCACCGAGTTCGGCACTTCCGCGAAATACTGCACCACGCCGCCATCGCCGCCCTGCCCGCGGATGGTCAGGCTGTCGGCGTAGCGGCTGTTGCCCGCCGTAGGGATGTAGGTGAGCGAGGGCGTTGCCGTCGCGAGGTCCTGCATGGTGAGCAGTCGCTTGGATTCCACGTCGGCACCGGAGACGACCGTAACGGATACCGGAACCGTTTGGATGTCCTCATCGCGACGTCGCGCGGTCACGACGATCTCTTCCTGGCCGGGAGTCCGGATGGCGCTCGGGCTTGTATCCTGCGGCGCCTCGGCGCTCGCTACGGCGTCCGCGCTCTGCGCGGCGACGGGTCCGCTCCATGCCATGAGGGCAGCCGATGCCACTGACACGTGTAGAATCTGACGCATGCTGATCATCACAAACTCCCCTACGTCGGCGACTCATGCGCCGTAATTGTGTGAGGATTGGCACCGTCACATGTGTAGCGCAAGTACAAATTGATACGATTGGACGATTGGGTACCCGACAAAACGTTAAGCATAACCTCTAATGACAGCTGCGGTACGATTGCCAATTGTATGAGGTTTTAGCTGTGATAGAATGGTGAAAACGACTTGAGGGGATACCAGCGTGAGCAATGAGAAGCCCACCGGATGCATGTCAGGAATGCGTTTGCGGTCCAGGGCGTGGTTTGACGAACCTTCCAATCCCGACATGACGGCACTCTATACCGGCTGGTATCTGAACTACGGGCTGACCCGTGAGGAGTTGCAGTCGGGAAAGCCGATCATCGGCATCGCCCAGACCGGTAGCGACTTGAGTCCATGCAACCGACACCATATCGAACTGGCGAAACGAACACGCGAAGGTATTCGCGAAGCGGGCGGCGTTGCGATCGAGTTCCCGGTCCATCCGATACAGGAGACGGGCAAGCGTCCAACGGCGGGTCTCGATCGCAACCTGGCGTATCTCGGACTGGTCGAGACGCTGTATGGCTACCCGTTGGATGGCGTGGTGCTGACCATCGGCTGCGACAAGACGACCCCGGCGTTGCTCATGGCTGCCGCTACCGTCAACATACCGGCGATCGCCTTCTCCGTAGGCCCGATGCTCAACGGTTGGCATCGCGGCGAACGCACTGGATCCGGGACGATCATCTGGAAGGCTCGCGAGCAGATGGCCGCGGGCGAGATCGACTTCGCCCGCTTCGTCGATCTGGTCGCTTCGTCAGCTCCATCGGTCGGTTACTGCAACACGATGGGTACGGCTTCGACGATGAACAACCTGTCGGAAGCCCTCGGGATGCAGCTGTCGGGATCCGGGTCGATCCCGGCTCCTTATCGCGAACGTGCCCAGATGGCCTATCGGACGGGGTTGCGGATCGTCGACATGGTCCGCGAAGACCTTAAGCCATCCGACGTCATGACGCGTGACGCGTTTCTGAACGCGATCGTGGTCAATTCCGCTCTAGGGGGGTCGACGAACGCTCCGATCCATCTCGCGGCGATCGCGAGGCACATGGGCGTGGACCTGGAACTAACCGATTGGCAGACCCATGGACTGAACGTACCTCTGCTGGTGAACATGCAACCCGCCGGCGAATACCTCTCGGAGGATTTCCACCACGCCGGTGGCACACGAGCCGTGATGGCGCAATTGCTGAACGCCGGCCTCCTGCACGGTGACGTGGTGACCGTCACCGGCAGATCGGTCTATGACAATGTCTCGGATGCGGAGATCTTGCTGCCAGAGGTGATCCGGACCATCGAGGATCCGCTCAAGGCTTCGGCGGGCTTCGTAGTGATGACGGGCAACCTGTTTGACACCGCCATCATGAAGACGAGCGTCATCTCGGCGGAGTTCAGGGCGCGATACCTCTCCGATCCGGCTGATCCCGAGGCGACCGAAGGGCGGGCTTTCGTCTTTGACGGACCGGAGGATTATCATGCCCGCATCGACGACCCAACGCTTGGGATAACGGAACGCGATATCCTCTTCATGCGCGGCGCCGGGCCGATCGGATATCCGGGGGCGGCGGAAGTCGTGAACATGCGCCCGCCTGCCTATCTTATCAAGAACGGCATAACGGAACTCCCGTGCATCGGTGACGGACGGCAGTCGGGAACGAGCGGCAGCCCCTCGATCCTCAACGCTTCGCCCGAGGCGGCTGCGGGCGGCAATCTGGCGATCCTGCAGACGGGGGACCGGGTCCGCATCGATGTCGGCAAGGGGCGCGTGGACGTCTTGATCGAAGCAGACGAGATAGCGCGCCGGCGCGCGGTCCTGGAGACGAACGGCGGCTTCAGCTTCCCCGCATCGCAAACACCGTGGCAGCACCTTCAACGGCAGCACGTCGGCCAGCTTGGCGACGGCATGGTATTAGAGGATGCGGTACGCTTCCAACGGGTGGCCCAAACCGCGGGTATTCCCCGCGACAACCATTAGAAGCCGCCACATGACCAACATGCGATTGGGAACAGCCGCCGCCTTGGCTTTGGTCCTCGGTGCCGGCCATGCATCCGCGGATCAGTGGACCATGGTGTACGGATCCAGCCCGGAGCGGCTCCGGCTGGCACCGACCCTGGCTCCGAAGTATGCGATTCTGCGGCCGAAGCGCGCGGTGTCAGGGACGCTGCGGCTTCAATTGCCGAGTTCAGCGGTCGTCGAGGGCCGGCTGATCGTGCGTATCAGCAATGAAGCGGGCGAGGTTCCGCTCAACATCGCATCGGCAAGCGTAGGTCGCGCCGGGAGCGACGGCAGCGTGGTCGACGGCACGATGGTTCCCCTCACCTTCGGTGGACGTGTCGGATCAATGCTGCCCGGGGGAGCTCCCGTCGTGAGCGATCCCGTACGGTTCTCAGTTCCGGGCGGTGGTCCGCTGGTCGTAAGCATCTACGTGCCCGACGGCATCGTCCTCAACCCGGCTGGAGGAGCAGGCATGACGCTCGCTCCCAACGATGAGACGCAAAGCGCTCGCATGTCCGATGCGAAGCCCGTCTTCGGCCGGCCGTTCGTGACGGCCGTCTACTCTGAGGACGCCTCGCCGCCGACGGCGATCGTGGCGATCGGCGATTCCATAACCGACGGCAATCGCATTGCCCCATCGGCCTTTCGAGGCTGGACCGAAACATTGCGATTGCGCCTAGCCCTGCAACCCCGGTTGCCGAGGATGACGGTCGTGAACGCAGGCATCCTCGGCAACCGGGTCCTCAACGACGGAATGGGGGAAGCGGCACTGGCCCGGCTCGATCGCGACGCGTTGACGGTTCCGGGGATCAAGTATCTTCTGATGCTGGAGGGCTGCAACGACATCGGTCATTCCGACCTGTCCGACGTATTCGAACTCGCGCCTCACGTCGCTGCAGCCGACCTGATCGCAGGTTACCGTCAGATTATCGCGCGAGCGCATACCCGCGGTGTGAAGGTCATTCTCGGCACCCTCACGCCCTGGGAGGGAGCCGATGTGTCCACCCCCTCCCGCGAGATGATCCGGCTCGCCGTGAACGCCTGGATCCGAAAGCAGCGGGAAGCCGACGGCGTGGTCGATTCCGAACGGGCGGTACGGGATCCTGCCCGCCCTGCCGCACTGCGGCGGGATTTTGACTCCGGCGATCACCTTCATCCGAACGAGGCCGGCTACCGCGCTATCGGTGAGGCTATCGACTTGAAGTTGTTCAGATGACGAGGATGAACGAAATGAAGCATGGACTGGTTCGCGTTGCTGGCATTCTGGTGTTGGCCGCTGCCACCGCTTCGCCCGTGGCATCCGCCGCGAAAGAGCGCGGGATCTGGGTTCGGGCATACAACTCGAGTCCGGCTTCGTACTCGCTGAAACCGCGTGAGCCGCTGCCGGAACCGCTTCGCACGGTGTTTGCGGAAAAACCCGTGGTGATCGGCACCGTTCGACAGGCGCTGGCGGTATCGGTTGGCGGCGACAGGTTGAGGGTTCGGTTTTCGAATGAGGAGGGACGCGTTCCGTTGCGGCTCGACGCTGCAAGCGTTGCAATCGCCACGGAAGGTCTGACCGCGAAACGAGGGACGATGCGGCCGATAACCTTCGGCGGCAAGAGGATGGTAGTCATCCCGCCAGGCGCACCCATGCTCAGCGATCCGATTGACCTCACGGTGTCGCCTCTCACCGAATTGATCGTCAGCGCCGTGTTGCCGGACGGGCTTAAACCGGCCGTGTTCGGGGGAGCGGGATTAGCGATCCTTCCAGGCGATCACACCCTCGATACGGCGATGGACGGTGCCGCGATCGTTGTCGGTCGGCCAGTCGCTAGTGGGGTCCTCGTGGAGACACGGACGGCTCCGACGCTGATCGTCGCGTTTGGCGACTCGATCACGGACGGAAATCGAAGCAAGCCGAGCGAACTTCGCGGCTGGCCCGAGCGGCTCGAACAACGGCTCGTTGCCGGAGGCTCGGCCAACCGACTGGCGGTAGTGAACGCGGGGATCGGTGCGAACCGCGTGCTGCAGCCCGGTGCCGGGAGCCCCGCACTGGCCCGCCTCGATCGCGACGCCCTCTCCTTGGGCAGGGTATCGCATATCGTCTTCCTCGAGGGGATCAACGATATCGGCATGGCCGGTCATACCGCGTTCTTCGGTGACTGGCCCACGTTAGACGAAGCCGAACTGATCGCCGGTTATCGACAGGTCATCGCGCGTGCCCATCTCAACGGTGTGAAGGTCATCATGGGTACGATCCTCCCGTTCAAGGGCGCGTTCTACTACACCGATGCGAAGGAACGACAGCGCGCGCTGGTGAACGAGTGGATTCGAACATCGGGCGAACCCGACGCGATCATCGACTTCGCCACGCGCATGGCGGATCCCGCGGATACGAATCGGCTCAATACCGAATATGACTCGGGTGATCACCTGCATCCGAACGAACTCGGCTACCGGGCGATGGGCGACTTCGTCGATCTCTCACTTTTCAACCGTTAAGCAGGAACAGGAGCGTGCCGTGCACGACGATATCGATCACCTGACCGTAGGTCACTCCGACGAGCGACGCCGATTTCTGCGCCAGGCCGCGATAGCCGGAACAGCTCTCAGCGTCCCCGATGCTCTGATGGCCGCTCGCCCGGAGGGCCGGTCGGGTGCGGCTCGTGACACGAACTTCAACAGCGGTTGGAGATTTCATCGAGGCGACTTGAAAGGTGGAGAGGCATCGTTCCTCGACGACCGTTCATGGCGTGGGCTCGATCTGCCACACGATTGGAGCGTTGAAGACGCGCCGGGAGCATCACCAGGCGATGCCGGATGGCAGCCCCCTGCTGCGATATGGCAGGAGCAACCGCGACGCGATGCCAAGCCGGGCGAGTTCCTCGTGATTCCCGAAGCGCCGACGCCGACGCCCGGTGGCGCTCCTCGCAGGGTCGGTCCCTTCGACGCGGATGGCAAGGACGGCAGTTGGGCTGCCGGATGGACGGTCGGCGGCATCGGCTGGTATCGCAAGCGATTCCGCATCGATCGCGAGGCGGCCGGGCAAGTCGAGATGCGCTTCGACGGCGTCTACCAGAACACCGAGGTCTGGCTGAACGGAAAACCCGTCGGATCCCATGACCACGGGCATTCCGGGTTCGTCGTCGATCTCACTCCCCATCTTACCGCCGAGGGCGAGAACGTCATCGCGGTGCGGGTACGCAACGAAGGTATGACCAGCCGCTGGTACAACGGCTCCGGTATCTATCGCCACGTCTGGCTGACCCGCACCCCCGCGGTACGCATTCCCGACAACGGCGTGTTCGTCACTACGCCGAGAGTAGCGCGCGACGCTGCGACGGTGAGGCTTGCCGTGGACGTGCAGAACCGCTCCGGGACCACTACCCAAGCCACCGTCCGGGCCGTCCTGCGCGACGGGACCGGTCGGCAGAGCGGTGTGGCGACACAGACTGTCACGGTCGCGGCTGGTCAGACCATCGTTGCGAAACTGGAGACGCAGGTCGGTAGCCCACGCCTGTGGTCGCCCGCCGATCCAGCTCTCTACGCCGCCGACGTGACGGTGACCGGGCCGGGTCAGGCGATCGACCGGATCACGGTGCCATTCGGGATTCGCGCGATCGCGGTCGACGCGAAGCGCGGGCTGACGATCAACGGAACGCCGGTCAAGCTCAAGGGGGCCTGCATCCATCACGACCACGGTCTGATCGGCACGGCATCGTTCGACCATTCGGAACGGCGCAAGGTCGCCTTGCTGAAGGAGAACGGCTACAACGCGATCCGCAGCTCCCACAACCTGTTCGCGCCGTCCTTCTATGACGAATGCGACCGGTTGGGCATGATCGTGATCGACGAGATGTTCGACGTTTGGGGCGAAGGCAAGTTCGGCGCCGATCTAGGCGGGAAGCGGTTCAACACGAGCTGGCGGCGCGATGTAGAGGCGATGGTGCGGCGCGACCGCAACCATCCCAGCATCGTCTTCTGGAGCATCGGCAACGAGATACCGGAGCGTAACAAGCCCGAGGGCGTGGAGATCGCCGCCAAACTCCGCGCCGCGGTGTTGCGACTCGACGATACGAGATTGATCACGGCCGCACTCGCCCCATTGGTCAGTGGCAAAGCCGCGGAGCCCTCGCGCCGAAGCCTCGACGTGGTCGGCTACAACTACATGCAGGGAGCGTATGAGGCGGACCATGCCGAGAATCCCAACACCGTCTTCATGGGTACGGAACAGTTCGCACAGGACATCCACGATGCCTGGCGGAAGGTCGAGCGGTATCCCTGGCTGATCGGCGACTTCGTCTGGACTGCGATGGACTATATCGGTGAAGTCGGCGCGGGCGGGCAGTATCTGGTCGACAAGGCCAAACCCGCAGTCAAACCAGTGCTCCCGTTCAGTATCTTCATGTGGGACTACCCTTTCTACCAAAGCGGTTGCGGCGAGATGGATCTGATCGGCCTGAAGAAGCCGCAGTCCTGGTATCGCGACGTTCTGTGGGGACGATCCAGGATCGAGATGCTTGTGCGACGCCCTGCCCCGGACGGTTTCTACGAGAAGATTGGCAGCTGGGCGTTTCCGGACGAACTCAAGAGCTGGACATGGCCCGGAGCTGGCGAAGTCGTCGTCAGGGTCTATACCATCGGCGATGAGGTGCTACTGCTGCTCGATGGTCGAGAGGTTGGGCGCCGACAGGTTCGTCCCGACGACAAGCTGATCGCTGAAATGCCTGTCGCATACCGCGCTGGCACGCTCACGGCGGTAGCGTACCGCAACGGCGCCGAGATCGGTCGACAGACCCTTGATACAGTCGGCAACCCGGCGAAGGTTAGGGTCAGGGCGGAGCGAACGAGAGTGCCTGCGGATTTGAACGAAGTCGCCTTCGTGTACGCCGAAATCTGCGATGCTGCGGGCAACATCGTACCGGATGCCCAGTCGCAACTTTCGTTCGCTGTATCCGGGCCGGCAAGGATACTGGCGGCCGGATCGGCTAACCCCCGTGGAATCGAGAGCTTTACGAATCCAGCCACCACGACGTTCCACGGGGTGGCACAGACGATCCTACGACCAACAGGCCGACGCGGCGAAGCGCGCATATCCGTGACCTCCCCCGGCCTCGTCACGGGCCGTGCCTCGATCGACTTTGGGTGAGCCTCGACAGCGCACTGGGACCGCTCGTTTGCCGGGCCCTTCATCAAGTTCGGCAAACCATCCATCGGTCGCGTTTGGAACACAATGATCAGTTCGCTGACCAGGATCTTAAACTTCCGACTGATCCTGCGCCGATAGGGCGATCTGCGCAGGTTTGGTCAGCTCACGGCCTTTTAGACGAACGTATGCCCGGCTCCACTACCGAAATCAGCCGGCTTGCGGCATTCGTACGTTGCTCGGGTATGTCAGAGCGCCTAGCCGTAGTCGTTCCTTGTTCAGTGACGAGCCGGTGGACGACATAGTCACGCATTTAATACCGGCACCACCCTTCACCTCCGAGGACACTCCGGTGTACTGGCGGATCAAATTGAACGGGCGTGTTCCGGCGGTTTTGGTCGATGTACCAGGCGCGACGATTCCCCGTTGCGCACCGTAAACTATATCAATGCGATCAGGCCTGAGCGCCGACGTCGCGCGGGAGCAGATGGTGTCCAGTGCTTACAAACAGAAGACGGTCCGCTCGAAGGCGAGCAAGCTACACGACCGGGTAGCGGACGAACTGGGCATCGCGATCGTCTCAGGACGATACCCGCCCGGCACCTCGCTTGCTACGGAAGTGGAAGCCAGCGAAAACATGAACGTGTCGCGAACCGCCTATCGTGAGGCAATGCGCGTGCTGCTCAGCAAGGGCCTGGTCACCAGCCGTCCAAGATCTGGAACGCGGGTCAATCCTCGCAAGGACTGGGTCATTCTCGACCCTGCGGTGCTAGGTTGGATCTTCGCCAGCCGCCCTGATGAAGCGTTCGTCAGAAGCATATTCGAGCTTCGACGTATCGTTGAACCGGCCGCCGCGGCACTCGCTGCTCAGAGGCGCAGCTCTCAGCAGCTATCCTTGCTGGGCCACGCCCTCGAGGAGATGGATCGGCACGGACTCGACACTCCGACGGGTGCAAATGCGGATCAGGCATTTCATGAGTACATCCTGGACGCAGCAGGAAACGAAGCACTCAAGGGGCTTACCGACTCGATCACGTTTGCGATCCGGATGACGACGATTTTCTCATATCGAGCAGAGAAGCGTCCGCCGGATCCGATACCCGCCCACCGGGCATTGTATGCCGCCATTGCGGAGGGCGATACGGACCGTGCGCACGCGCGAGCAGCGGAGCTGATCGACGCGGCCTTTGCTGACACGATGAGATCGCTCGCTTCGATGCATTCGGCCAAGAAGGTAGACTAAAACGTATCGACGTTCGGTCATGAGGCAGCCGGATACCGTCATCGCTTACGTAGCGGCTGCGCCGCCGCCGAATGCTTCGGCGAGCTTTCGCTACGCTGCTAACGGCCGGCCTCGCCGTGACGTTTCTCCGGTCAGCGACGACGGTTCGCGGGAAGCGCTCTCAAGGCGGGCGGCGCCTCTCGATCATCGGACTCGCGCTGTCCGACCAAGGCCGGAGACTGGACTTCATGTTTCCTCGGACGATCAAGGGCGGATGATCCGAGTCGCTGACTAAGTAAAGTGCAGATTGGGATCGCCCTGTTTCTTTCGTCGGGCGTACCCCGTATCTGCACGGCCACGATAACTGAATGGATGCACGATGGCAGTTGACGACGGTACGGCGGGTGGCGTGGAACGCGTCCTCGGCGTCGGTGCGACGCTTGGCGAAGGGCCGTTGTGGCTTGGCGATGCGCTTTGGTTCGTCGACATAAAGCAGCACCTCGTCCACCGGTTCACCCCTGCGACCGGCGATCACAGTACCTGGACGGCACCGGCGCAGATCGGCTGGGTCCAGCCGATCGCGGATGGCGGCATGCTCGCGGGTTTGCAGACTGGACTTCACCGCTTCGACCCGGCTACCGGAGGCTTCATGCATTTGCGCGCCGTCGAGCCGCATGCGCCGGGCAATCGCCTGAACGATTCGACCGTCGATGCCGCGGGAAGACTCTGGTTCGGATCGATGGACGATGGTGAGAGCGCCGCATCGGGGCTAATCTACCGCTGGGGCTCGGACGGCATCGTACCGGTGGTCGAGGGAATCGTCATCACCAACGGCCCCGCGGTCTCGCCCGATGGGACAACCCTCTACCACTGTGATACGCTTGGCGGTACGATCCACGCCTGCACCATCGGCGTCGACGGTAGCCTCCTGGACAGCCGCGTCTTCGTGGTGGTCGATGTCGTAACGCATGGCTATCCCGATGGCCCGATAGTCGACGCTGACGGATATGTCTGGGTGTCGTTCTATGGCGGCTGGTCCGTTCGGCGCTACTCCCCTGATGGCGCGCAGGTTGCCGAGATCAGGCTGCCCGTTTCGAACGTCACCAAGATCGCGATCGGTGGCGCCGACGGCCACACCGCCTATGCTACGACTGCCGCCAAGGGCCTGTCGCGCGAAGCCCGCGCGCTTCAGCCCTTCGCGGGCGACGTCTTCGCATTTGATGCCGGCGTAGCCGGACAACGCGCGCACCGCGTGGCGATGATTGCAGGATAACCCTCCTCCTGATCCAAGCAAACGCCTCAGACGTACGAGAGGGCAATGAGGATCAATCCCCTTTCCGACCGACGATGCCTCCAGATCCTACTGACCAATGGCCGATTGAGACCGACCGACTCTCCGCTCCAGTGAGTCGACAGCGATCGGGATCGTCAGGCATGGATACGCCCTGATGATCTCGTCACGTCCGCGGGCCGTTCGATGGCCGGTCCGCCATGACGGCGTTCGCTGAGTCGCTGGTACCCGGTCAAGGCCGGGCTAATGAAGAAACCTACAGACCGCTCTTCCATTTGCCGTGGTGCAATCGCATGAGCCGGCGGCTGCCGTTCCCGATCGGATGGACGACGGGCCGGATCCGACAGGGCACGCCGCCGTGGCATCGGTCCCTGCGGTCATCCGGAGCGGACGCCACGCTGGCCATCTGGCCGGACCATCGGCATCAGGCCCTCGATCTGGCTAAGAACCCTCGGGCGGTCCGAGCGGATACGATCAACCGCGCAAAGACAACCGCTGCGGGTACGTTTTGCGGACCGTCGCAGAGACCTACGAGCGCGGCTTAATGATTTGTCCGGGGTGTTGCCAATGCCCGACGTACAGCCGCCTCGGCCAGGGGGGTCATAACATCATATCCCTTCTGGTTGGGATGCAGGCCCTCGTTGGAATAGTCGGAACGAATACCCAAGGCGGCGTCGACGAGCGGCTTGTGATAATCGACCCAAGCGACCCCCCTCTGCGCAGCCATCGTCTTCAACCGGCGGTTCAGCTCGACGATCTGAGGACCGGGTATAACTGACGGGTTCGTCCAGAAGCGCGCCGAGGGGGTGATGGATGCCAGGATCACACTAATCCCGTGTGCCTGAGCGAGTTCGATCATCGAGGTTATGTTCGAGACTGTCAGCGGCGTTCCGGCCGGTGCGTTGAGGTCGTTCACACCAGCCATGATATGGACGACGCGCGGCTTCAGATCCAACACGTCCGCACGGAAGCGCAGCAGCATCTGGTTCGTGTCCTGGCCGGCGATTCCGCGGTCGATCACTCCATCGTTGAACAGACCGGGTGCCGCTCGCTTCCAACCTTCGGTAATGGAATCGCCCATGAAGATCACCCGATCACCGCGCGGCGAGGGCAGCAAGCGATTCTCTTCCCGATACCGGCAGAGCTGGGCCGGATCACCTTCAAGAATCTTCTTGAAAGGCGCAAGCATCTCCGGCGTGACGGTGAATGTGGGTACCTTGGCGCCTGGCTTCAGCATCGCGTCTTCCATGCCCGGTAACGTAAACGGCTTGGGGCAGACGATCTCGTTTATCGTGCGGGGTACCGCAGGCGCGGCTGGCGGCGTTTTGGCGGCCGCGGCCGTCGCTAGGCCGCATATCATCGGCGTGACGCAGATCGTTCTCGCAAACCACAAGCAGGCCTGAGCGTAGGGCGTGGCTGGTTCTCGCGAAAGATGCGAGAAAGGCATGGAAATGATCATCTGGCACCTGTTTCAGTAAGGAGGACCGGCCCGATGAGGCCTGAAGGACGCAGCGGCGCATCCGGGCGATAGGTGGGCAGATAGGTCGTGGTGATCTTCGCGGCCTTTGGCTGCGCATCGCCAATGAGGCGGTTCACCCATAAGTTCGTAACCTTGACGGTCAATGTGTTGCGGCCGCGCCGCAACGCATCCGTGACATCGAGCCGGTAAGGGGGCATCCACAGGGTACGCAACGTCCGTCCGTTGAGGGAGACTTCCGCGATCTCGCGCACGTCGCCCAAATCGAGGACCGTGCGGCGTCCCTTGGCGATCGATGGCACCGAGATGGTCCGCGTATATGTTGCCGTGCCGGAAAAGTAGCGGGTTCCCGGATCCTGACTGTTCGTGAACGAGCCGAGTTGCACTGGAGCGACGCCTGGCGGCGCACCGCGTCCTGGCTGGAACTGCACGGTCCATCCATCAGCTAGGCTCTGAATCCGCCCATCGACAGGCGGTGGAGACGCATGTTGCTGATCGTCCGTCTCCCGTCGGAAGACGACCAGTGCGGACCCGTGCTTCGCGAGGTCCAATGTAACGACCGTCCGCCCCCCCTCGACGCGATAGGCCAGAGGTGTGACGTTGCCGCTCTGGGCATCGTAGAGATCGGGTGCCCGTCCGGTAACCCTGAACGATATCCTGCTTGCAACCGAAGTCGCCCCAGAATTGCTCACGAACCACAGATCGCCGTCCGCCAGCGTTCGGTGCACGAACGCGAGCGACCGATCCGTTACACCGGCCGCATCGTGATCGGGTGCGACGCCCATGTCCGCGAGCACGACCTCGATCGGTCGTCCGGTGAGCACGCGGCCCCGCCCGACCCGGCCTCCCCAGACCTCGTCCGCCATACGCGCGAATGCTGCCGGTTCATCGGCGAGGCTAGGCGATCCCACCGGCTTCTCACCAAGGATCGTCGCGCCATCGGCTACCAGCGCCCGCAGCTTACGCAACGTCTTGAGCGTCATATGTCGGCTGCTTCCACCGAGTTGCAGAACTCGATAGCGCGCTCCGCCGGGCGTCACCACGACGCCGTCGGCAGCCACGCTCATGCGATTGAGCAGCGTATCGTTATCGACGTAGTCATAGCCGTATCGCGTCGGAGCGTCGGTGTTCGGCTTGCTGCCATACAGGGATATGAGCGGCGCATCCTCCCCGTAGACGAAGCCGACATCGGCCACGAAGCGACCTTGTTGCAGCATGAAGCTGTTACGCGCCAGATAGTCGTTCCAGGCGCGCGTCTGCTCGGCCCAGCTATCGTTGCGGTTGTAGTACTGGCCGAAGATCGCCAACGGCAGCCCGGGCACCTTGTCGGTCAGCGGCTGATGCACTGACGAGTGCACGATGATCCGGTTTACGCCCTGCGCGAAGATCGCGTCCGCCACCGGCTTCAGATCCCGGGGGGCCTGCGCCCAATACCGGAATGCAGCCGTCATGGATTCGGCCGCAACGAGAGGTTTGCCAGCGAGGTGAGCGACCGACGCTGCGCCGCGCAGATCGGCGATGGCCGTGAGCCGCGGCCCCTCGTCACCGAACTGCCACATCGCGCCGGTCGGCACGTCGGCGTGACTGCGCATCGTGATGTCGTCGCCGAGCGACACGCGCGCACTCTCCAGCGATTCCGCATAGGACGTCATGCCGCGCTGCCGCGTCACGGCGGCCAGCGCGCCGTATTGGGCCTCGGATACCAGCTCCGAGATGGTCCGCCGGTAGTCGTACAAGAACCTATCGCTCGCCTCCGCATCCCCGACGATGTAGCCTGCGAGGGCGGGCATGTAGCGCACCGGATCATAGCCGCGCCGGGTCCTAAACTGGTCGAGCAAATCCTCCGTCCAGTTCGAGAAACCGCTTTCGACGCTGTCGGCTATCATCGACGACAGACCGCCCTCAGGCAGGCTTCCGCCGCCTACGACACTCTTGAACTGATCGAGATAGGTGTTGGCGTATGCTGCGACGCGGCGGGCATTTAACTTATCCACCTCAAGCCCCGTCGCCTCCGGATTGGCGGGCCCGTTGGTCTTGCCCGTCAGCGACCAGCCGAAGCGAACGATTCGCCATCGACCTGCGGGTGGCGTCCAGTCGAGCCGTCCGTCGGCCTGCAAACGCGACGTAAGGTCGAATACGTCGTCGGGGGCCACTACGGCGTTCCGAGCCGCAGGTGGCGTTGCCGACCCGTAATAGTCATCCAGCGCGGAATAGCCCGCCTTCTCCTCGGCACGTTCGACGCGGGGTGCCGAATGGAGCGAAAGTTGCGAGATGGGCAGGTTCTTGGCGTTGCTGGCAAAGAAATTCAGCGCGAGGACGCCCGGTGCCGGCTCGTTCCATGGCTGTACGCCCTTGGAGGCCGGAGAGATGGCGATCCGGAACGACCGTCCCGAGACCGCTGGAAAGGTGGCGGTACGCCGAACGAAATTGCCCATGTCGAGCTTCGCCACCTGCCGGAACGTCTTGCCGTCGTCGCTGGCTTCAATGATTACCGGATAGGTGGGGTTGAGCCACAACTGGTACTTCGGTGCCAATGCGATCGTCGCTGACGAGACCGTGATCGGGTGCGGGTAATCCAAGCGCACCCAGGCCGGGGCTGCGGAGGTCGGCAGCGGGAGTTGAAGTTTCTCGGCCAGCCGACCATCATCGAGGACCCCGGCGAATGGACCCGCCGCGGTGGTAACGCGTGGCGGCGGCAACACGATGTCGGCAGCGGGTACACGGTACGCGAGCACTCGCACGTCTCCGTACATCGTCGCTACCTCGTGCTTCGCACCGGTGGGCTCCGCTTCCACCCCGATGTCCTGGAAGGGGCCACTTACGCTCGGCGGATGCGGCAGGGGATCGGCGAGAGGCCGGCCACCCGCGACGATGGTGTCGCTCCATACCAGCTTCTTCATCGCGTCCCGGGGCTGGACGAACGGCGCGCCAGTGTGACTCCAGCCGGGCGAGCTCGCCAGGCCAATCTCGATTTCCGCACCCTTCGCCAGCTGAAGCGAATAGCTCAAGGCGTCGCGCCACTCCTGCGACATGTATTCGACGCGTTTCGGGACGATGGTCGTATGCATCAGCGCCCCGTCGAACAACAGAAGCCCACCGACACCAGCGCGACGCATCCACTCGAAATCGAGCTTTAGCCCTTCCTTGGTCACGTTGCCGTCGAGCCAGTGCCAATAGGCGTAAGGGCGGGCTGTCTGCGGGGGAGTACGGAAGGACGCCTCGATCGATTGCTGCCGCACGATAGGGGTCTTGTCCGGTTTGACTGAAGTGTTCTGAGCGGGGGATGAGACCGCAGCGGCAGCGAGAACCGTGCCAACCATAAACCTCGAGATGCGCCGGGAACGCGATGTGCCGGCCTTCCCACCCGCGGATTGCGAGGCCGGGAACGCAAGGACGGCATCCTTACCGTCCAGCGAGTTACTGGAGTTCATGCAGATTTTCGCCTCATACAACGCACCTACGAACGATGCCCAATCGTATGAGTTTTTGCAAATCAGTTTTCTACGACCGTTTGCCGTAGCTGCAGCTTGGTTGTAAAACCCCAAGACATTTCGTCATCATCTCCCCCGAACCTCCCACGGCATACAAGTCGTTCCTGCCATCCGTTAAGAAAAACAACGAACGCCTCAGATAACATTATTTGATATCTCAATAATGGTAATGATACGGCGGCGCGTTATCGATTGCATCACTCACGCTTGTAGGTAGCCCCCTCATGGGTCCGATCATGTTTAGGCAATGGGGGCAACCGGCGCTCCTTACAACCCGTCAGACGGTTGGCTCTTGACCGCCGCCATCTAGCCCCCCCCC
>Ga0265780_10000419_pt1 | contig 66447 bp, 11 predicted proteins | sample P1T30metagenome_FD_192432 | JGI IMG/M metagenome (GOLD analysis project Ga0265780, IMG submission 192432) | Plant litter microbial communities from East Loma Ridge, Irvine, California - P1 T30 | ecosystem: Environmental > Terrestrial > Plant litter > Unclassified | place: USA: California... | reverse complement strand
GTAGTAACTCCATGCGGGAGTAGCTCAGTTGGTAGAGCGCAACCTTGCCAAGGTTGAGGTCGAGAGTTCGAGACTCTTCTCCCGCTCCAGATTTCAGGAAAGCCAGCCTTTCCGTGTTGAGTTGGTTAATAACCGGCCATCTCAGCATCGTCATAGTTCACCTCGGGCGAGGTAGCAAAGCGGTTATGCAGCGGCCTGCAAAGCCGTGTAGACGGGTTCGACTCCCGTCCTCGCCTCCATCCTATCTTCTCTCCAGCGTGCCGGCATTGCGTCACGCCAAGTCCAGTCCACGTCTCGGATGTGATCGGTACAATACTATCCATTCCCCCACCACATGCCTGTCCGGCCAGGCAGGTTCCCAGTCATGGCATCACCACCGGAATTCCGCCGTATCGTCGATCTGCACAGCCAGGGCCGATTGCGTCCCGCCGAAGCGGCATTGCGCGCCTGGATCGCTGCACACCCGGACCACGCCGAAGCGCATGCCAGGCTCGGCATGATCTTGCAGGCGCGTGGCTTGCCCGTCGACGCCTTGCCTCACCTGCGCATTGCGGCCAGCCTGGCGCCGGACGACCCGCGGGTTGCCTGCCTCGTCGGCGCAGCCAGCCATGCACTGGGGCTGCTCGACGAAGCCGCGGCCAGTTACCGGCGTGCCATCGCCATCGCGCCACGTCTGGAGCGGGCCTATAACAATCTCGGCCTGGTGCTCGGGGAGCAGGGCGACCCGGTGGCGGCCGAAGCGGTATTCAGGGCGGTCCTGGACTTCATGCCGGATTATGCAACCGCGCTGGGCAACCTGGGCGCGTTGCTGGTCGCGCGCGGGCGCGACGGCGAGGCGCGGGCGCCGCTGCTGCGAGCGCTGCGCCTGCGCCCTGACGACAAGGAAACGTTGCTGCAGCTGGCCGGATGTCTGGAACGCAGCGGCGAACTGGACGAGGCGATCCGCTTGCTGCAGGCCGCGAGCGGGCGCGCCGGCACCGGCCGCGCGCCACGCATGGCGCTCGCACGGATGCTGGCCGCCACCAACCAGGCGGCCCAGGCACGCGTCGTGTATGCGCAGGTCCTGGCCGATCATCCTGGCGACCTGAAGGCGGCCCTCGGCGCCTGCCTGACGCTGCCCCAGGTCTACGCAAGCCATGCCGAGCTCGTTACCGAACGCCGGCGCTTCGAGCAAGGCCTGGCCACGCTCGAGAGCGCGTACGGCGCGGCATCCGGGCCGCGGATGAAAGCGGCCTGCCTGCTGGCAGAGCTTGCTTGGGTAAATTTTCCGCTTGCCTATCAAGGGCTGGATGACCGCACCTTGCAAATGCGTTACGGGCAGTGGCTGACGCGTCTGTTGCAGCAGGCATTGCCGGGATGGATGGCCGACAGGTCGCCGAGGGCAAGGGCCGGTGCGCCGGTGCGGATCGGTTTCGTGTCGTCACTGTTCCACCGCAGCACGGTTTGCGGCTATTTTTCCAGCTGGATCACCGGACTCGACCCGGCGCGCTTCGAGGTCTTCGTCTACCATGCAGGCGTGCGCGAGGACGAGGCGACCCGCGTGCTGGCGGCCGCATGCGCGCATTACCTGCACTTGCCGCTGCGCGATGGCGCCGCCATGCATGCCCTTGCCCAGCGCATCGCCGCCGACGCGCCGGATATCCTGGTGTATCCGGAACTCGGGATGACGGCCGAACTGTTTCCGCTGGCGGCACTGCGGCTGGCGCCTGTCCAGTGCGCCGGTTGGGGCCATCCGGTCACGACCGGCCTGCCCAACGTCGATCATTATTTCACAAGCGGGCCCATGGAATGCCGGGACGCGCAGTCGCACTACAGCGAGCGCCTGGTCGCGCTGCCCGGACTCGGTACCCGCTATGTGCGGCCAGCCATACCTGCTGGGAGTACCCGGGAAGAATTCGGATTGCCGCCGGAGCGCCACCTGGTGTTGTTCCCGCATGCCCCGTTCAAGATCCATCCCGACAACGATGCCTTGCTTGCTGAAATCGCCGCCCGCGACGGCGCCGTGCTGTTCGTGCTCGTGCAGGACCGCATACCGGCGCTGACTGGCGCATTGCTCGCACGGCTGGCATCGGCGTTCGCGGCGCGTGGATGCGAGCTCGGCCGGCACGTGATCGTACTGCCTTATCAGCTGCATGACGCGTATCTGCGCTTGAATGGCCTGTGCGACCTGATGCTGGATTGCCTGCATTGGTCGGGTGGTAACACCACATTGGATGCCCTTGCCTGCGGCTTGCCCGTAGTAAGCCTGCCCGGCACAAGCATGCGCAGCCGCCAGAGTGCGGCGATGCTGTGCATGGCAGGCCTGGAGGCACTCGTCGCCGCAGATGAAAGCGCTTACGTGGCCACGGCACTGCGTCTCTTGCAGGACACGGCGTGGGCTGCCGCCATCTGCGCCCGCCTGCAGGATGGCGCAGCGGCCGTTTTCGACCAGGCGGCGCCGGTGCAATCCTTCCAATGCATGGTGAATGACATTATTGGCTATGCAAACGGAATGCAGAGATAGCAACATCCTACTGCGCCCCTTTTTTTGCAAACTATATTCTCTTTTTAACCTTCCTGATGGGGATAAACAACAGGAAGTGCGTATTAACGAAAATAGTTCCATGCGGCATTTTGAGTTCTCTTGGGACATTGTAGTATGCAAGGTTCCGAAATTGTTTTTCCAATGGCGTCCGGCGTTGCGGACAACATGTCAACTTTCCAGTGGTGGTGCATGAAAGCTGTGTTCAAAAAGAAGCAGGTCACTCAGACAATCCGTGATGCGTTCCGCGTGGAGGCGCTCGAGCCTCGCGTGCTGTTGTCTGCCGATCCGGTGCTCGGCGCAGCCCAGGTTGTCCTGTTGCCGGATCACCGCGACCAGGACGACGCCACCACCGCAGCCTACGATGGCAGCCACTATATCGACATGCAGGGCCACGTCGCCAGCCTGGACCTGGGACTGGTCGACCAGTCGCACAATTTCCCCGCGCCGGCCCCGACCAAGCTCGACTTTGCCGTCGACAAGCACGTCTACGACCTGGCCAAGCTGAGCCAGAGCGAAGGCTTCATGGACAGCGCAGTGACCATCGCTGCCAACGATGTCCTGAAGGGCAGCGCCACGACCAATGTCTCGCTGCTGAACACGGGCACCGTGGCACCAGGCTATTCGCCGGGCATGCAAACCGTCGACAACTACACGCAGGTGTCGACCGCGACGCTGGAAATCGAGCTCGGCGGCAACGCGCCGGGCACTGGCGGTTACGACCAGCTGAACGTGACTGGCAAAGCCGTGCTGGACGGCAAGCTCGCGGTCAGCATCTACAAGCTGGGCGACAGTGCCGGCTTCACCCCGGCCGACGGCCAGGTGTTCACCATCATGACTTTCGGCGAAGTCGAAGGCCGATTCTCCAACGCGTCCGGCCTGCTGCAGGCGGGCGACGGTGTGTTCTTCGAGCTGGTGCAGGACGACCATGCGCTCAAGCTGGTCACGCACCGCTTCGACGTCTCGCTGAACGCGGACTTCGTGGCTACCCACGCCAACGTGGCCAATGACATCGGCTACGTGCTGAACCACGATTATTTCCAATCGATCAGCATCCCGTCCGTCCAGTTCGAAGGTTCGCTGAACCTGGACGACAAGCTGACCGTCAGCGGCAGCTTCACGCTGGCCAACGGCGCTGCGGCCAGCCTGGTCGACCCGGTGGCCGGCGCGACGGTCTCCATGGAAACCTGGTCGCTCTCGGCCAGCCATGCGGAAGGCTTCCTGGGCGTGAACGAGACCTCCGGCATCGCCCTGCACGACGTGAACCTGGGCCTTGTCTACCTGACCCCCGACAACGCCACCCACAGCTACGACTGGGTGATGGGCAAGGGCACGATCGGCAGCGTCAGCATCCAGGGCGCCGATAGCCTCAGCATCAGCGCGACCGACCTGTCGCTGGAATTCAGCTTCGGCCACGGCCAGAGCGCGCCGGGCGTGGCCAACACCACCGTGCTCGATCTGTCCGGCGCCAACGCCCTCACCGTCGGCGGTTTCCAGATCGACGACGACGGCAAGGCCGGCGAATTCGTGGTCGCTTCCGGTCACGCGACGATGGTTGTCGGCGACATCCACCTGAGCGGCGACATCGGCATTTCCGTCACCGGTAACGAGATCCTGATCGCCGGCACCGGCGTCAACGCCAGCATGGGCGGCGCCGGCGTTTCGGTCGGTATCACAGACGCCGGTTTCGGCCTGGTGATCAACAACGGCAAGGTCGCGTTCGAAGGCTCGGGCGGGGTCAGCCTGTCCGGCGGCGGCTTCGCGTCGGTTTCGGCCGACTACGCCACGCTGCACTTCAACCAGGCCGCACAGTCGCAGACCGACCGCCTGCTCGACTTCGGCGGTGCATATCAATATCAGTTCGGCACCCTGGACGCCGGCGGCCTGCAGTCGGCCAGCGTAAGCGGCCTCGATGCCAGATTCGGTGACGCCATCGCGCTGTCCGGCGACTTCGCCTTCGCGCTGGCCGGCACCACCGGCATGAACGTGGTCTCGAACAATGCCGGCGTGCGCATGAATGCCGGCAGCTACAGCGTCGGCGTGCACGATGCCAGCTTCGGCCTGTCCTTCGGCGACACCGGCAGCGTGCTCGAAGCGCGCGGCGGCCTGCTGGCCGACCTGGGCGGTGCGGTATCCCTGAGCGCCAATACGGTTGCGGTGCGCTGGAACCAGACCGGTGCCGACCAGAGCGGCACCACCATCGGCGTCGACGGCGTCAACTACACCTACGGCGCAGGCCTGGCGGCCGGCCTGCAGGAAGCGGCGCTCGGCATGGCCAGCCTGCAGGTGGGCGGCTTCGTCCAGGCCAGCGGCAACCTGGCGGTGCGCCGCACCCAGTCCAGCATCACGCCGGCCGGCTCCGCCGCGGTGACGGCCGACGTGCTGACCATCGGCGGGCGCAACCTGGCGGCGCAGATCGGCGTCAACGTCGGTAGCGCCGGTTTCGCCGGCCTGCGCACCGCGCAGCTGGACGTCGGCCTGGCGCTGTTCAGCGAAACCGCGGGCGGCCGCACCTGGCAAGCCCTGACGGCCAGCGCCGGCGCGGTCACGTTCGCCGGCGTGGACGGCGTGATGCTTGCCGGCAGCGCGCTGTCGGTGACGGCCAACCTGGCCGCGGCCGACGGCTCCGTGCTCGACTTTTCGGGTACGCACTACGACATCCCGGCCGGCGGCGGCGAAGTCCTGTCGCTGGCGATGGACGGCGCCCACGGCGAACTGATGGAAGCGGCCGGCAGCTTGAGCCTGGACGCCTTCGGCTTCTTCCATGTCGAGGGCAGCATCGCGATCCAGAAGCGCCTGGCCGACGTGAAACTCGACGACGGCAGCATCGTCGCGACCGAATTGCTGACCCTGGGCGGCACCGTGGCCGATGCCTTCGCCGGCGTCGGCGGCGCCGACGGCATGGGCCTGAAACTCTCGGGTGTCGAATTCGCGATGGCACTGGCGTCCGGCGTCGAGGATCCGGCCGAAACCTGGACCAGCCTGCAAGCCAAGGCCGGCACCGTCGCCGCCAACGGCATCGACGGCATCACGCTGGCCGGCCACGACCTGGCCGTCAACATCAACCAGGCCAGCCGCAGCGGCGCCGTGGTCGACTACCTGGGCATGCCGCTGCGCGTGACCACAAGTTCCACCACCCACGTCGACCTGGCCATGGACGGCAGCAAGGGCGAACTGCTCGAAGCCTCGGGCCACCTGGCGCTGGGCGCCTACGGCTTCTTCCAGGCCGAAGGCGACTTTGCGATCCGCAAGGCCATCGAGACCATCCATGTCAACGACGGCGATCCTGCTACCGTCGATGCGGATGCCGCGGTCGACGTGCTCACCATCGGCGCCGCCGGCGTCTCGGCCTTTGCCGGCATCCGCGCGGGCGAAGCCAATGCGATCGGCCTGCAGCTCGATGGCGCCAGCTTCGCGCTGGCGCTGATGCGCGAACGCCTGGCACCGAACAGCGCCGCTATCGCGCGCGAATGGACCGCGCTGAAGGCGCAAGCCGATGCGGCCGGGCTGACCGGCCTGGAAGGCTTGAAGATCAATGCCGACAGCATCACGGTGGCGATCAACCGCGGCGCCATCGACGACAGCGTGGCCGACTTCGGCACCGATGCGATGGATGTGATCACCGGCCCCGGCGGCACGCTGGCGCTGGACATGGACGGCGCCCAGGGCGAACTGACCAGGGCCGCCGCCAACATGCACATCGACGCCTTCGGCTTCCTGCAGGTCGATGGCGGTTTCGCCTTTGAAAAATCGAGCGGCGAGGTCAAGCTGGCGGACGGCAGCACGGTCGCCGCCGAGTTCCTGACCCTGGGCGCGCACGAGGTCAGCGGCTTCGCCGGCACCAACGGCGGCACGGCCAATGCGCTCGGCCTGCAGCTGGCCGGCATGGACTTCGGCCTGGCGCTGGTGGCGGAAAAGGGCGGCGACGAGCGTGAATGGACCAGCCTGGAGGCGAACGTCGCATCGAGCGCTTTCGTCGGCTTCGACGGCCTGACCCTGGCCGGCGAGAGCCTCAAGCTGCGCATCAACAGCGACGACGACGACGCCGTGATCGACTGGTCCGGCAAGGCGATGCAGATCGCCACCGGCGCCGGCGGCACGATGACGCTGGACATGAAGGGCGCCGACGGCGAATTGCTGGAAGTCGCCGGCCGCATGCGCCTCGACGCTTACGGCTTCTTCCAGGCCAGCGGCGACTTCGCACTACAAAAGAAAACCACCAAGGTGCTGCTGAACGACGGCACCGACACCACGGCCGCCACCGAAGTGACGGTCGATCTGCTCGCCATCGGCGCGCAGGGCGTCAGCGCCTTTGCCGGCGTCAATGGCGGCACCCTCGACGCGATGGGCCTGGCCCTGTCCGACGCCGGCGTCGCCCTGGCGCTGATGACCGACCAGGCCGACCATGGCCGCAGCTGGACCACGCTCGAAGCCACGGCCGGCAGCGCCGCCTTCATCGGCGCCGAAGGCCTGACGGTGGCCGGCAACGGCCTGATGGTCGAGATCAATACCCAGGACAAGACCGGCCACGTGGTCGACCACGCGGCCCGCAACCTGGCCGTCGCGACTGGTCCGGGCAGCACCCTGGCGCTGGACAATGCCGGCGACGAGGGCTCGACCTTCAAGGCCTCGGGCTACCTCGACGTCGACCTGTTCGGCTTCGTCCAGGCGCAGGGCAACTTCGCGCTGCACAAGCAGACCACCAAGGTGCTGCTGAACGACGGCACCGCCAACCACGCCGCCACCGAAGTGGCGGTCGACCTGCTGACCCTCGGCGTCGCGGACGCGAATGCCTTCGCCGGCCTGAACGGCGGCACGGCCGATGCACTGGGCCTGCAACTGCAGGGCGTGAACCTGGCGGTCGCACTGATGAAGGAACAGCGCGCCGACGGCAATACCGATCCGCTGCGCAGCTGGACGAGCGCCAAGGCGAGCGCCGGCAAGGTCGCCTTCACCGGCATCGACGGCCTGACGGTGGCTGCGCGCGACCTGAACGTCGAACTGAACCAGGCCAGCGCGAATGCGCACGGCGTCGTGGTCGATTACGCGGCGCGCGGCCTGCAGGTCGCCACCGGCACCGGCCTCACCACCACCCTGGACATGAAAGGCAGCGAGGGCGCCACCCTGCGCGCCGCCGGCCACCTCGACATCAACGTCTTCAATTTCTTCCAGGTCGAAGGCGATTTCGCCTTTGCCAAGCTGGCGAACCAGCAGGTCACGCTGAACGACGGCAGCAAGATCGACGTCGAACTCGTCACCCTGGGCGGCAAGGACGTTTCCGCCTTTGCCGGCATCAACGGCGGCAGCGCCGACAAGCTCGGCATGTCGCTGGGCCACACCAACTTCGCCCTGGCGCTGATGAGCGACAAGGCGGACAAGGCCCATAAATACACCAGCCTGCAGGCGAGCGCCGGCCTGGCCGAATTCGTCGGCATCGACGGCCTCACCGTCAGCGCCGACAGCCTGGCGGTGAGCATCAACCAGGGCGTCAAGGTGCCGGCGACCCCGGCCTCGAGCACTGCCGCCAATACCGAGATGAAGCTGTCGATCGATGCGTCGGCGGCCGGCAGCCTGGTGCTGCACAAGGGGAGCGGCGCGTCGACGATCGTGCTCGGCGGCCTGCAGGGCACCGTCGACATCGTCGCCAAGCTCACCCAGGCCTTCGAAGACCTGGACGGTATCGGCGCGGGCAACGTCAAGGTGACAGGCGACCAGTACGCCGGCTACACCGTCGAATTCATCGGCGCGCTGGCCGGCCAGGACGTCGACGGCATCAGCGTCGAGATCCAGCCGGCCATCATCGGCGCCACCGTCGTCGAGGCCACGGCCGCCGCGGCAGGCGTCTCCGAGATCAAGAAGATCGTCATCGAATCGCAGCGCGGCACCCAGCCGGCCATCAGCGCCGGCGTGACCGAACTCGTGCGCGGCGGCGCCGGCCGCAACGAGGTCAGCGAAGTCATCTTCAGCAAGACTTACCCGACCGGCAATTACACGGTGCGCTACGCCGACGGCACCTCAAGCACCATCACCGGCAGCTACCACGGCCGCAGCTACTACGGCAACACCCAGCAGCGCATCGACGACAACGCCGCCGGACTGCGCGACGCCTTCGCCACCATGATGGTGACGGATCCGTCGAACATCGTGGTTGCCTACGACAGCGCCTGGGCGGCAGCGCATCCGGGCCAGGAACGCTACACCATCAGCTTCGTGGGCGCCCTTGCCAACAAGGACCTGCCGACCAAGGTATTCAGCTACGCCGGCGGCGCCTTCGACTTCAACGCCGTCACGCAAGGGGCGGACCAGGTCACCGAACAGCAGCGCGTGCAGGTAGCGGCGACCGCGGGCACGGGCAGCTTCACGCTGGCGCTGGACTACGCGGGCCAGACCTACACCACCGATGCCATCGCCTTTGGCGCCGGCGCGGCCGACGTGCAGTCGGCGCTGAACGCCAGGCTGGCCGCCATCGGCGCGTCGACCGCGGTCAGCCTCGACGCGAAGGGCGCGTACATCGTGGAATTCGGCGGTGCGCTGGCCAACACCAACGTGAACACGCTGGCGCTCGCGACCCAGGTCAATGAAACCCAGCCGAGCGGCAGCTTCCAGATCGAACTGGACGGCAAGAAGACCGGCGCCATCGCCTACAGCGCCGACGGCGCCGAGATGGCGCAGCGCATCCAGGCCGCGCTCGAAGCGCTGGACGGCATCGGCAGCGGCAACGTCGCCGTCTCGATCGACGCCGTCGGTACCCACGACAACCTGGCCAGCTACCAGGTCAAGTTCCAGGGCGCGCTGGCCGGCCGCGAGATCCACGATTTCACCACCTACTTCGGCGGCATGACGCTGGCGCGTGTCAAACCGTATGAAGTGGTGCCAGGCGTCGATACGGTCGCCGAAAAGCAGACCATCACCTTCGGCCAGGCCGTCGCCGGCGATTTCACGCTGGCGCTGGACTACAACGGCCATCATTATGAGACCGCCTCGATCGCCTTCGATGCGACCTCCGCCGAGGTGCAGGCCGCCCTCGACACTGCGTTTGCCGGCCTCGCCGGCGCCGACATCGTGAGCGGCTGGACCGGCAAGGCGCTGAGCGTGCGCTTTGGCGGTTCGCTGGCCGGCGTCGATGTCGACGCCATGATCGCCACGACCCACACAGCAAGCGCGCACGTGGGCCTCGAGACCACCCGGCACGGCTACACGCACAACGTGGCGGCCCAGCCGGAACGCGACCTGGTGGTCGATTATTCCGCCGGCCGCACCGTGCTGTCGGTGGCCACCGGCCCGGGCGCCGGCGACAAGTTCGATTTGTCGATGGAAGGCGCCAAGGGCGAATTGATGCAGGCGTCGGGCAACCTGACGCTGGACGTATTCGGCTTCTTCCAGGTCAGCGGCGGCTTCGCGATCGAGAAGGGCGAGCAGCACCTGAAGCTGGACGACGGCAGCATCGTCGAGACCGAGATGCTGACGGTCGGCGCGCATGGCGTGGACGCCTTCGCCGGCGTCGGCGGCGCGGACACCGGCACCGGCCTGAAACTGTCGGGCGTGGAATTCGCGCTGGCCCTGGCCACCGACAAGCTCGACACCAAACAGCATTGGACCAGCCTGCAGGCGACCGCCGCCGGTGTCGGCTTCCAGGGCATCGACGGCCTGCAGATCAGCGCCACCGACCTGGCCGTCAACATCAACCAGGCCAGCGAGAACGGCAGCCTGGCCGACTACCTCGGCATGCCGCTGGAAGTGCGGACCGGTCCGTCCGATACGCTGTCCCTGAACCTGGACGGCAGCAAGGGCGAACTGCTGGAAGCGTCGGGCAACCTGACCCTGGATGCCTTCGGCTTCCTGCAGGTGACGGGCGGCTTTGCCGTGCGCAAGGCCACCGAGACTGTCGTCATCAACGACCTCGACAAGGACGTGGCCGACAAGGAAGTCGCGGTCGACGTCCTGACGATCGGCGCGGCCGGCGTCTCGGCATTCGCCGGCGTGGGCGGCGGCCAGGCCAACGCGGTTGGGCTGCAATTGAGCGGCGCCAACGTCGCATTTGCACTGATGCGCGAGCAGCTGGACAAGAACAGCACCGCCACCGCGCGCCAGTGGACCGCGCTGCAGGCCGACGCCCAGAACGTCGCCTTCACCGGCATCGACGGCCTGCAAGTCGGCGCCGACAGCATCACTGTGGCGATCAACCGCGGCGCGGTCGACGGCAGCGTGGCCGACTTCGCGCAGGGCGCGATGACGGTCATGACCGGCCCGGGCGCGACAATGGACCTGACCCTGGACGGCGCCGAAGGCGAAGTTACCAAGGCGTCGGGCAATATGCGCCTGGACGTGTTCGGCTTCCTGCAGGTCGACGGTGGCTTCGCGTTCGAGAAGAAAAGCGCCGAAGTGGTGCTGGCCGACGACGCGCATTCGCACGTCAACGTCGACCTGCTCACGGTGGGCAGTACCGGCGTGAACGCCTTCGTCGGCCTGCACGGCGGCACCGAGGACGCGCTCGGCCTGCAAGTGGCCGGCATGGACTTCGGCCTGGCGCTGCTGAGCGAGAAGGGCGGCGCCAAGCGCCAGTGGACCAGCCTTGAGGCCAGCGTCGATTCCGCCGCCTTCCTCGGCGTCGACGGCCTGACCATGGCCGTGGACGAGCTGGCGGTGCGCATCAACCGCGCCGACAAGAACGGCGTCGTGGTCGACTACGCGGCCAAGCACCTGGACGTCACCACCGGCACCGGCACCAAGCTGGCGCTCGACATGGCGGGCAGCAGCCGCGAACTGCTGGAAGCCTCGGGCCACCTGCGCCTGGACGCCTTCGGCTTCTTCCAGGCCGAAGGCGATTTCGCCCTGCAAAAGAAGACCACCAAGGTGCTGCTGAACGATGCCACCGTCGACCACGCGGCGACCGAAGTCACGGTCGACCTGCTGGCCATCGGCGCGGCGAACGTCGACGCCTTTGCCGGCATCGGCGGCGGCGGCGGCGATGCCCTGGGCCTCGCCCTCAACAAGGTCGACTTCGCGCTGGCGCTGATGAGCAGCCAGGCCGACGCCGGCCAGAGCTGGACCACCTTGCGCGCCACCGCCGACAGCGCCGCCTTCGTCGGCGTCGACGGTTTGAATGCCAAGGGCAGCGACATGGTCGTCGAAATCAACCGCGGCAGCGGCGACACCGTCGTCGACCACAAGGCGCGCAATCTCACCGTCACGACCGGTCCGTCCAGCACGATGGCGCTGGACCTCGACGGCGCGCGCGGCAGCCTGACCCGCGCCGCCGGCCACCTGGAGCTCGACCTGTTCGGCTTCCTGCAGGTGGAAGGCACGCTCGGCTTCGAAAAATCGACCAGCCAGGTCACGCTGCAGGACGGCGAGGAAGTCGCCGTCGACCTGTTGACCCTGGGCGCCGAAGACGTCAGCGCCTTTGCCGGCATTAATGGCGGCACTACGGACGAACTGGGCCTGAAGCTGTCGCACGCCGACCTGGCGCTGGCCCTGATGAAGGAACAGCGCGTCGGTAACGGCACGGAGCCCCTGCGCAGCTGGACCGCGGCCAAGGCAACGGCGGGCGCCGTCGCTTTCGTCGGCATCGACGGCCTGGACGTGTCGGCCACCAACCTGGTGGTCGCGGTCAACCGCGCCAGCGAGGCGGCGGCCGGCAAGGTCGTCGACTTCGCCACCGACAATCTCGACGTCTGGCTGGGCCATTCGAGCCTGGCGCTGGACATGAAGGGTATCGAGGGCCAGACGCTGAAGGCGTCCGGCCACATGGACATCAACGTCTTCAACTTCTTCCAGGTGAACGGCGACTTCGCCTTCGAAAAACTGGCCACCCGGAAGGTCACGCTGAACGACGGCAGCCAGATCGACGTGGAGCTGGTGACGCTGGGCGGCAAGGATGTCTCGGCGTTCGCCGGCATCAACGGCGGTTCTGCGAACCAGCTCGGCCTGGCGCTCGGCAAGACCGACTTCGCCCTCGCGCTGATGAGCGACAAGGCCGACAAGACGCATAAATACACCAGCCTGCAGGCGAGCGCCGGCCTGGCCGAATTCGTCGGCATCGACGGCCTGACCATCAGCGCCGATACGCTGGCGGTGAACATCAACCGCGGCGTGGCCGTGCCGGCCACGGAAGCCTCGAGCAGCGCCGCCAACACCGAGTTGAAACTGTCGATCGACGCGTCGACCATCGGCAAGCTGGTCCTGCACAAGGGCGGCGACAGCGCCAGCCTGGTCCTGACCGGCCGCGAAAGCAGTCTTGAGGTGATCGCCGCGCTGACCCACGCCTTCGAAGACCTGGACGGCATCGGCGCCGGCAACGTGAAGGTCAGCGGCAGCAAGAACGCCGGCTTCACCGTCGAATTCATCGGCGCATTGGCCGGCAAGGACGTCGACGGCATCAGCGTCGACACCACGCCTGCCGCCCTGTCGGCCACGGTAGTGGAAGCCACGGCCGCCGTCGCCGGTGTCTCGGAAATCAAGAAGATCGTGATCGAAACGCTGCGCGGCACGCCGCCGGCACTCGCTGCTTCCGTGAGCGAAGCCGTGCGCGGCGGCGCCGCCCGCAACGAGATCAGCGAAGTCATCTTCACCAAGACTTACCCGACCGGCAACTTCACGGTGCGCACCGCCGACGGTTCCTCAAGCACCGTCACCGGCAGCTACCACGGCAAGAGCTACTACGGCAACAACCAGCAGCGCCTGGACGACAACGCGGCCGAACTGCAGCGCGCCTTTGCGAGCATGATGCAGGCCGATCCGGCGGACGTCGTGGTCGCCTACGACAGCGCCTGGGCCGCCGCCCACGCCGGCGAGGAACGCTACACCATCAGCTTCGTGGGCGCACTGGCCGGCCAGGACCTGCCGACCAAGGTGTTCCGCTACACCGCCGGCGCCTTCGATTTCGGCGCCGTGCAGCAGGGCGCCGAGGCCCGTTCCGAAGTGCAGAACGTGCTGGTGAAGGGCGCGGCGAACGCCGGCACCTTCACCCTGGCCCTGAGCCAGGGCGGCCGCACCTATACGACCAGCGCGCTGGCGGTGGGCGCGTCGAACGCCGACGTCGCGGCCGCGCTGAACGCGGCGCTCGGCGCGATCGGCGCGTCGGTCACCGTCGACGACGGTGCGAACGGCGCCTATGCCGTGCACTTCGGCGGCACGCTGGCCAATACCGACGTCGCCACGCTGCAGGTGGCGACCCAGGCCAACGAAGCCCGTCCGAGCGGCAGCTTCCAGGTCGAACTGGACGGCAAGAAGACGGCCGCCATCGACTACACGGCCGACAGCGCCGAGATGGCGCGCCGCATCCAGTCCGCGCTCGAGCTGCTTGCCGGTATCGGCAGCGGCAACGTGTCGGTCTCGATCGACGCGGGCGGCAGCCACGACAACCTGGCCAGCTACAAGGTCCAGTTCCAGGGCGCGCTGGCGCACCAGCAGATCCACGACTTCACGACGTATTTTGGCGGCATGACGCTGGCGCGCATCAAGCCGTACGAGGTGGTGGCGGGCGTGGACACGGTCGCCGAACAGCAGACCGTCCGCTTCGACACCGACGCCACCACCGCCAGCTTCACGCTGGGGCTGGATTACAACGGCCACCATTATGAAACCGCGGCGATCGCGCTGGGCGCGACCCGCGCCGACGTGGAGGCCGCCCTCGATACTGCCTTCGCCGGCATCGCCGGCGCCGACATCGACGTGACCAGCTGGACCGGCAAGGCGCTGACCGTGCGCTTTGGCGGCGCGCTGGCGGGCGTCGACGTCGCCAACCTGGTGGTGCACGCGGACGCGACGGCCGGCAAGGCCGTGCTGGAAACCGTGCAGCACGGCTACACCCACGACGTGGCGGCCAAGCCGGCCCACGATCTGGTGGTCGATTATTCGGCCGGCCACACCGTGCTCGACGTAACTACCGGCCCGAACGAGGGCGACACCTTCCACCTGTCGATGGACGGCGCCAAGGGCAAGCTGACCCAGGTGTCGGGCAACCTGACGCTGGACGTGTTCGGCTTCTTCCAGGTCAGCGGCGGCTTCGCGATCGAGAAGAGCAGCGGCACGGTCACCCTGGCCGACGCCGGGCATTCGGAAGTCGACGTCGACATGCTGACGATCGGCGCCTCGCACGTGGAAGCCTTTGCTGGCGTGAACGGCGGCACGGACGACCAGCTGGGCTTCGCCCTGCACAACGTCGACTTCGCGCTGGCCGCGATGACCGGCAAGGATGACCCGGCGCACACCTGGACCGCGATGAAGGCCACGGCGGGCAGCCTGGGCTTCGTCGGCATCGATGCCATCACGCTGGCCGCGACCGGCATCTCGGTCGAAATCAACAAGGCCGGCAAGCAGGGCGGTCCGGTCGTCGACTTCAAGTCGGAAGCGCTCACCGTCGCCACCGGCGCGGACAGCAGCATCGACATCGACTTCGACGGCAGCCGCGGCGCCCTGACCGCGGTGGCGATCAAGCGCGCGACGCTGGCGATCTCCGACTACATTTATGTGAGCGGCGGCCTGTATTTCGAAAAGAGCAGCGGTGCCGAAGTGGACGTCGTGACCGGCCTGCCGGCCAGCTACCCGCTCGGCATGGACGCGTCGCTGCGCACCGGCCTGTCGAAAGTGAAGGGCCTGTCGGCCGACCACAGCCGCATCGAGGACCTGGCGGTGGATTCGCTGGTACTGTCCGGCGCCGACGTCGACATCTTCGTCGGCCTGGGTCCGTACTTCGTCGACGTCAACGGCAACGGCATCTTCGACGACGGCGAACAGAAGAACCCGGACGCCTTCGGCATCACGCTGGATGACATCGACGTCGGCCTGGTGATGATGGATTCGACCAAGGCGGCCGACCCGAATTCGGTGATCCCGAAATTCTTCGCCATGCAGGTGAACTGGGACAGCCCGCTGGACATCGACATGGACTTCTTCAAGTTCAAGATCGAGCACCTGCAGGTCGACGTCAACCGAGGCAGCGCCTGGAAGGGCAGCGGCCTGGTCAACCCGTACATCGACTTCGGCTCGAGCTATCCGGACGGCGGCCTGTCGATCCCGACAGCGGGCGATCCGATCGTCATCGACTACAACCGCGCCCTGCTGGGCGTGTCGATCCAGAACGCGCTGCTGAACGTCGGCGACCTGTTCCAGATCGAAGGCAACTTCGCGTTCGAGAAATCGTCCGGCACCGCGGTCGACGTGGTCACCGGCCTGCCGAGCGTGCTGACCGGCGCCGCCGCCCCGCTGGCGGCCAAGCTGCAGCCCTTGAAGAGCGCCGGCTACCTGTCGGCCGACAATTCGCACCTGAACAAGCTGCCGGTCGACATGATCAGCTTCGGCGCCACCAACGTGCGCGTCATCGTCGGCGATGTCGACGACCCGCTGTTCACGCTGCAGGGCATCGACATCGGCTTCGTGGTCATGAAAGCCTCGAAGACTGTCGACACCAACGGCGCCGTGCCGAAGATGTACGCCATGAAGGGCACCTGGGCCAACCCGCTGGACGTGGACTGGGGCTTCATGCAGCTGCAGATCCAGGACCTGACGGTCGCCATGAACAAGGGCAGCAACTGGAGCGGCCTGGCCGCCGCGCCCTACGTCGACTTCGTGTCCAGCTTCGGCCCGCAGGGCTACCAGCTGGCCACCGGCGGCGACCCGATCGCGCTGACCTTCCAGCGCAGCATGTTCGGCGTCGAAGTCGGCCATGCCCTGATCAGCATCGACGATTTCTTCTATATCGAAGGCGGCTTCGCCATCGAGAAGAGCACCGCGACCTCGATCGACGTGGTGACCGGCTTCGCCAAGGGCGACGCCAAGGCCGCCGCGCTGCTGGCGCCGCTGGGCGCCAAGGGCGTCAACGTCAGCGACACCTCGCGCATCGAGAACCTGCCGGTGAGCGCGTTCTCGCTCGGCTTTTCGGACATCAACCTGTTTATCGGCGCCGGTCCCTACTTCGTCGACAGCAATGGCGACGGCAAGGTCGATGCGCACGACGCGCGCGATCCCGATGCCGTCGGCCTGGTGATCGAGAACCTCGACCTCGGCCTGGTGATGTACCGCGACAAGGCCAACGTCATACCGAAGATGTGGGCGCTGAACGCGTCCACCGACCTGGTCGGCTTCGTCGGCCTCGACTTCCTGACCCTGCAAGCCGCCGGCGTGGTGGTGCAGGCCAACACCGGCAAGGCCTGGAACGGCACCAGCATCAAGCCTTACGTCGACTTCATCGGCACCTATGGCAGCGGCGGCCTGCAGGTCGCCACCGGCGGCGCCCCGGTCACGCTCGACTACGGCACCAGCCGCTTCTCGGCGCGCGTGGCCAAAGCCACCCTGGCGATCGACGAATTCGTGTACGTCTCGGGCGCCTTCACGTTCGAAAAGGGCGCGACCCAGAAGGTCACCATCAACACCGGCTTCACCAAATCCGACCTGCAGATGCTGCCGACCGTGACCGCGCTGACCCTGGCGGGCGTGCAGTTCTCGGATGACTGGACCAGTGCGTCCAACGTCAACGTGTCGATGATGACCATCGGCATGCAGGACGTGAACGTGTTCGTCGGCTACGGCGTGCCGGACTGGAATTCGGCGACCCCGATCAAGGACCAGTCCGACGTGTTCGGCCTGGCCATGCGCGACATCGACCTCGGCCTGTCCATCATGACGGCGGTCGACAAGAAGATGAAGCTGCCGAAGTTCACGGCGCTGAAGGCCTCGGCCTCCGAGTTCGTGGTCGCCGGCGGCGAAGGCATCTTCGAATTGTCGGGCAAGGACATCGTCGTCAACATGAACTGGTCCAACGGCTGGGATGCGGCCAAGGACAAGATCGCCAGCGTCAACTTCGCCAGGAGCTTCGATGGCGGCCTGAAGATCCCGGCCGGCACCAGCCCGATCGTGATCGACTACGGCACCGGCGCCTTCATCGAGGCGAGCGTCAAGCGCGCCACGCTGGCCGTGTCCGAATTCGTCTTCGTCCAGGGCGACTTCGCCTTCCGCCGCGGCGCGGCGCAGGAAATCTCGGTGAATGCCGGCCTGCTCGGCACCTTCAACAACGTGCGCGCCAACAGCATGGAGATCGGCGCCAACAACGTGCAGGCTTTCGTCGGCATCAATGGTCCGTACAAGACCGACACCGACCACGACGGCGACATCGACGCCCAGGACGCGATCAACGACGACGCGATCGGCCTGGTCATCAACGACTTCGACTTCGGGATGACGGTCCTGACGACCCAGCTCAACCTGGACAACCCGCTGGTGCCGAAGGGCACCAAGTTCACCGCGCTCAAGGCGCACGGCGAACAGATCGGCTTCGTCGGCTTCGGCGACGCCATCAAGTTCAACCTCGACGACGTCAACGTCGCGATCAACACCAGCAACCGCAAGGGCTTCATTGCCGACCTGACCAACAACGGCACCCGCGAAGGCTATACCGTGCAGACCGGCGGCGACCCGATGGTGCTCGGCTTCGACAACGAATTGATCGAAGCGACCGTCGGCCACGCCACCGCCAGCGTCGCCGGCATCCTGTCGCTGCAGGGTGGCTTCACCTTCCAGCAGCGCACCATCGACCGCGTCGGCTTCAACGTGCCAGGCATGGAAGTCGTCGCCCCGGCCAAGGCGCTGGTGGTGGCCGGCAAGGACGTGTATGCGTTCGCCGGCATCAACGGTCCGTACCGCACCGACACCAACGGCGACGGCAAGATCGACAGCCAGGACGCCGCCAACGGCGACGCGATCGGCATCGCCATCGACGACCTCGATTTCGCGCTGGCGATGATGTCGCCGTCCGCCGCGCCGGGCCTGAGCCTGCCGCAGAGCGCCGTCAACTTCTTCGCGCTGTCGGCGACGGCCGGTTTCGCCGGCCTGGTCGGCACCGACCCCTTCCTGACGCTGGAAGCCACCGACGTCGTGCTGGAACTGAACGGCGCGATCGTCGGCGGCTACGTGCTGCCGGGCTTCTACGTCGACTACAGCGACATGGAAGGCGGCGGCTTGACCATCCCGATCGGCTCGCACGGCGAGGCGATGAAGCTGGACTTCGACAGCAATTCGCTGCGCATCGGCATGGACGCCAAGCTCGGCATCTTCGACCTCCTGACCATCGAAGCCGGCTTCGACTTCGAATTCGAGATGCCGAATCCGGGCCAGCTGTTCCCGAGCCTGAGCCTGTCGGGCCTGGGCGACATGATCCCGACGCTGTCGCCGAACCTCGAGTTCCTGCAGGGCGCGGTCGATTTCGTCAAGAACCTGGACATCTCGATCGGCTTCGACCCGGACATCGGCCTCAAGCTGACCGGCAGCCTGGACCTGCCCGACCTGAAACTCGACCTGGGCGACTTCGTCCACCTGCAGGGCGACTTCCAGCTGAACATCGGCGAATCCTTCAACGGCACCATGTACACCGGCCTGCCGTCGGAACTGTCGCTGATCGAAGGCTTGCTGGGCGGCTCCGCCAGCACGCTGCTGGACGGCCTGAAGACCATCGGCGGCATCTCCGACGACTATTCGCGCGTTTCCGGCGTCGACTTCAAGGGCATCTCCTTCGGCGCCAAGGACGTGTACGCCTTCATCGGCTACGGCAAGCCGATCTACGAAGAGATCGCCGGCCAGCCGGGCAAGCTGCGCCTGACCAACGGCGACGACATCTTCGGCTTCGGCATCGAGGGACTCGACGTCGGCCTGTCGATGTTCAAGGCCCAGTTGCCGTCCTTCTTCAACGCCCAGAATTTCTATTCGCTGCAGGCGCACGCGGACGTGATGACGACCTACGGCTTCGGCGACACGCTCAAGCTGCGCGCCGAGGACATCACGGTCGAGCTGAACTACGGCGGTTCGCTGTTCGGCGGCATCATGCACTCGACCGCCGACTTCAAGGACAGCTTCAAGGCCGACGGCAACAAGCCGGCCGGCTACGAGATCAAGACAGGTGGAACGCCGGTGTACCTGGACCTGACCGGCGAACAGCTGATCGGCATCGATATCGGCCTGGCCGAGATCCAGGTCTCGGAATTCCTGAGCCTGCGCGGCTCGATGGCCTTCCGCAAAGGCGAGCGCCGCAGCGTCGACGTCGACCTGGGCGCGCTGTCCACGCTGATGGACGACGTCGGCTCCCTGTTCCCGGGCTATGTGAAAGGCAGCCCGGTGCCGATCCAGATGGACTTCATGACCCTGGCCGGCGCCAACCTGACCGGCTTCGCCGGCATCGGCGGCCCGTACCGCTATGGCGTGGACGCCGATGGCGACGGCCTGCTCGACAGCATCAACCAGAACGCCGTCGGCCTGGTGATCGACGACGTCGATTTCGCGATGGCGATCCTGACCCCGGCCCTGGCCGGCCTGATCCCGGGCGCCGAGAACGTCACGCCGCAATTCATCACGGCCAAGGCCGCGGTCGGCAAGGCCGGCCTGGTCGGCATCGACAAGGACCTGCTGGCGGTCGAAGCGCACGACGTCGAGATCAACGTCAATACCTTCTACCTGCCGAGCGATCCGACCGGCGGCCTGCTCAACCTGGCGATCAACGCCTACGGCCCGCCATCGGTCGACTGGAAGTCGAGCTTCAAGGATTCGCCGGAAGACAAGAACCACAACGGCGTGCTGGATGCCGGCGAAGACCTGGACGGCGACGGCAAGCTGGCCGCCCACGGTTTCGCGGTCCCGGCCGGCGGCAACAACGCGGTCATCTTCGACTACGACCAGGAAATCATCCAGGCCAAGGTCGGCTACGCCCAGATCAACCTGGCCGGCCTGGTGCAGCTGTCCGGCTCGATGGCCTTCACCAAGCGCGGCACCGAGCAGGTCAACCTGTCCAACGGCCAGACCACGACAGTGGCCAGCCTGGCGATCGGCATCAACGACGCCTACGGCTTCATCGGCGTCGGCGGCTACTGGCGCGACACCAACGGCAACGGCCGCATCGAGGAAACCGACACCCCGAACAAGGATGCCGTGGGCCTGGCGATCGAAGACCTGGACGTCGGCCTGATCGTCGCCAAGGAATCGATCTACAGCCTGTCCGGCATCACCATCGGCACCTACCTGGCGGCCAAGGCGGACGTGAACTTCATCGGCCTGGTCGGCGTCGACGGCGCCACCCTGAACGCCCAGGACCTGGTCCTGGAAATCAACACCGGCTACCGCGCCAGCCTGACCACCGGCTACACCCACGACGCCGCCACCGGCGCCATCTCGTTCGACGCGCCGGGCATCTCCTTCGGCCTGACCACGCTCGACTTCTCGAAATCGAGCTGGAAGGATTCGAAAGGCGTGGAGCACGCCGGCTACGCGATCGAGACCGGCAACCCGGACGAGCCGATCGTGCTCGACTACGACAACCAGTTCCTGCGCGTGGCAGGCCAGGCCCGCCTGAACCTGTTCGACCTGGTGCGCATGGACGGCGTGTTCGACATCAGCTTCAACGTCCACGACGGCCTGATGATGTTCGCCGACGTCGAAGCCACGGTGGGCAAGGGCGCCTTTGCGATCAGCTCGCACGCCACCGGCCTGCTGGCGATCCGCGACGGCGTTGCGCTGCGCATGAAGATGTCGACCGGCGTCGACCTCGGCCCGCTGGTGTCGCTGCACGCGAACCTCGACCTGATCCTCAACACCACGGGCCACGATGTGACCTACGTGGTGCCGGAAGTGTTCCGCGATTCGGTCGACTTCACCGAATTCACGGTCCCGGCCACCCCGCCGGGCAAGCCGCAATGGACCGGCATGTTCGTCGCCCTGTACGGCAACGGCGACCTGTCGCTGCTGGACGGCGCATTGACGCTGGAAGGCGCCTTCAGCATCATCGTGTCCGAATCGGGCATGGAACTGGGCGTGGAAGCGGCGCTCGACCTGCCGCTGTTCGAACCGCTGGCCGCCACCGGCACCCTCGGCATCACCGACGGCGGCATCTACGGCGCGCTCGAAGTGGGCGGCATCGGCCCGAATTCGACGCTGATCGACGGCGGCATCTTCCAGGTGAACGGCCACTTCCTGCTGCAGGTGAACACCACCGGCCAGGACCGCATCGTCCGCGCCATCAACACCGGCAGCACCGGCGGCGCCTTCGTGGACGCGACGCTGGCCTCGCATTCGCTGCACATCGCAGGTTCCGCCGGCATCGACCTGCTGGGCGGCGCCGTGCACATGTCGGGCGCGATGGACCTCTTGATCGACAGCAGCGGCGTGCAGGCGGCGCTCGACATGGCGCTCGAACTGGGCGACCTGGGCGAGATCCACGTCGGCGGCGCGGTCGCCTTCCTCAGCACCGACGAAGGCGCGGTCTTCGCGGCGCGCCTGAAAACCAACGTCGAACTCGGCACCGGCATCCTCGGCATCAAGGCCGCCGCCGTCCTCGAGATCAACACCAGCAGCACCCATGACTACGCGGGCGTCGCGGCCGGCACCACCTTCAACCTGGCGCTGGACGGCCAGATCCACGTGCTCGCCTTCGACATCGACTTCCACGGCGGCATGAGCCTGGTGGATGACGTGTTCCGCCTGGAGTTCGACTCCAAGCTCGACTTCTTCGGTTTCCTGACCATCAACGTCGGCGGCTTCATCGAATCCGACGGCGACTTCGAGATCCACGGCGCCGCCGACCTGTCGATCGACATGGCGATCCTGAAGCTGAACGCCGGCTTCTCGCTCACCATCAGCAACAAACTGGTCGCGGCCACCGTCTACGGTTCGCTCGACATCGACATCGATCTCGGCCTGTTCTCGATCAACACCACGCTGGCGGGCTTTTCCGGCACCATCGCGCTGACCCCGGCCTCGGCCTACCTGGCCGCCAGCGTCACCGTGATGGGCCTGTCGGTCTCCGGCAGCTACTTCTGGAGCTGGGGCGACCCGCCGGTCATCACCCACCAGATCGGCGACACGCTGTACCTGAACATGGGCGACGAGTCGGGCCGCTACGGCAGCGGCGACCTGTACGACCAGACCACCAACGAAACCTATTCGATCGACCAGGACGCCGCCACCGGCGTGGTCAGCGTGACCTCGCTCGGCGTGACCGCCTACCATACGGGCGTGAACCGCATCATCGCGCGCGGCGGCAAGGGCAACGACTCGATCTACGTCGGCAAGAACGTCACCGCCTTCCTCGACTTCGACGGCGGCGAGGGCAAAGACCGCTTCACCATCATCGGCGGCGCCAGCGGCAGCGTGATCCACGGCGGCGCCGGCAACGACGAATTCATCGGCGGCCTGAGCGACGGCATCCTGTACTACGGCGACGCCGGCAACGACCGCTTCGTCGGCGGCGACGGCGCCGAGATCATCGACATGGGCGCCGGCGACAACACCATCTTCGGCGGCGGCGGCAACGACGTCATCATCGCCGGGCTGGGCAACAACACCATCGATACCGGCAGCGGCGACAACCTGATCCTGGTCAGCGGCGCCGGCTATGCCAACATCAAGGGCGGCAGCGGCTTCGACCGCGTGGTGATCGACCCGGTCACCTCGACCGGCGCCATCACCCTCAACAAGAACCAGCTCAAGATCGAGAGCCGTTTGATCGACTTCGACGGCGCGCTGGACCGCATCGAAGTGACCGACCTGGCGGCGAAAACGGCGATCGTGACCGGCGCCAACGCCACCTGGACCACCACCGCCTTCGTGCTCGACGCGACCGGCCTGGTCGACGTGCGCAATGCGAAGTTCGTGGCACAAGATGCGCTGCTCTCGATCAAGGGCACTGGCCTGCAGGGCACTTTGAATACCGAAGTCGGCGCGCTGTCCGTGGTCAACCTCGGCAGCGCCGGCGCGGCCTATGCCGACATCGTCGTGCGCGAAGTCGACAGCCTGCACGTGGTCGAAGACGGCCGTGTCCACGGCGGCCTGTACGCCGCGGCCGGCAACATCGACGTGCGCCTGGACGCCGGCGAATCGCTGCTCTCGCTCGACTCGGGTGTCATCTCGACCGCCCTGAGTGGCGGCAACATCGCGATCGTCGCCGACGACGTCGACTTCGCTTCCGGCGCGGACCGCGTCAGCGGCACCGGCACGCTGCTGCTGCAGGCGCGTACGCAGACCCAGGACTACCGGATCGGCGCCGCGGCCCAGACCACCTTCGGCCGCGACTACTCGACCGCCGGCAGCACCGGCATGTTCGAATTCGGCATGCGCGACCTGGCCGCCCTGAGCGACGGCTTCGCCGGCATCACGATCGGCCACAACGCGCCGGGCGTGCGCATGGCGATCGGCGACGTGTCCGACAAGCTCGTCGGCAGCCAATTCTTCTCGGCCCAGCTGAACGACAAGGCCGTGTTCCTGGCCGACCGCATCGACATCATGGGCAACGTGCGTTCCAGCACCGGCATCGAATTCGATGCGCGCCTGATGGAAGTGCAGCGCAAGAACATCCAGGACCCGCTGGGTGCGCCGGATTCGGGCATCCAGGCGCAGGAAATCAACATCAAGCTGTCCGAGCAACTGCTGGTCAGCGGCTTCATCCTGGGCCAGGACCTGGTCAGGATCGACGTTGCAGGGAGCACCGGCAAGAACGGCATGGTCGGCTACGGCGCCGAGGTCAACAGCCTCACCGTCGATTCCGGCGCCACCATCCAGAGCCTGCAGGCGGGCGGCCGCGTGGCCGTCACGACCTCGGGTTCGGTGCGCAGCGCCGGCGGCGTCTACGGCGTCGGCGACGACGCCACCGTCTCCATCAATGCCGGCAGCGGCCTGACCCTGCTGAGCGGCGGCACCATCGGCGCCGAAGGCAGCCGCGCAGCGATCAATCTGGCTGCCAGCAGCTACATCCACCTGGAAAGCGGCAGCGCCGTGATTTCCGGCGCCCGCTTCGAGGGCGGCAAGGCCGTGCAGACCGGCCAGGACGCGACCCTGTCGATCAGCGCCGTGAACGAGCTCAAGTTGTCGGGTTCGCTGACCGCGGCCGGCAAGATGAACCTGCGCTCGGGTACCGCCAGCCAGGACTTCGCCAGCTACTTCGACACCATCGACGGCCAGACCCTGGCAAGTACCAGGGACGCCGCCAGCGCGGCCGCCTTGGCGGCCGCGCTTTCCGGTGGCGCCATCTCGGGCGACCTGCGCGCGCTGCTGGCGGCGGCCGGTCTCGACCTGGCCGCGACGGCCAGCGCGACCGCCGTCGCCAACTACACGCCTTTCGATTCGCTGACCGCGGCAGCCCGCGCCGAGATCGCGAACAGTCTCGGTTACACCGTGTATACCCAAGGTGGGTTCTACAACCCTGTCACCGGCCAGTTCACGGCCAGCCTTGCCAGCGGCCCGATGGTCACCTCGAGCGCCGGCTACACGCAATACCAGGGCCTGGTGTTCTACAAGGCCGGCGCCGCCGGCGGCAAGGAACTCGTTTCGTCCTTCGTGCAGGGCCAGTCGGCCGACTACAGCAATGCCCGCATCGAGTGGGGCGACGCCGGCGTGCCGGCGGGCAGCGCCACCTTCGATCAGCTGAGCGATGCGCAGAAGCGCGTCGTGGCCGCGGCGCTCGGGTACGAGATCGATACCAGCGGCAGCCAGGTCGCCTACTACAACTACAACGCGGTGCCGGGCAAGAAGCTGGTGTACACCTTCACCCAGGGCGCCGTTAGCGACTACAGCAACGACAGCATCTGGTGGGGCAGCGTCGCCAAGCCGGCGGCCGGCACGTCCTTTGCCGCGCTCACCAACGAGCAAAAGAAGGTGGTGGCGGCCTCGCTGGGCTACACCGCCTACGAAGGGACGACCTGGTACAACCCGGACGCCAGCGGCAGCGCGCGCATCGTGCAAGCCATCGGCACGCCGGGCGCGGCGCAGTTCGACGTCGACGGCATCGACTGGGGAGGCGTGCGTGCCCCGGCCGCCAACGCCGGTTTCGAATCCCTCAGCGCAGCGCAGCGCGCCATCGTGGCCGAGTCGCTCGGCTACGCCGAAGTGCACCAGCAAGTGTTCTACAACCCGTCGGCAGGCGCCGGCAAGCAGGTGCTGCCGACGCTGACCGCCGGTATCGACTACGCCAATGACGCCATCGACTGGGGCCTGCTTGCCAAACCGGCCAATGCCGCCGGCTTCGACGACCTGAGCGCGGCCCAGCAGGACCGCGTGCTGCAGGCGCTCGGCTACCAGCGCTGGAACGGCGAGGTGTACCACGACGCCGAAGCGCCCGCCGGCCAGCAGTACAAGCTGAGCTTCGTGCAAGGCGTCGACTACAGCAACGCGTCCATCCACTGGAGCGACATTCCGGTGCCGAAGTCCGGCGCCACCTTCGACCAGTTGACGGCCGAACAGCAGGCGCGCGTGCTCGACCAGACCGGCTACCAGCACTACACCAGCCCGGTCTACTACAAGGCCGACACGCTGTCGCTGAAGACAGCCTTTACCGAAGGCGTCGATTATCACAACGACAGCCTCGGCGCCAATGCGGGCGTCGCGGTCGACCGCTGGATCGTCAGCGACGGCACGAAGCAGTATGTGGTCGTCGCCGTCGACAATGAAAACGACGGCAAGGTCGATGCGCTGCGCGTGCAGGAAGCGCCGCAGCTGCTGGGCCAGCGCGGCTTCGGCTTCCTGCTGACCGGCACCATCACCACGCTGCAGGCCGATGCCGACTTCGTCATCGAAGGCCGTGACGACGCCATCATCCGCGGCGACATCAACCTGCTGGGCGCGGGCTCCGACCTGGTGATCCAGTCGGACCGCTGGACCTATTGGGAAGGCGAAGCCAAGGTCGCAGGCAACATCACCCTGATGGGTGGCGTGCGCCTGGACGGCACCAACACCGGTGGCGCCAACGCGGCCGGCACCAGCCTGTATGTGCACGCCACCTCGACGCTGAACACGATGGCGGCGGGCAGCAGCATCGCCCTCGCCGGCGGCCAGGATGTGGAACTGTACGGCCGCGTGGTCGCAGGCGGCAGCATCGGCGAAACCGGCATCAGCTGGGCCGGCGCGGACTCGAGCATCAATGTGAGCGCAGGCCAGCAGATCCTGGTGGACACCGTGCTGTCGGCCTCGAAGTCGGTTAGCCTCACCACCACCGGCAGCGTCGGCGCCGACGACGGCGGCTACTCCGTCGTCATCGGTTCGGCCGCGGGCATCACCGCCGCCGGCATCACCTCCGACGGTTCGGGCGGCCTGGTGGCCGTCAACGCGGCCGGCAACGTCACCATCTCGGGCACCGTGCTGTCCGGCGGCACATTCCGCCAGGCTTATACCAACGGCGTCCTCAGCGGCCAGACCATCGACTGGTCGGCCGAGAATTCGACTGTGCGCCTGGCCGCCGGCGGCCAGATGTACCTGGGCCGCATGGAAGCCAACACGTCCGGCGGCCTGACCGAAGTCGGCGCCACCGTGCGCGCCAGCGACCTGATCGAGATCCGCGGCGGCACCGCCGCCGACGGCGTCGGTGTCAGGATGCCGGGCGGCGCCCGCCTGGTCACCTCGCACGACGACGGCCGCATCGTCATCTCGTCCGGTTCGGACGCGGTGCTGAATGGCCTGATCGTGGCTGGCGGCGAAGCCATCGACCACTACGACGCGCGCGGCCAGTACCTCGGCAGCACCGTCACCACCCCAAGCGGCGATTCGTCGATCAGCATCCAGGCCGACGGCCAGGTCCAGCTCGGCCGCGAGCTCGTGGCCGGCAAGACCGTCGACGTGCGCGGCGGCGTGGGCCGCGGCACTCCGACCACGGACAACCCGTGGGCCGACCAGGGCATTGTCATCGGCGGCAACGTCCGCCTCGCCACCACGCAAGAAAACAGTACGCTGACCCTGTCCGGCGCCGGCAACCTGTCGGTGCTCGCACCGGCGTGGCAGCAGGAAATCGTGGCGGACGGCTTTGCGCAATACGCCCGCGGCGACCTCGATACCGACGTGGCGCTGCGCGTCACGATCGACCTCGGCACCCACGTGGTGTCCGGCCTCGTCACCCTGTCGCGCCAGGACACGCTGGACAACAGCGGCCTGGCCTCGCTGGTCGCCGACCTGCAAAAGGCGATCGAGACGGCCAGCTTCACGGTCGTGACTTCGCTGACCGGCAATCCGCCGGTGAACAGCACCCAGGGCTTGACCGGTGCCGACCACCTGCAGGTGCGCCTGAAGGATGGCCGCCTGATGCTGACCTCGAACTACGGCTTCACGCTGGCCCAGGCCGACGGCGGCCGTGCCGATGCGCTCGGCCTGACCCAACTGGGCGCAGGCAGCGTCCAGTCGGCGCGCGCAGCGGCCCTGGACGCCAGCGCCGCCGGCTCGGTGGTCAACCTCGGCAGGGCCGACGCGCCAAGCGGCAGCATGACCATCGCCGGTTGGGTGCGCGGCCATAGCGGCATCAACATGTATGCCGGCACCCAGCCGAACGGCAACCAGAACATCAACCTGACCTCGACCGGCGTGCTGGAAACGCTGTCGGGCAGCATGGTGCTGAACCCGGCCGGCCACTTCGTGCTCGAGGGCGACCTGATCGCGCGCGGCCGCTATGCCGACGTGATCATCCACGCCGCCGATTCCGTCGAACTGCGCGGCGACATCTCGGCCACGCGCGACATCATCGTCAGCGCCGGCACCAACGTGGTGGCGGGCGAAGTCAGCGTCATGACCTACGGCACCGCGCATTTCAATTCGCTGGAAGCGCGCGGCCGCATCGTCATCAGCGGCGTCAACGACGTCGTCATCGACAACACCATCGGCAAGGACAGCCCGCAGCTGTCGCTGCTGCAGGTGGGTTCGGAGCAGGGCACGCTCACCGTCACCAAGGCATCCGGCTGGCTGGAAACCGGCGGCATGATGATCCTGTCGGGCCGCGACGTCGACCTGGCCGGCGTGGTGCGCAGCACCCTGGTCACCCCGGCGACCTACGACAACGAGATCACGATCTCGGCCACCGGCGACGTGCGCCTGCATGGCGACCTGAACCTGGCCGGCTCGCTGGCGATCAGCGCCGGCGACGACATCGCCATCTACGACACCAGGCTGATGTTGCAGGGCAGCGGCCAGCGCCTGACGATGACGGCGGGCGACGCCATCACCGTGGGCAGCACCGGCGGAAATACCGGCGGCGCCGTTCTGGCATCCTACGCCACCATGAACATCACCGCCGGCGGCCAGATGAGCATCGGTCGCGACGCCCAGCTGTTCGCGGGGGCCGACAATGCGGCCATCACCATCCGCGCGGGCCGCCTGGACACCGCTGGCACCATCGCCGCCGGCGCGCGCTTCGACGAAGCGACCGGCAGCTACGCCTGGAGCGGCCGCGGCGCGACGCTGGACATCAAGACCAGCGCCGACATGGCCATCGGCGGCGCCGCCACCGGCGCCAACCTGCTGTCCTCCGGCCGTGTGCTGCTGGCGGCGGGCGAGGGCACGGGCGGCATGGGCCTCGTGATGAGCGCCGGCAGCGCGATCCGCGCCGACGCCACCGGCGCGGGTAGCTGGAGCGAAGACGGCGTGAAGGATGCGCAGGTCAGCATCACCGCGCAGGGCGACATCCGCCTGAAGGGCCGGGTCTCGGCCGACGACGCGGGCGCCGATCTGTCGATCCTGTCGCGTTCGCAGGTCCTGATCGACGGCCTGGTCACCGCACAGGACCAGCTGAACATCACCGGCGGCACCGACGGCACCAAGATCGGCGTGCTGATCGAAACCCTGGTACTGGACGCCAACAACAACTACCTGTCCGGCGGCACGCTGGACACGGCGGCCGGCGGCACCATCACCGTCGTCGCCACCGACAACATCGTGATCCGCGGCGTGGTCGGCCAGCAGGACTTCGGCCGCGCCAAGGTCGGCACGCTGACCATGCAGTCGACCGGCGGCGACATCACCGTGCTGCGCAACGTCGACGTGCGCGACCACGTCGTCATGCAGGCCGGTAACATCAACGTGCTGGCCGGCAGCTACATCTATGCCACCGGCGCCGATTCCGACCTCTACCTGCAAGCCCGCAAGAGCCTGCTGGTGTCCGGCGAAAACGCCACGGCCGGCCTGGACGACGCGATCGTCAAGGCCGACCGCCTGGTGCACTTCGCGGCGCCGAAGATCGAAGTCAACGGCGTGGTGCAGGCCGGCATCGACGGCGTCGGGGCGAAGGACGGCCGCGTGCTGTTCAACGCCGGCACCGAACTCAGGATCGCCGGCTTCATCAAGGCCGACGGCAACATCGAGCTCAACTCCGGCGTCAACATGGCCTGGAGCCGCGAACGCATGGAAAGCGCGATCCAGAAGTCCGAACTGTCGGGCGGCACGGTGCGCATCAGCGGCCAGGCCGTGCTGGAAGCGCAGGGCGCGATCACGGTCAAGGCCGGCGGCGACGTCACGATCGCGGCCGACGCCGTGGTGGCGGGCAGCCGCGACATCTCGATCCCGGTCTACAATACCGTGACCGACAAGGTCGACGTGGTCACCGGCTACCAGCAGGTGGCGGTGGGCCAGGTGCAGGTGCCGGAAATCTCCTGGACCCAGACCAGCATCACCGAGCAGGTCGGGACCGAGATGGTCAAGACCGGCAACGAGTACCACACGATGAACGTGACGCTGACCCAGGTCGGCTACTACAACCCGAACGCGCCGGAAGGCTCGAAGTTCCGCGAATACCTGATCGAAGGACTGGATTACCACAACTCGACGGTCAACTGGAACAACGCGGCCGACGAAAAGAATCCGACCCGCACCGCTGAAGCGGTGGCGCTCGACTACGACAAGGTCACGACCCAGAACTACCAGCAGTACAAGGAATTCGGCCAGCTGAGCGACGCCCAGCGCCAGGCGGTGCTGAACGCGACCGGCTACATGCCGCTGTTCCAGTTCACCTACTCCGACCCGCAGACCAAGGGCGTCCTGAACGGCTCCCCGTTCACCAAGGACTGGGAACCGGAATGGGCCAAGGCGGGCAACGAGCAGGTGGTCTACCACATCTCGGTGGACGGCTGGAAGGACAAGTACATCCAGATGCCGAAGGGCGCCCAGGAAGACATCCTGCGCGTAACCTCGACCGGCAACACCCTGTACCTGTCGGACAGCACCATGAACGGCGAGAGCGACGGGACCTGGAACACGCTGCAGCAGGTGGCCCAGCCGACCGGCGAACTGGTGGGCCGCTACGTCGATACCGCGCGCGTGAACTACACGCAGTCGACCTCGATGTACTACGACCCGACCGGGCAGGACTCGGCCAGGAAGGACGGCGTCCAGCTGCTGGATTCGGTACACAACGTCGTCGAAGACGGCAAGGGCAGCTGGACCGTCGGCTACAAGACCGGCAGCGGCGACCGCGTGTTCGACATCAGCGGCCGCAGCAGCCTGCAGTCGGTGATGGACCGCATTCCGGACTGGGTGTGGCAGTCGACCACGGCCTCGACGCCAGCCGGGCTGGTGGACGGCAAGGACGTCGAATTCCAGAATACCCGCGGCACCGAGTTGATCCACGCCTACCAGACCTGGATCGACACGCTGACCCACAACACGGCCAGCCTGAACACGGCCAGCCAGGCCCTCGGCCTGGTGGCCGGCGACGGCGCCGTGAACCTGGACGCGGGCTTCCAGACGGTGCGCAACGACACCTTCGCCTTCCAGTACCAGTACTGGACCCCGTGGACCCAGGGCCTGAGCAGCTCGGTGAAGGATTACGATTACACCAAGTGGGACTGGCAGCTGTGGGACGGCTCGAAGGCCGGCTACGTGCGCAACGACCACGGCCAGGGCGTGCTGAACGCGATCTGGAACCTGTACTTCAGCCATACCGAAGTGCAGACCACCGCCGTCGAGCACGACCCGGGCTTCTGGTACCGCAACAACCACATCGTGTTCGCGAATTACCGTGACGAGAACACGGTCACCAAGACCGAGGACTTCAACGACTTCGCCTACAACTGGACCTCCGACTGGCACGAGATCCGCGACCAGCGCATCCAGCAGACCTTCACGGTCACGACGCAGAGCCACGACACCGAGGATTACCGTCCGGTGTACCAGACCAGCGTCAAGGACGTGATGGTGGTGAACATGCGCGACGTCACCGTGTGGGAAACCCGTCCGGTGACCCAGGAGCAGACCGTCACCCGCACCGAAGTCTCGCAGCAGGACGCCACCACGCGCAGCTACGGCGAGTTCGCCGGCGACGCGCTCAAGGCACAAAACATCAGCATCGACGCCGGCGGCGCGGTACGCATCAGCGGCAAGCTGAGCGCTACCGACACCCTCGGCATCGACGCCGGTTCGCTGCTGCAGCTGCAAGGCGCCAGCACGGGCGCGCTGACGATGTCCTCGTCGCTGTCGGCGGCCGCGATCGACCTGCACGCGGGCACCAGCCTGCTGGTGGACGATTCCGGCGTGCTGAACCTGACCGGCGCGGCCAGCACCGTCGCCCTGGCCTCCAGCCAGGACATGACGGTCGGCGGCGAGATCAGCGCGGCCAGCGGCGCCCACCTGGCGTCGGTGGACCTGGCAGCAAGCCACAACCTGACGCTGTCCGGCACCATCGACGCCGGCCAGATCACCGTCAGCGCCGGCAAGGGCGTGGCCGGGGACGGCGGCATCGGCGCCGACGCCGACGCCCGCCTGCACGCGACGGACGGCGACATCGTCCTGAGCGCGGGCACCTATGGCGGCAATATCGTGCTGACCAACGCCAGCCTGAGCACCGAGCACGCAGTGCGCATCGACGCCGCAGGCGGCGCCATCAACCACGGCGGCAACGGGCTGATCACGGCCGACCTCGTGGTGGCGCATGCTGACAGCGGCATCGCGCTGAACACCCGCGTGTCCAGCGTCCAGCTGGCCACGACCGACAGCGGCGACATCAAGCTGGTCAACCAGGGCGACCTCGACCTGGCCTCGGTCACGGCCTTCGACGGCGCGATCACGGTCAAGCAATTCGGCGACCTGAAGGCGAGCTCCGTCCATACCCTGGGCACGAGCGATCGCAACGATATCAATATTACAACCATCGACAACGGTTCCGGCGCCGCCATCGAGCTGTTCGACGTCGGCACCGGCACCCGCGGCGACATCGCCATCGACGCCCAGGGCGCGGTGGCGCAGCGCGGCGGCACGCTGGTGGCGGACGAACTGTCCGTCACCGTGGCCGGCGCGCTGACGCTGAACACGATGGTGAACAGCCTGTCGGTGACCACGACCCACCAGGGCAGCGTGGACATCACCCAGGGCAAACAGAACCTGACGGTGGCCAAGGTCAGCGTCGCCGACGGCAGCCTCGTGCTGGAAGCCGGCGCCCGCGTCGACCTGGTCGACGTCGTGCTGCGCTCCAACCGCGACGAGAACGACATCGTGGTGAACGCCACCGGCGACATCCTGGTGCGCCACGCCGTGGCCGGCATCTACCTGGAAAACGCGGCCGACGTGCCGGTCATCTACAAGGATGGCGTGGCGGTGAACGTCGCCGGCGTCAGCTCGTCGGGCGACATCACCCTGGTGTCGCGCACCGGCGCCATCGCGGAGACGGCACCGGACGCCGCGGTCGACCTGGTGGCCGACCGCCTGACCCTGCGCGCCGCCACCGGCATCACCGGCCTGGAAATCGCCGTCAACAGCCTCGATGCCGTCACGACGTCCGGCGACATCGTGCTGTCGGACGTCGACGGCGCGCTGGAAAGCGCAGTCGGCCTGGACATCATCGCCGCGACCACGAGCACCAACGCGGCCGGCGACAACCACGTGACCATCACGGCGGGCAGCGAGCTGCGCGTGGGCGCCGCCGGCCGTGTGGCCGGCAACACGATCTCCCTGAGCAGCAGCGGCGCCAGCGTGCTGGTAGCAGCGCCCGACAGCGGCGATTCCCTGCTGTACACCCGTGGTGTCGCGTTCAGCGCGGCCCATGTGCTGCACCTGTACCGCTTCTTCAACGCGCCGGAGCACCTCGAATACCGTGCCGGTGACTACTTCCAGTTCGGCGAAGGCGCGGATGCCACCAAGCTCCTGCCGAGCACGATCGCGGCCGACACCGTGATCCTGCAGACCGGCGAAAGCCTGTCGCTGAACGGCAGCCTGTCGGCCAACCACCGCCTCGAACTGATCGCCGGCGAGAGCATCGACATCCAGGGCAGCATCAAGGTCAAGGGCACCCGCTTCGACGGCAGCGTCGACACGGACGGCCTGATCGACGTACTGGTGGTCAAGGCGCTGGGCGCGCACGAGGTCGTGCGTTCGATCGACTTCGACAAGGACGGCAAGACCGTCAGCGTGCTGTCCGAAGCCGATGCCGGCATCGACTTCAACGGCGACGGCGACTACCTGGACATGATCGACGAATCGGCGGTGTCCACGCCGACCGGCTACATCCACATCAATGTGCAAGAACTGCCGGCCACCAAGTTCGAACTGCGCGCCCGCCTCGACATCGACGTCGAACTGGCCAAGGACCTCAAGCTGACCGGCTTCGTCGGCGGCTTGAACGGCTACGACTCGGCGCGCAACGTCAAGCTGCAGGTCGGCGGCACCCTGACCGTGATGGGTGGCATCGTCGCCGCGGATGCGGCCATGGGCCACCTGGACCTGCGCGCGAAGGAAATCACCACCGACGGCGCCTCGGTCTTCATCGCCGACCGCCTGGACGTGGTGGCCACCAACGGCATCCAGCTCAACACCCTGGTCAACCGCCTGTCGGCGCAATCGACGCTGAACGGCGACATCAAGGTCAACGAAGCGACGGCACTGATCGTCGACGCGATCAGCGCTCGCAGCGGCGCGATCGAGATCTTCGCCGGCGGCGATCTGTACGTGCGCGACGTGCGCAACACCACCGACGTGGCAGGGCAGAACATTGTCCTCAAGTCGGCCGGCGACATGTATGTGGATTACGTCGAAGCGGCCGTCGAAGCCGGCGCGCAGAAGAAATTCGGCAGCGTCACGGTCGACGCCAAGGGCATCATCCGCGAATGGGCGGCACCGGTGCGCGATGCCAACGGCATCATCACCGGCTATGCGCTCGACCAGACCTCGGCCGACCTGTTCGGCTACCAGGTCACGGTTCTCGGCAATACCAGCGCCAGCCCGGTGCAGATGACCGACGCCTCGAAGCACGGCGTCGGCGACGAGCTGGAAGTGCGCTACACGGCCGAGCACGACGGCTTCGTCACGGGCGTCACCACGGTGACCCAGGCCGGCGCCTTCGCGGCCGGCGGCGCCATCGTCAACGTGGCCGGCCAGGTCATCGTGCCGGCCGGCACCCTGGCCAAGCAGGTCGACCGCGTGCTGTTCGGCGACGTGCACGGCAGCGGCTACCGCTACAGCGTCACCCTGAACGGCACGACCTACAGCGTCCAGAACGGCGACGTGGTGAACGGCACCACCGTGGACGCCAGCTCGCTGGCATCGGTGCTGGACGCGCTGGCCTATCAACTGGGCAGCGGCGGGCAGGTTGCGGTCGCGGTGGATGCCGTGGCCCACACCCTGACGCTCGCCGCCACCCAGGACAACACCCCGTTCGTGCTGGGCGCGGCCAGCGTCGAGCTGCTCAGCTACGGCCCGGTCGACGGCGCCGTGGCCTGGACGGGCAGGGCGCCCGACCAGCCGGCGGGCAGCAGCGCGACCCAGGTCTCCGACCTGGCCTTCGCAGGCAGTGCTCCGAGCGCCGGCACGCTGTACACGGTGCTGGTCAACGGCAACGCCTACACGGCGCGTGTCGGCGCCAACGCGCTGGTCACGATCGCCGGCGCGGATACGGGCGCCGTCGTCACCTTGACCTCGTCGTCGCCGAGCGCCGGCACCGGTGCGGCCTCGCTGGCCACCATCACCGACGGCGGCCTGGTGCTGAACCTGTCCGGCATCACCGCCGTGGACGGCGCCACCTACACCGTCACCATCGGCGCCAAGTCCTTCGCCTTCACCGCCGACGCCAGCGCCACGCTGGCCGAGATCGCCACCGGCCTGGCGGCGAAGATCGACCTGGATGCCGCGCTGAGCGCCAGCGCGCACAACGCGACCCTGGCCGCCAGCTGGACCGCGGTGCTGGGCGAACTGGAAACCCAGATCGAGGCCGGTGAACCGGTCGCGGTCACGCTCGACGCCGCAAACGGCAAGCTGACCCTGACCGCGGACGCCATCAACACCGCGTTCACGCTGGACGCCACGGGCGCCAGCGCGGCCGGCGCCGTCATGCACGACGGCAGCATCGCCACCACGGCGGCAAGCGCCGGCGTCAAGCAGGTCAGCGAGGTCGTGTTCGGCAACGTCACGCTGGAGAAGGGCACCGACGTGACCGTGGTCGTGGGCGGCCAGGCCTTCACGGTGTCCACCAACCGCATCGACGACATCGCCGATGCGGCCACCAGCGCCACCACCACGGCCGCCGCCGCCGGCACGGCCCAGGTCAGCAAGATCACCTTTGCCGACGCAGCCGACCCGCAGCAAGGCATGGGCTATTCGGTCACCATCGACGGCGACGTCTACCGCGTGACGGCCGATGGCAGCAGCGTCGGCGCCGACTGGAGCTCGGTGCTGGGCGCGCTGAAAGCGAAGATCGAGCTTGGCGGAAAGGCCATGGCGAGCATCGACGCCAGCGCCCAGACCCTGACCCTGACCGGCAAGACCGCCGGCACCGCCTTCGCGATCGACCGCGTCAGCGTCGGCACCGCCCCGAGCGTACGCAGCTGGGACAACCTGCTGGGCGAGCTGCAGACCGCGATCGAGGTCGATGGCGTGACGGTGTTGATCGACGCCGCCACCCGCACGCTGACCCTGAGCGCGCAGAACGAGAATGCCGCGTTCGAAGTGGGTGGCGTCCTGCTGAGCAAGACCGCAGCCATGAGCGACGACGGCATCAGCCCGACCACCCCGGCCGGCAATGCGCAGGCCCAGGTCAGCTCGGTCATCTTCAACGACAAGCTGGCCCCCGGGTACACCTTCACCGTCACCGTCAACGGCCATGCCTACGCGGTCAAGGCCGACGGCACCGACTGGACGGCCGTACTGGGCCAGCTGAAGGCGCAGATCGAGGCCGGCGAAGACATCGGCGTCGGCATCGACGCCGCTGCCCGCAAGCTGACCTTCACGGCGGAGCAGGTCAACACGGCGTTCAAGGTGGACGGCGTGAGCGTGGCAAGCACCAGCGTCAACCCGGTGGCGGATGCGACCAGCACCCGCCACCTGGTCGATGCCGGCAGCAATGCCGCCCAGTCGACCCGCCTGAACTACGACCCTGCCGGCACCAGGGCCGACATGGCCTACAGCGTCACCATCGGCAGCCACCGCTACGAAGTGACGGCCCAGGACAACCAGCTCGGCAACGTGCTGAACGCCCTGCGCGACGCCATCAACGCCGATCCGGACCGCACGGCCGATGCCAGCGTCAACGGCAATGCGCTGGAACTGCTGGCGCGCGCGGCCAACACCCGCTTCAGCGCCGGCGGCCAGGTCGCCGACAACAGCGTCGGCACGCCGAGCAACCCGGTGCTGTACAACGGCGACTACGTCCTGATCATCCCGGACCGCGGCGCCGGCAGCTTCGGCATGCACGTGAGTCAGAGCCTGACGGTCGTCAACCTGCCGACCCACGCCGACCAGAACGAGTTGATCAAGCTGGTCGCCGACGATAACCTGGTGGTCGTGTCCGACCTCAACGTCGGCAAGGACGCCGTGCTGGGCGGCACCGTGGTGCTGGAAGCCGGCCACGGCCTGACCCTGGGCGGCAAGGTCACCGCGGCCTCGCTCGACGTCAAGGCCGGCGACGACCTGACGATCACCTCGGAAGTCGGTACCCTGCGCGTGGTCATGAGCAGTACCGGCAACCTGACGGTGTTCCAGACCGGCGCGCTGAACATCAGCAGCATCGTCATGATGGGCGGCGACGTCACTCTGGTGGCGGACGGCGACATCGAGATCGGCGAGATCGGCTTTGCCGGCAGCGCCGCCGGCGGCGACGTGTCGATCATCTCCAGGCACGGCAGCATCCACCTGGGCAAACTGGCTTCGTCCGACAACCTGGTCCTGAGCGCGCTGGAAGGCGCGGTCAGCGCCGGCAGCGTGGGCTCGGCCATCGAAGCCGACGTGCTGCGCGTGCAGGCCAAGGGCGCCATCAGCATCGTCGAGAAGGATGACCTGACGATCGACCTGATCGACAGCCTGGACGACGCCGCCGTCAGCGTGAGCGCCGGCGGTTCGCTGGTGATCAACGGCGCCATCACCGCCAGCGGCAGCAATGCCGTCTCGCTGGTCACGACGGCCGGCGGCATCACCCTCAACCAGTCCATCCACACCGGCAGCGGCAGCGTCACCATCGTTGCCAGCGCCGGCCTCACGATGAGCGAAGAGGGCGACATCGCCTCGATCTCCGGCAACGTGCGCCTGGACGCCGGCAGCGGCGCCCTGCACATGACCGGCGACACCGTGGTCGACGCCGGTTCGGGCCGCATCGCGCTCGACGCCGGCGGCCTGGTCACGGTCGGCAAGCTGCATACCACCAGCAACGCCGACCTGGTCATCCGCGGCGGCGGCATCGTCGACGGCGGCGAAGGCGCGATCGACATCGTCGCCACCGGCGCCAAGCTGGTGCTGGTTTCGACCGGCGGCGTGGGCAGCGCGGGCGACGCCATCGAAACGCAGGTCGCTTCGCTGGACATCGTCAATAGCGGCAGCGGCGCGATTGCCATCGAAGAAGCGGACGGCCTGGTGCTGTCCCGCATCGACCAGTCGGCCTCGGGCAGCGTGTCGGTGGCCACCGTCAACGGCGCCATCCTGGTGGGCGGCGCCGGCCTGGCCGCCACCAGCGGCAACGTGTCGCTGTATGCGGGCGGCCTGGGCGGCGCGCTGACGATCTCCGCCGACGTCCACACCACCGGCGGCGGCATCGCGCTGACGGCCGAAGACGGCGACATCGTCCTCGGCGCCGGCGTGCGCGTGGCCGGCAGCGGCGACGTGACGATCAAGGTGCCGAAAGGTTCCCTGGTCAACGCCCACACGGCGGTTGCCGACGGTGCCGATACACGCGTCGCCAACTGGCTGACGCTGGGCGGCAGCGGCGCCGCATCCTTCCAGCCCGAGATCGACTGGGTGATGGCGCAGGGCCTGTTTACCGTGGACGAGCTGAGCGGCGAAATCCGCGTGGCCAACGTCCCGGCCTGGCTCGAGTCCTCGCACCTGGCCAACGGCACCGTGCTGCGCAAGGCCGGCGGCGCCTTCGTCCAGAGCCTCGGTGGCGACGTGCGCATCGCCGCGCGCGACGCCATCGGCGAACGCGTCGAGGGCTATGTCTACAGCCCTCTGGCGATCGTGGTCGATGCGGTCCACCTGACAGCGTCGAGCAGCGAGCGCATGGACGTGACCATCGTCACCACCGGTTCGGTGGAAGTGGCGAAGGACAGGGCCGCCACCGGTTCGAAGGGCGGCACCACCGAGGTGTCCAGCCTGGACGGCCGCCAGACCATCGCCAACGCGGTGGACGCCGGCGGCAAGGATGTCAGCATCCGCGCCAACGACGTCACCATCATCGACACCGTGCGCAGCGCGGGGGCGACCCTGAACCTGGCGCCGCTGGGCACCAGCGGCACCATCCTGCTGGGTAACACGGCCGCGGGCAGCACCATGGACCTGAGCCATGCGCTGCATCTCGACAATACCGAGATCGGCTACCTGCAGCAGGGCTTCAGCCAGATCGTGATCGGCAGCGACGTCGGCAGCTACCATATCCACATCGGCGAGCGCGGCAACACCGACGGGGTGAAATTCCTCGACAACCTGGTGCTGCGTACGCCGGCGCTGGGCGGCGAAGTCTGGGTCAACACCGACCTGTCGGTGCACGGCGCCCTGCAGGTGCAAGGCTCCGGCCACACCACCCACATGGCGGCCAACACCAGCGCCACCGACAATGTCTACATCGAGGATTCGACCAAGGTGACGGGCAGCGTCACGGTCACGGCCGGCAGCGACGGCAGCGGCCAGCTGCACCTCGGTTCGAGCGCGGCGCACAGCCTGGACGGCGACGGCGACACCCTGCCCGACTACCTGACGCTGCGCGCGCCGGGCAACATCGTGATCAGCGGCACCGTCGGCGCGACCGACGCCCTGGAAGGCCTGACGGTGGGCGGCGTCGACGTCGACGGCACGGTCAACGATGCCGACGACGTCACCTTCGAAGGCGAAGTCACGATCAACGGCGACTTCATCATCCACGCCACCGGCACCGTGACCTTCAAGGACACGGTCCTGCTGCTGAACGGCGGCGACCTGTCGATCTTCGGCGCATTGAACGTCGTGTTCGAGAAGGGCGTCGTGCTGCAAGGCGGCGGCGACCTGCTGGTGGAAGCCGACGAGATCAGCTTCAAGGGCGGCAACGACTCGGTGCGCGGCACCGGCGTCATGACATTGCGTCCGACCACGATCGGCCTGGCGATGGAAATCGGCACGCCGCCGAATTCGGTCACCGCGTCGACCCTGAACATCGACAACAGCGAGATCCAGTCCTTCGCGGACGGCTTCAACAAGATCGTGTTCGGCCACGCCGACAATGGCCACGCCACCGGCCAGGCCGGCGCGGTGCGGGTCGGTTCGATCCAGACCGCCGGCCAGCCTACGCTGCGCGACAACGTCGAAATCTACGGCAGCAGCATCACCGTGGAAGACTACGCGACGCCGCTGTTCACCTTCAAGGTGGGCGGAAACCTGAAGCTGGACGCGGTCAACGACATCACCCTGTACAACCAGGTGGAAGCCCTGAGCGGCGACACCCTGTACGACGTGGCCCTGTATTCGTCGCAGGGCGCGGTGATGCAGGTGGCAAACGCGATCGACGGCCTCTCCGCCGAAGTGCTCCGCGCCGGCCACCTGGATGCGCATGCCATGACCGGCATCTCGCTGGGCTGGACCGAACTGGCGTCGGTCTCGGCCGAGAACCTGGGCACCGGTGGCGACATCGTCATCACCGAGACCGTGGCCGGCGGCGACCTGGCCGTGGACCACCTGGTCCAGTCCAGCCTGGACGGCAACGGCGCCATTGCCGTCAACGTGCGCGGCGGCAGCCTGGCCGTGCATGCCGGCGGCGGCCTGGCCATTGCCGGCGGCGGCGACGTGCAACTGACGGCCAGCGGCGACATCTCGGTCGGCGCGGCGCTGTCCAGCCACACCGGCGGCATCGTGCTGGCGGCCGGCGGCGCCGTCGCCACCACCGCCGCCATCGGCTCGGATGCGGGCGGTGTGGTTTCGCTGGCCGCCAAGGCCGGCGACGTGCGCCTCGGCGCCGACCTGTCCAGCGCCACGCTGGTGCAGGTCGATGCCGGCAAGTCGATCGCGATGGCGGACGGCGTGCGCGCCTGGTCGCACAACGACAGCGCCACCGGCGCGGTCGTGTTCAACGCCGGCGGCGACATCGCCGTCTCGCGCATCGAGGCGGACGGCGACATCCGCCTGAGCGCCAAGGCCGGGTCGATCCGCGACGTCCTGAGCGGCGACGGCTTCAACCTGGACGGCGACACGGCGGCGGTGGAACTGAGTGCCGCCACCGGCATCGGCAGCGGCAACGCTCTGATGACCCGCGTGGCCACGCTGGCGGCCACCAACACGGCCGGCGGCGGCATCGCGATCCGCGAAGCCACCGGCTTGAGCCTGGCTGGCAGCGGTGCCTTCGCGCTCGAGTCGGCAGGCGCCAACGGCGCGGTGAGCGTCATCGCGGGCGGCGTGCTGACGCTGGAAGACGCGGTGCGCACCACGGGCGCCGGCGGCAACGTCCTGCTCCAGGGCGAGGCCGGCCTGGTTATCCGCGGCGACATCACCGCGGGCCTGGGCAGCATCAAGCTGGCCACCGGCGGCGGCATCGTGCTGAGCAACGGCACGGCCACCGGTCCGCGCATCATGACATCGAGCGCGGGCCAGGCCATCGGCCTGGCGGCGGGCGGCGACGTCGCCTTCGCGGCCAACGCGCTGCTGTCGACCAGGAACGGCAACGTGACGGTCGACGCCGGCGGCGCGCTCGCCCTTGGCGTGGTGGGCGCGGGCAGCGGCCAGGTCGTGCTCAAGGCCGGCACGGTCATCAGCGACGCCCAGGACGACGATGGCGCCAACGCCGTCGTCAACGTCACCGCCGGCAGCCTCGTGCTGCAGGCGGGCGGCGCGGCCGGCAGCAGCGGCCGCCTGATCGAAACCCAGGTCGCCACGCTGGCGGCCCAGGCCGGCGGCATGCTGGCGGTGCAGGAGAAGGATGGCCTGGCACTGGGCAACATCAGCGCGGCGGCGCTCGACCTGCGCGTGGGCGGCAGCCTGGCGCTGGACGGTGCGATCACCGTCGGCAACGGCGACCTCGTGCTGCAAGCCCAGGGTGCGATCACCCAGGGTACCGCGGCCAAGCTGGCCACCTCGACCGGCAGCATCGCGGTCACGTCCACCCAGGGCGCGATCACGATGGCGGGCGGTGCGGCAGCCGTTACCTCCGGCGCTGCGATCCGCTACACGGCGGCCGGCAATGTCACCCTCGGCCTGCTCGATGCGCGCACCGACGCCGCACGCGGCACGGCAAGCCTGGCCGGCCAGTCCGGCTGGGGCGCGGTCAGCGTCGTGTCGGGCGGCTCGATCCTGGCGGCAGGCCCGCAAGGCACGCAGGTGTACGCAAGCAGCGCCCAGCTGCAGGCCGCGAATGCGGTCGGCGCCGGCGGCAACGCTGTCCGCACCGAAGCGGCGCGCCTGGCGGCGCATGCCGGCGCGGGCGGCGTGGTTGTGATGGACGCCAGCGACGTCATGCTGGACGCCCTGGCATCCGGCGGCAACGCCGTGCTGGGTGCGGCGGGCGACCTGGTCGTGGGCGGCAACGCCACGGCCAGCGGCAACCTGCTGCTGCAGGCGGCCGGCGGCGCGCTGTCGGTGCGCAATGCGGTGAGCGCCGGCGGCCACGTGGCGCTGCAGGCCGGCGCAGGCATCGACCAGCACGCGCTGGTCAAGGCCGGCGCCTCGGTCAACGCCCAGGCAGGCGGCACCATCCTGATGGATGCGTCGGCCCTGACCCAGGCGGCCGACATCCGCTACGCGGCGGGCGGCCTGCTGCAGGTCGGTTCGCTGGAAGCGTCCGGCACCGTCTCGCTGGCGGCGGCGGACATTGCAGGCAGCAGCGCCGACAGCGTCGACGTCAAGGCGGCGGCGCTGCAGATGACTGCCGCCGGCAGCATCGGCAACGCCGGCGACGCCCTGCACGTCGTGGCGGCGAAAACCGCGGCCCAGGCGGGCGGCAGCCTGTTCCTGGCCGCCGACGGCAACGTGTCCTTCGAAGCGGTCGGCGCGGGCGCCATCGCCACCGTCGGCAGCGACGGCGCGGCCACCGTGGCGCACATCGCCCAGGTGGACGCCACCCGCGTCACCGGCAGCATCGTGCTGGCGGCGGGCGGCGACGTCGCCATCGCATCCATGGCGGCGGGCGACATCCAGCTCACGGCCGGCGGCAGCATCGTCGGCCAGGCCGGAAGTATCAACCTGAGTGCCAACGCAGCCACGCTGAACGCCGCCAAGGCGATCGGCAGCGGCAGCCGGCACCTGGACGTGCAGGTCGCCAGGTTGTCGGCCGCGGCCGGCGCCGGCGGCATGTTCGTCGACACCCACGGCGGCGTGACCGTCGATGGCGTGCGCGCCACGGCCGGCCACGTCGTGCTGGTTGCGGACGCGGGCGGCATGACGATCGGCGGCGATGTGGACAGCGGCGGCGGCAATGTGCTGCTGGCCAGCGCCGGCAACCTGGTGCTGGACGGTAAGGTCACCGGCGGCCAGGTCGGCCTGCAGGCGGCCGGCGCGCTGACCCAGCGCGGCAATGTCGATGCCGGCGCGGGCAGCGTCGTCATTGGCGCCGCTTCGGTCGCCATGGCCGATGGCGCCGTCACCCGCGGCGCGGCGATCCGCGTGGCGGCGGGTGGCGACGTCACCCTCGGCCTGCTGGACGCCGGCACGGGTTCGGCCAGCGTCGTCGCCGGCGGGCGCATCCTCGATGCGCAGTCGGCGGGCGCGCTGCAGACAACCAACGTCAAGGCGGCGGCACTGCGCCTGTCGGCCGGTGGCGACGTCGGCACGGTGGACAACGCCTTGGAGATCGCGGTCGATACCCTCGGCGTGGCAAGCGCCGCGGGCGGCATCAGCGTGCGCGAGCTGGACGGCCTGCGCATCACGGCTACCGGCGTCGGCATCGACGTGGCGCGCGTGCTGGCCGACGGCAGCACGGTGACGCTGTCGGATGCTGCCCTCGTGGGCGTGTCGGCGGCAGGCGAAGTGCGCCTCGAGACGCTGCATGGCGGCATCGCGCTGGAGCAGGGCTACCTGGCGCCGGTGGGCAAGGATACCTGGCTGAGCGGCGACGCCATCGACGCTTCGGCGGCGGTGACCGGCCAGGGCGGCGCGCTGCTGATCCAGCCGGGCGACGGCTTGCTGGACATCCAGCTGGGCGGTGTGGCCGGTACGGGCAGCATGTTCGTGTCGGCCGGCACCATCGACCACATCGACGGCTTCGGCCAGGTGGTGGTCGGTGCCAACCTGCCGGGCCAGGACATCCACGTGGCCGGCACCGGGACCCCGGTGGTGTTCCACGACGAGCTGGTGCTGAACGCCAGCGGCAACGGCAGCGTGATCCACATCGAGGGCGCGCTGGGCGCCGAAGGCTTGCATGCCAACGGCGCGGTCGAGATCGCGGGCAGCGTCATCCTCGCCACCGGCAACGGTGCGGCGGCGGGCGGCGACATCGTGTTCAAGGGCGGCATCGACGGCGCGGCGGGCAGCGTCAACGATTTGACCCTGGCAGCGGGCGGCGACAGCGTGACGGTTGCGGGTGCCGTCGGCGCGGTCCAGCCGCTGCACAGCCTGACCATCCGCGATGCGGCCAACGTCACCTTCGATCAGGCGCTGACGGTCGATGGCGACCTGGTCATCCATGCCACCGGCGTGGTGCGCTTCGACGGCCCGCTGACGCTGAACGGCGGCACGCTCACCATCGACGGCGCCAGCCAGGTCATCATCGGCGACATCGTCGTGCATGGCGAGAACGGCCCCCTGGTGCTGCAATCGGACACGCTCACGCTGCAGGGCAGCATCAGCGGTGCGGGCACGGTCGTGATCACGACCGTCGATCCGGCGCGCGGCATCGAAGTCGGCACCGGCGCCACCGGCGCCGGCACGCTGAACATCGACATGGCGACGCTGGCCAAGCTGGCCACGGCGACCGAACTGGTATTCGGCAGCGAAGGCATGAGCGGCAAGGTGACGCTCGGCGCGATCGACCTGTCGGCCATCACGGCGGCACCGGTCACGGTGCATGGCGGCGTAATCGAAGTGCTGGCCGGCAGCGGCGTGCTGAAGACCGGGGCGTCGCTGGTGCTGGACGGCCGCAATGGCGTGCTGCTTGGCGACGACATCGTGGCGGGCGGCGCGGTATCGATCAACAGCGGCGCCGGCGTGACGATGGCGGCCGGCACCCACGTGAGCGGCAGCGGCCGCATCGACGTGGTGGCCCAGGGCGACATCAAGGTAGGCCAGCTGAAGGCCGACCTGGTGGTGGTCGACGGCGCGTCGCTGAGCGGCAACGGTGACGGCGCGGCGAACATCGTGGCCAAGCAGGTCAGCCTGCACGGCTACGGTCCGCTGGCGGGCCAGGGCCATGCGCTGGTGATCGATGCCCCGATCGTGCACGTGGCGGCGATGAGCGGGGTGGTGGTGCAGGATACCGATCCTGACGGCCGCACCCACTTCTACCTGCTGGACGGCGGCAAGATGTACGAGCAGGCCGTGGCGCTGGGCAGCGTCGAGCGCGTGAGCGCCGATCCGGCGGCGCCGGCCCCGGGGGCGACCGTCGCCTTCGGCAGCCGTGCGAAGGCCGGGTCGATGGCCTCGCTGCTGGGCGACGGCGGCTGGGGTGCGACGTGGGCGCCGAATAGCGCCACCGCCGGCTACCTCGCCGGCCACCTGGATGGCAACGGTGTGGCAGGCGCCGCGGAACTGGGCATGTTGTCGTCCAGCTCACTCGGCCTGACCCGCCTGTTCGGCCAGTCCTTCGCGCTGGGCAGCGCCGGCCAGCAAGCCTTGTCGACCGGCCAGCCGGCGTCAGACGCAGTCGACTTCGACTACTGGCTGGAAGACCTGGTGGTGTAAATGCCCGCGGTTCCGGTGCCATCGATGGCACTGGAACCGCTACGTGGCTTATTTACACAAAATCGCAACACAAAAGCGCAGAACGGCAGCAATTTGTCTTAACAAGACAAATTGCTTCTGGGATACTCCCACGATTCGGCCTTGTTTCGGCCTTGCGCCGGCGGCATCGCGCACCATCCCCTCGCAGTATCAACTGACTAATATTGTTGGCAGAATCATGAAACGGTTGTTCAGGAATAAACGCCTCACGAAACGCACGGATGGCTTCCGCATGGAAGCCCTTGAGCCACGCCTGCTGTTGTCGGCCGACCCGGTCCTGGGTGCGGTCCAGGTGGTCCTGCTGCCCGACCGCGACGATGCCGACGCCGGCGCGCCGGCCTACCACGCGGACCAGTTCGACGGCCTCGATCATGCGCTGGCGGACGCCCCCGTGGCGCATGCCGCCGCCGATCCGGCACCCGCGTCGCCGCCGGCCGCCGCCCAGGCAGCGGCCTTCCTGGACAACGGCGCCCACATCACGCCAGCCGACCCGACCCGGGCCATCGTCATCGGCGCCGCGGGCAGCGCGGACGCGATGAACATCTCGGTCGCCGACATCCACGCGGCGGCCGGCGGCAACGGCGCGGTGGTGATCGGCGGCGCCGACGGCTCGCACGTGATCGCCATCGGCCAGCAGGGCGCGGCCGCGCCCGTGGTCCTGAATAACACCCTGGTGCTGGCCAACCCGAAGCAGGGCGGCGAGGTCTTCGTCAACAGCGACCTAAAGCTCGAATCCGGCGCCTCGCTTGTGATCTATGGCTCCGGCCATACGACCACCTTCGGCGCCAACACCACCACCGATACCGACATCCTGGCCTACGACTCGGTCAAGGTGCACGGCGCGGTGACGCTGACCGCAGGCATCGACGGCAGCGGCAACATCCAGCTCGGTTCCACCAGCGCCCACACGCTCGACGGCGACGGCGACCAGGATCCCGACCGCCTGACCCTGCTCGCGCCCGGCAACGTGCGCATCACCGGCACGGTGGGCGGCAGGGACGCGCTGCAGAACCTGAGCATCGGCGGCGTCATCGTGGGCGGCGTGCTCGACCTGCCGGACAGCGTCACCTTCGAACAGCAGGTGACAGTCAACGGCGACTTCAAGGTCGACTCCTCGGGTATCGTCACCTTCAAGGACACGGTGTACGTGAGCGCGGGCGGCAACCTGTCGATCCTGCATGCCAACAGCGTGGTGTTCGAGAAGGGCATCGTGGTGGGCGGCACCACCTTGTCCGGCACCAGCGGCAACATCCTGATCGAAGGTGACGAGATCAGTTTCAAAGGCGGCAACGAATCCGTGTTCGGCAATGGCGAGCTGCGCCTGCGTCCGGCCACCGTCGGCCTGGCGATCGAGCTGGGCACGCCGGTCAACAGCGTGAGCGCGAACACGCTCAATATCGACAACAGCGAGATCCTGACTTTCGCCGACGGCTTCAGCAAGATCGTGGTCGGCCACGAGACGGGCGGCCATGCCGCCGCCGGTACCGGTGCCGTGCGCATCGGTGCGATCAACCTGATGTCGCAGCCGACGCTGCGCGATTCGCTCGAGGTGTACGGCGGCAGCATCGCCGTCGAGGACTACAGCACGCCGGACTACACGCTGCTGGTCAACGGCAGCATCAAGCTCGACGCGCTGGGCGCGATCAACATCGCCAACCAAATGGAAGCGAATGACGGCGGCTTGAAGGACATCACGCTGTATTCCGCCACCGGCGCCGTGCGCCAGATCGATGCGCTGGCCGACGGCGCCGGCAACGAAGTGCTGCGCGCCGCCCGCCTGGACGTGCACGCCGGCGCCGGCATCGGCCTGGGTGCCACCGAACTCACGAGCGTGAGCCTGGTCAACACCGGCAGCGGCGGCATCTTCCTGCGCGAGACCGCCGCCGGCGGCGACCTGCAGATCGACGCCGCGCATCAATACGACACCGCATCGAGCGGCGCCATCGACATCGCCACCGCGGCCGGCAGCCTGACGCTGGCGGCCGGCGGCGCGGGCGTCGGCGCCGACGGCGGCGGGGCGGTCGCCCTGAGCGCGGCCGGCAGCGGCAAGCAGCTGGCGGTCAACAAGGCGATCGACAGCGTGGCCGGCGCCATCACCCTGACGTCCGGCGCCGACATCGCGGTCGCCGCCAACGTCAGCTCGCATGCGGGCGGCCTGGTCGCCTTGAACGCGGCCGGCGCCATCGGCATGGGCGCGGCCACGACGATCTCGTCGACCAACCCGGTTGGCGACGACGGCCAGGTGCGCTTGACGGCTGGCGGCTCGGTCGCACTGGCCCACGTCGAGGCCGACGGCGCGATCGCCGTCACCGCGGGCGGCGCCATCACCACCAGCGCCGCCGCGAATATCCTCAACTTCGACGGCGACACCGCGGCCCTGGCGCTCAGCGCCAGCGCGGGCCTGGGCACCGCGTCGAACGTGCTGCAATCGCGCGTGCGTACGCTGGCGGCCGCCAACACCACCAGCGGCGGGCTGTACCTGCGCGAGCAGACCGGCCTGTCGCTGAGCGGCAGCGGCGCCTACGCCATCGACCTGGGCGGCAGCAACGGCATGCTGTCGATCGCCACCGTCGACGGCGGCATCAATGTCGACGGCGCCGTGCGCACCACCGGCAGCGTCGGCAGCGTGCTGCTGCAGAGCGCCGAGGCAGCCGAAGCCACGGCGGCCAACATCGCCGTGCGGGCCGCCATCACCAGCAATGCCGGCAACATCAGCCTGCTGTCGGCCGACGACATCGTCCTCGACGACCTGCTCGATGGCAGCGCGCCCACGGTGCGCACCGCGGCCAGCGCAAAGACCATCGACCTTGCCGCCGACGGCGCGGTCGCCTTCGAAGCCAACGCGCAACTGGTCACCAACGGAGGCAATGTGCGGGTGCAGAGCGGCGCCGGCGCGACCCTGGGCATCATCAATGCCGGCGCAGCCGGCATCGGCATCACGGCCGGCGGCGCCATCCTGGATGCGCAGGACGACGATGCCGGGACCCGCACCGTGAACCTGACGGCAGCCGCGGTACGCCTGGACGGCGCGTCCATCGGCAGCGGCGCGGCCGCGCTGGAAACCACCACCGTCACGCTGGCGGCGCGCGCCGCGGCCGGCGGCGCCTATATCGTCGAAACCGACGGCCTGGCGCTCGGCAGCGTGGCGGCGGTGTCGGTGAACCGGGTCGGCGCCGCCGGCGCCACCACGACGGTGGCGGACGCCGCCGCGCTGGCCGGCCTGAGCGTGGCCGGCAACGGCGACGCGGTGCTGGTCGCAGGCGGCAACCTGAGCGTCGACGCGGCGGTCTCCGCGCCGGGCAGCGGCAACGTGCGCATCGAATCGAAAGGCACGCTGAGCCTCAACGCGCTGGTGGACGGCGGCAGCGGCAACGTCAGCCTGCTGGCGGCCGGTACGCTGACGCAATCGGCGGCGGGCGCGGTCAAGACGGCCGGCGGCAGCATCGACGTCGAGTCGAGCACCGGTGCCATCGCCATGCTCGACGGCGCGCTGGCCCGCAGCGACGGCGGCAACATCCGCTACCGCGCGGCCGGCGACGTCGGCGTCGCGCTGCTGGATGCCCGCAGCGTCGCGGACCGCAGTGCCAGCACGATTGCCGGCCAGGCCGGGTGGGGCGCGGTCAGCGTCAACAGCGGCGGCGCCATCGGCGCTACCCTCGATGCGGCGCCGGCCACCGACGTGTATGGGCGCGAACTGCGCCTGGCGGCCGCCACCGGCATCGCCACGGCGGCGAGCGGCCTGGATATCGAAACCGCGCTGCTGTCGGCGAACGCCGGCAGCGGCGACCTGTTCGTGCTCGACGCCACCAGCCTGGTGGTCGCCCAGACGGCGGCGCTGGCCGTCAACCGCGTCAAGCTGGACGGCACGGTGGCCGGCTCGGTCGTCACCGACGCAGCGCAAGCCAACCTGGCCGCCGGACGCAACCTGGTGCTGCGCAGCGCCGGCAACCTGGCGCTGCAAGCCAGCGGCGCCGTTAGCGCGGCCCGCAACCTGCTGCTGCAAGCGGGCGGCAACCTGGTGCTGGGCGGCGCCGTGACAAACAGTGCCGGCCAGACCAGCCTGGTGGCCGGCGGCGACCTGCTGCAGAGCGCCGACGTGCGTGCACTGGCCAGCGGCGCCAGCGTGGCCGTGAACGCGGCCGGCCGCATCGGCATGGATCCGAACGCCACTGTCGCCACCAATAACGGCAACGTGGCCGTGGCTGCCGGCGGCGACGTCGTGGTCGGCAAGATCACGGCCGGCCAGGGCAACGTGCGCGTGGCCTCGGGCGGCGGCAGCATCCTGGATGCGGAAGCGCCGGGCGACACCGACGTCGACATCGTCGCGGGCGGCTTGCAGCTGTCCGCGGCCAGTTCCATCGGCGTGTCCGGCAACCCCATCGAAACCACGGTGTCGACGCTGGCCGGCACCGCCGGTGCGGGTGGTATCTACCTGCGCGAGAGCGACGGCCTGACGGTCGGCAGCGTCGCCGTGGCGGTGAACGCGGTCGGCACCGACGGCGCGGCGACCCTCGGCACTGCGGCGTCGCTGGCCGGCCTGACCGCGGGCGGCAACGCGGTGCTGGTCAGCGCCGCGGGCGACCTGAGCGTCGTTCAGGCGGTGACGGCCGCAGGCGCCGGCAACGTGCTGCTGCAAGCGTCGAACGGCACCCTGACGCTGGACGCCGCGCTGGCCAGCGGCAGCGGCCAGGTTTCCCTCATCGCCGGCAACATCCGCCAGAACGCGGCGGTGAGCACCGGCGGCGGCGTCGACGCGATGGCCTACGACGACCTCCTGATGGCGGCCGGGGTCGGCACCAGCGCCGGCGCCAACGTGCGCTACGCGGCCGAGGACATGCTGGCGGTCGGCACGATCGGCGCCGGCGGCGGCGTCAGCCTGCTCGCTTCGGCGATCACGGATGCCGGCGTGGCCGGCGTCAACGTCAGCGCCGCCACGCTGCGTCTGGAAGCCACCGGCACCCAGAGCGCCGGCGGCATCGGCACCGGCACCGACCGCCTGGAGACAGCGGTGGCGCGCATCGCCGCACGCAGCACCGGCGCGGGCATCTTCCTGGGCGCGGCCGGCGCGGTCGCCGTCGACCAGGTCGATGCGCTGGGCGTCGCGCGCGTCGCCGCCAGCGGCGCCACCACGGTCGTGGGCGACGCCGCCCTGGCCGACCTGGTTTCCAGCGGCACGCTGGTGCTGCGGGCGGCCGGCACGCTGACGGTCAACGACGGCAACGGCGACGGCATCGGCGCCAGCGCCGCCGGCAACCTGCTGCTGCAGGCCGGCGGCGCCGCGTCGGACCTCGTGGTCAACGCGGCGGTGCGCAGCACGGCCGGCCACATGTCCCTGGACGCGGGCCGCAACCTGCGCCAGAACGCCGACGTCCAGGCCCTGGGCAACACCCGCACCTTGAGCCTCGACGCTGGCGGCGACATCTCGATGGCCCAGAACGTGGCGGCGCGTACCGCCAATGGCAACCTGGCGCTGGCGGCGGGCGGCAGCGTGATGCTGGAGACGCTGGCCTCAGGCAGCGCCCACGTCAGCATCACGGCCGGCGCCGACATCGTCGACGGCGACGCCGCCGGCGATAGCGAGATCGACATCACCGCATCCGGCCTGCGCATGCAGGCGGGGGGCGCCATCGGCAATGCCGCCAACGCCATCGAGACCACGGTGCTGACCCTGAGCGCGCAAGCCGGCAACGGCGGCATGTTCGTCACCGAATCGAACGGACTCACCGTGGACACGGTGAGCGTCCGGGTCAACCGCGTCGACGCCGGCGCGGCTGCCAACGCGGTCACGCTGGCGCAATCGAACCTGGGCGCCAGGGACGGCGGCATCGTCCTGTCCACGACCGCCAACAACCTGACGGTCAGCGACGACGTCCAGGCCGGCGGAACGGGCAGCGTCCGCTTGACGGCGGCTGACGGCGCCATCATCGTCAACAATCCAGTCGTCACCGGCAGCGGCAGCATTGCCTTGAGCTCGCGTTCGACCATCCGCCTCGGCGCGGACGGCGACCTGACGACCGCCGGCGGCGCCATCGAGGTGGCAACGACGGCCGGCATGGTCACGATGGACGACGGCGCCACGGCGCAGGCCAACGGCGGCGTGGTGCGCATCCAGGGCCTGGGCGAGCTGGCGCTGAGCGGCCTGGCAGGGCAGGGCGGCGTGCTGGAGATCAAGGGCAGTGCCGGCGCCACGGCGATCCAGTTGGGCGGCAGCGAGGTACCGGCCGGCGGCAGCCATGTGCCGGCGGCGGCGATCGGCAACATCGACGGCTACGGCCAGGTCGTGGTCGGCGCCAACGTGCCCGGCCAGGCCATCCTGGTCGCAGGCGGCACCACGCCGGTGGTCTTCCATGACGAGCTGGTGCTGAACGCCGGCGGCAGCCTGATCCGCCTCGAGGGCAGGCTGGGTGCCGATGGCCTGCATGCCAACGGCGCGCTCGAAGTCGCGGGTGCGGTCACCGTCGCCACCGGCAATGGTGCGGCGGCGGGCGGCGCCATGGTGTTCGCCAACACCATCGACGGCGCGGCCGGCAGCGTCAACGACCTGACCCTGGCGGCGGGCGGCGACAGCGTGACGGTCAGCGGCGCCATCGGCGCCACCCGCGCGCTGCACAGCCTCACGATCAGCGACGCGGTCAACGTCAGTTTCGGCCAGGCGGTGACGGTCGACGGCAACCTCGTCATCCACGCCACCGGCGTGGTGCGCTTCGACGGCCCGCTGACGCTGAACGGCGGCACCTTGACCATCGACGGCGCCAGCCAGGTCATCATCGGCGACATCGTCGTGCACGGCCAGAACGGCCCGCTGGTGCTGGAATCGGACACGCTGGCGCTGCAGGGCAAGGTCAGCGGCGCGGGCACGGTCATCGTCAAGACCGTCGACCCGGGCCGCGGCATCGAGATCGGCACCGGCAGCACCGGCAGCGGCACGCTGAACATCGACGCGGCGACGCTGGCCAAGCTGGCCGCGGCGACCGAACTGGTGTTCGGCAGCGAAGGCATGAGCGGCAAGGTGACGCTCGGCGCGATCGACCTGTCGGCCATCACGGCGGCACCGGTCACGGTGCACGGCGGCCTGGTCGAAGTGCAGGCCGGCAGCGGCGTGCTGAAGACCGCCTCGTCGCTGGTGCTGGATGGCAAGAGCGAGGTGCTGCTCGGCGACGACATCGTGGCGGGCGGCACGGTATCGATCGGCAGCGGCGCCGGCGTGACGATGGCGGCCGGCACCCACGTGAGCGGCAGCGGCCGCATCGACGTGGTGGCGCAAGGGGCGATCAAGCTCGGCCAGCTGACGGCCGACCTGGTGGTGGTCGACGGCGCGTCGCTGAGCGGCAACGGCGATGGCGCGGCGAACATCGTGGCCAAGCAGGTCAGCCTGCACGGCTATGGCCCGCTGGCGGGCCAGGGCGGCGCGCTGGTCGTCCAGTCCCCGATCGTGCACGTGGCGGCGATGAACGGCGTGGTGGTGCAGGATACCGATCCGGACGGCCGCACCCACTTCTACCTGCTGGACGGCGGCAAGATGTACGAGCAGGCGGTGTCGCCGGGCGGCGTGGAACGCGTCACGCAGAACCCAGCCACGGCGCAGGCGGCACAGGCAGTGGCCTACGGCGGCGGCGCCATGGTGGAGCCGATGGCGTCGCTGCTGGGCGGCAGCTGGTCGTCCAGCTGGGGCAGCGGCAGCGCGACCGGCGCCTACCTGGGCGCCGGCGCGGCTGTTGCGAGCGCCAGCCAGCCGGGCCTGCTGTCGGCAGGTTCGCTCGGCATCGCCCAGCTGCTGGGCGGCTCGTATGCGCTCGGCAGCGCCGGCCAGCAGGTGCTGTCCAGCGGTCAGCCGGCAACGCCGGCGGCGGGCTTCGACTACTGGCTGGAAGACCTCGTGATCTGATCGATTCAACAAGTCGCGTTATTGGAAAGGAATAACGCGACGACAACTATGTTATGCGCAAGTCAGGAGTTGTTTTTTATGCCTGTTGCGTAGTAACAGCAGTTATTTTCTCTTTCTTGACAGAAATTTGGAATCCATAGAGACTTGCGGCTCGCCTGCCAAGTAACTTGAGATCAAAATGCCGAAGAAAGCAGAAGTTGGTAACAATACACGTTTTTCGAACGGTCCGTTGACCGAAGCTTGCCGTCGTCTGCTGCCCGCGGCCGCGGTAGCCGGCAGCCTCGCGCTGCTCGCTTCGTGCGGCGGCGGTGGCGGTGGCGGCGGCGCCAAGGCGCCCGTGGTCGTGCCGCCCCAGCCGATCTCGGTCGCCGGCGTCGCCGACACCCGAACGACCCAGGCCGCCGCCGGCGAGTCCCTGCTGGCCTTCCGCTTCGCGCTGGTCGACAAGCCCACCTACCCGATCGCGATCGCCTACACCGTCAACGGCGCCGGCCTCAAGCCAGGCACGTCCTGTGCGGGCGGTGCCGACTTCTACGTCGCCGCGGCCGATGGCCTGGGCGCCAGCGTGGCCGGCGACGCGGTTGCCGGCACCTTCACCATCGCTTCCGCCACCGCGGCGCGCCAGATCAAGGTCATGGCTTGCCCGGGCGCGGCCACTGCCGACAAGGCGCTGAGCCTGGCCTGGAAGGACAGCACGCTGAACGGCCTCGCCGCCGGCACCATCCGCGGCAGCGCCGGCACCGGCCTGGCCAATGCGAAGATCCTCAACGATACCGGCATCACGGCCTGTGCCAACGGCAGCGCCAACGGCCAGTCCTGCCCGCAGGCGTCGTTCGCGGGCCAGGATGCCGAGAGCGGCCGCGATGCCACCGCGACGATCACCGGCATCGGCGCCAGCCGCACCACCGCCTTCGCCTTCACCCCGCTGTCCGGCGGCGACTGCATCCAGGACAACGTGAGCGGACTGGTCTGGGAAGGCAAGACCGCCGACGCCGGCCTGCGCGCCGCGGCCAACACTTACACCTGGCTGAACAGCGACACCGCCACCAACGGCGGCGCTGCCGGCAGCGTCAACGGAGGCTCCTGCAGCGGCTCGGCCGCCTGCGATACCCAGGCCTACGCCGCCGCCGTCAACGCCGCCAGGGTGTGCGGCTTCAGCGACTGGCGCCTGCCGACCGTGGCCGAGCTGACGACCCTGGTCGACAGCGGCGCGGCCAGCGGCGCGGCCGCCGACGCCGCCATCGCCAACCAGCGCGCGGTGTCCTACTGGACCGCCACGCCGAAGGCATCGCTGGGCGACACGACCGGCGCCTGGATCGTCGACTTCGCCACCGGCGCCGTCGGCTACACCGCCAAGGGCACGCCGGCTGCCGTCCGCCTGGTGCGCGGCCGCTGAGCGCCGCACCATCACAAAGAACACTAGCAGTGTGGAGCTGAAATGAAATTCGATCGACGTACATGGGTGGGCCTGGCAATGCATGCGGCCCTGGTGCTGCCTGGCCTGGCGGGCGCAGCATGCGTGGGCGGCATCGCCGCCGACGCCCCGACGGCCCGCTACACGGTAGCGGGCGACACCGTCACCGACGTGGCGAACGGCCTGGTATGGAAGTTGTGCAGCGAAGGCCAGAGCGGCAGCGCCTGCACCGGCACCGCCGAAGCCCTGACCTGGCAAGGCGCGCTGCAGCGCGTGCAGTCCGCCAACACGGCCAAGGACGGCGGCTTCAGTGACTGGCGCCTGCCCAACCGTGCCGAACTGGCATCGCTGGTCGAGCACCAGTGCACCGATCCGGCCATCAATAGCGCTGTTTTCCCGGCAACGCTGGCGCAGAGCTACTGGACGTCTTCGCCCTATGCGCGCGACACGAGCACGGCTTGGGCGGTTAACTTTAGTACCGGCGACGTTCTGCCGGCCATCAAGACGACAGCCAAACGCGTCCGCCTAGTGCGCGCAGGCAAGTTATAACGTAACACTGGGTTATAGCACTCACGGCGCCTCGCGCTATTCAACCGGTTTTTTGGAGAAGTCACATGTTCAAGCAAGTCGTTCCCATCAATCAACAACGTCACGCTAACAAGAAGATCAAGGAAGTCACCGGTTTCGGTTTTTCCTCGAATTTCCACATCGCCTACGTGACCACGCATGAATTCGTGCGCGCCTCGGCGATCTACCCGCTGGTCTTCATCGAAGACAAAGACAAGGACCAGTTCCGCCCGGTCGCCCTGCTGGGCCTGGATGCCGGCGAAAACCTGTTCGTCGATGCCGACGGCAAATGGCAGGCATCCTACATCCCGGCGATCATCCGCCGCTATCCGTTCGCCCTGTCCCAGGCCGAGGGCGACCGCTACCTGGTCTGCATCGACGAAGAAAGCGAACTCGTCAGCGAAACCGAAGGCACCCCGCTGTTCAATGAAAACGGCGAGCCGACCGAAGTCATCGAGAACGTCAAGCGCTACCTGTCCGAACTGCAGCAGATGGACATCGTGACCCAGGACTTCTGCAAGTTCCTGGCCGCGCACAACCTGTTCGTGCCGCTGAACATGCGCGTGCGCCAGGCCGACAAGTTCAAGAACATCTCGGGCTGCTACGTCATCAACGAAGAGCGCCTGAACAACCTGTCGGACGAGCTGTTCCTGGAACTGCGCAACAAGCGCTACCTGCCGGCCGTGTACGCGCACCTGACCTCGCTGGCCCAGGTCGAGCGCCTCGTCGGCCTGAAGGACGACAACGCCGCCCCGGCAGCCTGATCGCACCTCGATATAGAAGGCAGCGGCGCATCGGGCGCCGCTTTTCTCCAGCGCACCCTGTGCCCTGCGCACGCGCTGCGCGTCCCCGGAATACCATGTCTCCACGATCCACTTCCCGTTCGCCGTGGGTGCCGCGGCTGGGTGCCGCATGCGCCGCGGCCGCCATCGGCCTGTCCGCGGCCACGCCGGCGCAGGCCGCGCCCGTCACCGAATTGACGCCGCAAGCGACCCGCATGGCGCTGGCCGGGCAGGTGACCCTGCATCCGCGCCTGCTGGTCCAGCTCGTGGTCGAGCGCAGCGCCGAGGTCGAGTACGGGCGCCTGCAGGTCGAGGTCGCCAAGCACCTGAGCGACGCCGAATCCGCGCTCTACGAGCCGGTGTTCTATTCGAGCGCACGGCACGAGGAACGCCTGCGCCAGCGCGACGTCGAGGAGCGCCTGTCGAGCTTCGCCACCAGCAGCATCCCGGTGCTGGACGAACGCATCGGCGCCGCCGAGGTCGGGCTGAAGAACCGCCTGCCGACCGGCGGCGAAGTCAGCGTGGCCTACCGGCTGCAGAACAAGTGGAACAACATCATCTCCAACAATAACCCGGACTATCACGAGTACCAGGGTGCGATGGTGCTGACCCTGAAACAGCCGCTGCTGCGCGGTGCCGGCCGATCGAACGTCGAAACCGACAAGAAGGTGGCCGAGGCCGAGCGCAAGATCGGCGCGCTGCAATACAAGCAACAACTGATCAAGACTGCCAGCGACGCACTGGCACTGTACTGGCAGCTGTACCGCTCGGTGGAAATCCAGCGCATCCGCCAGGCTGCGCTGGACAACGCCACGCGCCTGCTGGCCGACACCGACAGCCGCATCCAGGCCGGCAAGGCGCCGCAGAGCGCGGTCATCGAGATCAAGGCGACCATCCTGCTGCGCGAAGTCGAGGCGCTGCGTGCGGCGCAGGGCGTGCGCGAAGCGCAAACCCGGCTGGCCACCATGCTGCGCGTGTCGGAACTGTCGACCAGCAGCCTGCGCCTGATCGTCAACCCGGACAACGTCGACACCAAGCCGGATCCGATGCCGGCGCGCGAGCGCTACATGCGCGCGCTGCCGGGCTGGCCGGCCTTCCAGATCGCCCAGCTGCACGCCGAGCAGGCCAGGCTGCGCCTGGACTTCGCCAGCAACCAGCGCAGGCCGGCCATCGACCTGGTCGTCAGCCGCACCAACAACGGCCTGGCGGAAACGCCCGGCAGCGCGCGTTCGATCATCGACGCGCGCCGCTACCCGGAATGGTTCGTCGGCCTGAACTTCGAAGTGCCGCTGATGGGCAACCGCAAGGCAAGCGCGCAGTACCTAGCGCAATCCGAGCGCCTGACCCAGTCGCAGCTGGAAGTCGCCTCGATCCAGGAAGCCCTGGCCAACGACATCGTGCTGCACGTCGAGCAGTTGCAGGCGGCCCGCGAGGAACTCAAGAACATGGACCAGGACATCGCCCTGCGCACCGAACTGCTGCGCATCGAGCAGGTCCGCTTCGAATCCGGGATGGGCCTGATGAGCCAACTGCTGCAGCGCGAGTCCGAACTCAACGAAAGCCGCCAGCGCCGGGTCGAGAGCCTGGCGCACCTGGGCCAGGCCAACGACGCGCTGCTGCAGTCGGACGGCAGCCTCTTGAGCACTTATGGCGTCACCGTAAAGGATTGAAATGAACAAACGTGTATGGCAGATGGCGGGGCGACTGGCATTCGGTGCCGGCGCGCTGCTGGCGGCGCAGGTCGCGCGCGCCGACCAATTCATCGGGCTGGTCTATCCCGAGCGCGAGCTGGCGCTGTCGCTGGGGCAGGGCGGCATCATCTCGCAGGTCGCCGTCAAGCCGGGCCAGGCCGTCAAGGCCGGGCAGGCGCTGCTGACGCTGGACGACCGCATGCAGCAGCTCGAGATGAACCGCCGCAAGGTGGTGATGGAAGACCGCTCGGAACTCAACGCGACGGTCGACCGCGCGCGCGTGCTCAAGGGCTTGTACGAGGATTCCAAGCGCGTCTACGACAAGACCGGCTCGGTCAGCCGCGACGAACTGTCGCGTCTCGAAGTCGAATACTCGGCGGCGCGTGCGCGCGTCGAGCAGCTCGAGGCCCAGAAAGGGCGCGAGCGGCTCGAATTCGAGAGCGCGCGCCAGGAAGTGGCGATGCGCCGCCTGAATGCGCCGATCGCCGGCGTGATCACGCGCGTGCAGCCGAAAGTGGGCGAATGGGCCAAGCCGGGCGACCTGATGATGGAACTGGTCGATCCCGCCGCCTGCTACCTGAAGCTCAATGTGCCGATGAAGTTCGCGCAGGGCGTGCGCGCCGGCATGCGCCTGCCGGTGCGCCTCGACACCAGCGGCAGCGCCGACACCGTCAACGGCAAGGTGTCCTTCGTGTCCGCCGTGGCCGACCCCGCCAGCGGCCTGGTCGAGATCCGCATCGCCTTCGCCAATGCGAAAAACCTGGTGCGTCCCGGCGCCAAGGGCAGCATCGAGCTGCGCGCCGCCGGCACCATGGCCGCACGCTGATTCATCACCACCCATCACCCTACAGTCCGACAGCCGACGCCATGCGTGACGCCCACAATCCCGACCAGCCCGCTTCACCGCCGCGGCCCTCCGCAACCCCGCAGCGCCCCGCTCCTGGCCCGCAGCCGTCCGCGGGCAACGGGCCGGCACGCCTGGACGCCGGGGTCCTGATCCGCACGCTGGCCCAGCACCGGCGCCAGCGCGCCCACACGGCCGCCTACTGGAACGAATACTGCCTGTTGATGCGCCTGCTGTGCCGCGCCGTTGCCGTGCTTGCGGCCGGCCGCGCTGCCGACGGGCACTGGGAGGTGCTGGGCAGCCAGTGCCCGGACGGCTGGCTGGCGGGCGCCTGGCACGACCACCTCGACGGGCTGTACGAGCGCGCCGCCCAGAACGGCTTCGCCTTCTGCCCGGTGGTCGACGGTGCCCGCCAGCAGCGCATCCTGGCGCTGGTGCGTACCAGCGGCGCCGACGACGCGGTGGTGCTGATGGACTTGCCGGAACGCGAGCGCGCCAATCTCAACGAATTGCTGATGCGCGCCCTGCTGGCGTCCGACTTCGCCGTCCCGGCCGACCCTGTGGAGACGGCCGCGGCCCAGCCGTCGCTGCCGGTGGCCGCGGTGCAGGCCGCAGCCGCGGACGCGGCGCCGGCGGCCGGCAACGACCTGGTCGCCTTGCTCGACCTGGCCGCGCAGGTGATCAGCCAGCCGCGTTTCGGCGTCGGCGCGATGACGCTGGTGAACGGCGTCGCCGCCCACTTCAAGGCCGCGCAGGCGGCCCTCGGCTGGATCGACAACGGCGCCGTGCGCGTGGCCGCGGTCAGCCACCTCGACCGTTTCGAGCACAATTCCGAAAACGTGCGCCTGCTCGAACAGTTGTTCGATGCGAGCATCGGCCGGCCCGGCCACGTCTGGCACGTGGCCGCGGCATCCGCGCCGGCCGACCCGTCTGCCCTGGCCCTGGCCGGGGACGGCGACGCCCTGGCGGCGGCGCTGGCGCGCCTGGACGAGCGCGCCGGTTTCAAGGCCCAGTGCCTGCTGCCTGCGGCGGCCTACGACGGCCGCACCCGTGCCATCCTGTTCCTCGGTTTCGCCGAAGCGCAGCAGGAGCCGCCCGCCATCGCCGCGCTGCAGGTGGCGATGGGTTTCCTGCAGCCTTGGCTGGAATCGGTGCGCGAGCAGGACCGCGGCGCCGGCTGGCGCCTGGCACGCGTGCTGCGCGGCGCCGGCGAGCGCTTCATGGGACCGGACTTCGTCTGGGGCCGCGCCGGCGTGGCGCTTGCCGCCGTGCTGCTGGGTGTGGTGCTGTTCGTTCCCTGGGATTACCACGTCGAGGCCGCTTCCCAGCTGACCACGGACAGCTCGCGCATCATCAGCGCCCAGTTCGATTCGCGCGTCGACAGCGTGTCGGCCAGCGCCGGCGACATCGTGCGCCAGGGCACCCAGCTGGCGGTGCTGGACACGCGCGACCTGCGCCAGCAGGAATCGGACATCCGCGCCGACACCCAGCGCCTGTCGGCCGAGACCGACAAGGCACGCGCCGCCGGCAACCTGGCCGAGCTCGAGATCGGCGAGGCGCGCGTGGCCCAGGCCGAGGCGCGCCTGGCGCGCGTGCTGCACTACCTGTCGCAGGCGCGCGCCGTGGCGCCGTTCGACGGCGTGGTTGTCGAGGGCGAGCGCAAGGAACTCCTGAACGCGCCGGTCAAGAAGGGCGACCGCCTGTTCAAGGTGGCGCGCATCGACGGCCTGTATGTCGAGATGATGGTGCCGGAACGCGAGATCCGTTACGTCAAGGCCGGTGCCAGCGGCGAACTGCGCCTGGTGGCGCGCCCCGACCAGCCGATCCCGTTCCGGCTGTCGACCATCATCCCGATGGCCCAGGTCAAGGGCCAGGAGGGCAACCACTTCCTGATCAAGGCGAAGTTGATGCGGGCGCCCGAGGGCTGGTGGCGTCCCGGCATGAGCGGCATGGCGCGCATCCAGGCCGGCCAGGAAAGCCTGATGTGGATCTGGAGCCACCGGCTCACGGACAACCTGCGCATGAAGCTGTGGTGGCTCGGATGGTAAGGCAGAGGAGAGTCCGCGATGAGTAACGCCGTCTTCAGCGATTCCTGGTTCCGCGTCGCCAACACACGGGTGTCGCTGCTGTCCAGCGCGCGCGTCAACGAGCATGTCTTCCGGGGCAAGACCTGGTACGTGGTCCAGGACACCTATTCGCACCGCTTCTTCCGCATCACGCCGCAGGCCTGGCGCTTCATCTCGGCGCTCACGCCGCAGCGCACGGTGGAAGAAGTCTGGCGCGACTTCATCGAACGCCATCCGGAAGAGGCGCCCGGCCAGGACGAGATCGTGCGCGTGCTGTCGCAGCTGCACATGTCGAACCTGCTGTACACGGCCGATGCGCCGGACAGTGCCAGCGTCTACAAGCGCTCGACGCAGCAGCGCCAGCGCGAATTCCGCGGCAAGCTGATGTCCTTCCTGTACGTCCGCGTCTACTTGTGGAACCCGGATGCCTGGCTGGACCGCTTGCTGCCGCTGATTCGTCTGACGACCGGCCCGCTGGCCGGCGTCCTCTGGCTGCTGGCGGTGCTGGCCGGCGCCGCCACCGCGGTGGGGCACTGGGACGCGCTGTTCGACAAGACCCAGGGCCTGTTCTCGGTCTCCAACCTGCCGTGGCTGTTCCTCAGCCTGAGCGCGATGAAGCTGCTGCATGAAACCGCGCACGCCTTCGTCTGCAAACGCTTCGGCGGCAAGGTGCACGCCTTCGGCATCATGTTCCTGATCCTGACGCCGCTGCCCTACGTCGACATGTCGTCGACCTGGGCCTTCAAGAACCGCTTCAAGCGCGCGCTGGTGGGCGCGGCCGGCATGATGTGCGAGCTGTTCGTGGCGGCGCTGGCCACCTTGCTGTGGGCCAGGACCAGCCCCGGCCTGGTCAACAGCCTGGCATTCAACCTGATGGTGGTCGGCTCGGTCTCGGCACTGGCCTTCAACGGCAACCCCTTGATGCGCTTCGATGCCTACTACATCCTGGCCGACCTGGTCGACATCCCGAACCTCTACCAGAAGGCCCAGCAGCAGTGGCTGTACTTCGGCGACCGCTGGCTGCTCGGCACCCGCCAGGCCGAGTCCCCGGCGGCCGACCGCCGCGAGTGGTGGTGGTTCACCGTCTACGGCCTGCTGGCCTTCCTGTACCGGCTGCCGGTGGCCCTGGGCATCGTGCTGGTGGTGCTGGACCAGTGGTTCGTGGTCGGCCTGGTGATGGGGGCAATCACGCTGGCGACGATGTTCGGCATGCCGATCAAGAAGCTGGTGGCGCACCTGCGCAGCCCGAAAGTGCAGCGCAACCGGCGGCGCGCGGTGGCCACGGCGTCCGCGATCGCGGCGACCGTGCTGGTGGTCGGCCAGTTCGTGCCGTTTCCGTATTCGATCCGCGCCTCCGGCATCCTGCAGGCTGCCCAGTCGACCATCATCCACCCGCTGGCCGAAGGTACGCTGGTGAAGGCCTATGCGCGCAACGGCGACATGGTCAGGCAGGGCAGCATCCTGGCCGTGCTCGAAAATCCCGACCTCGACTACGAACTGGCGCTGGTGCGCCAGCAGCAGCGCGAAGTCGAGATGCAGACGCGCCAGTCGGTATTCCGGCAGCCGGCCGACATCGCGCCGTTGACCGAACGCCGCGCCGCCCTCGAGCGCCAGATGCGCGAACTCGAAACGCTGCGCGCGGCGTTGACGATCCGCGCGCCGCACGACGGCGAGTGGGTGGCGCCCGGGTTGCAGGAACGCGACGGCTCCTGGATCGCCCGCGGCCAGGCGCTCGGCGAAGTGGTCAAAGGCGACCGCTTCCGCTTTGTCGCCGTGGTGCAGCAGGAGCAGGCGGACGAGCTGTTCCGCCATCGCTTCGACGGCGCCCAGTTGCGCCTGAACGGCCAGGCCGACGTGCGGGTGCCGGTCAGCGGCGTCACCTTGATCCCGTTCCAGCGCGAGCGCCTGACATCCAGCGCACTGGGCATCATGGGCGGCGGCGAGATCGCGGTGCGACCCACCGACCAGAGCGGGCAGGCTGCCGCCGAGTCCTTCTACGAACTGCACGCCGCCGTCGGGCCGGACGCGCCGGCCGGCATGACGCCGCTGCACGGCCTGTCCGGCGTGCTGCGCATTCCCTTGCCGGGCGAACCGCTGTTCTGGCAGGCGCGCAAGGCCTTGATGCAACTGTTCCAGAAACGCTATGCCATCTGATACCGTATCGCCCCCGTCCGCCGCGGGCAACCTGCGCCGTCACTGGCGCGACGCCCGCGCCGTGTTTGCCCAGCCGGGCCGTGCCGGCGCCGCCGCCATCGGCGCGGAAGTGGCGCGCACGCGCGCCGCCATGGCCCGCCACGAGGGGCTGGACGACCATGCGTTGCTGGCCTGCGGCACGGCCTACCGCGCGGCCTTCGCCCGCGCGACCCTGCTCGCCGGCGGCGCGGGCGGGGCGGGGCGCGCCGAGGCGCTGGCGCTGGTGGCGCTGAACGCCGGCCGCCACCTCGGCATGGCCCCGACCGACGCCCAGCTGTTCGCGGCGCTGGCGATGCACGACGGCTTTGCCGTCGACCTGCCGGCCGGTGCCGGAAAGACGCTTGCGGTGGCCTGTTGCGCCATCCTGCATGCGTGGAGCGGCACGCCGTGCCACATCATCGTCGCCAGCGAACGCCAGGCCCAGCGCGACGCGCACGGGCTGGCGCGCCTGTTCGCGATGACCGATTGCAGCGTCGGCTGGCTTGCCGCGGACGCGCCGCGCGAGCGGCTGGGAGACCTGTACGCCTGCGACATCCTGTACGCGACCGGGCGCCAGCTGATGACGGAACACGTGCGCGCGCGCGCCGCCGCCGGCGATGCCGCCGGTCCGCTGCGGCGCCAGTTGCAGGCCCTGGCCGGCGGCGTCCAGCCGCGCGGGCCGGCGGCACCCGGGGAGCGCGCGGCCGTGGTCGACGACGTCGACCGCGTGCTGCTGGACGAGGCGCTGGCGCCGCTCCTGATCAGCGCCGGCGGCGACGACGCCATCCTGGAAGCGGCATCGCGCGCCGCCTGCGGGGTGGTGACGGAACTGGCGGCGGCGCGCGACTACACGATCGAATTCCTGCCGATGGCCGACATCGCCTTCACGGAGGCGGGCCAGGCGCGCCTGGAAACGCTGCGCGCGCGCCTGCCGGCGTTCTGGCGCAGCCCGGCGCGTTCGGAAGAGCTGGTCGCCAACGCGCTGTTCGCGCGCGACGTGCTGGTCGAGGACCGCCACTACGCCGTGCGCGAGGGCAGGGTGCTGCCGCTGGCGGACAACCTGCAGGCGCTGCTCGGCAACCGCGCCTGGTATGCCGGCATCCTGCAGGCGCTGGAAGCGCGCGCCGGCGTGGCGGTGACGCCGCCGCCGCGCACCATCGCCCGCAGCGCGCTGCAGGAATACTTTCCGCTGTACCGGTCACTGAGTGGCGCCGGCGCCTTGCTGCGCGACCTGGTCCCGGAGTTGTGGCGCTTCTACCGCTTGCGCACGCTGGAGGCGCCGGCCGCCGGCCAGCCGCGCCGCCTGCGTCCGGCGCGCGCCAGCTGGCGGCGCGAAATCTTCGCAACCCGCGGCGAGAAGATCGAGGCACTGCTGGCCTGCGCCACGCGCCTGCAGCAGCAGGGCTTGCCGGTACTGGTGTGCGCCGCCGACACCACCGACCTGCAGGCCATCGCGGTCGCCATGGCCGACGCCAGGCTGACCGCGCAGGTGGCGGTGGGCATCGACCCGGACCAGGATGCGCTGCGCCTCGAGCAGGCCGGCCAGGCCGGCGCGCTGACTCTGGCAACCAGCGCGGCCTTGCGCGGCACGCCGATCGCGGTGAACGAGCAGGTGCGCGCCAACGGCGGCCTGCAGGTGCTCTCCAGCGGCTACCAGGAATCGCGCCGCCTCGACCAGCTGGTCTCCAGCAAGGGCAGCCTGCCCGGCGAGAAGACCGCGGCGCAGTTCTTCGTGTCGGTCGAAGACGATATGTTTACCCGAAGCCTGCCGTTCTGGACGACGCCGCTGCAATGGGCGGCGCGCCGGCCTTCGATGCGCGCCGGCTTGCTCCCCTGGCTCGCGCGCAGGGCGCAAGCGCGCACGCGCAAGCAACTGGCACGGCATCGTGAACTGCTGCTCAAGCGGGAACAGCAGCTTGACCAGCAGTTGGCGTTTTCGCGGCGCGCATGAAGCAGCTTGAGTCGCCACGACTTTCGTAGAGACCCCTCACAGAGAGGCGCTAACCTTCGGCGGCTGAATCAGCGCTTCGGCAGGAATACCAAGCCCCTTGTGCAGTTTCCAGATCATTGGGAGTGTCAGAGGGCGAACACGATTCAACACCAGGCGATACTTGTTGCCAGCGATATCGAAGACCACGCGCCCATCTTTCAGAATGCTCGCGGTACCGAAGTCAGCCTTGACATCAGCAGGAGTTTGCCACTTGGCCTTGATGACATGACCATGCCAGGTAAGTAGCGCCTCCTTCGAGTCAGCATACTCGGGTCGTTCGTAAAAGGTCCGAAGGGTAGGTAGGGATAGGATTCGCACATGCGCATGACAGTCCCAATTTGGGACTTGAGCAAGACAGGGAAGGAGGTCTCATGTGGTGCAAAGTGTGGTGCTGAGCTAACTCTTTGATTCGTAAGGGCCAGAACGGCCTGCAAAGCCGTGTAGACGGGTTCGACTCCCGTCCTCGCCTCCATCCTATCTGCATTTCACCTCTATCTCTTGAGCTAAGTCAGGGAAATACTCCTTTTACTTTGCGGGGTGTTGGCAATTCCATCGAGAAGCTTCGTAATGCTCTTATGCTGTTGGGATTGTGCTCTGCTACGCGACGTTCGATTTGTGATTTCTCAGGTTTCGGACGGTGAGTTGCTGCACGTGCTTATGGCTCGAAGGTGTCGATGAAACTCACGGCGATTCACATTCTTCGCGATGGCGCGCCCATCCTTCCGGAAACGCAATATCATTTCGAACGGCAAATTTGCTGCGAACATTCGACGAAGCGAGCGTGTTTGATCTGGATGTCCCTGACAAAGCGCTGAAGATCCACGCCCGCAATTTCGCGACCATCGCAAATCTGCTGTAGTCGGGAATCGTATTCATCGATAGCTCTTTTCCAAGCCCTATAAGCAAGACGAAAATTGTTCAGGTCGGTAGTGGGCAATGCGATGGGGGCGTGCATGGTTATCTTTCTGCAGTAGATCGTGAGCGACCAGGTGGCGAGGCTGAATATGTGCCGATGTCGCTGTGTTCCGCCTCCCTGACAAGGTGCGCGTCGATCCAGTTTCGAGCGCGATCACGCGCGTCTTGATATGCCAGTTCGGTGGTGTCGCAAATCACGCCATCTTCGATCCTCTGCTGCCAGGCCGCGGGCGCCTGGAGGGGCAGGCTGTTCGCTACATGGCGGTGGATTGCAAAAAATCTGTAGTAGCGGTTTTCCGCGGCTGGCAGAGCGTTGACGGCTACGGCGAAACCCTTGTAATCAAGAGAGGGCATGGTGCGCACAGTACCTCCAACTGTCGTAAAAACGGTTCGTAAAATTGTCCGGCTATTCGGCATGCCAGATCGGTCATGTCGACCGATCTTCGGAACACATTGCGGTCAGAACATCCGGATCCAGCGAACGGAAAGCGCCGCCGCGTCGTGTTTTCAATCGGACGTGCGTGGCCCGCAGGCGGCTACGCGAAGCAGACGCGTGGCGCGGCCAGGGGGCGTGAGTTTCGGTTGACGCCCG